>Ga0318568_10001383_pt1 | contig 10631 bp, 10 predicted proteins | sample GRESIP088b5f21_FD_203690 | JGI IMG/M metagenome (GOLD analysis project Ga0318568, IMG submission 203690) | Tropical soil microbial communities from Luquillo Experimental Forest, Puerto Rico - GRE.SIPMG.088b5f21 | ecosystem: Environmental > Terrestrial > Soil > Tropical forest > Bulk soil...
GGACGCCGTGGTTGAGGTGCAGGTGCGTCGTGAACCGCGCGACCCCCTCGCCGCCGTCGACGATCAGCACCCGCACCGGGGTCTGTCGGAGCACCTCGTGGCGGATCAGCGCCCGGCCGACGGGCAGGAGGACGACGGAGATCACCATCGCCGAGAGCATCTGGGTGGTGACCTGCACGGTGTAGTAGGCGAAGTGGTGCGCGACGTAGGAGAGCCCGAGGGTCAGCACCCCGCCGAAGACGATGCCGGTGGTGTAGTTCTGCAGCTCGGAGAACGTGGACTGCGTCGGGCTCCGCTTTGAGAGGCGGTAGTTGCCCGCGACCGCCATCCCGAGGACGATGCCGATCGGGTACGCGGTGCCGTGCGGGTAGTTCACCCAGAAGTTCGAGAGCCGGTTCTCGGGGTTGCGCGAGACGATCCCGAGCAGCACCAGCCCGATCGCGAGCGAGAGCTGCGCGAGCAGGAAGTCGCTGCACATCAACCCGACCGTGTACGACCACGTGTTGAGCCCGCGGCGGGGCCGGACGTGCCCGTCGAGCTCGACCGCGACCGGCGACGGCGCGGTGCGCTGCCCCTCAACCGTCAGCGCCACCCCGACACCTCCTCCGGCACCGCCACCATTGTTCACATTCCGACAGCGTGCACGCCACCGTCCACCTGCAGGATGTGGCCGGTCGTGGCCGTGAGGAGGTCGGAGAAGAGCGCGACGGCGGCCTTGCCGACGGGGGTGGCGTCGTGCACGTCCCAGCCGAGCGGTGCGTGATCGTCCCACTGGTCCTCGAACGCGCTGAACCCCGGGATCGACTTGGCGGCGACCGAGCGCAGCGGTCCGGCTGCGATGAGGTTGACACGGACGCCCTTCGGTCCCACCTCACGGGCGAGGTAGCGCGACAGCGCCTCGAGGCCGCCCTTGGCGACGCCCATCCAGTCGTACATCGGCCACGCGCGCGTGGCGTCGAAGTCGAGCGCGACGACCGAGGCGCCACCGTCACGACCGGCCACCTCGAGCAGCGGCAGCATCGCGCGGGTGAGCGCGGCGAGCGAGTAGGTCGAGACGGTCGTCGCGACCGCGACGTCCTCGGCCGAGGCGGCGAGCACGCCGTGGCCGAGGCAGTCCGGCGGGGCGTACCCGATCGCGTGGAGGAGGCCGTCGAGCCGTCCGAACCGACGGTCGAGCTCGTCGCGCGCGGCATCGAGCTGCGCCGCGTCCGTGACATCGAGCTCGATCACCTCGCCGACGTCGCCGACCTCTCCGAGGCGGCGCGCCGCTCGCCGCGTGAGCGAGAGGCCGCGACCGAACCCTGAGAGGGCGACGGTCGCCCCCTCCTCGAGAGCGCACCGTGCCACCGCGAACGCGAGGGAGTCCGTCGTGAGCACGCCCGTCACGAGCACGCGCTTGCCGTCGAGGAGTGCCATGAGGCGTCACGCTACTTCGCACCTCGCGCGACGACTGTGGGAAGGTTGCGCGATGCACGTCGGCATCATCGGCGGGACGGGGCCGGCCGGTCGCGGGCTCGCCGTGCGGGCTGCACGCGCCGGCCATGACGTGCGCATCGGGTCGCGGGACGCGACGCGCGCCGCCGAGGTCGTCGCGAAGCTCGCGGCCGGCTCGCGGGTCAGAGGCGGGACGAACGCCGAGGTGGTGGACGCCGAGCTCGTGGTCGCGGCCACGCCTTGGGAGGCGGTCGTCTCGACCGTCGGGCCGCTCGCCGACGCGCTCGCCGGCAAGGTGGTCGTCTCGATGGCGAACGCCCTCGTTCGGCAGGGCAGAGAGATGGTCGCGCTCGTCCCGCCGCGCGGCTCGATGGCGGCCGAGCTGCAGGCCGCCGCGCCCCTCGCGCGGGTCACGGCCGCCTTCCACCACCTCCCCGCCTCCCTCATGGAAGACCCCGAGAGCGGGCTCACGGCGGACGTGCTCGTCTGCGGGGACGACCCGGCGGCGCGCGAGCTGACCTGCGCGTTCGTCGGGAGCCTGGAGGGCCTGCGGCCGGTCGAGGTCGGCAGCCTCGCCCAGGCGGGGCCGATCGAGGCGTTCACCGCGGCGTGCGTCACCGTGAACATCCGTCACCGGGTGCACGCGACCGTGCTGCTCGGGGGGCTGTGAGGTGCGGCTGTTCGACACCCGGCGCCGCGAGCTCGTCGAACTCGAGCTGGGACCGGTCGTCACCATGTACACGTGCGGCATCACCCCGTACCTCTCGGCGCACCTGGGCCACGCCGCCACCTACGCCACCTTCGACCTCCTGCAGCGGCGGCTTCGCGACGCGGGCCACGAGACCCGGTGCGTGCGCAACGTCACCGACGTGGACGACGACATCCTTCGCAGGGCGCGCGAGCTCGGCGTGCACTACCTCGACCTCGCCGCCCAGGAGATGGCCCGGTTCGACCGCGACATGGCGGCGCTCGGCGTGCTCCCGGCGTACGCCGAGCCGCGCGCCACATCGGCGATCCCAGAGATCCTCTCGCTGATCGGCCGAGCGCTCGATGCGGGCGTCGCGTACCAGTCTGGTGGCGCCATCTACTTCCGCGTGGCCGACGCGCCCGAGTTCGGCGCGATCAGCCACCTCGGTCGCGCCGAGATGCTCGTCCTCGCCAAGGAGAACGGCGGGCACCCGGAGGACCCCAACAAGCACGACCCGCTCGACTTCGTCCTGTGGCAGCCGTCGCTCGCCGACGAGCCGTCCTGGGAGTCCCGATGGGGACCGGGCAGGCCGGGCTGGCACATCGAGTGCTCGGCGCTCGCCCTGCGCGAGCTCGGCGAGACCGTCGACATCCACGGGGGCGGCCGCGACCTGGTCTTCCCCCACCACGAGTGCGAGGCGGTGCAGTCGCTGGCGGTGAACGGCGTGCGACTGGCGCGGTACTGGGTGCACGGCGGCCTCGTGGGGCTCGACGGGGCGAAGATGTCGAAGTCCCTCGGGAACCTCGTGTTCGTCTCGGACCTGCTCGCCGAGGCGTCGCCGGCCACCGTTCGGCTGGCGCTGCTCGCGCACCACTACCGCGGCGACTGGGAGTGGACGCGCGGCGACCTCGAGGGCGCGCGACGCCGGTTCGACCTGCTCGCCGCCCTCAACGGCGATCGAAGCGATGCCGGGGTGCTCGAGGACGTCCGCGCCGCCCTCGACGACGACCTCGACGCGCCCGCTGCCGTGGCCGCCATCGAGACGGCACCCGCCGGGACCGATCTGTCGCCTGCGCTCGGGCTGCTCGGCGTTACCCTGTAGCGACCGCGACGAGGAAGAGCGAGATGTCCGCCACGGTGACGACGACGCTGCCGGACGGCAGCACCGTGGCGCTGGACGAGGGGGCCACGCACGCCGACCTGGCAGCCGCGATCGGGCCACGCCTCGCCGCGGCGGCGATCGCGGCCGAGCGCGACGGGGAGCTCGTCGACCTCACCGCGCCCGTGGCCGACGGCGCCACCGTCCGCGTGCTGACCCCCGAGACGGCCCAGGGCCGCGACGTGCTCCGCCACTCGACCGCCCACGTCCTCGCCCAGGCCGTGCTGCGACTCTGGCCCGGCGCCCGGTACGCGATCGGCCCCGTGATCGCCGACGGCTTCTACTACGACTTCGAGCTGCCGGGCGGGGCCCACTTCAGCGACGACGACCTCGAGCGCATCGAGGCGGTCATGCGCGAGATCGTCGGGGAGGACCAGCCGTTCGTGCGGGAGGTCCACTCCGTCGCGGTGGGCCTCGAGCTCTTCGCCGACCAGCCGTACAAGACCGAGATCATCAGGGCGGTCGAGACGGGCGCGGACGAGGTGGACGCCGCGGCGGACGGCGCCGGCGTGGTGACCACGTACCGGAACTCGCCCGCGTTCGTCGACCTGTGCCGGGGACCGCACGTTCCGAGCACCGGACGGCTGGGTCACTTCAAGCTGCAGCGCGTCGCCGGGGCGTACTGGCGCGGTGACGAGCGCCGCCCGCAGCTGCAGCGCATCTACGGGACGGCGTTCGAGTCGGCCGCGGCGCTCCAGGAGCACCTGACCCGGCTCGCCGAGGCGGAGCGGCGCGACCACCGCCGGCTCGGCCAGGAGCTCGACCTGTTCAGCTTCCCAGAGGAGGTCGGCCCGGGGCTCGCGATCTTCCACCCGAAGGGGGGGCTGATCCGCAAGCTGATCGAGGACTACTCGAGGGAGCGCCACCTGGCGGCGGGGTACCTCTTCGTGACGAGCCCGCACATCTCGAAGCGCCCGCTCTTCGACCGCTCCGGACACCTGCAGTGGTTCGCCGAGGGGATGTACCCCCCCATGGAGCTCGACGAGGGGCAGGAGTACTACCTCAAGCCGATGAACTGCCCGTTCCACCTGCTGATCTACGGATCACGGCAGCGCAGCTATCGCGAGCTGCCGATGCGCCTCTTCGAGTTCGGCACCGTCTACCGCTACGAGCGCTCCGGGGTCGTGCACGGGCTGACGCGGGTGCGCGGCATGACCCAGGACGACGCGCACCTGCTCTGCCGCCGCGACCAGATGGAGAGCGAGCTCGCCGAGACGCTCGCCTTCGTCCTCGACCTCCTCCGGGCCTTCGGGCTCACCGAGTTCCACCTCGAGCTCTCCACCCGACCCGAGGGCAAGGCCGTCGGCACGCAGGAGGAGTGGGCCGATGCCGAGGCGACGCTCCGGGCCGTCGGGGAGGCAGCCGGCCTCGCGCTCGCCGACGACCCAGGCGGCGGGGCCTTCTACGGGCCGAAGATCTCCGTCCAGGCCCGCGACGCGATCGGCCGGACCCACCAGCTCTCGACGATCCAGCTCGACTTCCAGACGCCCCAGCGGTTCGACGCGACGTACGTCGGCGCCGACAACCGGCGACACCGGCCCATCATGATCCACCGCGCGCTCTTCGGCTCGGTCGAGCGGTTCCTCGCGATCCTCCTCGAGCACTACGACGGCGCGCTGCCGACGTGGCTCATGCCGGAGCAGTTCCGCGTGCTGCCGGTCCGCGACGCGCACGCGCCGTACGCCGAGTCGGTGGCAGCGAGGCTGCGGTCCGGCGGGCTTCGCGGGGAGGCAGAGGACGCTGCCGAGCCGCTCGGCGCCCGCGTCCGGCGCGCAAAGCTGGAGAAGCTGCCCTACGTGCTCGTCGTCGGCGACGACGACGTCGCGCACGGCACCGTCGGCGTGAACCGGCGTGGCGGCGAGCGGCCTGAGCGCGGCGTCGCGGTGGACGCCCTCGCCGAGGCGCTCGTCGCCGAGGTGGCCGCGCACGGGTCGCCCGAGCCAGACCGGAGCTGATGGCGCTCGAGCGGATCTACGCGGGGTGGCGACGCCGGTACGTCGAGCAGGCGTCGCAGGGCGTCACGGCCGACGGGGCCGGGTGCATCTTCTGCGAGCTCGAGGGTGCACCGATCGGGGCGGCGAGCGGCGTCGTCGCGCGCGACGAGCACGCGTTCGTCGTGCTGAACGCCTTCCCCTACGGGTCCGGGCACGTGCTGGTGCTGCCCCGCCGCCACGCCGCGGCGATCGCGGACCTCGACGAGGCCGAGTCGATCGGGCTCTGGCGGCTCTCGGTCCGCTCGCTGCGGGCGATCGAGCTCGCCTACCGGCCCGACGGCGCGAACCTCGGGGCGAACCTCGGCGTGGCGGGCGGTGCGGGCATCCCCGGCCACCTCCACCTCCACGTGCTGCCGCGGTGGGGGGGCGACACCAACTTCATGACCGCCGTCGCCGAGACGCGGGTCGTGAACGAGGACCTGGCGGTCACGTTCGAGAAGCTGCACGCGGCGTTCGAGCGCCTCTCCTGACCGGCAGGTTCGTCATCTCCCCAGGGCGGACGCTCGCTCCGGTACGATGCGGGTGGCGCACCTGCCGGCCCGCCCGAGACGGGCGTGCCGCGCCGGGCAGGAGGACGAATGTTTGACGGGCGGTTCCGCCAGGCCGTCGACAAGCGAACGCAGCCGCTCGGCCAGGCGCTCCAGCGCGCCGGCGTCACCGCGGACGTGCTCACCTTCACCGGGCTGGTCGCGGCTGCCGCCGCCGGGGTGGCGATCGCGACCGGGTGGTTCGGCATCGCCATCGGCCTCCTGATCGTGACCGGGTTCACCGACCTCTTCGACGGCGCCGTCGCCAAGGCCTCGGGCTCTGCGTCGATCCGGGGTGCGTTCTTCGACTCGGTGACCGACCGGGTGGCCGACGCGTTCCTGTTCGCCGGGTGCGCGTGGTACCTCGCCGACCACGGCGGTGGCCGCGTGGTGATCCTGCCGCTCGGGATCCTGGCCGCGGCGTTCCTCGTCTCGTACCAGCGCGCCAAGGCGGAGTCGCTCGGCATCGCGGCGCGCGGGGGGCTCATGGAGCGCGCCGAGCGGCTCATCGTCCTCGGCGTCGCGCTCGTCTCGACGGGGATCTTCGTGCCCGTGCTCTGGGTGCTGTTCGGCCTGACCACCGTCACGGCGATCGGCCGGTTCCAGCGGATCTGGGTCGCGGCCGGCAGGCCCGCGGGCGCCCCCGCACGCCGGCGCACCTTCATCCGGCCGGAGTGGGCCGACGGGTCGACGTTCCAGGACCGCACGCGCGCCGCGGTGACGAGGTGGCGCGCGGTGCGGCACGAGGCGAGGACGCGCGCCCGCGACCGACGCGAGGCGCGCGCGCACCGCCGAAGCAACAGGCCGCATCGCTCCGGGGCGTGAGGCTCCGGACACGGCTCTGGCTCCGGGCGCGGCTCTGGCTCTTCCGGATCCTCGGCGCGGTCCTCGAGCACCTGCCCGAGCGCGTCGACGTCAGCATCGGCGAGGCGGTGGCCGGGACGATCGGTCGGCTGCCGTGGTGGCGGACGACCCCGCTCGCCTCGAACCTCGAGCGCGTGCTCGCGGGCGGCACGGGCGAGCCGGTCGACCGGCGTGTCCTCTCGCGGTACCTTGCCCGCGCGCTTCGCAGCTACGGCCGCTACTGGGCCGAGGGCGCCAAGCTCCCCGCGATGGACCCCGGCGCGGTTGCCCAGCGGTTCCGGATCGTCGAGGGCGAGGCGTACCTCCGTGACGGCGTTGCCGGCGGTCGCGGCGTCATCCTCGCGCTCGCCCACATGGGCAGCTGGGAGTGGGGTGGCACGTTCCTCGCCGACGTCGGGTGGCCGCTCACCGCGGTGGCCGAGATCCTCGAGCCGCCCGAGCTGTTCGAGTGGTTCGCGGCCAAGCGCGAGCGGATGGGGCTCGGGATCATCCCCCTCGACGACGCGGCGCCGGGCGCCATCGCGAGGGTGCTGCGGGCGGGTGGCGTCGTGGGGCTGCTCTGCGATCGCGACCTCCAGGGCAACGGGATCGACGTCGAGCTCTTCGGCGCGAAGACGACGGCGCCGGTCGGGCCTGCGTTGCTCGCGCTGCGGACCGGCGCGGTGCTGGTGTGCGTCGCGGTCTACAGCGGGCCGGCCCGCGACCACCACGCGGTCATCACCCGGCCGATCGACACCACGCGGCACGGCGCGCTGCGCGCCGACGTCGCCCGCGTCACCCAGGCGGTCATCGACGAGCTCGGGTGGCTGATCCGTCGCGCGCCCGAGCAGTGGCACGTCCTCCAGGCGAACTGGCCCGCCCCGCCGTGACCCAGGCCGTCGAGCGCGTCGCGCTGGTCAGCCCGTACGCGCTCAGCGTCCCCGGCGGGGTCCAGACCCAGGTCCGGGCGATGGCCCGCGAGCTGTCCGGGCGCGGCCTCGGCGTGGTCGTCTGTTCGCCGGGGGCGCGCGACGCGGCGCTCGTGGCCGAGGGCGTGGCGCACGTGGCAGCCGGCGGTGTGCTGCGGATCCCCGCGAACGGCTCGCGCGCGCCCGTCTCCCTCTCGGTGCGCGCGTCGCGGACGTTCGCGTCGGTCGTCGCCACGCTGCGCGACGGGGTGGTCCACGTCCACGAGCCGTTCGCACCCGTCGCGGCGTACGGGATCCTCCGCGAGCACCGCCGCCCGACGGTCGCGACGTTCCACCGCAGCGGGGGCGGTCCTGCGTACGTGCTCGGGGCGCCGGTGATCCGACGGCTCCGGCGCGGGATCGACGCGGCGGCGGCCGTGAGCGAGCAGGCCGCCGCCACGATCGGCGACCGCGCAGGGGTGACGCCGGCCGTGCTCTTCAACGGGGTCGAGATCGACCGCATCGACTCGGCCGCCCCATGGCCCACGGACGCCCCGACGGTGTGCTTCGTCGGGCGCCACGAGGAGCGCAAGGGCCTCGCGGTCCTCCTCGAGGCCCTCGGACGGATCGACCTGCCGATCGAGTGCTGGGTCCTGGGGGAGGGGCCGCAGACCGCCGCGCTCATGCGCAGGTTCGGCGACCCGCGCGTGCGGTGGCTCGGGGTGCGCGGCGACGAGGAGAAGCACGCGCGCATGCGAGGGGCCGACGTGCTGGCCGTGCCGTCGCTGCACGGCGAGAGCTTCGGGCTCGTCCCGCTCGAGGGCATGGCGGCGCGCACCGCGGTCGTGTGCTCGGACATCGACGGGTACCGCGAGTCGTCGGCCGGGCACGCCACGCTCGTCCCGCCCGGCGACGCGGTCGCGCTCGCCGGCGCGCTGCGCGACGCGATCGTGCACCCGGCGCCGCGCTCGGCCCTGGACGCGGCTCGTGCGCACGCCGAACGGTGGTCGATCCACGCGCTCGTCGACCGCTACCTCGACCTGTACGCGCAGGTCGCCGAGTCGCACCCTGGGCTGGCCGGCACGCGCCGCGCGCGGCACGGGCGCCACCATGCGCGGTCCGGTGCGCGCGGAGCCGACAGGTAGCCTCGCGAGATGGTCGCGAGCCGCGCTCCGACGTCGTGGGCGTCGAGCTACGTCGTCTCGAGCTCGGAGCGCGCCCGGAACCGGCGCGTCGCGCTGCTCGTGCCGCTGCTGCCGCTCGCGGCGATCGTCACGGTCGGGGCGCTCGCGTGCGCCGGGCTCGTCGCGGCCGGGGCGCTCCGGCTCGGGGTCGTGATCCTCATCGCGAGCATCCCGCTCGGTGGGCTGATCGTTGTCGCCGGCGTCCTCGCAGCGCCGCTGCACGTCGAGCGGCTGTGGGGCGCGCACCGGGTGCCCGAGGGTGGCGCGCCACACGTCGAGAACCTGGTCGAGGGGCTCTGCGCCACCTTCGGCGTCGCCCACCCACCGCTCTACGTGGTCGAGGAGCCGACCATCAACCTCGCGATGGTCGCGTCCACCGGCGGCGCGGTGATGGTCGTGACGCGCGGCCTGCTCGACGGCCTCGACCTGATGGAGCTCGAGGGGGTCCTCGCGCACGGGCTCGCGCACCTTCGCCTCGACGACGTCCGGCGCGGGACGCTGGCGGCGTCGCTGCCAGGCGTGCTCGGGAACGACGCGGTGCGGCACCGCCTCGCCGGCCGGGGTCGGCTGCTCCGCGCCGACGAGGTCGCCGCGGCGACCGTGCGGTACCCCGTGGCGCTGCACGCGGTGCTCGAGCGGTGCCTCGGGCAGCCGCCGCCCAAGCCGCCGTCGCTGTTCGCGAGCGACCGGTTCGCGCGGACGCGGTGGCTGTGGTTCGACCCGATGCCGGGCGAGCGCGGCCAGGTCGTCGACGAGCTCGACGCCCCCGTCGTGCGCGCCCAAGCGCTCGCGGAGTGGTGAGGGGCCGCCGGTAGGCTCGGTGCATGGCCGCACCCACCGACGACCGTCGCACCGGCACCACGAACGTCAAGCGCGGGCTCGCCGACATGCTGCGCGGCGGTGTGATCATGGACGTGGTCACGTCCGAGCAGGCCAAGGTCGCCGAGGACGCGGGCGCGGTCGCGGTCATGGCGCTCGAGCGCGTCCCGGCCGACATCCGGCGCGACGGCGGCGTCGCGAGGATGAGCGACCCAGAGATGATCCGCGGGATCCAGGAGGCCGTGACGATCCCGGTGATGGCCAAGGCACGGATCGGGCACTTCGCCGAGGCGCAGGTCCTCCAGGCCCTCGGCGTCGATTACGTCGACGAGTCCGAGGTGCTGACGCCGGCCGACGAGGCGAACCACATCGACAAGTGGGCGTTCACCGTGCCGTTCGTGTGCGGCGCGACCGACCTCGGGGAGGCGCTCCGGCGGATCGGCGAGGGGGCGTGCATGATCCGCTCCAAGGGGGAGGCCGGGACCGGGAACATCGTCGAGGCGGTCCGGCACCTGCGCTCGATCCTGGGCACGATCCGGCGGCTCACGACGCTCGACGCGACGGAGCGGTTCGCGGCGGCCAAGGAGCTCCAGGCACCGCTCGCGCTCGTCCAGGAGGTCGCCGAGACCGGGGCGCTCCCGGTCCCCCTCTTCTGCGCCGGCGGGATCGCGACGCCGGCGGACGCGGCGCTCGTGCGCCAGCTCGGCGCCGAGGCCGTCTTCGTCGGGTCCGGGATCTTCAAGAGCGCGGACCCAGAGCGGATGGCCCGCGCGGTCGTCGAGGCCACGACGCACTTCGACGACGCCGGGCTCGTGGCCAAGGTCTCGACCGGCCTCGGCGCCGCGATGCGCGGCGACGAGCTCGCGGCACTCGGCGAGCGCCTCGCCTCACGCGGCTGGTAGACGTGCGCGTCGGTGTCCTCGCCTTGCAGGGCGACGTGCGCGAGCACCGCGCCGCGCTCTGGGACCTGGGGTGCGACGCGAGGCCCGTGCGGACCCCTGACGAGCTCGCATCGGTGGACGCGCTCATCCTGCCGGGCGGCGAGTCGACGGCGATCTCGCACCTGCTCGTCACC
>Ga0318568_10001386_pt1 | contig 10625 bp, 10 predicted proteins | sample GRESIP088b5f21_FD_203690 | JGI IMG/M metagenome (GOLD analysis project Ga0318568, IMG submission 203690) | Tropical soil microbial communities from Luquillo Experimental Forest, Puerto Rico - GRE.SIPMG.088b5f21 | ecosystem: Environmental > Terrestrial > Soil > Tropical forest > Bulk soil...
CGGCCCGCTGCCGACCACTATCGCGTCGGCGTCACCTGGCATGGGAATCACCAGGTGACGCCGGCCGGGCGGCGCGCATCACGCGGCGCGGCGGGACCGCCGGCGCAGCGCGGTAAAAGGCGTGGCCATGGTCTGCAGCATGCTGCGCAGCATGGCGTTGTGCCAGATGTTCTTGGCGTGCCGCCATTGCCGGTGGTTGTCCACGCAGGTGCTCCGCGTTTCGACCCTGGGATCCGGCACGCCCAGGCGGGTGCCCAGCGCGGTCAGGGTCTCCGCCCAGAACCGGTCCTCCTTGCGGTGGCCGCCGAACGTCATGCCCAGCTCGTACAGCGGGTCGTTGGCGCGCATCAGCACGTGGGCGCGGACGATCGTGTCCTGGCCGGCCAGTTCCGCGGAGAACGTGATCCATCCGGCGAACATATGCCCTTGCGGTGTCATGAGCGTGAACGACTCCTGATCCGCGTACAGCACGAACACGCCGGTGGACAGCTTGACCCCGCCGCCCATCGCCAGGTCGAGCAGCGCCACGTCGCCGGGGCTGATCCCGGCCAGCGCGCCCGCGAAGCGGTTTCCCTTGGGCCAGAACTCGGGGAAGTGCGCCTTCCAGGTCGCGATCGCGTCCTCCGGCGTGGTGACCTGGCCCGCGTTCAGGCTGTAACTCTTCTCCCACATCTTGCCGAAGCCCTGGACCGGCCCGGTCAGGCGGCGGCCCGCCACGTTCGTGCCGCGCACGCCGTCGCGCCGCTCGACCGCTAGGCGCTCGACCTTGGCGGCCCAGTTGCCCGCGTCCCTCGGCTGGACCGCCGCCCTCGCCTCGCGCGTGCTCAGCCCGATCTGCTCGGCGTCGGCCACTCGCTCCGGCATCGCCTGATCACCCATGGCCCGCTCACCTCACCGCGTCCGCGAGCGCCGACGCCTCATCGGCGTAGATGGTGATGGCCTCGTCCAGCCGGGTCAGCTCGAAGATCTCCCGGTAGTGCTCGGACAGGCCGCAGGCGGCCAGTTGCTGGCGCTGCCGGCCGGCCCGCACCAGCAGGGTCACCAGCATCCCGATGCCACCGCTGTTCATGTACTCCAGGCCGGTGAAATTGAGCAGCACCCGGTCCGCGCCGGCGCCGCTGGCCTCCTCGTAGGCCGACATCAGCACCGGCTCGCAGGCGGCGGTCACCTCGCCCTTGATATCGACCACCGCCACCGTGCCGCCCGCCTGCCGGACGTCCATGCTTACCACCGGCTCGCCCATCTGTTTCCCTCCCTAGTGCAATGACCGCCCGGCGCATCGCCGGTATGCCGGACCCCGGCGCGTCGCCGGGTAGCTGCGGGCCGGCCTTAGCCGGCCGCTTCGGTGAGCCGGCTCACCGCCCCATCGAGGCTGGGAAACAGCTCGATGAAGTCGGAGAGCCGGGTGATGTCGAAGATCTCGCGGTAGTGGTCGGACAGCCCGCTGGCGACCACCGAGCGGCGCTGCGCGCGCGCCCGGGCAAGCACGCTCACGATCAGCGCGATGCCCGTCGAGTTGATGTACTGCACGGCCGCGAAGTCGAGCACCACGGTCGCGGGGTCCCCGCCGGCCACGGCGCGCTCGTACGCCGCGGTGAGGGTGTCCGCCGCGTGGCCGTCGATCTCCCCGGACAGGATGATGACGGCACCGCCCGGAAGGATCCGGACGTCGGCTTCACACGTGGTCTTCACGCGGGCCTCCTTCCCCAGCGTCGGCGACCGCCCCGCCCGGGGCGGTGCCGTTGGCCGGACCGGCGTCGCGGTCGGCCCGCATAACGAGCCGGACCGTGTGCCGGGTTCCCTCGGTCGTCACGTCCATCGCATCGACCATGTTGCGGATGAGGAACAGCCCCCAGCCCCGCGGGTCCTGCTCCCCGGCGAGCTTGGCGGCGAGGTCAGGTTCCGCGCGCGGGCCCGCTCCCTCGGGGGCGCCGCCCTGGTCGGTGATCGTGACGACGATGTCCCCGTCGGCCACGGTCACCTCGACGTCCACCGGTACCTCGGGCCGGTTCCGGTTCCCGTGCTCGATCGCGTTCATGGCCGTCTCGGCGACCGCCGTCTTGAGCCGTTCGAGCCTGGCAGGGGACAGGCCCTCACCGGCGACCGCGGCGGCCACCTGGGCCAGGGCGAGCCGCTCGTTGCCCGGTTCGCTGCGTACCGCGAACGACGCGAGCTGGCGGAAGCTGGGACTGGTCATCGACGTCATGACGGGCCCTCCGCGTAGACGGCGCCCCGGCTTCGCTCCAGGGTCACCAGGGTGATGTCGTCCTCCTGCTCGTGGCCCGGGCCGGTGAACGCCGCCAGCTCGGCCAGGCAGGCGTCGATCAGCGCCGCGCCCGGCGCGCTGCGGCCGACGAGCGCGGAAACGCGCGGGAACCCGAACATCTCCCGGTCCGCGGCGTGCGCCTCGGCCAGGCCGTCGCTGTGCAGCAGGACCGAGTCGCCCGGCTGCATCTGGAACGTCTTCTCCTCGTACTCCATCCCGGGCATGAGCCCGAGCGGCATCCCCCGGGCCCGCAGCTCCGCCACGCCGCCCTCGGTGCGGACGTAGGGAACGTCGTGGCCGGCGTTGGCGAATTCCAGCAGGCCGGTCGCCGGGTCCAGGACGAGCGCGAGGCAGGTGACGAACATGTGCGCCGGGATGTCCGCGCACAGCAGGTCGTTGACCTGCGCGAGAACCTGGCCTGGGGAGATCAGCCGGGGGGCCGCCCCGCGCAGCAGCGCGTGCGTGCTGGCCATCACGAGGGCGGCGGGCACGCCCTTGTCGGTCACGTCGCCGATCACGACCATGAGCCGCCCGTCCGGCAGCGGGATGAAGTCGTAGAAGTCACCGCCGACGGTCCGGGCCGGCCGGTAGAACGCCGCCACGTGCCAGCTCGGCAGGTCCGGGACGCTCTTGGGCAGGAACTGCTGCTGGATGAGCTGTGCGACCTTCAGTTCCTGCTCGATGCGCTCCCGGTCCCTGGCCTCGGCCTGCTGCTGGCGGACCAGCTGGCCGACCCGCATGGCCGGTGCCGCGTAGCCCGCGAGGGCCGCCAGCAGGCGGCGGTCGTCGCCGGAGTAACCGCGCTCCGAGAGGCGGGGCCCGAGGTTCAGCAGCCCGATCAGCTCTCCGGAGGAGACGAGGGGCACGACCAGCACGATCCCGGCGCCCTTCAGCGCGGCCAGCGCGGGCGAGGCGAGTTCCAGCCGGGTGATGTCCACCGCTCCCGCCTGGCTCAGCAGGAAGGCGCGCAACGGGTCGTGGGCCGCGAGGTGGAAATCCGCGGGCAGGTCGGTGGCGCGGGCCGTGGCGGCGGGGACGCCGGCCGCGTCGCGGGCGGGGCCGGCCTCCCGCGCACCGCCGGTCTCCGGGGGGCTGCCGGTTTCCGCGGCGGTGTCCCGTTCCGCTCCCGCGGGCCGCCCACCCCCGGCAGGCCGCCCGTTCCCGGGACGCCGGGAGCTTCCGGGCGCTTCCGCCTGGCCGGGCCGTCCCGCCTCCCCGGGAGGGCGCGCCTCCCCGGAACGGCCCGGCGCACCGGCCGGGGCAGCCCCGTTCCCCGCGCCGGGACCGGTCAGGGCCGTCACCTCGGGATCGCCCTTCGCAGACCAGGCCTTGCCCAGCCGCTGCAGCATTCCGTTCTCCCCCCTGATGGCCCTGCGTGGTGAGACCACCCTACGAAGGGTTCGCTACGGGATCGTTACGGCGGATCGGTACCAGGCACCGGATTTCACGCCCTGCGTTACGGTGAGAGGGCCGACAGGATGGGAGGGGCCTGGTGGCAGAGTTGAGCCTGGCGTTGCTCGGGCCGCCGATCGTGGCGCGGGACGGGATCCGGGTCACCTTCGACACCAAGAAGGCGGTCGCGCTCCTCGCGGTGCTCGCCGTCGCCGGTGGTGACCAGAGCCGGGACCGCCTGGCCGCCCTGTTGTGGCCGGAATCGGACACCACCCGGGCCCGCGGCTCGCTGCGCCGCACGCTGTCGGTCACCGCCGCCGCGGTGGGCGAGGGGCTGGTGATCACCCGCGCGGCGGTGGGGCTGCGGCCCGGGGGCATGCGGGTGGACGTGGCCGACTTCGAGGCGCTGGCGGCCCGGCCGGACGTGGCCGGGCTGGAGCGCGCGGCCCGCCTCTACCGGGATGAGTTTCTCGCCGGGTTCGCCCTGCGCGAGTGCCCCGAGTTCGAGGACTGGCAGTCGTCGGCCGCGGACCGGCTGCGCCAGGTGCTGGCCGGGTGCCTGGAGCGCCTGGCAACCGCGTACCTCGCCGCCGGTGACCCGGGACCCGCGCTGGACCACATTCACCGCTGGCTCTCCCTGGACCCGATGCACGAGCCGGCGCACCAGGCGCTGATCCGCGCGCTGGCGTGGACCGGGCAGCGTTCCGCCGCGGTCCGCCAGTACCGCGAGCTGGTCGGGATTCTCGACCGTGAGCTGGCGGTGCGCCCGCTGCCCGAGACCACGCGGCTCTACGACAGCATCAGGGCCGGCCGGATGGAGCCGCTGCCCGGCCGGCCGCATCCCGCCGGCCTGGGGGGCGCCGGCGCCGGGCGCCCGGCCTCGGAGCGCAGGTGGCCGCTGGCCGGCCGCGCGGCGGAACTGGAGAAGCTCGCCGCGGCCTGGCGGGAGGTGGGCAGCCGGGCCGGTGGCCAGGTGGTCGCCGTGACCGGCGAGGCGGGCTCCGGGAAGACGGCGCTCATCGAAGAGTTCCAGGCCCGCCTGGACCCGGCCGGCGGCGCGGTGCTGCGGGGCCGGTGCCACGACGGCGAGAGCGGCCTGCCGTTCGCGCTGGCCGCCGACCTGCTGCGGTCGGCCGGCGCGGCCGGCCGCGACCTGCCCGCCAGGCTGCCCGCGCACGTCGCGGTCATGGTCGGCAGGCTGGCCCCGGAACTCGCCGCCGAGCAGCCGAACGTCCCGCCCCCGGCGCTGTCCAGCCCGCTGGCCCTGGCCCGGCTGTACGCGGCCATCCGGGCCACCTTTCAGCTTGCCGCCGCCCCGGCCGGCCAGCCCGGGGTCCTGATCGTCGAGGACGTGCACTGGGCCGACCGGCCCTCGGTGGACCTGCTGGCGTACCTGGTGCGCAGGCTGGCCGGCTGGCCGGTGCTGCTCGTGCTGAGCTGGCGCCCGGAGCAGGCGGAGCGGTTGCGCGGCCTGCGGGCGGCGCTGGCCGAGGCCGGTGAGTCCGGGCGTGCCCGCACCGTGGAGCCCCGGCTGCTGCGCCCGGACGAGGTGGCCGAGGTGCTCCACGCGGCCGGGCTGCCCCAGCCCGACGTGGCGCGGATGCTCACCGAGACCCGGGGCCTGCCGATGCTGGTGCGCGAGTACGCGGAGGCGCTGCGCGCCGCGGGCCAGGATGGGGGAGCGGTGCCCGACGGGGAGGCCTGGTCCCCGCCCGAGTCGGTGCGCGGGCTGCTTGGCCGCCGGCTGCGGTCGGCGGGGGAGCCCGCCGCGCAGATGCTGTCCACCGCGGCCGTGCTGGGCAGCGGCTGCGACGCGGACCTGCTGCGCGCGGTGAGCGGGCGCGGCGAGGCCGAGACGGTAGAGGCACTCGACGAGGCGGTGGCGCGGTTCCTGCTCATCGAGCTCCCGCCCGCGGGCAACGGGGCGCCTTGCTACGACTTTCCGTACGAGGCGCTGCGCCGGGTCGCCTACGAGTCGGCCAGCCTGGCGCGGCGGCGGCTGCTGCACGGGCGGGCCGCCGACGCGCTCGGCGCCCGGTACGAGCGGGACCCGCTCTCGGCCCGCGCCGCCGTCATCGCCGCGCACCTGCAGCGGGCCGGCCGGGAGGCCGAGGCGGCCGGCTGGTGGTGGCGGGCGGCCGCGCGGGCCCGCGAGCTGTACGCCCACGCCGAGGCCCACGCGCACCTGCGCCAGGCGCTGGCACTGGGTTACCCGCAGGTGCCGGGGTCCATCGCCGCGGGCGACGTGCTCACGGTGCTCGGCCGTTACCGGGAGGCTCTTGCCGAGTACGAGACCGCCGCCGCGGGCAGCGACGGCGACCACGCCACCGCGGCCGTCATCGAGCACAAGCTCGCCGAGGTCCGCCACCGGCTGGGGGACTGGGCGCTGGCGGACGCGCACCTGGCGGCGGCCGCGGACCTGCTGCCCCCCGGTGACCTCAGCGGCCGCGCGCGCGCCGGTGCCGACCGGGCGGTGGTGGCCTACCGGCTCGGCGACCATGCGCGGGCGGGGGGGCTGGCCGGCGCGGCGCTGGCCGACGCCAGCCGGGCCGGCGACCCGGCGGCCATCGCCCAGGCCCGTAACGTCCTCGGGATGCTCGCGGCCGGGGAGGGTGACGCCGGCGCGGCCGAGGAACACCTGCGGGGCAGCCTGGCCGAGGCACGGCAGCTGGGCGATCCGGGCAGCACCGCGGCGGCACTGAACAACCTGGCCCGGCTCCTGGCCGACACCGGCCGGTCCGGCGAGGCCCTGGCCTGCGCCACCGAGGCGCTCGAGCTGGGCAGCGAGCTCGGCGATCAGCACCGGGTCGCGGCGCTGCACACCAACCTGGCCGACCTGCTGCACGCCAGCGGGCAGCGGGAGGAGGCGATGGGCCACCTGAAGGAGGCCGCCCGCAGGTTCGCCGCGCTGGACGCGGGCGGCGCGCCGCGGCCGGAGATCTGGACGCTGGTCGAATGGTGATCCCTGGCGGGCGCCGGCGCCCGGCCCCGCGCCGACCCCAGAGCCCGGCCAGCATTCCCCCCGGTTAACCTGGCCCGGTGGGCGATCTTGATGCGGCGCGGGCGTTCGCGCTGTCGCTGCCGGGTGCCTCCGAAGAACCGCACTTCGAGATGACGTCGTTCCGGGTGCGCGGCAAGATCTTCGCCACGGTGCCGCCCGGGGGCGAGTACCTGCACGTGTTCGTGGACGAGGGGGAGATCCGCGCGGCCGTCGCGGAGGACCCGGCCGCCTTCGAGCCGCTGCGGTGGGGCAAGCGGGCCCGGGGGGTGCGGGTCCGCATCGCGGCCGCCCCGGACGAGCGGGTGGCCGAACTGCTCGAAGAGTCATGGCACCGCAAGGCCCCTGCCCGGCTGGCCAACGAGCGGGATCAGGCCGGGCGCGGCACGAGCGCCTGACCGAGCGGGCATGGCGCGAGCGCCCGTGCGGCACAATGGCGAGGGTCACCGGGGCGACGACGACCCGAAGGAGGCCCGCATGTCCGGCCGCTGGCTAAGGATCGCGACCGCCATGGCCGGCGCGGTCCTTGTCCTGCCCGTGATCGGGCTGGCCGCCCCGGCGGCCGCCACGGCCGTTTCGTATAGCACCCTGCAATGCCCGGCCGGGGCACACACCCTGGCGCCGGCGGGCTCGCACCTGTACCCCGAGACCGGGAACGGCGGCTACACCAGCCTGCACACCCTGGTGCACCTGGTCTACAACGCCGCGACGAACCAGTTCCTGCCGGGCAACCGTGTGGTGCTCACCGACCGGGCGACCGAGTGCCTCAGCAGCTTCAGCCTCGATTTCGAGCGGAGGTCCGCGAACGCCAAGGCGGGTCCCGACATGACCGTGCGGTCGGTCGCGGTGAACGGCCGGCCGGCCAGGTTCACGTTCGTCCAGCCCACCTACCCGGGCGACCCGCACGGCCAGAACGACCCCAACCCCGCGGCGCACGAGGCGTCGCAGGTCAACCCGGTCGGCGGCCCGGAGCACAACCCGCTGCCGCCCGCCTGCTCGCCGGAACTGCCCAGCACCAGGACCCCGCCGGATGCGCTGGACGGCACGCAGTGCCCGGCCAACAAGCTCGTGGTCACGCCGGCGGCGGCGGTGCCGAGCGGGTCCGTGTTCACGGTCACGGTCAGCTACACCGGCCGGCCCGGCGTCCACAACGACGGTGACGGCACCACCGAGGGCTGGTTCCGCGCCCCGGACGGCGGGTTCGTGACCACCGAGCCGGTGGGTTCCGAGGACTGGATGCCGCTCAACGACTACCCCGCCGCCAAGCCCACCTACGACTTCTCCGACACGGTGAACGCCGGCAAGACGGTGCTGGCCAACGGCGTGCTGGTCTCGGTCAAGCACAACCCGGCCAGCGCCGGATTCCCCGGCGGCTCGGTCACCTGGAACTGGCACTCGCCCGCACCGGTGGCCAGCTACCTGGTCGAAGACAGCGTCGGGAACTACCGCCTGACCGAGCGGGCCGCCGACAACGGCACCCGGTACTACGAGGCCCAGGACCTCGGGATTCCCGCGAAGCAGCGGCGGAAGAACATGGCGATCATGAACCTGCAGCAGAACATCACCGAGTTCGAGAGCCAGTTCAGCGGCAGCTACCCGTTCACCTCCGACGGCGTCGTCGTCGGCACCCCGCCGGCCAGCTTCGAAGAAGAGATGCAGACGATGATCACCTTCGCGGGCGGGTTCATCAACACCGACGTCCTCTACCACGAGAACTTCCACCAGTGGTGGGGTGACCACGTCACCGAGAGCAACTACACCATGACCTTCTACAAGGAGGGCATGGCCACGCTCGCCGAGGAGCTTTACGCGGCCCGGCGGGCCGAGAACAAGGCCGGCGGCCCGTACTCGCCCAAGGGCCAGGCCGCGTTCCAGGCCAGCCTGGTCAGGCAGTTCAACCAGATCTACGCGGCCAAGGGCTCGTTCTGGACGGCCGCGCCGTCCAACCCGGAGCCGGTCGGCCTCTTCTCAGGATCGGCCACGTACGCCCGGCCCAGCGCCGCCTACATCGCGCTGCGCCAGATCCTCGGGCACGGCAACTTCACCCAGGCGCTGGAGCAGGTCCAGGCCACCTACGGCGGGCGCAGCATCACCGAGGCGCAGTGGGAGGCCGCGTTCGCCCGCTGGCTGCCGGTGCAGACCGGCGCCTGCCGGGCGCGGCTGAGCCAGTTCTTCACGCAGTGGTTCGACACCCCCTACCCGGCGGGCGGCGGCAAGGACCGGCCGCAGGTCACCGGCCCCGGCCTGAACGGCCCGGACTTCTACAACGCCCACGGCGGCTGCCCCTAGCCGGGCCGGGCCGCGGGTGCGACTCCGCCGGGCGCCCCGCCGCCGCGGGCGCCGGTGGAGGCGGGGCGCGGCCCGCCCCGCTCACGGAGGCGAGAGCAGTGCCCAGACGACCTTGCCGGGCTCCCGGTCCGCGGCGGGCAGCACGGGAGGCGCGGCCAGCCACCCGTTGTCACCGGATGCCGGGCCCTCGCTGTCACCGGATGCCGGGCCGGAGCTCCGCGGCTCGGAGACCGGATCGGTGGCCGGGTAGTAGTACCCCCACCGCTCGCTGATCGCCTCGACCAGTACAAGGCCGCGCCCGCCGTCGCGTTCCGGGTCCATCATCGTCGGCACCGGCGGGTGCGCATCGTGGTCGCTCACCTCGACCAGCAGCCGCTTGTGGTCGCCGGCCAGGCGCAACGCGATCACCGGAACGCCGTCCGGGCGGTCATCGGGCGCCTGCCCGGCCTGCCGTGCCTCAAGCGACGCCCGGACGGCGTTCGTGACCAGCTCGGATACCGCCAGCTCGGCCTGCTGGGACAGCCCGTTCATGCCCCATTCCCAGAGCACGGCCGTGGTGTGCAGCCGGGCACACGGAACCGCGCCCGGCAATGCCCCCAGGGGCAGGAACGAGTGGTACGGCCACTGGGCGGCGTCGCCGGGCGGGCTCACCTGATGCACTGGCATGCCCATGTGGCGGCGGCCCTTTGCCCTAGGTACGTACTATGCGCTCTCGTACTGGTCCTCCATCATGCACTACTTCCAGTACAAACACGCGGTAGGCGCGGGATGACCTGGCCTCAGACCCACCATGGGCCGGAGTTGTAGGTCCAGTCCCGCACCGTGGAACTGTCGTAGTCCGGCCCGGTCGCGTACTGCGTGGCCCGCACGTGCCGGTGGTTGTACATGAACGGCCCCCTGCCCGCGTAGTCGGCCACCCAGTAGCCGTTCAGGCGCGGGTTGTCGAACACCGAGGACGCCGACCCGTAGACCCAGACCTTGTACCCGGCGGCCTGCATGGTGCCGCCGAAGTTGGCCACGTAGGTCTTGTCCACCCGGTTCTCCATGTCGACCGCCGTGTAGACGCGGGTGGGGACGCCCAGGGCGCGGAGCGCATGGATCGCGGTCGTGGCCTCGCCCTCCCCGTCCGCGCCGGCGACCCAGATGGGCAGCTTCCGGTTGGCCTGGAACTGTTTCCAGTCCCCCGCCGACCAGACGTTGAAGGCGTTGGGCCCGCCGTAGTAGCCACCCACGGCCCCGGCCCAGGATTGACTGATATTGGCGGCGAACGCCGAGTCTCTCATCCGTTCGTTCATGGCATGCCCACCGCGTCGACGGGTCCAGAACCAGGTCTCGAGCGAAGGATCATTGTTCCCCCCGCGCGCCTGAGTTGGTCATGGCCCAGTTTCCTGCCTCGCGTGGGCTTTCGGCTGCCGTTTCGGGAACCTGGCGGCGCCGCGGCGTGAACCCGCCGGGCTGGCCCCGCCGGCCTGGCCCTGCGGGTCAGGCGGGGATGTGCCGGCGGGACTGGATGACGCGGAACCGGCCCGCGACGAAGTCGCCGTCGGTGTAGCTGGCGTTCGCGGCCGGGTTCGCCCCGGTCGCGTGGAAGTCGGAGAACGCGGCCGACTGGTTCACGTACACCCCGCCGGTGAGGTTCTCCGACAGGGCCACGCCGACGTCAAGCGCCGCGTCCCGCAC
>Ga0318568_10001394_pt1 | contig 10598 bp, 10 predicted proteins | sample GRESIP088b5f21_FD_203690 | JGI IMG/M metagenome (GOLD analysis project Ga0318568, IMG submission 203690) | Tropical soil microbial communities from Luquillo Experimental Forest, Puerto Rico - GRE.SIPMG.088b5f21 | ecosystem: Environmental > Terrestrial > Soil > Tropical forest > Bulk soil...
GGTTGAAGCGGCCCTGGGCGCTGGGTCTGAGCTGGGACACCATCCGCCAGGGCTTGCGCAATTTCGACAACGACGCCAACAACGCCCAGGGCCGCTTCAACCTGTTCAAGTTCCGCGGCGCCACGGTGATCGCCGACTACGGCCACAACCCGGACGCCATGCTGGCCCTGGTGCAGGCCGTGGAAGCCATGCCGGCCACACGACGTGCGGTGGTCATCAGCGGGGCCGGCGACCGGCGCGACCAGGACATCCGCCAGCAGACCGAGATCCTCGGCGATGCCTTCGACGAGGTCATCCTCTACGAAGACCAGTGCCAGCGCGGACGCAAGGACGGCGAGGTGATCGCCCTGCTGCGCCAGGGCCTGGCCAATGCGCGCCGCACCTCTCAGTCCAGCGAGATTCAGGGTGAGTTCCGCGCCATCGATATGGCCATGGACAAACTCAAGGCGGGCGAGTTGTGCCTGATCCTGGTTGACCAGGTCGAAGAGGCCATGGCGCACATTGCCGCGCGCGTGGCCAAGGGCTAAAGCTTTGTTTCAGCGGTCGGCTCGCGCCCCATCAGGGCGGCCACCGCCTCGGCCGGGCGCAAGCGCCCATCCAGCAGTTCCACCACACCTCGGGCAATCGGCATGTCCACGCCCAGGCTGGCGGCGCGCTGTTTTTAAAGGGGTCAGGCTCGAATAGCGCCCTGCACCAAACTGCCGTGCTGCGGCTGGGCTTGCAAGGTAAATTGCAGGCTAGCCCCCGTGGAATCTAAGTCAGAAGCTATCAATTGGATAGCGACTGGTGTATCTTCCGCGGTGCTGACGGTAACGTCTGCGGCCACGGGTGCGTCGTTGACCGGGGTGATGGTCAGGCTGACGGTGGCGGTGTTGGAGGCCAGGCTGCCGTTGCTGATGTGGTAGCTGAAGCTGTCTGCGCCAAAGTAGTTGGCATCGGGGGTGTAGCTGAAGCTGCCGTCTGCGTTGACGCTGACGCTGCCGTGGGCTGGGCCTGCGATGACGATCGGGGCGAAGCCGGTTTGCACGGCGTCTGTGTCGTTGGCCAGGGCGTTGAAGCTGAGCGTGCTGTCTTCGGCGGTGCTGACGCTGTCGTCCGCCGCCTGGGGTAGGCCCAGCAAGCGCACGTCGCTGACCTGCACATGGCTGCCCATGGTGGTGGCGGTGTTGCCAAAGCCTATAAGGTCGAACGAGAGGTTGACCGCCACGGTGCCGTCGGCATCCCTGGCAATGCCAGAGAGATCGACCAGGTAGGTGCGGCTGCCGTCGGCGTGGGTGACGTGGGTGACGCCTTGGGCGGCAAGCTCGGCTAGGCCGTGGGCGCCACCGGCTTGCAGGTTGAGCAAGGCGTCGGTGTGGCTCAGGGCCAGGGGGGCCAGTAGGTCGGCGCCGGTGTTGGCGTTGATGAGGGCGGCTTCAAAGGCGTCGTCGGGGCCGTTGGCTGCGTCGTCCAGCGCGAGGTTGCTGAGGGTGAAGCTCAGGTAGCGGTCTTGCGGGCCTACCATGAAGACCTGGTTGAGGCGGGTTTGGCTGGTGGTGGATTCGGCCAGGGTGGCGCCTGCGGGGGTGCTGGCGTTACCGGTGTTGGCCGGGTCTGTCACTACATTGCCTTGCGTGGCCCAGTCTTGCAGGGTGGACAGGTTGCCGCCTTGCAAGGTGGGGTTGGCCGAGAACAATGCTTGCGACAGGGCTTGGCTGGTACCCAAGGCGTTGGTGCCTTCGTCCTCGGGCTTGCGGCCCAGGGCCAGGCGGCCTATGAGCAAGGCACCCAGGGGTGCGCTGGGGTTGAGCGGCGCACTGGGGGCGTCTGGTGCCTGGGGTGCGCTGCCATCGGCCACGGCGGTGCTGGCTTTGAGTTGGGCCACCAGTTGGCTCATCAGCGTCAACTCGTCAGCGCTAGGTAGGCGGCGCTGGCCGGGCTGCAGGGTGGCAGACATGAAGTCGGCACTGTCTGCGGCATGTTCGAGCCCCAGGGCGTGGCCGTATTCGTGCAGCAGGACACTGAGCATGTCCATCTTGCCTGCGGCTTCACTACCGGCCTTGGCTTGCCAGACGTTGGGGTTGCTGGTGGGCAGAAAATCGTCGGTGTTGTCCAGCGGGGTGGGGTCGATGTACCAGCCGTGGCCTGCGGCGTTCGAGTCTAGGGTGATAGATGCGTTGACACCTTCGCCTGTGGTTTGGCCAACGGAGGAGCCTGAAAGATCCGAAAAGGAATAGGTTACGCCCGACATCATGGAAAGCACGCTGCTGACCAGTGCCCCTTGGAACCATTGCGAAACCTCAGTCGGATAGTTACTTTGATAGTCCGGCCAAGTAGTAGCGCCTGACGTTCTTACCGATTTGTCATAGCTACAAAGTTTTCGATACAAGGTTTGAAATTCCTCCCTGTCCTGCGGCATATTTTGTACGACCCGGAAGGTGACGGTTGACCGAAATTCTTGTCCCTTTGCCTTAATTAGAAAAGTGGCCTGATCCCAGCCAAGATAATTCTCATCGTTGGCTTCGTAACTCCACTGAGGATACGAAGATTGCACTGTGTCGCCACCAACTGCGACGACACGCCCGTGATTGGGGGGAACTAATACGTCGACTTCATAGAAGCCAAATGGTGCACCCATTTGCGGCGATGAAAATCCGAGTTGCTTCGCGATTTTGAAGGAAACAGGATTGAAGTCATTAAAGCCAGGTGCAGGTTTTTCATTCCAAACAACGTAGCAGTTTTCTGGAGCTTTTTGGACGACTGCCTTACCCGTCGCAGCCATTTGCATCACGATTGCGGGCAGATCGTTCGGAGGAAGTGGAGGCATATCTGGCAGCATGGTCGTTGTCTCCGGATCTTGGATTACAGACTGTTGAGTTTCAGTATCGGTGGTTTCGCTATCGACCGAAATAGAGGTCGTGTGCAATGCGTGCGGCTCCAATGGCCGTGCTGTTGGCGGACGCAGATAAATGTGGAAGTGGTTTTGATGCCCGTATTCCGTATTCAGCGTCGGTGTTGTGGTACTGGTCTGCACATTGTCTGTAAAGCCCAAGTTGCTGAGTACCTGATGAATGTTGCGCAGTGGATTCTCTGTAGTGGTCTTCCCACCGACAAGCACTCCGGCCACCATGCCGTCACCAGCTCCGCCAGTGCCAAACAAAGCCTCCCTGATGGCACGCGCATCAGCATCGTTAACACCGTTCACAAAGGTCAAGGCCCCGCGCGAACCTGCCACAGTGCCATCGTCGCGGGTCACGCTATAGAGTGACATGAAGGCGCCCAAAGCTGAACTCTGCAAATTTCTCCCCAAGTTTTCTCCAAGCGCTCCAGGCGGGGAATTGGCGGGTACGGGCAACCGATATTGATCAGTCTCCACTACTCCATTTGCGGGGGCCATTTGTGTTCTGGCATTGGCAACACTCCAACCCACAGCACTTGCTGCCACATTTCTGACTTCATTGGCGTTAGTTTGATTCCCTTTTCGTAGAGGCTGCGTCGATGTCCTAGGGATGTCATCGCTAATGTACTCACTGATTCCCAGATCAAAAGACATTCCCAAATCGTGGCTAGCATGCATCAGGGGTGTTGCACCATGATTGGCATCGACCGATCCCGTGAGCCGCAGTGGGTTAGCACCACGCAGGCCAGCAGCATTTTGGCCGGCTGCGACCATCACGTCATACAGCCAACTAGTACCAAATCTTTCAACACTGCCACCGCTGTCGGCCGTCTGAGTGGTTGACCACCCCCTCAATCGAGAATTGGTTGCTTTGCCCGACTCAAAGAACTGCATCCAGTGCGGCGCATTGTAGGCATTGAGATACTCAAAAACATGATCCGTGCTACTGGTATTGGCCGAGAAACTGAAGCCCGTTACAGCAGTTTGCAAATTCCCTAGGTATTGGGTACGACGTGTGCCCTCGTCCGGAGTAACCCGCTTACCGATAAAGGGGCCACGATAAAGGGGCCAGGCTCAAATTAAAGAAGTCCAAATTTGGATTCACCCCGTCAGCCGCCCAAGCTCCTGCAGTCCCCATCAAGGCCAGAGCAAACACATGGCGTAATTTGATCTTCATAGTCGCAAAACCTCCTATTTGCTATGATTTTTGTAGCTTATTACGCAGTATTGACGAGGGCCAATGGCATTCTATGCATCCAACCCCGCCAAGCCTAATTGCCGGAGATCGTTTGCAGGCGCCGCCTCCGGTTTGCGCGGTCTGCCACGGGGTTTGGCTTCGCGGCGCTGGCCGGTGGCTTGTTCTATGGCATCCATGAAGCGGCTATTGCCCAGCGGCTGGGTCTGGTTCAGGGCCAGGCGGATGTCAGTGAGGGTTTTGTCGCTCAGCACCTGGTCGAATAGCGCGCGGTACGCGGCCTGGCGGCTGGCATCGCCCGCGCCCAAGGTGGCGTACAGCGGATGCGGGGTCAGCAGAGGCGTGCTTTCGCCCAGGGCGTTGGCGCGGTAGCTGCTCCAGCGGTAATGCGCGGGGTCGGCACACATGCCGGCGCGCACGGGGTTGAGTTCGATGTAGCGCATGCAAGTCAGCAAATACGCTTCAGACTGGATCAGCGATGACTTGTAGCGCCCTTCCCATAGCGTGCCCGAACGCTGGTAGCTGGCATTGATGTAGGGCACGTAGCGCCTGCCCAAAGTCACCATCAACCGCGACACCGCCTGGGCGTCACCCGGTGTAAGCAGCAGGTGGACATGGTTGGTCATGAGCGCGTAGGCGTGTATCTGGCAACCGGTATGCCGGGCGGCATCGCCCAACCACTCCAGATAGGCCAGGGAATCGGCAGTGGTAAAGAAGCAGGGCTGGCGGTTGTGCCCGCGCTGCACGATGTGCAGGGGCATGCCATCGATGTGAATGCGGGGGCGGCGGGGCATGGGGAATCTTAGCCTGCCAATTTATGCTAATTTGTGTGCTAATTTGAGCCTGGCCCCTTAAAAATCTGATCCTGGTTGACCAGGTCGAAGAGGCCATGGCCCACATCGCCGCCCGCGTGGCCAAGGGATAGAGTGTTACTTCAACGGCCTTCGGCGGTCGGTTCGCGCCCCATGAGCGTGGCCACTGCCTCGGCCGGGCGCAGGCGTCCATCCAGCAGTTCCACCACACCCCTGGCAATCGGCATGTCCACACCCAGGCTGGCGGCGCGCTGCACCACCGTGCGGGCGCTGTACACGCCTTCGGCCACATGACCCAGGGCGTCAATGGCCTGCTGCAGGGTCTTGCCCTCGGCCAGCGCCATGCCAACGCGCCGGTTGCGCGACAGATCGCCGGTGGCGGTCAACACCAGATCACCCAAGCCGCTCAGCCCCATGAAGGTCTCGGCCTTGGCACCCAGGGCCAGGCCCAGGCGGGTCATTTCGGCCAGGCCACGGGTGATGAGGGCGGCGCGGGCATTCAGGCCCAGTTGCAGGCCATCGCACAGGCCGGTGGCAATGGCCAGCACGTTCTTCACGGCACCGCCCACCTCCACACCAATGACGTCGTCATTCGCATAGACACGCAGGCTGGGGCTGTGGAAGGCGTCCACCAGGGCCTCGCGCACGCTGGCGTGGACGCTGGCCGCTACCAGGGCCGTGGGTTGGCCGGCCGCCACTTCCTGGGCAAAACTGGGGCCACTGAGCACGCCGGCACGCAACCTGGGTGCCACCTGGGCCTGGATTTCGTGGCCCATCAGGCCGGGCGCGCCGTTCACACTGGCCTCAAAACCCTTGCATAACCAGGCCACGGCGGCCGGGCAGTCGTGCATCTGGCCCAGCAGGCCGCGCAGGCCAGCCATCGGAGAGGCCAGGATCAGAAGGTCATCGGCATGAAGGCCCGTCAAGAGATCGGGCAGCGGCTGCGAACCAATACCCAGGTTCGACGGCAAGGCCACGCCGGGTAGGTAGCGCCGGTTCTCGCGCAGTTGCGTCAGCACCTGGGCCTGCGCGGCATCGCGCAGCCACAGGGTGACGTCCTGCCGCGCCGGGGCGTTGCGGGCGGCGCTGATGGCCGCCGCCGTACCCCACGCACCACCGCCAACTACTATGATTTTCATAGCACTCTACGCACCATCCACGAGGGCTGGCGCGCTAAATCGCCTATGAATTACTGGGGCAACTGACCATCGGCGGCACCAGCGGCACGGGCCTGCTGTTGCTGTTGCTCGTACATGGCCTGGAAGTTGATTTCCTGCAGGTGCACGGGCGGGAAGCCGCCACGCTGCACCAGGTCGGCCACGTTGCCGCGCAGGTAGGGGTAGACGATCTGCGGGCAGGCGATGCCCATGATCTGGCCCATCTGTTCTTCCGGCACGTTGCGGATTTCAAAAATGCCGGCTTGCTTGGCTTCGACCAAGAACACGGTCTTGTCCTTGATCTTGGTGTGCACGGTGGCGGTCACACACACTTCGTACACGCCGTCGGCAATGTTGGCGCCTTCCACGCCCAGTTGGATGTCCACGGAGGGCTGTTCCTGCTCCAGCAGGATGGCGGGGGAATTGGGCTGCTCCAGCGAAGACTCCTTCAGGTAGATGCGCTGAATCTGGAACACGGGGGTCTGGTCGGACATACAACAGTCTTTCTAAGTAAAACAATGCCCACCCGAAATATTCCGGGTGGGCTTGGAACGGGAATTTCGTCGAACGCGAATTATGTCAGGCCGCGAACGGCCCAAGTCAGGCGGCGTTGAGCAAAGGCACCAGGCCGCCCTGGCTGTCCAGGGCCATCAGGTCGTCGCAGCCACCCACGTGGGTGGTGCCGATAAATATCTGGGGTACGGTACGCCGCCCGGTGAGTTCCATCATGGCGATGCGCTCTTGTGGCTGGCTATCGACCCGGATTTCCTCGATGGTTTCAACGCCCTTGGCGCGCAGGATGCGCTTGGCCTGCACGCAATAGGGGCAGACGGCCGTGGTGTACATCTTGACGGGCTGCATGGCTCAGGCTTTCTCAACGGGCAGGTTGGCGGCCTTCCAGGCAGTCAGGCCGCCGCCCAGGGATTGCACGTTCTCGTAACCGAGCTTCTTGGCAATGGCCACGGCACGGCCAGAGCGCGCGCCGGACTGGCACACCAGGACCAGGGGCAAGGCCTTGTTTTTGACAGAAGTCGCCAGTTTGGCCTCCAGTTCGCCCAGGGGAATGTTGCGGGCGCCGCCCACGTGGCCGGCAGCGAATTCATTGGGTTCGCAGACGTCGATGACCACGGCCTTCTCACGGTTGATCAGGGCCACGGCGCCGGCCGGGTCCAGGCCCGCCGTGGCGGCGCCCTGCAGCACCGGCATCAGCAGCATGGAGCCCGAGGCCAGGGCGATGGCGATCAACATCCAGTTGTCGAGTATGAATTTCACGGTTTTCCTTGTTCGTCAGTTTTCAAGCAGTAAGCGCGCCATTTTAGAATGGGGGTTGTTTGCCGCCGCGCAAGTCCCCCAGCAACCCCACTCCCGTCCCGCACATGCACAAACTCGTTCTCATCCGCCACGGCGAATCCACCTGGAACCTCGAAAACCGCTTCACCGGCTGGACCGACGTGGAACTCACCCCCACCGGCATCTCCCAGGCCATGTCCGCCGGCAAACTGCTCAAGGCCGAGGGCTACGAGTTCGACATCGCCTACACCTCGGTGCTCAAGCGCGCCATCCACACCCTGAGCTACTGCCTGGACGAAATGGACCGCATCTGGCTGCCCGTGGTCAAGAGCTGGCGCCTGAACGAGCGCCACTACGGCGGCCTGCAGGGCCTGAACAAGGCCGACATGGCCAAGCAGTACGGCGACGCCCAGGTGCTGGTCTGGCGCCGCAGCTACGACACGCCGCCGCCTGCCCTGGACGCCAATGACCCGCGCGGTCAGCGCCAGGATCCGCGCTACGCCGGCCTGCCCGCCGATCAGGTGCCGCTGACCGAATGCCTGAAAGACACCGTGGCCCGCGTGCTGCCCTACTGGAATGAAGAAATTGCGCCCACCATCCAGGCGGGCAAGCGTGTCGTGATCGCTGCGCACGGCAACTCCATCCGCGCCCTGGTGAAGTACCTGGACAACATCTCCGACAACGACATCGTGGGTCTGAACATCCCCAACGGCATCCCGCTGGTCTACGAACTCGACGCCAACTTGAAACCCATCCGCAGCTACTACCTGGGCGATGCCGAGGCCGCCGCCAAGGCTGCGGCCGCAGTGGCCTCCCAAGGCAAGGCCTGAAAACCGCTACTGGGCCGGCTTTACCCGGCTTTTGTTGCCCCCGAACGCCACAGTTGGACGGAACTCCCCATGCGGGATACCCCTCCAAGGTGTATATTGAAGCGCACGTGGCACTGGAATATTTATGGGTCAGAAATTGAAAATCGCGGGGTGGGTCGGCTTAGGGCTAGTGGCCGGGGCGTTGACCACCGTTTCGCTGCAAACCGTGGCGCGCAACACCATGGCGCCACTGCCGCTGGAGGAGTTGCAGCAACTCGCGGCCGCGTTCGCCATCGTCAAGAGCGATTACGTGGAACCGGTGGACGAGAAAAAGCTGATCACCGAGGCCATTTCCGGCATGGTGGCCAGCTTGGACCCGCACTCCCAGTATTTCGACAAGAAATCCTTCAAGGAATTCAAGGAAGGCACCTCCGGCAAGTTCGTCGGTGTGGGCATCGAAATCACCCAGGAAGACGGGCTGGTCAAGGTGGTGTCTCCCATTGAGGGGTCACCCGCTTTCCGCGCCGGCCTCAAGACCAACGACCTGATCACCCGTGTGGACGACACCGCCGTCAAGGGCCTGAGCCTGAACGAGGCCGTCAAACGCATGCGCGGCGAGCCCAACACCAAGGTCGTGCTCACGGTCTTCCGCAAGGACGAGAACCGCACCTTCCCGGTCACCATCGTCCGTGAGGAAATCAAGCAGCAATCCGTGCGCGGCAAGCTCATCGAGCCTGGCTACGCCTGGGTGCGCGTGAGCCAGTTTCAGGAGCGCACGGTCGAGGACTTCGCACGCAAGCTCGACGAAATCTACAAACAGGACCCCAACATCAAGGGCCTGGTGCTGGACCTGCGCAATGATCCGGGTGGCCTGCTCAACGCTGCCGTGGCGGTATCCACTACCTTCCTGCCGGAAGGCGTGACGGTGGTTTCCACCAACGGCCAGACCACCGACAGCAAGCAGACGCTCAGGGCCACCGTGCGCGACTACCTGGGCCGCGACGGCTCCGACCCGCTCAAGAAACTGCCCGCCGGCCTGAAGAAAGTGCCGCTGGTGGTGCTGGTCAATGAAGGCTCGGCCTCGGCCAGCGAAATCGTGGCCGGGGCCCTGCAGGACCACAAGCGCGCCACGCTGATGGGCAGCCAGACCTTTGGCAAGGGATCGGTGCAGACCTTCCGCCCCCTCGGCCCGGACACGGGCCTGAAGATCACCACCTCGCGCTACTACACGCCCAGCGGCAAGTCCATCCAGGCCAAGGGCATCGTGCCCGACATCATGGTGGACGATACCGAGGAAGGCAGCCCCTACGCCGCCTTGCGCATGCGCGAGGCCGACCTGGGCAAGCACCTGACCAACGGCCAGGGCGAGGAAGTCAAGGATGCAGCCCGCGAGAAAGCCCGCGACGAAGCCCTCAAACGCCTCGAAGAGGAGTCGCACAAGCCGGCCTCCGACCGCCGCCCACCGGAGTTTGGCTCGGACAAGGACTTCCAGCTGATCCAAGCCCTGCACCAACTCAAGGGGCAACCGGTTCTGATCAGCAAGACCCAGGTGGAGCGCAAGGAAGAGGTCAAGGACAACTAAGGCGTGGCGGTGACACCCAGCCATGGATGACTCGCAACTGCTGCGGTACTCCCGCCACCTGCTGCTCAACGAACTCGGAGTCGAAGGCCAGGAGCGCATCATGGGTGCGCGCGCCCTGGTCATCGGCGTCGGCGGCCTGGGCTCGCCGGTGGCCCTGTACCTCGCCACTGCTGGCATTGGCCACCTGACCCTGGTGGACCATGACCATGTAGACCTGACCAATCTGCAGCGCCAGATCGCCCATACGCAAGACCGCATCGGCCAACCCAAGGTGGAGTCGGCGCGCCAGAGCCTGTTGGCCATCAACCCCGAACTGCGCATCACCACCCTGGCCGAGCGCGCCGATGCCCGGCGCCTGGACACCCTGGTGGCGGATGCCGACGTGGTACTGGACTGCAGTGACAACTTTGCCACCCGCCAGGCGCTGAACGCCGCCTGCGTGCGCCACCGCGTGCCCCTGGTGTCGGGCGCGGCCATCCGCTTCGACGGCCAGTTGGCAGTCTACGACCCGCGCCGCGCCGACTCCCCCTGCTACGCCTGCGTGTTCCCGCCGGACACCGATTTCGAGGAAACCCGGTGCGCCACCATGGGCGTGTTCGCACCACTGGTGGGCGTCATCGGCAGCATGCAGGCCGCCGAGGCGCTCAAGCTGCTCAGCGGTGCTGGCGAACCCGCCATCGGACGGCTGCTGATGCTCGATGGGCGCGCCATGGCCTGGTCCGACATCCGCCTGCAACGCAATCCCGCCTGCCCGGTCTGCGGCCACGCGCACGCATGATCTCCGCCTGGCTGCCATTTCTGGCCTGGCCACGCCCTACTGGCGCACTGTTGCGCGGTGAGGTGCTGGCGGGGTTGACGGTCTCACTCATCATCGT
>Ga0318568_10001396_pt1 | contig 10588 bp, 6 predicted proteins | sample GRESIP088b5f21_FD_203690 | JGI IMG/M metagenome (GOLD analysis project Ga0318568, IMG submission 203690) | Tropical soil microbial communities from Luquillo Experimental Forest, Puerto Rico - GRE.SIPMG.088b5f21 | ecosystem: Environmental > Terrestrial > Soil > Tropical forest > Bulk soil...
AGATCATGAATCGATCCGTGCATGTTTTTTGCCTGAAAAAAATGACCTCCTTATGATTAAAATTTTATGCATTAAAATACTAATAGCCTTATTCTTTCCGGTGATTTGCTTTTCTCAAACGATTCCTCAAAAACACAATCCCAAGGTGGATCCCAACTTAAGCCCCGCTAATAACAAAAGTATAAATCCTGAAAAAAACGCGGCGATCAATCCAAAAGTAAACTGGAACATCAATCCGGAGCACAACCAGGTCATTAATCCCGACACCAACGCCAGCATCAATCCCATTATCGTTAATGATTTAAATCCCAATAAAAACCGGATGCTCAATCCTATGTATCACAATGAACTTCATCCGCAAAATCCTAATTGGGAAGGGTTGTACGTTTTTGATAAGGATGATGAGTTGATTGGCTATATATCCTCTGCCAGCCAGAATGTGACTTTATATTTTGACACTTCCTACAAATGGCTCGGATATTTTGTAAAAAGCGGAAAAGGCACTTATAACTTTTACAATATAAATGACCAATGGACCGGCCAATTCGGCTGTTACGACGGTATAACGGGTTTTAATTTTTTTGAAAAAGACGGCGAATGGAAGGGAGTGCATGTGAAATAACTGAATTATGAACTATGAACTATGAACTGTTTCTGGGCTGCATTATGACTGAATGACTGCCCTTAAAAAAGTCAGGGTGTCGTAAACAAACAGTTCATACTTCATACTTCATAGTCTCTCATCATTCATCATTTACTCAAAAACCCTCTCACCTCATCAATGATCTTATAAACATCCTGCTGTTCCATGCATTTGAAATGGCCACGCGGACATTTCTTTGTTCCGTACTTGCTGCATGGCTGGCAAGGCAAATTGGGCACGAGCATGTTTATGTAAGGAGATTTTTTTTGACTGGACATGTAATTTGTCCCGTAATATGGCTCTACATCCAACTTTGGCGAAGTACCGCCCCAAATAGCAATCGTTGGCTTTTTGTATGCGCTGGCAATATATTGCAAACCCGTATCGTGCGATATCACCAACTTTGAACATCTTACGATATCTGCGGATTCATTGAGATTGAATTTGCCGCAGGCGTTGTAAATTTTTACGTTGTCTTCTTCTGCAATTGCCTCTGCCTCTTTCGCATCTTCTTTTCCACCAACCAATATTATTGGATGATTGAGCTGTGCACACAATGCCCGCAACTTGTGAACGGGTAATTTTTTGGTGTAGTAAGAAGCTCCAATCACAATGGCGATATAACCGGCATGGTGCGACGCTGGCAAATCTTTGCTGATATCGATATGATCTTTTTGTGGAATAAAATAGTCAAGTCCGAGCCCGTCGTCTTTTACGCCAAATGCCGCAACCGTGTCCAGGCTGCGCTGTGTAATATGACGCTTGGGCATTTTATCGATGTGCAATTTTGTAAGTAAAAACTTCTGCCAGTCGAGTTTATCGATGGTGTATGCTTTCTTGCCTAATGCTCTTTTTATTTTCCCGGAGCGGAAATTTTTGTGCAAATCAATTACGTAATCGTAATCTTCTTTTTTCAATTCTTCAATTACTTCACGAAGATCCTTGTCGAAATAAAAGAATTTGTCAACGTAAGGATTTGCTTCTGTGACCGCTTTGAAAGATTTTTTTGTGAGAAAATGGACCTCTGCAGTAGCAACCTGTTTTTTCAAACAACGCAAAACGGGCGACGCCAGCACGATATCACCAATGGAGGAAAAGCGGATCACTAGGAATTTCATGGGCCGAAGTTAATTGAAAATTGAAAATGGAGAACGGAACGCAGATTTTCATGATTGTCACGATTTATTATGATTTGAAAGCCTCCACTCCCACTCATTTTCAATTTTCAACTTTCAATTTTCAATTCTCTACGTAGTTCAAGTCCTTACCAAAAGTTTCCTCCAACTTCGTCCATGCCCAGATGGCGCCGGCAAAGACTATTATTCCTACAAAGATGTTTGCATATTTGGAATTGAAGTTCATGGAATACTTGAAGAATGAGTACATCAAATTGATCAGGACAACGGCGCCTCTAACGAAGTTGGGCGCAGTGTTGGTAACCGTTGAGCGGATGTTTGTGCCAAAACTTTCGGCGGCCGTGCTCATGAAAACGGCCCAATAGCCGCCTGTAAATCCCAGAATGAAAATACCGGTATAGAAGAAATATTGACTTAACGGTGCAAGCAAAAAGAACAGAACAATGAAAGTAATGGAGCCGATCATGAATCCAAGAATGGCTTTCTTTCTGCTTTTTAATTGTTGAGAAATAAGGCCGCATGCAAAATCACCCAATGTCAATCCGAGATAAGTCAGCATGATAGCATTGATGGGAACTGTTTTTCTTTCAGCGTCTGAAAACTGCAGACCGAGTGCATCAGCCAGTTCCGGCGAATATTTCGCATATAGCTGAACGATATACCAAATGGGAATAGCAATCAAAATAACAGCAATGTATTTTTGCCAGCGTTCCTTCTTTTGAAAGATCAGGCTGATGCTTCCTTTTTTAACATCAGATTTTTTCACTGCTTCATACATTCCCGATTCAAATACACCTATACGCAGTAACAACAAGAACACGCCCATACCACCGCCTATGAAATAACATGTGCGCCAGTCGCCTACCCATTTCACCACAAAGCCACCGATCACCGCACCCAATATGCCCGTGCCTGCAACCAAAGCAGTGCCTAGTCCGCGTTTTTCTTTGTCCAGCACTTCGTTTACCATTGTTACGCCTGCACCTAATTCACCTGCGAGACCGAAGCCAGCAGCGAAACGCAGGATTGCATATACATGTACATCGTGCACAAAACCGTTGCAAATATTAGCGATGGAATAGGTAAGAATAGAACCGAAGAGTACTGACAACCGTCCTTTTCTGTCGCCCATGATGCCCCAGAAAATACCGCCGATCAGCATGCCGATCATCTGCCAGTTATCCAGCATGAGGCCAAAGCGTTCAATATCTGTTTTGGAAGTTATTCCTATGTCTTTCAAACTTGTTGTGCGGATCATTCCGAACAGCAACAAGTCAAAAATATCTACAAAGTAACCGAGTGCGGCTACGATAACAACAATGTTAAAGAGGCCCTTAGTTTTGGATGTTGGATTAGTAAGTGTGTTCATGAAAAGGCAGTGAGTTGAGAGTTAATTGAAAATTGAAAGTTGAAAATGGAAAATGGAGAGTTAAGTACTATCATATCATTTTCAATTTTCAACTTTCAATTTTCAATTTATGTCGTTGTTGGTTTTTTAGAACCGAAAAATATTTTCCAAAGTACCGGCGCAGTTGTTACGACTATAATGCCGATCACGATCATTTCGAGGTGATCTTTTAATTCAAAACCGAATTGTTTGCGCACCCAAATTTGTAGGAAGTGTCCCGCGAAAACCATACTCACTACCCATGCCACGGAACCAATAATATTATTTAGCATAAATTTTCTTCTGTCCATTTGCACAATGCCCGCAATGATTGGAGCGAATGTTCTTATCACAGGAAGAAAACGTGCGAAGATGATGGCGCCGCCGCCATGTTTTTCGTAAAAGTCATGTGCGTCGTTCAGGTATTTTTTCTTGAATAAAAATCTGTCTTTCCAGGTATACATGGTAGGACCAATTTTGCGGCCAAACCAATAACCAAGCATGTTTCCAAGGATACCTGCAAAAGAGATCAATGCTACAAGCAGGAACAGATCAAACCACTCGGAATGCAGGCCACCTAAACCAAATGATTTTAAAAATTCGTGTGCAAGGTTGGCGCTGTAAATGCCAGCCACAAACAGTAAGCTGTCTCCCGGAAGGAAGAAACCGGCAAACAATCCTGTTTCCGCAAAAACAATGAAGAGCAATAACCAAAAGCCTCCATTTATAATATAGAACATTGGGTTCAGCAGATCTTTCCACGAAAAGATCTTTTGCAACTGGACTATTTTTTTATCAGTTAATGCATTTGCAGCCAACACAACACTTTCATAACCGTGGCTTGAAACTGTAACTGTAACTGATGGATCAACGTTCACAACAGCAAAACCGGCCTTATCAGTAGAGTACTCGTTTGTTTTACCATTGTTTTCAATGGAAACCGTTTTTAGCGGTGTTTCATACTGGTTAAGGAATTGAAGGTTAATTTCTTTTTGTGCGAAAGAAAAATTCATCGTCATAATCAGAAGCCCCAATAAAAACGAAATCCTTTTAATCATAATTACTTTTTTAGTATTCAAATCCTGTTCTGTTACTTCTCCCCAACCCTCTCCTGAGGAGAAGGACCATTTTATGCTGTTTGTGCTGTTTCTTCTTCACCCAACTCTCCTTCCCATTTACTCACTACGGCTGTGGCCAGTGTATTTCCCAAAACGTTTGTGGCAGTTCTGAACATATCGCAGAAGTGATCGATCGGCAATATCAATGCAATGCCTTCCGGTGGAATTTTAAACATCGCACAAGTTGCGGTTACTACCACCAGCGACGCTCTTGGCACACCCGCAATCCCTTTACTGGTAAGCATCAACACTACCAGCATAGTTAATTGTGTTGGCAAGTCAAGTGGCACTTTATATACCTGGGCAATGGTCAGGCTTGCGAATGTCATGTACATCATGCTTCCATCGAGGTTGAAGCTATAGCCCAGCGGCAAAATGAAAGACACGATCTTATCCTTGCAGCCGAAGCGTTCAAGTTCTTCTGTAAGTTTTGGGAAAACCGCTTCGCTGCTCGTTGTACTAAAGGCGATCAACAAAGGCTGTGCGATTCTTTTAACCAACGCCGGCAACCGATTTTTCAAAATCAAATAACCAACAAACAACAGCAATAACCAGAGCGTTGCGATGCCTATGAGGAAGTAGAAAAGATAATATCCATAGAATTTGAAAACCTCTAATCCTTTTACCGCAATCACCGCAGATATTGCACCAAACACACCCAGCGGAGCAAAGCCCATTACATAACCTACCATTTTAAGGATCACATGCGCAACGCCATCAAGCGCTTTGATCACGGGTTTCGAATAATCGCCAACGGCAGTCGCAGCAATTCCAAAAAACACACTGAACACTACCAATTGCAACACTTCATTGGTCGCCATCGATTCTATCACGCTTTTTGGAATCACGTGCTCAATGAACATTGGCAGCGAAAAAGAGGATTTTGTTTTACCAATCAGGTCGCTTGCTTCGGCAGCATCACCGCTGCTCAGGTTGATCACGTTTCCCGGCTGAAAAACATTTACATACACCAATCCAATCAACAAACTGATCAACGATGCCGTTACAAACCAAAGCAATGCTTTACCACCCACGCGGCCAACCGTTTTTAAATCGCCCAACTTTGCAATGCCCACCACCAATGTACAGAACACTAACGGCGCAATGATCATTTGCACAAGGCGAAGGAAAATAACCGTAAGTAATTTTATGCTGGTGGCAAAATTATCCAGCCTTGTATATGCTACACCGTGTTTCGGCTGGTCCACTATTTTTTCAATCTTTGTTCCGGGGTGTTCCGCAATATAGGTTGGAACATATTTACCGTCGATGTCAACTATGGTTCTCCATGCGCCTTTGCTGACAACAGTGTCACTTCTAAAACTGTCTTCATCTTTATATACAATGATCGGCTGCTTTACAACCTCACCCGATATTTGAAGAGTAACAGTGTCTTTTCCGGCAAATCCCTCTTTAGGCTTGTATTGTAATCTTTTGCCGCCGCCACTTTCGTGGATAAAATATCCGACGATTACGCCTAATAACATTGCAATGATGATCCACAATGTGAGTTTATTCCCTTTTGACATAATGTTTTAGCGACTATTAAAGGTTAATGAGCATCGAAAGTTCAAAAAAAAATTGACTTTGCAAAAATTTAGGCAAGTTTTGAGTAATAAGTTATAAGTTTTGGGTTTTAAGTTGTGACCCTAAAAATCGCTGTCCATGGTTCGTTTGCGGAAAAATTAAGGGGCGAATGTTATTCGCCCCCGTTATAGTTTATTGTTTTACAAACTTGAAATACCTCCACTCATTATTTACCCTTACCTGCAGGATATAAACACCACCGGTCAACGAAGAGACGTTCAAGGTTGTTTTTCCTGAAACGGTACCCACTTGTTTCGTTTCAACCACTTTACCATCAATGGAAATAACCCTGAGCACCACATTTTCCTGGCTTCTGCTGAACGTAATATTCAGGTCGCTGGTTACCGGGCTTGGATAAATGCTTATAGTTTGTCCTTTATCGTTATCAAACAGAACATTTATAACGTTGCTGTAGGTGAATTCACCACTCAGATCCACCTGTTTCAGCCTGTAATAGTTTGCTCCCATCACCGGCGAATAGTGGATAAAACTATATTGCTGTGTGAGGCTGGAGTTTCCTTTGCTTTTCACCTGTCCTGCCTTGTAGAAATTGATACCGTCGACACTTGTCTCTACATCAAAATAGTTGTTGTTGATTTCTGTTGATGTTGACCAATTGAGCATGACATTATCATTCAGACTCTTTCCTGTGAATGAAAGCAATGTAATCGGCAAAGGTGTAACGTCCATTGCGCCGATTCCGAAACCTGAAAAACCTGTATTGAATGTGGCTGAGACAACGGTATCACTACCAAAGGCACTCTTTGAAAGTGTGGCCCATTGTACATCCGTTACATATGGTGTAGATGGAGAGACATCCGATATGTTGTGATTGGATATTTTAACCACTCTCATGTCCGCGTCAGAAAGATTTTTACTGGTTACACTTCTCCAACCATCTATCTCCGCTTTGGTATAGTACAAGGCAATCTTGTATTGACCACTTGGATTAGGATTCGTAGGCGTTACTTTAAATGTTGTAGAGGCTACTTTTTTGTCGTTGGTATTGTGCCAGAACGTAACAGCACTGGTGCCAGTCCTGTCTATTTGCACGGTCGTACAACCATAATCGAAGCTTGTCTGGTTCTGTATTTCGGCCAGCAATTTTCCGGTTGCATCTTTGAAATACACATCAGCATTGGCTCCCAGGTATTCCTGGTCAGAGTTTATCGCGGTTTCAACCTGCGTGCCAAAGTAACCGTCAAACGTTATTACCGGGCTAATGGTGTAAAGGTATGCGGCTGGTAAACTGCAACCACTGGAAGAACCGGTGCCATTGCTGCATACTGTTACTGTCTGACCACTTCCCAAATCAGCGCCAAACGCCAGCGCATCAGCCTGTGATTTGTTTGTTCCGTTGTCATAACAAATATTGATTACAATGTTCGACTGGCCATCCCAATTAAAATTGGTGGAGAAAGGTATAAGATTCGTTCCCGCTACAGTTGTAAAATTACCTGAGTAGACTGTTGTGAAACCTGTTGTTGAGACAAAGTTGCCCAACACGGTGGTCGTAGCAGGTATTTGCCCGATGGCAACCGTAAAACCTGTATATGCTCCCGTGCTTTTTTTACTTGCGATCTGAAGCTTCATATCCGTCAACACTGCAGCACTTGTTAAGCCGGCACTAGCGAGATCAGATTGTCTGTATAAATACTGAACTTTATTCCGGTACAGGTTACCCGAAAAACAACTGCTTTGATCTGTTTGGGCATAAACTTGCGTTCCTATATTGAACGCCCCCGAGACGTAAGGCACCGGCGCCGTATCATCGTCATTTAGTGTGATGGTAAGCGTTGGGTTAACATTTCCAATTGAGGTTGACGAATTGCTCAAAGTAAAAGCCAGAGAGATTGTTTTTTGAGGCTCTACCGCTTTATCATCGTAAATGCGCACTGTAAAGCTCTTCGTTTCATTACCTGCTGTCGAAAATGATTCATCTAAAGATGGTGATGTAAAGCTGCCATTGGTCGTAATGTCATAATCCATTCCCTGTACTGCGGTACCTCCCAGGGTTAGCGTTGCAATAACCGCTTGTGTGGGGGCAGGGCCGCTGCTAAGAATGTTGTAAGTATAGTCTGTATAACCGCGGCAGCCGTTTACAACTGTGGTAGACTCTGTAACAGAGCTGCTGCCTATTTCAAAATTAATTTGAGAAACGCATGCCGGTGCCATGTCAATCGACAAACTACCCAGTGAATTTGCCAGCGATGCTCTTGACGAACCCAACGCTGCGCCTACTCTCGCGCCTTGCCCAGCTGTAAAAAGCAAATATGAAGTTGTGTAGTTCATAAAATTGCTTTCCGTATTGGCAGTGTAGGGTAGATTTACACATGTATTGTTTCCGGTTCGGGGGGTAAAGTTGATAACGCCATTAAGCTGATTGTAAGTTATGGGATCTGTATCGCAAACCATGTCACCGTCAGTATTGCAGTTATTATTTGGAGGGCATGTGTTTTTATCAGGAGATCCCTGGAATGGGTGATACAAACTAAAAGCATGGCCCATTTCGTGTGGCAAAGTTTTTTGTCCGGTCTTCATTTGGGTCGCAAGCATCACGGTGCCATCGAGCGATGCAGGCGCTCCGGCAAAATAAGCATAGCCGGCAATAAATTGTCCGCTTGTACCATCATTACCATCAATTTTATCAACTACCCATATGTTATAGTACGAGCTTGGATCCCAGCGACTCAGGTTTTTTACATTTATTTCATCGGTACCCGAAGTACCGTTGACATTAACGCCGTTTGCAACATAATTGGGAATGCCCGAGCCATCAACGCGATCAATACCATTTGTAGCCGAACAATAAGGGGTTCTTTTAGCCAGCACAAACTGAAGCCCTAAAGCCACGCTTCCGGTTGTAACAGAAGCGTCCGCTGCGTATACTTTGTTCAGATAGTCAATGGCACCCTGGATGTCGGCATCGGAGGGGTTGTAGATTGTTCCCACAGCACCTCCAGTATGAATAACATGCACCACTACCGGAATAATGGCTGTTGACAATGTGCCAAATCCCTGCACAGATTTCAATTTTTTTTCCGAAATAATTTTTTGGATCTTCTGTTCATTCAGCTGTACCTGGTTGGCATATTGAGGATCAACCGCAAGCCTTGTTTGGTGAACATGATCAAACCCGCATATAGGCTGGGCATAAGAACTTATTAAACAAATACAACTAAGCAGCGTCAGGGTAAATACACGTTTCATTAGCAAGTTTTGGTTGAACGGATGATAAATCTATAATAAAAACCGACACGGACCCCATTTAAGGAGTTTAAGTAATTGAGAAGGATGGGGTAATGACGAACCTATGGTGCAGAGCCAATGCAAATATATGAGGCTGTTTTAGAGGAAAGAGCAGGGGCGAAATTAATTTTACAAATCACATTTCATGCAGTGTAAGGAGACATTGGATCCAATCATAAACTCTTCACCAGTATCTACTATAAAAATACTTTTTTCGTTTGACTTAAAATAGCATTCATATAAAGTTTACTGTTGTTCGTCCCGTTTTCTTTTCCTGATTCCAAATCAGCCGGGCAAATCGGTCGATGTTTGGAGATAATTGTTTACTTTACCTGCCTAAATTAAACTTGTTTTAAAAACCTAATTAACAGCTAATATGAGTTTGTTCGTTAAGAAACCGCTGGGACAGTTGCTTGCCCAGGCTGAAGATAGTGAAAAGGGACTGAAGCGAACCCTTGGAGCCGGAAACCTGATCGCTTTGGGAATTGGTGCCATTATTGGCGCAGGGTTGTTTGTAAGAACCGCTGCTGCTGCCGCCGAAGCCTCTGGTCCGGCAGTTACTTTGTCTTTCGTCATCGCAGCCATTGGTTGCGCCTTTGCCGGTTTATGCTATGCTGAATTTGCCAGTATGATTCCCATCGCTGGTAGTGCTTATGCCTATTCATATGTAACAATGGGTGAATTGGTTGCCTGGATCATCGGTTGGGCGCTTATCATGGAATATGCCCTTGGTGCCGCAACGGTTTCTATTGCATGGAGCGAATATTTAAACAACTTATTAGGAGGAAGCATACCGTATGAATGGTGCCACTCTCCTTTTGAATCACTACACAAAGTAACCGGAGACGCTATTGCGCAGTTTACGTCTGCAATGCCTGATCTTGCAAAAGGTATTAAAAACGGCGTTCTTCTTTTGAGCGACGATCAAATGAAATTGTTGCCTGCTAGTCTTGTACCAATGGTACAATCAACTCACGGTCTTGTGAATGCGCCAGCTCTCATCATTCTTTTGCTTCTTACTTTATTGCTTATAAAAGGAACACAGGAATCAGCTTTTGTAAATGCCATCATTGTATTTGTAAAGGTTGCTATAGTGCTGATATTTATTGTGGTTGGTTGGCAATTCATTAAACCTGAAAATCATACACCATATTTAATTCCGGATAATATTCCAGGTCATGAAGGTTTCTTCAAGCATGGCTGGGGCGGTTTGTTAGGTGGTGCGGCCATCGTATTCTTTGCCTTCATTGGGTTTGATGCAGTTAGTACTGCGGCACAAGAAGCGAAGAATCCAAAAAGAGACATGCCGATCGGTATCCTTGGTTCATTGGTAGTTTGTACCATTTTATACATTCTTTTCGGCCACGTACTTACAGGTGTTGCAAACTGGACGGAATTTAAAACTGCCGGTAAAGAAGCGTCTGTAGCGTATGCCATTCAAACATACATGAAAGGCTATGGTTGGTTA
>Ga0318568_10001397_pt1 | contig 10587 bp, 11 predicted proteins | sample GRESIP088b5f21_FD_203690 | JGI IMG/M metagenome (GOLD analysis project Ga0318568, IMG submission 203690) | Tropical soil microbial communities from Luquillo Experimental Forest, Puerto Rico - GRE.SIPMG.088b5f21 | ecosystem: Environmental > Terrestrial > Soil > Tropical forest > Bulk soil...
GTTACTTCGTCTAATGTGTATGTTTTCATTTCTTGGTTTTTATTTTGTTCATAAAATATTTTCCTTGCCGTATTTCCCCATTTGAGATTTCATCGTCCAGCGCTAATCAATCATTTTAGGTAAAAGCCTCTTTACAATTAATAGAATAATGAAGAATAGAATGTTTATACAAAATCCCGCAAATGCAAGGAAAACATTCAAGCCTTCCTCTGCCGTTTCAATGAAGCTGCCGAAAATGTAAAAAGCGACAACATAGAGCACTGCACTTACAAAAAAATCAACACTCCAATGTTTTTTTGAAATGCCCCATGATATTAAACAGCTAATATTGGAAAGGACGATAAAAGAAGCAAATAATGTCAGTATAACTTTAAAGTCGATGGTTATGAAAAGTTTTTTCCAGTAAACCACCAGCGAGATGATCGCAGCAAGGAGGAAAGCACTCAGATTGTAGATCAAAAATTTCCGGTTCATTTTATTAAGTTACTAATCTCCGGCTATTGGCGCAAATTGATGGTAGCTTTCGCAGCTTGTGCTCGATGGTAACAACGGTGGGCAGAAAGGCTGCTTGTCACCACTCGTTACCGTGGCGATGACAAGTTACATGCCTTTCATGCTGGTTTTTCTATAGATGCGAGGTCAATGACTGTTAAGGCGACAGGGAGAGACAGGCGATTGCAGAAGATCAGTGTAAATCAGTCTAATCAGTGTCATCTGTGTGCTATGTCTCTAAAACGCTTTCTTCTGCCATTTCTCCATCCAGTACTTTACATATTCATCCTGCCACTTGCGGTGCATATCCATAACCTTTTTATCCGCTCCGCTCGGCCAGAGATCGGAAATAGCCTGCGCCTCGGTAAACATCTTGCGGATGTCATCTGCAGCGTAATTCGACTGTCGATGGGTCATGGCAATGAAGTAGTCTGTTAGCGATAGTTGTTGCTTTTCAGTTTTGGTAGAAGAAATAGACTGGTGGGCGATAATCTCCATAAAATCTTTCAGTATTGTTTCCGGCGAAACCCTTACCAGTTTGCACACAAGCTGCAGGGACTGCGGTAAAAGCAAGTTGTATTGTACGGTGCGTGTATCCGTGGACGTTTGCTCCTGTTTGCGGGATGCGACGCGCAGGGAAGGCTTTTCTTCCTGGAAGGCTTTCTTTTTCATATGTAAGGTTTAGGTGAATTAAAACAAAAATGCACGCTTCGTTTCGTTTATCGTAAACGCTGCAAATAAAAATTATCGCTCTACCGTAGCTACCCGATTTTACTATATTTGTAATCGTACTTAAACAATTATTTATGGAAAAAACCATCCACCACGGCAGAAACGTTAAACGCTTCAGAGAATTTAAACGCGTTAAACAAGAAGCATTAGCTATGGAACTTGGTGAAGACTGGACGCAACGCAGAATTTCTTTGCTCGAACAAAAAGAAGAAATTGATGATGTGTTGCTGGAGCAAATTGGAAAGATTCTGAATATACCGGTGGAGTTGTTTAAGAACTTCGATGAAGAAGCAGGAATAAATGTTATCTCAAATTCATTCACCAGCAACGATAGTTCAACTATCAATACCGTAAACTATTTCCCTACGTTTAATGCAATTGATAAGATAGTTGAATTGTATGAGGCTTTGATAAAAAGTGAGAAGGAGAAGGTGGAGATGTTGAAGGAGTTATTGGAGAAGAAATGAGATTTTGCACGAACTTGTCCTTCAAGCTCGTGCAAAAGTTGGTGATTATACTTGCGTAAATATTAGTGTATATGTGTTTGGGGGCAGTGATTGCGTAAGCTGATAGCCTTTCGTGACTTTAATATTTTCTATCCATTCATCAATGCTTTTAAAGCTAGAGCTCCATGAGCTATAACTACCCAATTGTTCAAAGATTGTTGGCTGGTAGATTAATGATATCGAAAGCTGAAACATCTCCTGGTCATCTTCCTCATCGTAATCTATAAATTGTCGTGTTATGTCGAAAGTAAAATGCTTTCCTAATTCATTTCCCCAATCATAAACGCCATATTGGAATAAAAGCATATCGTTATGCGCGTTTTCATGTGTCGAAATTTTCTTAGCCTTAATCTCTGAATACAGTGCGCTTGATAGTTTAATTAGGTTGTTTGGATCTAAGGCGCTGCCTGCGTCAAGCAAATTTTGTATTGCTTGTTTGTATTCCTTTTCGATATTTTCTAGCGGTGTAGTTTTTGTCATCATGTTTTTGTAATAGTTTTCCGAAACTAAATAGCGTTTTGTAGTTCTACTTCCGGCATCTCATCATAAGTTCTGCCGTTTAACAGCCTGCCTGCTGCTTTTTTATTTTTGCCGCCCCATTGTTTAAAAAAGAAAGCCACGTCTGCCTTTTGACATTGTTCCTGAATATCCAATGCCCATTCGGGGTTCATGGGTCTTGGCTTGTGGCCGCTTTCGCCGCCAACAATAACCCAGTCAATTCCCTGTAAGTTTAAATTATGCAAAGGGCCAATTAGCGGTTCAAGAGACAAGAATTTTACCCTTGCGTTAGTTTGTCTTAAATGGTCAATCCGGTTCCTCACCTTATCATTTTCTACGGAAACGCCCATCCAGATGTTGTGGGTCCATTTTAATTCTCTGTGTAACTCAAAAAGCCTGTCAGCTCTTTTGGTCAACACCTGGAAAATGTGCTGCGGGTTTTCGTTCATCACCTTAAACACTTTCTTGATGAACTCAAGCGGAATTTCCCTGTGAAATAGATCGCTCATCGAGTTTACAAAAACTACTTTGGAATGTTTCCACGTGTAGGGAATTCCCAATGCATCCTCGTGGGTTCTAACTTCGAAATTGTCTTTATATTTTTCTACGCCCATTGCCTGAAGTCTTCTGGACATGATTTCTGCATAACAGAATTTGCAACCGGCAGAAATCTTATCACAACCGGTGGTAGGGTTCCAGGTCATTTCCGTCCATTCGATACTAGATTGAGCCATGATCAGAGGTTTAAACGGTTATATTTTTGTATTATATCGTTGGCAATCTTAACGGCTGTTTTATTATTCGATGCCATTAAGAAATGAAACATTATTGAATTAGACTTGTTCTTCAAGACATAAGGTTCGGAAACAAATTTAAATAAGTTCCCCAATCGACTTTGATAAAGTTCAGCAGATTTTTCGACAGCTTTTTCTTCTTTTGATTTTATGGTTTCTTCACCGAACAATGTATGTTGAACTGTTTCTTTGTAGAAGTATTTTAAAATGTCCTCTGTTGGCATGCCAAGAAATTTTTCTATTCTCTTTAACCATGCCTCTGATATATTTCCATCGTTTTTTAAAAGCCTGTTAAGTCCCATTCCGGTAGGAACGAGTATCCAAACATCGACAGATTGTTTTTGCAGTGTTTCTAATGAGGCCCAGTTTAGTTGCATGCCATACGGATCAATATAAGCTAAGACTTTATAGTTTTTCCCTTTTGGACCAGCCAGGAATGAACTCATTGAAATTATTTTTTCATTACAGTCAGTAGGTACAATGTGTATGTCTTTCTCAGGAAATAATTCTTTGGTATTTCGTTCAAGAAGTTTTGCGTTGTTAGGCTCTTTTTCTACAAAGTAAAAAGTGTCAAACGGGCGAGGGTCTTCAATTTCAAGTATTCGTTTTGCAGCACCTACAATCAATCTTTGATCTTCCTCGGTACCTTTTTTTATAAAACCAGAACCAGCAAAGCCATCAAAATAGAGTAGTTCCCAATTATATTTTTTTGCGTATACATTCATTATGTCGAGATATGCACCGGCATATTCCACTAAGATCTCGATTTTATTTTCTGTCCAGTCGCCTCCGAAATTATTCATAGTTTAAAGTTTAGTTTGAGCTAAATGAACACTAAATGGAGGTAAGAAATGGTGGGAACTAAAAGGAAGGCACATCGACTGTTTCGATTGTGAATGGCCGTTATACAAATGTAGCTAAAATAATAAACTCACTTTCTTGAGCGATAAGAAATGTTTAAAACCACAAAAAAGCCGCTAGATCACTCTAACGGCTTCGTATATATTAAACCTTTCGGCTTGTCTTAGATATGTGCTTCGATTTTTTTAACGAAGTTGGCTTTAGGTTGAGCGCCTACCAATTTGTCAACTACTTTACCGCCTTTTACGAAAAGGATCGCAGGGATAGAAGTGATGCCATAGTTTACAGATATCTGAGGGTTTTGGTCAACGTTTACTTTACCAATGTTTACCTTACCATCATATTCTTTAGACAATTCGTCGATAACTGGTCCGATTGCGCGGCAAGGTCCACACCATTCTGCCCAAAAATCTATTACTGATAATTTATCTGAAGACAATACTTCTTGCTCGAAGTTTGCATCTGTGAATGTTGCTGCCATAAGTATGCTTTAATTTTATTTTAAATAATGTTTAAACTAGTGTGCAAAAATAACTCCATTCCATGAATCTGGCTATTCTGACATATCCACACCTGTTAATTGGTCACAACCTGTACACCCAGTTCCGGTAGCTGTTGCAGCCATCCAGCCAATTCGTCATTCATCTGGAAGGCGCCATCCATTGAATAAAGCCCTATTTTTAAACGACTTTTGGGTTCCAGGATATTGAACCGGATGCTCGATCTGCCAGGATATTTTTTAACATTCTTTTCGAGGAAATCGATCATCTCGCGGCTCAGGTGTCGCGCCTCTACATCAAGAACCAGTTGTTTTGTCAGGTTGGGTTTAATGCTTTCCAGCAAAACGATGCTGTCTATCTTAAACTCAAAACCTTTATATCCCTGCTTAAAGGAACCGGTGAGGAAGAGGTTCTTGCCCTTCTCCAAAAAGTTCTTAAAGCGCACATAATCATTGCTCCACAGCATGAACTCGCATTTGCCGCTGTAATCCTCAATCGCCAGCACGCCAAACTCACGACCGGTTTTGGTAACGCGGTGTTGCGCATCTACCACAAGCCCAGCCAGGCGAAACACGCGGCTGGTATTTGGCGTTGCCATGTCCTTCACTTCTATAAAGTCGGAGAGCTGCGTGATGCCGTAGTTGCGCATTTCAAACTTAAAGTTGTCCAGCGGGTGACCACTCAGGAAGATGCCCGTTACTTCTTTTTCATAATCAAGCATTTCCGTCAATCCCCACGGTTCGCAAACGGACAATTTAGGCGTGGGCACATCCAGCGCTGTTCCAAGGTCGCCAAAGAGCGTATTGGTGGTATTGGCGGTTTGCATTTGAATGGCGTTACCAAAACGGATCACGCGTTCAAGCCCGCTCATGTTATCATCGCCCACATGAAAATATTGTGCACGGTGCAGGTCGGTAAAGCAATCGAAAGTGCCGGAGTAGGCAAGGCTCTCAAGTGATTTTTTGTTTACCGTTCTTTGGTTCACCCGTTTGATCAAATCAAATATAGAAGAGAAAGGGCCGTTCTTTGCTCTTTCGTCGAGCAGGCTTTCAATGGCCGCTTCACCCACGCCTTTCAAACCACCGAGACCAAAACGAATTTCGCCTTTGCTGTTTACTGCAAAACCTTTTTTCGATTCGTTTACATCAGGTCCTAATACTTTTAATCCCATGCGTTTACACTCCTCCATGAAGAAGGTGATCTTCTCAATCGCACCCGCGTGGTTGAGTACGGCCGCCATGTATTCGCTTGGGTAATGCGCCTTCAGGTAAGCCGTTTGATAGGCCACAAAGGCATAACAGGTAGAGTGCGATTTGTTGAACGCGTATTGCGCAAACGCTTCCCAGTCGGTCCAGATCTTTTCGAGCTTTTGCCCGTCGTGACCTTTCTCTTTCGCTTTCTCCACGAATTGAGGTTTCAGTTTGTCCAGCGTTTTACGGTCCTTTTTACCCATCGCTTTACGCAGTACGTCGGCGTCACCTTTTGTAAAGCCCGCCAGTTTCTGACTCAGCAACATCACCTGCTCTTGATACACGGTGATACCGTAAGTTTCCTGCAGGTACTCTTCCATGTCGGGCAAGTCATACGTGATGGCTTCGCGTCCGTGCTTACGGTCGATAAAGTTCGGGATGTAAGCGATAGGACCGGGGCGGTACAAGGCGTTCATGGCGATCAAATCACCGAACTGATCCGGCTTCAGGTCGCGGAGATATTTCTGCATCCCGGGGCTCTCAAACTGGAACGTACCAATGGTATCGCCGCGTTGGTAAAGCTCATACGTCTTTTGATCATCCAGCGGCACATCGTCGGCCACAATCTCAACGCCGTGGTTTTGCTTGATCAGCTCCAGCGCCGTTTTTATGATACTAAGGGTTTTCAAACCCAAAAAGTCCATCTTGATTACACCGGCATCCTCAATGATCTTTCCTTCAAATTGCGTTACCCACAAATCAGAATCTTTCGCTGCGCAAACGGGAAGAATGTTTGTCAGATCCTCCGGCGCAATGATGATACCCGCCGCGTGTATACCGGTGTTACGCACAGAACCTTCGAGTCTTTCCGCTTCTTTCAATACCTGCGCACGCAAATCGCTACCATGATAAATGGCGCGGAGTTGCTTTACGTTTTCAATATCCTCAGGGCTTAAGCCTTCTTTTTCTTCGAGTGATTTTGGGCCCTCTTTCGGCGTGATGGGCGCGGTGAGTACACGGCCAAGATCGGTGCCGGGCTTATCGGGAACGAGTTTCGCGAGTGCATTCGATTCCGGTAGAGGAAGGTCAAGCGCACGGGCTACGTCCTTGATACTCATTTTTGCGGCCATCGTACCGTAGGTAACGATCTGCGCCACCTGGTTCTGGCCGTATTTTTTTACCACATAATCGATAACCCTCTGGCGACCGTCATCATCAAAGTCCGTATCGATATCGGGCATCGACTTACGATCCGGGTTAAGGAAACGCTCAAACAGCAGGTTGTACTTGATAGGGTCGATATTGGTGATGCCGATGCAATAGGCCACGGCGCTACCCGCCGCAGATCCACGACCCGGCCCAATGAATACGCCCATGTTACGCCCCTCGCGAATGAAGTCACTCACGATAAGGAAGTAACCGGCAAATCCCATTGTTTTAATGGTAAACAATTCGAAGTCGATACGTTCCTGTATGTCGGGTGTAATGTCGTTGTAGCGTTGTTTCGCACCTTCATAAGTAAGGTGTTTCAAAAACTCCCACTGGTTCAGATTCGAGTCGTTGTGTATCTGAAACGCTGCGGGAATAGGGAAGGCGGGCAACATGATGTCCTTCTTCAACTTCAATACATCTACACGATCCACGATCATGTTGGTATTGTCGATCGCTTCCGGAATATCCTGGAACAGCTCGATCATTTCCTTTTGCGTTTTAAAATAAAACTTGTCATTAGGAAATTTGAAACGGCGGTTCTTTACCTGCGCATCATCATTTACAAAGTCGTCAAACCCCGGCGTGCTTTGCTTTTCGCCGGTGTTGATACAAAGCAAAATGTCGTGGGCGTTGTAATCTTCGCGGTCCACGTAATGGCTATCGTTGGTAGCAATTACGGGAACGTTGTATTTTTTAGAGAACTTGATCAGCGTTTGGTTGATCAGTTCCTGTTCTTTCATGTCGTGGCGCTGCAACTCGATGAAGTAGTCTTCACCAAAAATATCCAGCCACCATTTGAATTCTTTTTCCGCTTCCTCTTCGCCTTTGTTCAGGATCATTTGCGGCACGTAGGCACCGATGCAACAAGTGGTCGCGATCAATCCTTCGTGGTGCTGCAGGATCAGCTCCTTGTCAATACGCGGATATTTGGAGTACATCCCTTCAATATATCCTTTGGAGGTTAGCTTCACGAGGTTTTGATAACCCACCGCGTTTTTCGCCAGCAATACCTGGTGATAGCGATCATCACGCTGCTCTTTGGAAAATTGTTTCTGGTGACGATCCTTTACCACATAAAATTCGCAACCTACAATTGGTTTTACTTTTAGTGAGCCGTCCGGATTTTTATGCTTACCCGCTTCGTTCACAAAATCGAATGCACCAAACATATTACCATGGTCCGTAATAGCGATGGCGGGCATGCCATCATCGGCCGCTTTTTTGAACAAAGAAGAGATCGGAGAGGCCCCATCCAATAAGGAAAACTGTGTATGTGTATGTAAGTGAGAAAATTTCATGGTAACGGCAAAAATACGGATAAGAGAGTACGTAAAAATATGTAGTTGTTAACAGCTGTGATTTGGCACACAGATGACACTGATTTGACTGATGACCACAGATTTTTTTGTAGTATAGTAGCGAAATGAATACAGCGCATTGTCTATGTTCAACCGCGCTTCGACAAGCTCAGCGTGACAGCGTAAGCGGAGTGTCAGGCTGAGCTTGTCGAAGCGCGTAACACCGGATGCTGCTAATGATACGCGGGAAATTCAATTCAGCAAAAGATCAGTGGTCATCAGTCAAATCAGTGTCATCTGTGTGCTAATTAAAAATCGCAATTTATTTTGTATTATACAGAAGAAATTCTAACCTCTATGCAAAAGATCCTAATTGGTATTTTATGTCTCCTTTCTTTTTCTTCATATAGTCAGGATCTTGCTGACAAGGTGAAGAGTGAAATAGAATCTTTCCACCGAAGAGGAATTGATACGACGATAATTTTTTTTGTGGCCTTTGTTCATACCGGATTTCCAAGGAAAGTGAAGGGGCTCGGTGATACGATAATGATTTTTGATAGTGATTACATCTTTTATAAAGAAAATGGCAAAGGTATGCTGATAGCTTGCATTGATTACGTAAGCGAGGATGGCACTTATACAGATATTGCTGTATCAAAACCTTTCCCTGTTAATTGTGACTCTCTTTTCGATTATTCTCTCAAAAGACTGGATGATTTTGATAGGGGTTACGTGTTTCCATTTGTTTACAGAATCCCCTGGGAAAATGATTCTGTTTACATACCGCTCAAAACTTCTCATCCCAGCAATTTCGACGTCGCAATAAGCGCCGGTACATACCACAGTTCGCAAAGTTTTAAAGGAGATGATTTTGACACCAACGCATATACAAACGGACCTCGCAATTTAAACTACCCTCACAACATTAGTACTGTAACATATAAGCTTTACAATATGCTTCAAGAAACTGTAGATAAAGTTCGGGACGAACTATTTTTTGTTGGAACCAAGAAAAAATAATGGAATAATTGTCTATAATAGCATATCAAATCTTAACCCAATGACCCGGATAGTTTTTATCCTTGTTTTATGTTTTTCGTGTTTGTGTGGACAGGCTCAATTTAGTCGAGACACAGCCTATCGCCAGATAAAAAAACTTCAAAGTGAAGGCGTTGATACCATCATTCGTTATGGAAAAATAGTTCCGATGTATGGATGGATTGAACAGTCAAAGCAACTCGGGGAAATAGTCGTTCAGGAATACACTTTTGTTTTCTATCAGACCAAAGGAGAAACATATTTGATGAGGTTTATGACATATTCAGATTCCGCAGGTATCATGGGACGAACAGCAGTTTCCAAACCCATGAAGGTAGATGCAGAACTAATGCTGAAATGGGCAGCGGATAATATTACGACAATTATCAAGCAGCCGATTTGTTCGCACATTATTAAGCAAAAACCGGACGGTGTAAACACTGTCTATGATATTTACTATCCCTCCCATACAGAAGGTATTAACATTGGTGTGTTAGTTGGAAAAGAGCAGGTGGGACATGACTTTACTTTCGAAGATTGTCAGTATAATTATTCTGATAACGGCCCTGAGAATTTGAACTATTCTTACAACATTCAAACATCGACTTACAAACTGTATTTGATACTTCAAGCAATCACACAATCAGTTCAAAACGAACTTAAGTACTAACCCATGCGAAAACTATCCTTTCTATTACTATGTCTGATTTCGTTTTCAGCGAAAAGCCAAAGCCTTGAGGACTCCGTTTTGAATGAAATAATTTCACTTCGTAAAAAGGGTGTAGATACGATTGTGCAATTTGCCGACGGATGTTGCTTTTCGCCAGTAGTATATACAATACAAGGGTTGGGAGAGGTAATGGTCGCTAAAGAAAGTTATCTGTTTTATAAACTTCATGGTGCAGGGATGGTGACGAAATGCATTTATTACAGCGATAACAAAGGAGAAATAAACTATGTGGCTACATTAAATCCTTTAAAAATAGATTGTGATTCCTTGTTAACATTCGCGTCCGCCAATTTTGAGAAATTCAGGAACGAGAAAATTTATCCATTTATTTACAAACACAAAAGCGATGGCGATTCGTCGCTTTCATGGTTACAATATTCCGATGCCAGTTATTTTTATATTGGAATCGATACTAAGAAGGAAAGTGAAAGAAAAGGGTTGGATCCTTTTGATGTTGAAAGGGAGAAACTGAAAGGAGAAATAGAAAATTTAAATTACACATACAACTCAAGTACTTCTATCTTCAAAATCTATATGATGGCGCAGCAGTTAATAAAATCCATAGAAGAAAAGTTTAGCTACGGGAATAAATAACCAATCGCGAAAATAATCCGTGTAAATCAGTCTAATCAGTGTCATCTGTGTTCCAACAAAAAATCTGCGTTCATCTGCCCAATCAGCGTCATCTGCGTGCTCCCTTTTTTACCAAATCTTTAAATCTTTTGTGCCTAAATTC
>Ga0318568_10001404_pt1 | contig 10566 bp, 8 predicted proteins | sample GRESIP088b5f21_FD_203690 | JGI IMG/M metagenome (GOLD analysis project Ga0318568, IMG submission 203690) | Tropical soil microbial communities from Luquillo Experimental Forest, Puerto Rico - GRE.SIPMG.088b5f21 | ecosystem: Environmental > Terrestrial > Soil > Tropical forest > Bulk soil...
GTCTTGGCCGCTACGGCCAGCAGCACACAGGCTCACGCCAGCCGCCGCGGCCAAGACGAGCCAGCGAGGATACTGGCTCCCCAGAACACCAGCCATCCGGCCCCGGGCGCTACCCCCAGGCAACCAACACTCGCAGGCAAAACCTGGGACCGCCAGCAACGACAGGCTCGCCGTCCTTCGATGACCGCCCAGCCCGCGATGCCGAGCGCGACCACGCCGTCCAGCACCAGGCGCCCCGCAGTGTGTTGGCGGCCGCCCGGCGAATACCGCGATGGCCAGGTAGGCGCACAGCAGGTTCTGGGTTGCCTCCCGGCCGTGGCCGGTGGTCCCAGCCGGGTGGCGATGCGCCGCTTAGCCATCTCGAGGACAGGCTCGAAGATCGCGGTTCCGGCGGTGAGTACCAGGCCGATGATGCTGGTCTCGGCCCGGTCCCCGGCGGCCAGGGCGCGGATCGCCTCGGCCGCGATATAGGGGCGAGCAGGAAGAAGCTGACCGTGACCAGATGCTGGGCACGCCGCTCGGAGGCCGGGCTGGCCAGCCGGGTCCCGGTGAACCGCCGGATCACGATGATTCTGGCCATGGCCTTAGGGTGCGGGGCGTACGTGTTCGGGGCGGGCTCCGAAGGCCGCCAGCCTGGGCGCCAGGTCGCGGGCCAGCGGGGTGCGCAGCAGCCACCGGACCAGCTTGGGCGGCCCGGTTGCGGAGCGGAGCGCGCGGGCGAGCAGGCGGTCTTGCAGCACGCCCGTGGCCTTCTGGGTGATGCGGGCCGGCCACTGGCGGCGGCGCTGCACTGCGGCCAGGTCCCGCTCGGTGAGCGTTCCGGCGGCCAGCGGCCGGGCGAGCAGGTTGGCCGCGGCGACCGCGTCGGCGATGGCGTAGTTGATGCCGTTGCCGGCCACCGGGGACATCACGTGGGCGGCGTCGCCGAGGAGCAGCAGTCCCGGGCGGTGCCATCGGGGCAGCCGGTCGGCGGTGACCGACAGCAGCGAGACCTGGGACCAGTCGGCGAGCTGGCCGGTACGGCCGGTGAGCCAGGGGATGAGTTCGGCGATGGTGCGGCGCAGCGCGTCTAGCCCCGCGCCGCGGAGCTGAGGCCAGCTTCCCTTGGGGATGACCATGCCAAGCTGCCATGTGTCACCCCGGTCGACCAGCAGTAGCATGTGGCCGCGCCCGATGCCGCCGGTGGCGCCCTCCGGGTCGCCGGAAAGCCGGGGCAGGCGCAGCCACAGCACGTCGATCGTGGCGGCGGTGATGACGGGCTTGAGGCCGGACAGGCGGCGGATCTGGGAGAAGCGGCCGTCGGTGCCGACGGTCAGCGCCGCGCGGACCTCGTGCCAGCCGTCGGGTGCGTGGTAGCGCACGCCGCGCACGATTGTGTCCTGCTCGATGAGCTCGCGGACGTTGGCGCGCATGACCAGCTCGAAACTGGGGTAGCGGGCGGCCTGGGCGGTGAGGAAGTCCAGGAACTGCGCCTGCGGCATCAGCGTGATGAAGGGAAAGCGGCCGGGCAGGCGAGACAGGTCAATGGTGACCGGCGGGCTGGCCGGCAGGGTCGCCCGGCGGAGCTTGCGGTGCGGCAGCTCAAGCAGCTGGTCAGCCAGGCCGAGCTCGTCCAGGACCTGCATGATCGCGGGGTGCAGCGAGTCGCCGCGGAAGTCCCGGTCGAAGTCGCCGTGGGCTTCCAGCAGTAGCACCGGCACGCGCTGGCGGGCCAGCAGCAAGGCGAGCATTGCGCCGGCCGGTCCGGCGCCTACCACGCAGCAGGTAGTCTGCCGCACCGTGCGAAGCTCGCGCGGCTGGGGTCTTGAGGCGCCCGCGAGGGCCGGGAGCGGTTGATCGGCCACGGGCTTCATTGTGGCTCCTAGGTGCAGGCCGACGCCGCTGGACGGGTGCCCTGCAGGGCGGGGTGTCGGTGACGGTGTGCGGTAGTGGACGGCGACCGCCGGGTGCCTGCTGCCAGCAGCCGCCGATCCGGGCGAGTGCCTCGGCGGTGGGCCTGGCGGCGGACCCACCGGGGCACCGGGGCGCAGTACCCGACCGTGGCGGTAATCGGGGTGTATACGTTATTGTGGGTGACTAGTCACCCACAATAACGCTGATCGCTATGCCCGTGCAAAATCTTGGGTGACCAGTCACCCGTTATATTGGGGGCCGTGGTGAGAGTCTCGGCTGAGGTCAGGGAGGCGACGCGGGCGAGGCTGCTCGCCGCCGCCGCGGAAGAGTTCAGCCGGGCCGGCCTGGAGCGGGCCAGCATCGACGCGATTTCCCTCGCCGCCGGGTACGGCAAGGGAACGATCTACAACTATTTCCCCTCCAAGGAGGAACTGTTCCTGGCTGTGGTGGAAGAAGCATCGGCCCAGGCCGGCCCCCCGGGCCCCGCCCGCCAGGATGCCCCGGCCAGGGAACGGCTCGGGGCCGCGCTGGCCGGATTCTGCGCCTGGGCCGGCGAGCACGACGCCTTCGCCCGGGTGCTGGTGCGGGAGTGCCTGATGGGGACGCCCGGGCTCTACTCACGGGTGATCGGGGCCGAGTGGCCGCTCACCGGCGCGCTGGAGGCGATCGTCCGGGACGGAGCAGGCCGGGGTGAGCTCCGGGCCGACGTCCCCGCCGAGGTTCTCGCCCAGGCGATCGCCGGGCTCACCGACCTCGCCCTGGCCCAGCACTGGGCCTCCGGCGGCACCAGACCGGACCTGGAGGAGATCCCCGGCCTGGTACTCACCCTGCTGCTCGGCCCCCAGCCCAGCGGTGACAGTCCGTAACCAGCCCCTTCCGGCCAGCTGCTGTCGCTCCCCCTGCCCGCTGGCCGCATCCGCGAAGGCGTCTTGCGGCCAGACCTCCTCACGCGATGATTGGGATATTCTCTCGTCGGCCAGGTAAACATGGCGCGCCTGCCCCGGGCCCACTGCAACGGGCAGCCCGAAGCAATCAGCGATAGTACGTACAGAAGCGGACAATCTGCGCACGGCTACCAGCACCCCAAGTCCGCTGGGTGGAGTCCGTATTCGGCAGGGTCGAGCAAACGGACTCGAGGTCGGTTACCGTCCGCGATTGACGCCACTCGCTCGCTTGGCGACACGTATGCGCCGCTCGTGCGGGGAGTTGATCCTCACGGCGTGTGCGGCGCGCCAAGAAATTGTTCTGTGTGGCTGCCCAGCGCACGTCCCGGCACTGCGGTGTGGGCCCGGGTTTGCTCACCGTGCCGTTTGGCCGCGCAGGCGGTGCGGTGTGTGGTCGAACTTGCGTGTTCGTGCGGGTGTGGGAGTACGAGGTGCCAGATGACCGGGCCGCGGCGTTCATCGCGGGCTATGCACGCGACGGCGCCTGGGGTCAGCTGTTCGGAAGGGCCGCGGGGTTCGTGGGTACCGAGTTGTACCGCGACGCTGGCCGAGACGACCGCTACCTGACGATCGACCGCTGGCAGGACGAACAGGATTGGCGTTCCTTTCTTGTCGCATTCGGCTCGGCGTACGACTCCCTCGACGCCCGGCTTGAGGGGCTTGCCGTCGCTGAGCGGTCGTTGTTCGAGGGATCCTCCTAGCCGATCCACCGTTGGCACGCCGCCCTGGAGTGATGGGCGCCGAGGGCATAGCGCTCGGCTACCGGATCTGGCACCGGCGGGACCACATCTTCTTCTAGCGCCGGCGCGCCTTCGGCCCTGGTGACCGCTGGCACATCGTCGAGGCCTTCGGGGCTGACCCCGCTTCCTGTTCGACGAGGTCTTCGAGGTCGCCAAGCTTGACGGGTCGGGGTTCACCATGGAGGTAAGGCGCCCTGGCCATCTCGTCGTCGGGGCGGATGAGCGCTGGCGGCCGGCCGCTGCGGGCTGTGCTGGACGCCGAGACGACTCTTGGCGCCCCGCGCAATCACGCCTCAATCGTGTGTCAAGGGCCAGCTGGCACGCTCCTGCCAAGACAGGCCGTGTCGCGGATCCCGCCGGAGCGCGATGGCTGCGCGCGGGTTCCCGGCTGGGTCAGCGTCGGGGGACGCTGATGGCGCCCAGCTGGCGGCGCCGCGGCCCGAGCAGGCGGATCGGGGCCGCGGCGCAGGTTCTCGGCCAGTTCCGAGCAGGTGGGAGAAAAGATCATGACCGCTAGAGCAAACAGCGTTGTGGCAGAGCCCGACCCGGCGAGGTCCCCTGCCGCGGCAGCACATCCCTCCGGGCAGCAGCAGGGCGGCGGGCACACCGGGCAGCACTCCCGTGTACCGAGGCGAACGCGCGCCCACCCGGCACGCGATGACCCGGTGGTCATTGACCTGGTGACCCGGGCCACAAACGGAGACAAGCGGGCCTGGGACCTGCTCATCGAGCGGTACTCCCCGCTGATCTGGTCAATCTGCCGCCGGCACCGGCTCGGACAAGCCGACGCCGAAGACGTCGGCCAGAGCGTCTGGCTGAACCTGCTCGAGAGGCTGGACAAGGTCCGCGACCCGGCCGCACTTCCGGGCTGGCTGTCCACCACCGCCCGACGGGAATGCCTGCGCGTCCTGGGCCGCGCACGGGGACCGCACCCCAGCGGGCCTGTGCCGGACCTGGAGAACATCCCGGACGAGCACGCCCGGACGGCCGAGCAGGAGCTGCTGGTAGCGGAGCGCCACGCGGCGCTGCGCGAGGCGTTCGCGGCGCTGCATCCAGACGCCCAGCAGCTGATCATCCTGCTCGCGGCCGACCCGCCGGTACCGTACGCCGAGATCAGCGCCAGGCTGGGCATTCCGGTGGGGAGCATCGGGCCGAACCGAGGCCGCTGCCTTAACAAGCTACGCCGTCACCCGGCCATCGCCGCCTTGATCAATGCCGGCAACAGCGTGGCGGACACGACGCTCGCCCAGGCCGCGGCATGATGATGACGCTGTGCCAAGGGCCAGCGCCAGGCGATACCCTCCGCCAGACCAGGCCGACCGTCGCGCAGGCACCTCGCGGCTTGCTGGCGGGCCGGGGCAGCGGCGTCGTTCCCCACCTGCCGACCATGCCAACCTGCGTCTCGATCCCCGTCAGCTTCCACCCGGCGGAGCCGTCTCTGATGACCTTGACTACCGGGAGCGCGGTTCGGGTCCTCGGCTCGCTGGCCGATCACAGAACCTCGTCGACCAGCCAGTGGCAGCCATGCATGTAACCGCCGGTAGGTGCGGCTTTCGAGTAGCTCTCTTGACCGTCACAACCCGCGCTTAGGGATCAATATGCGCAGCCGCGTGGGCCGGGCCCGCGGCCGGCGAGCAGACTGTTCGTGTGCAGGTGAGCTACGGCCTGGTGCCGATCGGGTGGGTGCAGTCGGCCCTGAAGGTCCTCGATGATGCGCCGAACCAGCGCGACGGCGCGCCCCGGGCGTGGATCCGGTTCGATGAGCAGGTCGCGGAGGGCACCAAGGACCTGCGCCCGGGCGATGAGATCGTGGTGCTCACCTGGCTCCACCTGTCGCCCCGCGACGAGCTGAGCACCCATCCCCAGGGCGACATGAGCCGGCCGCTGACCGGCGTGTTCAGCACCTGTTCGCCCAACCGGCCGAACCCCATCGGCCTGCACCGGGCCCGCATCGTGGCGCGCGACGGGCTCCGGATTGAAGTCGACGCTCTGGAGGCCATCGACGGGACGCCGGTGCTGGACGTCAAGCCGGCCATCGACCCGCCCGCATGACGCGCTGCACGCGGCGGTTTTGCCCGGCGACTTATCGGCCCGCGAACCGTACGTCCGGTGGGGACGGGCGTTCGGTCCCGGGTCGACCTCGCCGCTCAGTTCGTCGGGCAACGCCGCCGTGGGCTCGCGCACCGAGGTCCCGCAGAACGCCTCGTACGCGCTCCCTCAGGCCATGGTGTGGTCAGCCTGACGGCCCTGAGAACCTGCACCGCTTCCGGGAACCAGCCCGAGAGACCCACGGCCGCATCCAAGGGAACGAGTTCTCGCGGCGGCGGGTATCCTGCACCACCGCGCCGATGACGCTACGCAACAAACTTCGGTGCGCCAAGCGCGCGTGTAACCGCCGATAGGTATTCCCCAGACGTGCTGGTGGCCGCATTGAATGGGACGCCCGAAAGATCGTTATGGTTCTGGTCGTGGATGATTCCGGTGTGTCGGCCCGTCTCTTGCCGTGCCTGGCTGAGCTGGTGTGCCTGCCGGTGCGGGGGGGTTGCCGGAGGCCCACGCTGCGGCGAGGCGGCGGGCACGTGCGGCGCGCGCGACCGCTCCGTTGCGCAGGTAGTGGTCGATGGCTTGCTGCGCCATCTGCTGGGCTGACTCGGTGTCGCCGGTCAGGTACATGATTTCCGCGCGATCGAGCGCAGCGTCGCCTGGATCCCTGGGGTCCTCTGAGACCTGGGCCAGGGTGTCGACTTGTTCGGCCGCCGCTAGCGCCGCGCTGATGTCACCTTGGCGGGCATGCAGTCTGGATCGCACGCCAAGGCCGATCATCAGGCCTCCGAGGTCGTCGGGGCTGGCGAGGTCCAGGCCGCGCAGCACCCATTGCTCGGATTCACCGTAGCGGCCGAGGGCGTACAGCGCGTCGGCGAGCATGAATGCTCCGGTGGAAAGGTAGCCCTGCTCGCCGAGTTGCTCCAGTTGCTCGCACTCCTGCCTGGCCGCGCGCTCGGCGGCTGCGTGGTCGCCGGCGAGCATCTCGGTGTCCCATATCACTTGCCTTGATATGGCCACGGCTAGCCGCATCCCGCGTTCGTTCATCTCGGCGACGGCATCGGCCAGTAGCGCACGTGCTTCGTCGAAGCGCCCAAGGTCGGCCAGGACGCCTGCCTTGCGCAGCTTGAGCCGAGGCTGGAAGGTGACGCTTTGCGTTTCGGCGTCATCCAGCCACCGAAGCGCCTCGGTGCGGGGGGTTGGGCCGAGGTGGATGCAGGCTGCGGCCATCGCGCGAGCGGCGGTCTCGAGCCATAGGTCCTCCGCCTGGGCGGCGTGCTGCATCGCGCGGGTGAACGTTGGCAGGGCGGCGGCGTTCCGGCAGCGGATAAAGTCGATGCAGCCGGCCGCGTACTCGAGAGCGGCGAGGGCGGCGGGGTCGCCAGCTTGCTCGATCGCGGGCCGTGCTTGCTTGACCAAGGCGCGCAGCTCCGCGAAATAGTCTTTCGGGTAGCGGTTTTCCCGCCACCTCATGGCCGCCAGCCGTATCTTCAGTTCGCCCACCCGGTCTCCGGCCGCCGAACACTGACCGGCGATCCGTTCAGCGCGTGAGATCGCCTCGTCGAGCCGGCCGGATTCCCCGAGCCCGCGGATCAGGCTCTCCTGCAACGCAAGATTGACCTCCTGCGGCGGGAGCAGCGATTCTGCGCGTTCGAGCAGGTTGACCGCAGCGCGGGTGTCGCCGCGGTCCAGCGCGCGGCGGCCGGCGGCGCCGAGGTGACCCGCGGCGGCCGCAGCCAGCGCATGGGTCTTTTCATCGGCAGGGCCGAGCTCGCGCCGGTAACGGGACGCCTGTTCCAGGTGATAGCCGGCGATCTCGTCCAGTTCCACCAGGCCGGTGCCGTGCTCTTCGAGCCATCTGGCGAACCGCTCGTGCAGCTCGGCCCGGTCGGCCTTGGCCAGCGCCTGGTAGGCGGCGTCGCGGATCAGCAGATGCCGGAACCGGAACGCCTCCTCGCCCGGCAAGACGGCCCGGTCGGGGCGCAGCAGATCCTTGTGCACCAGGGTCTCCAGCCGGGCAGGGACGTCGTGTTCCTCCGCCGCCATGACCTGCACGGCGCTCTGGTGGAACGACTGGCCCTCGACTGATCCGCACTCCAGCACGGCGCGCTCGGCGGCCGGGAGCTGATCCAGCCGCGCGGCCAGCAGCGCGGCAATGGTCGCCGGGACAGTCACGTAGCGGCCGCCTGACTCGCCCAGCAGGGCGAGCATCTCCTCCACAAACAGCGGGTTGCCACCCGCGATTTCCTGTACCCGCTCGCGCAGCTGCGGATCGAGGTCGCTTCCAGGCGGCACAAGCTCATCGATGAGGGTCGCGGTCTCGGCGGGCTGCAGCGGCTCCAGCAGCATCGTGGTGGTGTTCAGCTTGCCCCCGCCCCAGCCCGGCCGGGACTCGAGCAGCTCCGGCCGCGCCATGCACAGGAGCAGGATGGGCGCGTCGCGGCTGAAGTCCGCGATGTGCTCGACCAGATCGAACAGGGCTGGCTCGCCCCAGTGCAGATCGTCCAGCACCACCAGGAGCGGCCTGCGTTCGGCGGAGCCCTCAAACAGCTTGCGCACCGCCCAGGCGATCTCGCCCGGCGAGGTCACGGCCACCTGCTCACCGAGCAGCACATTGATCGCCGCGGCCACCCTCACGTCGCGGCCCATCAGCTGCGCCGCAGCCGGGCAGCCGTGCTGGGGGTCGAGCAACTGCTTGATCATCGAGACCACCGGCCAGTACGTAATGCCCTGCCCATACGACAGGCAGGTCCCGCTCAGCACCCGAGCGGCGACGCCAGGCAGGAACTCGGCCGTCAGCCGGGACTTGCCCACGCCGGCCACGCCCAGCACGGTGAACAGGCCGCACGACCGCTCCCGCGTCGCGTTCGTGAACGCGTCGGCGAGCATCAGCAGCTGGCCGGCCCGGCCCACCAGCGGTGCTCGCCCCGTGCGGGCCCGCGGGTCCACGTCCGTGCGGATCTCCAGCAGCCGGTAGGCGGCCACCGGTTGAGTCTTGCCCTTCAGCTGCAATGGCTCCAGCGCCTCCGCAGTCACCACGCCGCGCACCAGCGCCCATGTCTGCGGGCCGATCACGATCTCCCCCGGCCCGGCCGCCTGCTCCAGCCGCGCCGCCAGATTCACCGCATCCCCGGTCGCCAGCCGCTCCTCTGTGCCGGTCACCACCTGCCCGGTATTCACCCCGGTGCGCACGCTCACCGTTGCGGCGAAGCCGGCCTCGAGCTCCCCGTTGAGGACCGCGATCTGCTCGCGCAGCCCGGCCGCCGCCCGTACCGCCCGCAGCGCGTCATCCTCGTGCAGCACCGGCGCACCGAACACCGCCATCACCGCGTCACCGATGAACTTCTCGACTGTGCCGCCGTGCCGCTCGATCACCGCCCGCGCGGTATCGAAATACCGGCGCATCACCTGCCGGAAGCTTTCCGGATCCAGCCGCTCCCCCAAAGCGGTCGACCCGGTGACATCGCAAAACAGCACCGTCACCGTCTTACGCTTTTGGCGGGGCACCGAACCCGCCGCCAGCGCTGCGCCGCACCCGTTGCAGAACCTGGCATCCGCAGGGTTCTCCCGCCCGCACCCGGGACAGACCCTCACGCGGCAAGGCTAAGCCGCGGTCCCGGAAGGCCGCAACGGAAGGACTTGACCTCGCCAGCCCGACCGACCTACCCGGACGCGCGATATGCGGCAGATCCGGACAGTCACTCCAAAGATGACGATGGATAAATATCCAGAACAGGCGATCATCCAATAGGCCATACCGGGACTGCCGAGAGGCCTGCCAACGCCCCAAATAATCGCGCGCCGACCCGCCTTATGGTCGGCCAGCAGCCATGCGTCGCATGCCATGTTGGCTCGTACAGATCGGTGCGTTATGCGTCGTCGCCAGGGGCGAGACGCTGTTCGAGCGATGGATGGATATCGGGCTGTAGCGGGCCGGGGTCGCCGTAGCGACGTGGTTCACGGACTTTCCGTGGGGTTAACGGCATGCGGTCAACGCGCTCGCTTATCTCACGTACCGGATGCTGAAGCCGGTGTACTGCGGTGCTTGACGGCCCTGGGCTGCCCTCGGGCTGACCTGGTGGATGAGCGCGGTTGCGTCGTCGAGAGCAGGGTGTCGGACCGGCTGGCCCCACTTCAAACTGGGTCAGACGTCAAGGGGGCACTCACGGAGATGCGCCTCTGGGCCAGCGGGCTGAGGCGCCGGGTCATCCGGCAGCGGACGTGGGCGCCTGCGGGCGGACGCTGGCCCGCCGTGGGTGGGATGTCAAAGTCGCGGCCGCGGCCGGAGGAGATTCACGGCCTGCCCTTGGCACCGCGGATGGCGTCCGCCGCGGGATGGAGCACTACCGTGGTCAGTGCTGTAACGGCGTCAGCGGCCGCCGGTGCGGCCGCTTCCCGGTCACTGCCCGGTCGCCCCGGCGGCCGGCGGCCGGAGCGGGATGTTATGCGTGCCCTGGTGGTGGCCGAGCGCAGTGGAAGGTGAGACGTATCAGGAGGTTGCCGGTATGAACGAGTACCTTGTCATCACCTGGGCCGATAGCGTCCCGGTCGGGGATGGCCTTGCTGAAGCGGCCCGGGACAGGGATGGTCAACTGCTCGCCGCCGGGCCGGTGCACGACGCAAGCGAGCTGGACTCGCGTCCGGCCCCGGCCGGTTTGGTGATCGCACGCTTCAGCACGGAGGAGGCCGCGAGATCGTGGTTCGAAGCGGTTCTCGGCAAGCTCGACGGAACGACCTTGCTCGCGGCCGGTGCCACCGCGCCAGTGTGGTGGCCGCCTGAGCAGGAATCTGACCGCCCAGAGTGGTCACGGCGAGGAGAACTGCCGACCGGCCGCCTCGGCCTGTTCGTCAATGTCTGGGTGGAAATCACAGATCCACCGCAATTCTTCGACTACTCCGTGCACTACCGCTGGACGGTTGAGCACGCCGGGGGCCTAGTCCTGGTC
>Ga0318568_10001405_pt1 | contig 10561 bp, 10 predicted proteins | sample GRESIP088b5f21_FD_203690 | JGI IMG/M metagenome (GOLD analysis project Ga0318568, IMG submission 203690) | Tropical soil microbial communities from Luquillo Experimental Forest, Puerto Rico - GRE.SIPMG.088b5f21 | ecosystem: Environmental > Terrestrial > Soil > Tropical forest > Bulk soil...
TGCCTGGGACAGCCGTAAAAAGTGCTGCGAATTTACTAAAAAATAGAACTGGTTGGAAATCAAAGAAACCGTTTGCGCAACCCCGGCGTGAAAATATAGCGTTAACAGGCTTCGCAAAAGAAGGAATTGCCTGCAAAATCTATATATGAATATTAATTGACAGATGAAGGGCGTCAAATAGAAAAGCAATTTCGTTTCATTAAGCTGTTCAATCTTTACCATATTAATGTCCTACGGACAATTGTCCTATTGGGTGTCACATTTTCTATTGATATTGATGCCCTACGGGCAAGCCTTCCCCGTAGGGGACTAATATCAATAGATACAATCCGATAAGCAACCTTATTGCCCGTAGGGCAATAATTTGTATGCAATCCCCCTAAAGAAACGACATTGAAATAAAAATGCGAATGGCTCTGCAAGGCTACAAGCCTTGCAGAGCATGAAAAAATGAACGCTATAATGTTGCTTTGAACTTGCCGTTTGTAATATTCACCACGTCTCCATTTTTGTTCCACGCATTTCCGGAGAATGTGCCGGTAACTGTTTTCGTTGTGGCGTCATAAGATGAAATGGTGACTGTTAGTTTGAGATTGGACAAAGCACAGGTGCCGCATTTTTCATAATAAATATACTTCGCGGTTGGCGGAAGATCTGTGTACATCTGAACCTCAGTGGAGTTAATGGAGAAACTGTTTGGCTCAGAAACATAATTGCCGGGTATTGGCTGAGAAGGCGAACCATTAAAATGCACTATAATTTCAAACGTTGTGTCTGCACTGCTTTTGCCATACAAGATCATTGCTTTGCCGGAAACCAGGTCGTCGCCGAAACTATTGAGATTTCCAAAAATGCCGCTGTATGTAACGCCGCCTTCAGTAAAGCTCCAGGAGCTGGTGATGGGTGGTGGAGCACTAACCCCTACATGGAGATTGCACTTTGAAGTGCCCGCTTCAATCGCCATATTTGCCGCGGTATCATTTCCCGGTGTGCCGGAACCGAAAAGAGTTACCTGTTGTACACCAGTTGTGGTAAATGTACCGTTGCCGGAAAACGAAATGCCATCGCTTTGGCCGGTTGTTATGGTATATGTGCCCGGGCTGATCACGTTTACACTCACGGTAACGATGTTTGCTGAACCAAGCGTAGTGCCTTTGTAATAAGTGCCCTGGAAGCTGGCCGACGTGCAGCTTGTTGACGTAAGCTCAAACTTTGCCGGTGCCACGGTGAAGACTACCTGTTTTTTTATACACTGATTTGCCGTTACAGTGATCGTTCCCTGCACGCTGTCTGTCTTGCCGCAATAAGCTTTGTAAGAATACTGGCCAGGCAGTAAAGAAAATGTGGCGCAGCCCGACAAGTTACAATCTGTTGGCTCGGTGCTGGTAAATGTGGTTATTGTTTTATTATCCTTGCCTTCAATTTTTATCGTGATGCTGCTGCCTTCGGTACATGAATTTTTCGCCCAGAATTCTACCTGGCCCATAGCCGGTCCGGTTTGAGGTAAAACAACTTCTCTTCTTTCACAACCGTCCTTGCTAACGGTAACGGTACCTTTAACCGAATCCTGTGTATTTGAAGCTGCTGCCCATGTATAAGTACCAACGGGTACCTTGAATCTTGCTGTTCCCGCCGTTTGGCAATCAGCAGGAGCAGAGGCTGTGAACACGCTAATGGTTTCTGTTTTACCATTGATGGTCACTTTTATGGGACCGCCGCCGTTCGGATTGCCCTTTGCCCAAAAGCTTACCCAGCCGCTATCTTTTGTTGCAGGAGGAGGAGGAACGTTTGTTTTAAATGTTAGAGTAAATCTTCCATCCCTGATTTGCTTCGTTGTGCCAAAGGGATCTTTTACAATGCCGGAAAAGGTTCCGGTAATTGACGTAGCAGTAATCCTGGTGATGGTAATTTGAAAATTTCCGGTATCGGTTTGATAAATGATCGCATTGTTTTTCATGTAGGTAAAATCTACATGATCGACATGGTAAGTTGCAGGCTTTGTGGTATCGAAATTCTCAATCGCAAATAATATCAGGCCCGTTTTGTCGCTGGATCTTCCGGCCACCACCATATCAAGACCAGTTATACCCGCCTGCAATAAGGCTGAATCGATGGTGCCATTATAATTGTTTGATCCTTCTTTGAATTCCCATTGGGTGGAAATTGTCGCATTATAATTCGGTTCTGAACTTTTTTCTTTGCCGCAGGAAAAAATGTAAATTAGGAGAACGCATAGCGGTACAAAAAGGAGAAAACTCTTTTTCATTGGTTCGAAAGTTTTGGTGGAGGTGCGTTTACCTTACTAAAATATTAAAATTTGAAAAAAAATAAAAGTCCCGGCTGTTACTTTTCAGTAAATAAGGCTGGATGCTTAATATTGTAGTCAACCTGTCCGGATACGAAAAAACACCTGCCAAAAAATTATGCTGCCCGAATCGCTGAAAAATATACTGATAAACCTTCATCCGCTGGAGGCAGATGTTTTAACTGACATAGCCCAACGCCTGGAACGAATAGAGCTGGAGAAAAAAGAATTGCTGCTCCGACAAAAACAGGTTTGCAAATACATCTACTTTGTAGAAAAAGGATTTCTCCGAAGCTTTTACGATGAGGGCGAAACAGAAGTCACCACCTGGTTCATGAAAGAACATGATTTCATTATTTCCGTAAAAAGTTTTTTTGACCAGCAGGCAAGCCATGAATCAATAGAAGCCGTTGAAGATTGCATACTTTACTACATCTCCTACGAGGACCTGATGCATCTCTACGAGAAATTTCATTCTTTCACTTTTGTGGGTTTGATGCTCACACAACACTACTACAAGCAAAGCGAAGACAGGCTTTTTAATCTCCGCAAAAAAGATGCATTCGAGCGTTATCAATATCTTCTTGAAACATATCCCGAAATTACTTTGCGTTGCCCCCTTAAACATATAGCCTCTTACCTGGGTATTACATTGGAAACATTGAGCAGGATAAGGGGAAGGAAAATTTGATCTATGTCAAATTTTTGTAAATATCTTTTAATATAGTTTCGTTGCTCCTGCAGTATTTACCCATCCTATTCCGGAACTAGTCTTCCTATGCATCCAAAAGCACTTACCTGCTATTTTATTGCTTGTAAAAATTAAAAAATGAAAAAAGCTTTTGTGCTTGTTGCATTGCTTGCAACAATATGGATGTTTATTCCCTCCTGTAAAAAAGACAACGATGCTAACATATCTCCGCAATCCCCGGCAGAGCGCTCAAAGGAATTAGTAAATAAAACCAAAGCATGGTTGCAAAACAGTGATCAGTTAAAAAACGTTGCTACCATAAGGCATGGTGTTACACCCCATACTATCAGTAACGGTTCCTTAAGAACCAATGGTATTTCCTCGACAACTATGCTGACAGAAAGTGCCGGCCTCGACTGGGACAATGCTCTTGTAGTAGGGTTGGCGAAATGCGCACCGAAAACGCCTGATGATGTTTGCGTAATGAAAATCCCTTACAAACCTTCCGGCACAGATGCTACAAATTCGCTATTGGACGATGGTACAAACATGAGCCTGATTTTAAAACTGGACGTGAACAGGCTGCAAAGCCAGGACCCTATCGTAAATCCTGTGCAGCAAACGGTTTTTGCATTTGAAACCACATCGCTTCAAACGATTAACAATGTAACCACGCCTGTAGTGTTTGATAACTATTACGCAGAAGATGGCACATTGCTGGAAAGCTGGCGCACGGTGGGCACTGACACAAGGAGGCTTCAGCTTACGGGCGGTACAGGACCCGCATCGCCTATCTCCATCACCGGCCACATGGAATGCAACGATATCCAAAAAACGGTATTGACAAAAACAGGCTGCGATGGTTCGGGTTGTTTGTGGATAGAAACTACGGAGACTGACAAGGATTGCAACTACGTGATGGATGATGATTGCGAGAGTTATCAGAAGGTGTTGGGCGGAGGAAGTGGTTTTAATACAACGGGAATTGGTGTAGATTTTGAATTCTATTACGGCGGAGATGATGGTATTAAAATAGATGATATGAAAAAGTTTTTCTCTTGTTTCGGTACTGTTCCAGATAACGGAGCTAAATATTCTATGACCATTTGCGTTGATATACCAGTGGATAATGATCCTAGTCAATCACACAATGGAAGGAATCCAGGACACGTGTTTATTAGTCTGCAAAAAGAAAACGGAAACAGCAAGATAACGAAATGTGTTGGGTTTTATCCTGTATATGAAAATCTTTCAATTTCAATGCAAGCGATAGCCAGCAAGACTAAGGATAACGGTGGACGCGGATATGACGCAAGTATGACAATGAATAATATTTCTGCAGAAGATTTTCAAAAAGCACAAAATATGGCAATTTTTTTATCAAATGTGCCGTATGATCTAAATGAATTCAATTGTACTAATTATGCTTTAGGTATTTTTAACTCAATTCGTGATAACCCGATAACCGTTCCAGATTGGAATGAATACAATAATAATTGGGGAGCGACTCCTGTTGGGTTATTTAAAGTACTAAGCAGTATGCAAAGCGACGGAAATATTAAGATTGGCGCATCTGTTTCTGCACCTAGTCAAAAATGTAATTGAGTTGTGTGTCACCGTTTTGGTGATGCCATTAATGAAACAATAGAGACATTGTGATTTTTCTAAAATCACAATGTCTCCTATTCTTAATAGTTAAAAATTATTTTATGGTTACAATGAGAGTTTTTAAAATATTGACAATACCTTCTTTTGCTATGATTCCGTTTCCCAACCAAGATTCTCCGCTTCCGGCTTGGTTGGTTGCTTTTTGGAATACAGCTCCATTAGGGTTACTAGTCTTTGTTATGCTTGGCCTATATTTCTTCGTGTCAGGATTTGTTGGCTTTCACAACAAGTTTGATGACATTATCACGATCCTTTCAATACTTAGGCTCTACTTCTTTTTACTATCCTTTAGTAAAGATTTTTGCAGCTATGGCAATATTTGGGTTTGGGCAATGTTACTACTCTTCGTTGGGTTGTCCCTTCCTGTTTTAATAATGAGTATTACAAGTTTTAAAAAACGGTTAAGAGCAAGGCCGTAGTTTGATTTAACACTGAAGATGTGAAATTGTAGGATTTCATCAACTTACTGGAAAGCTGGAGCACCGTTGGCACCGATGCCAGGCGGCTTCAGCTTACAGGCGGTACAAGACCCGCATCGCCTATCTCCATCACCGGCCACATGGAATGCAACGATATCCAAAAAACGGTATTGACAAAAACAGGCTGCGATGGTTCGGGTTGTTTGTGGATAGAAACTACAGAGACTGACAAGGATTGCAATTACGTGATGGATGATGATTGCGAGAGTTATCAGAAGGTGTTGGGCGGAGGAATATCAGGTAATAATAATCTTAAAGCGATTGATCCTGGAAACGATTTTGTTTTTTATTTCGGTGGAGATGATAAAGGTAAAATAGATGATTTGAAGAATTTTTTCTCTTGTTTTACTTCTATTCCGGATGATGGCGCCAAATATTTAATAACGCTTTGTGTAGATATTCCAAATGTGAATGACCCTCTGGCCATTTTGTCGTCGTCAACTTTAAGTCCAGGTCATGTTTTTATTACGATGCAAAAAGAAAATGGTAATTCGAAAGTTGCCAAAAGTTTTGGATTTTACCCACAAAATGAATATTTGTATCTCCTATGGTGCGATTGCGAGTATAACAAAAGATAATGGGAGTCGTCAATATGATGCAAGCGTAACTATGAATACATCCAGTTTAGACTTTACGGCGGTGCAGAACATGGCTGTTTATTTATCGACGAATATGAAATATGATTTGGACGATTATAATTGTACAGACTATGCATTACAGGTATTTAACTCAGTTCGAAATAATCCGCTGGTTGTACCAGATTGGGTGGTTCAAAGTTCGGGTACTAACTATGGCACAATTCCAAATGGCGTTTATAAATTGCTAAATGGAATGCAGGATACTAATGTCACGATGGGAACCACAACTTCTCCATCAAGCACACCTTGTAAATAGAGATGAGCTTATGATAAAAAAATATTTGGGAAATGCGGCCATTGTTCACTTAATAATGATGGTCGCTTATTTTATAATTTGTAGAATTATTTATGATCAAGGAGGGCAAGATGACCCTGTAGGTAATTCTATTCGTGTTTGGATGTTTTTTATTGCGCACATAATTATTACGAATTTTGTAGTTGTTGCTCGATATCATTCTCCTATTAAACTTTCTGTACGATTGCTGCTAAATAATTTAATTCTGGCAGTTCTTTTTTGTGGCTATATTTTTTTTATTTCCGCTTTGATATCGCATTGTTTTAAAGTATAAGCAAGGAGAAATTTGATCTATGTCAAATTTTTGGAAGCGTCTTTTATTTTAGTTTCGATTCTCTCACGGTATTTACCCTCCTTTTTAAAGATTAGTTGCCTATGCATCCCAAAGCACTTACCAAACATTTAATTCATTAAACAACGATCAAAACATGAAAAAAGCTTTTGGGATTGTTGCGCTGCTTGCAACAATATGGATGTTTATTCCCTTGTGTAAGAAAGACAACAACTCCAACGTGTCTCTGCAAACGCCGGCGGAGCGATCAACGGATTTAATAGATAAAACCAAGGCATGGTTGATATGGAACTGCTTTTGTCTTCATTTTTATATTGCAGCCGTGGTTGTGTCTTTAAGGCTTAATCGAGCTAGACTGGTAAAGGGGCTCGCAATCAATACAGGTATTGTTATTGGGCTTTTCTATTTAGCTGTTTTTTTAAGTGATCAATCATGGCGATAATTTATTTGTCTCTGAAGAGTGAAGCAAGGGGGCGATCTGGTAATTAATTCAACAACTAGTTGAGGGGTATCGGGGATTGTTAATGGTAACGATTCACCGATTTCTGGTAATAACGTAATTGAGAAGTTTAATGACGGACACACTCGACTGTTGATGATCGTAATTGAAAGTAGATTATCAAGCATTGAGTTATTTTGATAATATTGTGAATAACCTGCCAGATGAGAAAATTTGCCTGCTCCAAAACATGCTGCCAGAATCTTTAAAAAAGATAGTTCTAACATTGTATCCTTTACAAACTGAGGTGCTGAATGAAATAGCGCAATGTCTTGAATGGAAAGAGTTAAAGAAAAAAGAACTATTGCTTAAGAAAAAACAGGTTTGCAAGTATCTGTATTTTGTTGAAAAAGGGTTTCTTCGAAGCTTTTACGAAGAGGGCGAAACAGAAGTCACCACCTGGTTCATGAAAGAACATGATTTCATTATTTCCGTAAAAAGTTTTTTTGACCAGCAGGCAAGCCATGAATCAATAGAAGCTGTTGAAGACTGCATCCTTTACTATATCTCGTACGAGGACCTGATGCATCTGTACGAGAAATTTCATTCTTTCACTTTTGTGGGTTTGATGCTCACGCAACACTACTACAAGCAAAGCGAAGACAGACTTTTTAATCTCCGCAAAAAAGATGCATTCGAGCGTTATCAATATCTTCTTGAAACATATCCCGAAATTACTTTGCGTTGCCCGCTTAAACATATTGCCTCTTACCTGGGCATTACATTGGAAACATTGAGCAGGATAAGGGGAAGGAAAATTTGATCTACATCAAGTTTTAATGGATCGTACCAGTTTAAATTTGAGGTTGATTTTTTTAACCTCGCAAACATTCCGAATTGAAAAAAAGAAACGGATCGATAAGAATGAAAGAGCTTCTTTTAGTTATTGGTTTCTTTTGTCTGATGTCCAATTTAACGGCTCAGACAATGGATTCATTCAATAGTATTGGTTATGCAAAAGAGGTAGTAGGTGCTCTCGCATCCGACAGCATGAAAGGAAGATTAGCTGGTACGAAATATGCCGATAGTGCAGGTTCTTACATTTATAGTCAGCTACAATCTTTAAAAGTTTTCTCTCTTTATAAACAGCCATTTAAATTCAAAGCGGGCAAAGAGGTGTGTGAAAGCAACAATGTGGTGGCTGTATTGCATGGCAAAAGCAGGAAGGATGAAATTGTTGTTTTTTCCGCTCACTATGATCATATAGGGACGTTGTCATTCACGATTCCTTATGGTGTAAATTCAAAAAAGGCAGATCCTGCCGATTCAGTTTACAATGGTGCGAATGACAATGCTTCCGGCGTCGCAGGCTTGTTGCTGTTGGCGAGACGGTACGCCGCCGCTAACAGCAATGAAAGAACAATCGTGTTTGCATTTTTTTCGGCGGAAGAATTCGGCCTTTTCGGTTCGTCCTCATTTGTAAATCTGGTTCGGAACCAAAATGTAGTTTGCAATATAAACTTCGACATGATTGGTAAAAAGAATCAGGAGAAATTAGATCCCTTCATCAGTGGCAGTGAGTTTTCAAATCTTAGACAAATATTAAACCGCGCTCTTGCAAAAGATGATCAGAAAAAATTTGGGAAAACCTTTTTCAAAAAGGATAATTATTTAGGTCAGAATTTATATGGGCGCTCAGACAACTACTCCTTCGTCCGGGAACGTATCGTAGGACATACAGTGATGCTTACCTCACCATCTGACAAATATTATCATTCAGTAAAAGATGAACCCAAGACACTCGATTATGATGCGATAGTTGAAATTGCAGATGCTGTTTATGTTGGAGCTTCTACCATTGTCAGTGGTCAGGAGTCGCCTGTCTCGTGGCAGGAATGATGGCGAAGAATTTGATCTATGTCAAATTTTTGAAGAGGGTTTTGTGTTTAGATTTGGGTTAGGGGTGAAACACTCTCACTCGCCTCAGTTTGATATTCGGAATCTCGATTAATAACCCAAGCCAATGAAATCGAAAAAAGTAAAACAAACCATTGTAATCTGCGCCGCTGCATTGCTGATAGTCGCGGCATTCCTCTTGCCTGCAGTTAAACAACAACAGGCCTTCCATGACTTCGCAGATAAACGTCCCTTGCTCTTTATTCCTAACGCCGGCGATGTATTATCGAATCTCGCATTTTTGATCGTGGCGATTTGGGGTTTAACTGTTTTGAGAAAAGACACAATAATTGCTGCTTCGCAAAATAATCTCAGGAATGCCTATCGTTGGATGTTTTTAGGATTGATGCTGACTGCTTTTGGATCCGCATTTTATCACTGGGCTCCAATGGATAAAAGGCTTGTGTGGGATCGCCTGCCAATGACAATGGTGTTTATGCCTTTGCTTGCAGCAACTTTTATTGAGCGACTTGATGTGAAAGGAAATTGGTTGTTGATTGCCGCGGTTGTAGCAGGAGCGGGCAGTGTATTCTACTGGAAGTTTTCGCAAAACTTAATGCCGTATTATATAGCGCAATACGGAGCGATATTTTTGATCCTCTTGTCAATTATTTTGTTGCCATCAGCTTATACTAAACGATACAATATTTTAGTGGCTGCTGGTTTTTACGCGATTGCATTTACCTGTGAAAAATTTGACCGCTCCATTTTTTCATTCACACATGAAATAGTCAGTGGGCATACGATAAAACATTTGTCAGCTGCAGTAGGATTTTGCTTTATGGTTATGATGCTGAAAGCTCATAAGAGAATAACCGAATAACTGATTAACTGAATAACTGAAGGGTTGATAATCGTAAAACAAAACTGTAATTCAACCACTCAGTTATTCAGTTATTCAGCCATTACACTCCAAGACTCCAACCAGTCCTATACTGTCTCATCACAAACTGATTCGCCTCTTCAAAGTTGGTGATGCGCATGTTTGCGCCGTCCCACAAAAGTTTGATGTAACGGCCGGGGTAAGTGTACCCGCCGCCTTGTTTTTCCTTGCGAATATCATAACTGCGAATGGCAAGGTTGCCCATCAAAATACTTTCTGTGAGTGGGCCGGCAATATCAAAATTGGAACTTAGTTCTTTTGCTTCATTGCTGTTGTAGCCTTTCATGGCAGCATCAATCCATGCTGCGTAGTGACCATCGGAGCCGCCCGGCACCCGCTTAATGGTTTGCGGAACATCCGTGGTTGCTGTCTTGGAAATCGGCAGCAATTGCGGATTAAGGCTGTAAGTAGAACACATCATTTTTCCTTTTGTGCCCACAAATAATACCCCGTTTCCACCATCACCCATCAGTTCGTTAGGACCAAGTTCTGCAGGTCTTTCTGGCTGAATGCCGCCATCCATCCAGTGAAGCTTGACGTCCGGCTTTTCATCTTTTCCTGCAAACTTCAACGTTATATGAGAGGAAGGAGGGCAGCTATCAGGGAAATAACCGCGTTTAAATTCACCTATATAAACTGAACCCACACTGCACTCAGCCTCGGTTGGGTAACCCAGATCCATAACGGAAAATGCAGGAGCTATGATATGACAACCCATGTCGCCCAGTGCGCCTGTACCGTAGTCCCACCAGCCGCGCCAGTTGAAAGGAATGAGATTTTCAACATAATCTTTTTGCGGAGCCGTACCCAGCCAGAGATCCCAATCAAGTTCTCTGGGTACCGAAGCTTTTGCGGCCGGCCAGGGTATGCCTTGCGGCCAAACCGGTCTGTCGGTCCAGCAGTAAATTTCAATGA
>Ga0318568_10001406_pt1 | contig 10556 bp, 9 predicted proteins | sample GRESIP088b5f21_FD_203690 | JGI IMG/M metagenome (GOLD analysis project Ga0318568, IMG submission 203690) | Tropical soil microbial communities from Luquillo Experimental Forest, Puerto Rico - GRE.SIPMG.088b5f21 | ecosystem: Environmental > Terrestrial > Soil > Tropical forest > Bulk soil...
ACATACGTCTGCGCAGGTGCGTGCGCGTGTAAGTGCCTAAGCTTTGGTCATGGCGTTCGTCATATCCGTGGTGCTGCTCAAAGGTGGCGTGTCCAAGACAACGACGGCGCTCGCGCTGAGTGAGGCGGCCGCGCTGTCCATGCCGGTGGTCATCGTCGACATGGACCCGATGGGATCGCTGGCCCGGTGGTCCGAACTGGCTGCTGCTGCTGGGCGGCCGCTTCGCTCCGAGGTCGTCAGCGATCCGGAGCCCGGGGTGCCCGGGCGCCTGCATGCCATCTCCGGGCAGGCTCAGCTGGTGATTATCGACACGCCCGGGCCTGGCGCGATCGACCGTTCCCGGGAAGCCATTGGGCTCGCCGACCTGGTGGTGATGCCGGTCCCGCCGAACCTGGCTGACCTGGACCGGGTACACCCCACCGTGAAGATGGCGGACGACTACGACATCCCGGCCCGGGCGGTGCTGACCCAGGTGCGCGGGGGCATCGAGGACAGCGCCGCGGCGGCCGTCACGCTCAAGTCGTGGGGCGTCCCGGTTTACGACACGCAACTGCCGCTCACCGTCACCGTGCAGCGTGCCTACGGCAAGGCGCTCACGTCCGGACCGCTCCTGCGGTTCGGCATGGACCTGATGACAGAGATACTCAACGAGATGTGATGCAGGCCCGGTGGCTAGCCGGCCTGCGGGACGAGCACATGCTGGCCAATCGGCCAGATGGCCCAGCCTTGCGCGGACAGGGGCGCCCGCAGCTGACTGGTGCAGTGCCGGCAGAGGTAGAGTTCGCCGTCCCGGGCCGCGCGGTAGGCGGCCCGGACCGCCGGACCGCACCGGTCACACGTTTGGTTCATGCCGCGCCTCCCGCCGTCACGGGCTCTCGGGCGCGGGCCCGGGGCGGCGGGTCCCGGCGTTCAGGATTGCGGGCGCGCGGTGCCCGGGCCGCCGCGTGCGCCCGCGGCGGGCCTGGCGGGCAGCGCGGGCCAGCGCATCGCGCTGGGCCTGGCGGTGCAGGTCGGCCAGCCGGGCCTGTCCCAGAGCCTGCACCGTGGTGTGCTGCATCATCGTGGTCTCCTCTGTGCCTAACTGGGCTTGATCCTGAGAATGCAGCTAAGGCCGGGCCGCGCGGATCGGGCAATCGCCCTGGATCCGCGGCGGTGAGTGTTTAGATTTCCCGGTTTTGGTGCTTAGGGCGGTGCGCTCGGCACTAAGCCGGCCCGGGCCGTGACGGCCGTGGTCACGCGTGCAGGGTGAGCTCCCATCCGCCGCATTCCCCGGCGATGGAAAGCCCAGGCTCACGCCCGGGCCCGGTCTTCGCCGGGGAGCCGCGAGCGACCGATAGTCTCGGCCTCCAGATCTCGCCTGGCCAGCGGGCCGGTGTTGACGCGGGCCTGTATGGCGTATTTGATTCTGCGATCTGGCGGGAAACGCCTCCTGGAGGAGCTGACCATGAGCAAGCGGCCCCTGACGGTCCTGTTCATGCCCGAGAGCGCGTACGGGCCGACCAACAACTGCGTCGGGATCGGCCATGTGCTGCGCGGCCGCGGGCACCGGGTGGTGTTCGCGGCGGAGGCCTCCTGGAAGGGGCGCCTCGAGCCGCTTGGCTTTGAAGAAGACCTCGTCGACCTGGCGCCGCCGAGCGCGGACGCCGCAGGCGGCCAGGATGCCGGGCAGTTCTGGAAGGACTTCATCCGCGACACGGCGCCGCAGTTCCGCAGGCCGACGATCGAACAGCTCGACACGTGGATCAGGCCGGTCTGGCAGGAGCTGATCAGCGGTGCGCGGTACTGCCAGCAGCAGCTCACGGAGATCATCGAGCGGGCCCGGCCCGATGTGATCGTCGAGGACAACGTGGTCAGCTTCCCGGCCCTGACGACCGCCGGGGTGCCGTACGTGCGGATCGTGTCCTGCAACCCGCTGGAGATCAAGGATCCCGGCATCCCGCCCGCGTTCTCCGGCTACCCGGCCGCGGACCCGGCGGACTGGCAGGCGTTCCGCGACGAATACGAGCGGGTTCACCGGCCGGTGTGGGAGGAGTTCAACGCCTGGGTAACCGGCCAGGGCGCGGCATCGCTGCCCGATCTTGAATTCATTCACGACGGCGCGGTCAACCTGTACATCTACCCGGAGCTGGCCGACTACCGCCGCAGCCGGCCGCTTGGGCCGTCCTGGCAGCGGCTGGACTCCTCGGTCCGGGAGACCGATGAGAAATTCACCCTGCCCGATCCGCTCGCCACCGGCGACGGCGCGCTGATCTACTTCTCGCTTGGCTCGCTGGGGTCGGCGGACGTGCAGCTCATGCAGCGCGTCATCGACTGCTTGTCCGCGACGCCCCACCGCTACGTCGTGTCGAAGGGGCCGCTGCATGCGGAGATCGAGCTGGCTGCCAACATGACGGGTGCGGAATTCTTGCCGCAGACGTCAGTCATCCCGCTCTGCGATGCGGTGATCACCCACGGCGGCAACAACACCGTTACCGAATGCCTGCATTTCGGCAAGCCGATGGTCGTGCTGCCCCTGTTCTGGGACCAGCATGACAACGCGCAGCGCGTCCATGAGCTGGGCCTGGGCGTCAGGCTTGATACCTACCGGTTCACCGGCGCGCAGCTGCATGGCGCGCTCGGCCAGCTGCTCGCCGACGCCGGCCTGCGCAGCCGACTCGCCGGTGCGGCAGCGGCCATCCAGCGGCGCGGCGGCGTCCGCCGGGCCGCCACCCTCATCGAGCACACGGCGGGCGAGCACGTGGCGGGCCACTAGACACCGCGCCCAAGCGCCGGCAGAGTTTCCCGCTGCACCTCGACCGGAGCCCCGCGCAGCACCTGGCCCGCGCGGCCTTGGGTCAGCGTCCCTTGACCGTCGCGGCCTGGTACTCCGCCACGACGCTGGCCGGGATGCGCCCGCGCTCACTGATCGCCAGGCCGTGGTCTTTCGCCCAGGCCCGGATATCGCTGCTGCGCTGACGACTGGCCGCGGTGCGCCTCGGCCGGCGCGACTGTGCCCGCCCGGCCTTGCGGGCGTGCTCGATGAACGGCGCGAGCTGCCTGCGGAACGCGGCGGCGTTCTTCCTGCTCAGGTCGATCTCATAGTCCGCGCCGCCGACCCCGAACCGCACGGTCTCCTGCGCCGGGCCGCCGCTGAGGTCATCTTCCAGGGCGACGGTTACCTTCTGGGCCACCTTTACCTCCCCCACTGCGATGGTTGCCAGCACGGTACCGAAGCCTCTGCCCCTTGCTGCAACCGCCCCGCCGCAGATCAGGCACCGGCCCAGGAAGGCCGGCCGGTCCCGCCCCAGGGACGGGTATCCGAACGGCCGGACGGGGCGGATGGACGGCCATGATCACCTGCTCGGGCGTCAGTCCAATCTTCTTTAGGTTTCCTTGAAGGATCTTCTGCTAATCATTTAATCTGTGGCGTCAGGGGGAACGCGTTGACGTGCTGCATGTGTCGCTGCTCGGGGAGCAAACCATCACCGGCGCCGGTACCGGCGTCCAGGCCCGCTCGTCACGGGCGGTTGCCCTCGTCGCGTTCCTGGCGGCGCATGCCGGGTCACCCCAGCTCCGGCAGCGGATCGCCGGCCTGTTCTGGCCGGAGTCGACCGACGCGCAGGCCCTGACCAACCTGCGCCGGGAGCTGCATCAGCTGCGGCGGGTCATCGCCGACGAGCCGTCACTCGTCGTAACCTCGACGGATCTGTGCTGGCATGACACCGGGACCTGCCGCGTAGACCTGCGTGTCTTTGACATCGAGCGCGCTGCCGCCCTGGCGGCGGCGGCGCGCGACGATCACGACGGGGTCCTCGTGCATGCGGCGCGGGCCATCGCCGAGTACCGGGGTGACCTCCTGCCCGGCATGTATGACGACTGGGTGCTCGAGGCCAGGTCGGCGGTTGAGCGACAGTGCGTCGGCCTGTGCGATCTGCTCGGGAAGGCGCGAGCGCGGCGCGGCGACCTGGCCGGGGCGGTGGAGGTGGTGCGCCGCCGGATCCAGCTGCAGCCGCTGGAGGAGGCCGGCTACCGGACGCTGATGCTGTTGCAGGCGGATCTGGGCGACCGGGCCGGTGCGGTGAGCACCTACCATCACTGCGCATCGGTCCTGGAACGTGAGCTCGGCGTCGTCCCGGACCCGGCGACACGGCAAGCGTTCCAGCGGCTGATGTCCCGCGCTGACTCGGGCGGCGAGCGGCCGCGCGGGACGGCGCCCGCGGCCGGCCGATCCGGGCTGCCCGCGGCCCCACTGATTGGCCGGTCGCGGAAGCTTGGCCTGCTGCAGGACCTGTGGCGGGCCGCCGTGGCGGGCAGCCGGGGCCTGGCGCTGGTCCGCGGCGGCGCGGGTGTCGGAAAGACCCGCCTGGTGACTGAGCTCGCCGGGCGGGCCCTGCTGCAGGGCGCTGTGGTAGCGAGCAGCCAGTGCTTCGGGACATCGGGACGGCTGGCGCTGGCCCCGGTCGCGGACTGGCTGCGCAACCCCGCCGTCCAGTCGGCGGTGGCGACCCTTGACCCTGCCTGGCGCACCGAGGTCGGCAGGCTGGTGCCGGCGGGGGGCGCTGGAGGCCGCGAAACCGGATCCCGGGCGATGGCCGATGCCTGGCAGCGCCATCGCTTCTTCGAAGGCATCGCGCGGGCGCTCCTAGCGGCCGGGCGCCCGACCCTGCTGGTCCTGGACAACATGCAGTGGTGCGACCAGGAGACGCTGGCGTTCATCACGTTCTGCCTGGGGCTGGCGGACGGTGCCCAGTTGCTCGTTGCCGCGACGCTGCGCGACGACGCCATCGACGACGACCCGGAGCTCGTGAGCTGGACGGCCCGGATGCGGGCCACCGGATTGCTGACCGAACTCTCCCTCGCCCCGCTGGACGCGGCGGACACGGCACATCTTGCCCAGGCGATCTCCGGGCGACCGCTCCCCGAGGCCGATACCAGCCTGCTGCACGCGACAACGGGCGGCTTCCCGCTCTATGTCATCGAGGCCATGCGCGGCAGCGATGACGGGGGCGGCCCGCCGCTGTCGCCCGGCGATCTGGCTGCCGTGCTGGGCAAGCGCCTCGAGCAGGCAACCGTGCAGGCCCGGGAGGTGGCCGGTCTCGCGGCGGCGGTGGGCACGAACTTCACCCTTGACCTGCTCACCGAGGCCAGTGACCTTGATGCCGATGCCGTCGTGGAGGCAGTCGACGAGCTGTGGCGGCGCAGGATCATGCGGGAATTCCGGGACGGCTATGACTTCTCCCACGACCTGCTGCGCGAGGCGGCGTATGCGGCGGTCAGCCCGCCGAAGCGCTGGCTCCTGCACCGGCGGATCGCCCAGGGGCTCGAGTTGGTCCACGCCGAGGACATCGATGCGGTCGCGGCTCAGCTCGCGGAGCAGTACGCCCGCGGCGGGCGGCCGGGGCGGGCGCTGGCTTACTACCGGCGGGCGGCCGGGGTAGCGGCATCCATGTTCGCTCATACCGAGGCGGTCCGGCTGCACGAGAAGGCGTTGTCGATCATCGCAGCCATGCCGGCCGGACGGGACCGGGACACCTGGGAGCTCGGGGTCCTCGAGGCAATGGCGGCGCCGCTCAACGCCAGGGACGGCTACTCGTCCGCGCAGCTCGAGCAGACCCTGGAGCGCTCGATCGTCCTCGCCGAGTCGCTAGGCCGGGCCGACTCGACGGTCACCGGCATGGCCGCGCTATGGGCGTCACGGTTCGTGCAGGGGCGAACCGCCGACAGCTATCGGGTCGCCGGCCGGGCGCTGGCACTTGCCGGCGCAGGTTCCAAGCTGAGCGGACCGGCACACTTCGCGGTCGGCGGCGCGGCCGTCAGCCTGGGCATGCCCGCGGAGGGACTGTCTCACCTCGAACTCGCCGCCGAACTGGCGTCCGATGCCATCTTGAGCATCGGGATCCGCCCGGACATCCACGCCGCGGCCTGGGCAGCACACGCTCACTGGCTGCTCGGCCATGACGATGATGCACTCACCAGCGCCGATCGCGCCATCGCCACGGCCAGGGCGATCGAGGACCCGTACAACCTGGCCGTCACGCTCGCCTACGGCGCGGTCGGCGACCAGATGCGCCGTGACATGCCCCGGCTCCGGAACACCGTCGGGGAACTGCGCGAACTGTGCGACCGGCACGGCTTCGCCTACTACCGCGAGTGGGGGCTGATCCTGGATGGCTGGTCGCGCACGGACGGGCCGGGAATCGACCTAGCCCAGCAGGGCATCAGCAATCTCAAGACCGAGGGCTCGTTCGCCCGCATGCCGTACTGGCTCTCGCTGCTCGCCGACCTGCTGGCCCGGTCCGGCCGGCCCGGCGCGGCGCGGGCGACCCTCGACGCGGCCCTGGTCGCGGCGCGGGCACACGACGACCTCTGGTGGCTGCCAGAGGTGATGCGCATGCGCGCCGCCCACGACGACCCGGAGGCGGCCGTCGCGCGCCTGCGCGCCGCCGCCCGGCTGGCGTCGGCGCACGGCAGCGTCGCGCTGCTCCGGCGCTGCGAGCGTGACCTGCTCTCGCGCGGCGCCCACCGCTGCGTTCCGGGCGTCCTCCCGACGGCCTAGCGGCCGCTGCCATCCGGGCGTTCGCCCGACGGCCTGGCGGCCGCAGGCACACGCGAACGCTGCGCGAACGGGGCGGCCCTTAGCTTCGGCTTCCGGAGACGCCGGACACACCTGAAAGGCCCGACATGACTAGCTCAGCCATTGCCACCGCACGATACGAGGATCTGGCCGCCGCCGTGCGCGGGAGCCTGATCCTGCCCGGAGATCCCGAGTATGACCAGGCACGCGCCGTCTACAACGGCATGATCGACAGGCGCCCGGGCGCCATCGCGCGCTGCCGCGATGCCGCCGACGTCATCACCTGCGTGCGGTTCGCGCGCGAGCACGGCGTCGAGATCGCCGTCCGCAGCGGCGGCCACCACGCGGCCGGCCTCGGGGTCTGGGACGACGCCCTGGTCATCGACCTGTCGCTGCTGCGCAGCACCACCGTCAGCCCGGAGGACCACACCGTCCGCGCCGACGCCGGTTGTACCTGGGGGGATGTCGACCACGCAACCGTGGCGTTCGGCATGGCGACTCCCTCGGGCTTCCTGTCCTCGACCGGGGTGGCCGGCCTGACGCTCGGCGGCGGCATCGGCTATCTCGCCCGGCGTTTCGGCCTCACCGTCGACAACCTCCTCAGCGCCGATGTGGTCCTCGCGGACGGAACCTTCGTGACGGCCAGCGAGAGCTCCCACAGCGACCTGTTCTGGGCGCTGCGCGGCGGCGGCGGGAACTTCGGCATCGTCACCTCGTTCACGTTCCGCTGCCACGACATCGGTGAGCACGGGACGATCATCGGCGGCCCGGTGCTGTATGACATCGCCGACACCGCCGCGGTGCTGCGCTGGTACCGGGAACTGGTGCCCTCGCTGCCGGAGGAGTTGAGCGGCTTCTTCGCGCTGCTCGCGATTCCGCCCGCGCCGCCGTTCCCCGAGCAACTGTGGGGCCGCAAGGCATGCGGCATCGTCTGGTGTTACACCGGACCGCACGACCGGGCCGACGAGGTGCTCGAGCCGGTCAAGACGTTCGGCTCGCCGCTAGTGGTCGGCGTGCAGCCGATGCCGTTCAACGTGCTGCAGAGCGCGTTCGACCCGCTGCTCCCGGCCGGGCTGCAGTGGTACTGGCGGGCCGACTTCTTCAACGAGATCTCCGACGAGGCAATCGATAGGCACGTCAAATACGGTGCGCAGCTGCCGACCGGCCTATCGACGATGCACCTGTACCCCATCGACGGCGCCGCCAGCCGCGTCGCCGAGGAGGCGACGGCCTTCGCCTACCGCAACGGCGGGTTCGCCGGCGTCATCGTGGGCGTCGACCCCGATCCCGCCAATGCTGGCCTCATCTCGCAATGGACGCGCGACTACTGGGCGGCGCTGCACCCGACCTCGGCGGGCGGCGGCTACATCAACTTCATGATGAGCGAGGGCCAGGAGCGCATCAAAGCCTCCTACCGCGGCAACTACCAGCGGCTTGCCCAGATCAAGCACCGCTACGACCCGGACAACACCTTCCACATCAACCAGAACATCCAGCCCGACCGCGGGCTCGACACCTAGCGCGGCCGGGCGCATCCGATGAGACCGGCGCGCCCGGCCACCGGCCGCCGGGCGCCGCCGGGCTCATGCCGTCCAGGCGATGGGCAGCCGCTTGACGCCGCGCTGGAAGTTCGAGCGCAGATAGGAGGGCTGGCCCGCGTACCTGAGCGCGGACGTGCGGGCCAGGACCTCATCGAACAGCGCGCGCACCTGGATGCGGGCGAGGTGAGCGCCCAGGCAGAAGTGCGGGCCGTGGCCGAACACCAGGTGGGGGTTGGGGTGGCGGCGGATGTCGAAGCGGTCCGGGCCGGTGAAGACCGCCTCGTCGCGGTTGGCCGAGGCGAAGGAGACGACCACCTTGTCGCCCGCGCCGATGCGCTGCCCGCCGAGCTCGCAACCGGAGGTTGCCGTCCGGCGGAACGTCATGACCGGCGTCCACCAGCGCAACATCTCCTCGACCGCGGCCGGCATCAGCCCCGGGTCGGCGCGCAGGTCGTCCTGTGCGCCCGGGTGCTCCAGCAGGGCGATGCACGCGCCCGGCAGGCCGTTGCGCAGTGTCTCGTTCCCGGCCACCGCAAACAGCCAGAACATGTTCTCGAACTCGGCCACCGACACCCGGCCGCCGTCGTCGTCCACCTGTGCCAGCAGGATCGACATCACGTCATCCCCCGGGCGGCGCCGCTTCTCCTCCGCGAGCAGGTGGGCGTAGGCATACAGGTCCGGCATGCCATCGCGGGTCCGCGGATCAGGCATCCCGCCGTCACTGCCCGGCGCCGGCCGCAGTGCCAGCGCCTGCCTGGCCATGGGCGTGCCCGCGGCCGGGTCGAACTCGGCCGAGGAGGCATAGTCGGGGTCCTGGTAGCCGATCACCCGGTTGGACCAGTCGAAGAGCAGCCAGCGGTCCTGGTGCGGCACGCCCAGCACGTCGGCCAGCGTGAGCAGCGGCAGGTCTGCGGCCACGTCCGTGGCGAAGTCGCAGTCACCCCGCGGGCCGGTGAACACCCGCTCGCACACGGCCCGCGCATGGCCGCGGATACGGTGCTCCAGCTGGGAGATGGCCCGCCGGGTGAACGACCGGCTCAGCAGCCGCCGCAGCCGGGATTGATCCGGCGGGTCCATGTTGAGCATCATCTGCCGGACGTAGCCAAGCGCCCGCGGCGTCGCCGGGTCGCGAATCTGCGTGGCCCCGAGCGCGGATGAGAACAGCTGCGGCCTGGCCAGCACCGATTCGACATCCGCGTGCCGCAGCACCAGCCAGAACCCGGGGCCGGCCGGCCAGCCCAGGACGGGAATCTCAGCCACCCAGGCGACCGGGGACCGGGTCCGCAGCCGGGCCAGCGCGTCGAAGGGCACACCGTCGACGTAGGTGGACGGGTCAAAGACGACCTCGGTGTCGGGCCGGGCAAACCGGGCAGCGCACACCTTGCCCAGGCTAGGGCAGCCCAGTGGCAGACTGCGGCCATGGCGGAGGGCTTGCGGGTTCATGAGGGCGGCGGCGCGGAGCCGCTGCTGGTGCTGTTGCACGGCCTGGGCGCGACCGGCGACGTCTGGGACGGGTGGCGGCCCTGGCTCACCGAGCGGTGGCCGGGGCGCTGGCTGGCGCCGGACCTGCCCGGCCATGGTGGCTCGCCGCCGCTGGCCGCATATACCTTCGACGGCTTCGCCGCCGCGGTCGCGGGTGTGATCGAGCCCGGTGCCCGCGTCGTCGTGCTGGGGCACTCGCTGGGCGGCGTGGTCGGCCTGGCCCTGGCCAGTGGCAGGTTCCCCGTTGCGGTGCAGGCGGTCATCGGTCTGGGGATCAAGGTCGCGTGGACCGATGAGGAGCTGGACCGGGCCCGGGCCCTGGCCCACCGGCCGCCGGCCTGGTTCGCCACACGTGATGAGGCCGCCGCCCGCTACCTGCGGGTGTCCGGCCTGGCGGGCCTGCTGGCCGCCGGCGACCCGGCTGTGGACGCCGGGCTGCGTGAGCAGGGCGGGCGATGGCGGCTCGCCATGGATCCGGGTGCGTTCGCCGTCGGGGCGCCGGATATGGCGCAATTGCTGGCACGATCGCGGGCCCCGGTGACCCTCGCGCGCGGCGAGCACGACCCGATGAACACCGACGAGCAACTGGCCCGGCTGGGCTCCGCCACGGTCACGCTCCCCGGCCTGGGTCACAACGCCCACGCCGAGAGCCCGGCGCTGGCGGTCACCCTCCTCGACGCCTACCGATAACCGGGTGCCAGGCGGGGGGCGCGGGCCGCGGCCGCGCCCAAGTCCGGGCAGCGAGGCCGCGTTAGGCCGGTGGCGTGTCGCCGAGCAGCCAGCGCGCCCCGGTCCCGCGGGCTGCCGCGGTGTCGTCGGGGTTGGAGAGCCGGCACGTGCGCAGCGATAGGCAGCCGCAGCCGACGCAGCCGTTCAGCGTTTCGCGGAGCCGCTGAAGCTCGGCGATCCGCTCGTCGACGTGACGGATCCAGGTGGCGGAGACCTTGTTCCAGTCCGCCTTGCTCGGCGTGCGCTCGTCC
>Ga0318568_10001413_pt1 | contig 10535 bp, 8 predicted proteins | sample GRESIP088b5f21_FD_203690 | JGI IMG/M metagenome (GOLD analysis project Ga0318568, IMG submission 203690) | Tropical soil microbial communities from Luquillo Experimental Forest, Puerto Rico - GRE.SIPMG.088b5f21 | ecosystem: Environmental > Terrestrial > Soil > Tropical forest > Bulk soil...
TGGAGGCGACGGGAGTGCTCGAGCTCGCCGACATGCCGCTCGAACACCTGAGCGGCGGCGAGCGCCAGCGCGCCGTCATCGCGCGCGCGCTCGCCCAGGAGCCCCAGCTGCTGGTCCTCGACGAGCCCACGGCGCACCTCGATCTGCGCCATCAAGTCGAGGCGGCGGCGCTCCTGCGCCGGCTGAACCGCGAGCGCGGGATGACGGTCCTGCTGGTCTCTCACGATCTCAATCTGGCCGCCGAGGTGTGTGATCGGCTCCTGTTGCTGAACGGCGGCCGCCCGACGGCGATCGGGCCGCCTGCGGCGGTGCTGGACGAGGCGCTCCTCGCGTCGGTCTTCGGCTGCGCCGTGCTCGTCGACAAGAACGAGGCGACGGGCCGTCCGGTCGTGCGCCTCACCTGGCGCACCGATTCGGCCGAAGCGGAGAGCGGCCGCGGCACCACGGTTCGCCCCGGCGGGAAGGAGGTGGGAGAGACGAGGTAGCCCTTCGTGAATTCGCTCCGGATCAAGGGAAGCCGGTGAGGCCGAATGCGGCCGATGCCGGCACGGACCCGCCACTGTGAGTGGGGAGCAAGCGCCCGGAAGTCGCCACTGTCCGCGACGACGCGGACGGGAAGGCTGGGCGCGCGCGGTGATCCACGAGTCAGGAGACCTGTTCCGGGCGATCGCTTCCAACCCTTTCGCGGAAGAAGGAGTGAAGCCACCATGCTCTGGATCGTTCGCCTGCTGCTACTGCTCTGGGTCCTGCGCCCCCCGGGGATGCTCGCGGCGCAGGAGCCGCCGCAACCGCCGCAGCGAGACCTCGATCCCGTCGTGATCACCGCGACGAAGCTCGAGACGCGCGCCGAGCAGCTCGGCGCCTCCGTGACGGTCGTGCCCGGCGATGACGTGCAGCGGTATCACTACGAGACCGTGGAGGACGTGCTCCGGACGGTGCCCGGAGTGGAGATCCGACGCTCGGGTAGCTACGGCAAGGTCTCCAACATCAGCATCCGCGGCGCCAACGCCAACCAGGTCCAAGTCCTCGTCGACGGCGTGCGGGTGAAGAGCCCGACGACGGGGCAAGCCGACCTCTCCGACATCTCGCCCGATCTGATCGAGCGCATCGAGGTGATCCGCGGGCCCCAGTCGACGCTCTACGGCGCCGACGCGATCGGCGGCGTCGTCAACATCATCACGAAGAAGGGCAAGGGGCCCTTCTCGGCAACAGTGGAGGGCGGGGCCGGCAACTACGACACGTACACCGGGCGCGGCTGGTTCACGGGCACCTATTCGCTGCTCGACTACGCGGGCTCGATCTCCCATCTCGAATCCAACGGCCAATTCCAAAACGACAGCTCGGACAAGAACGCGGTCAATCTGCGTGTCGGCCTCTCGCTGCCGTGGGACAGCTCGATCGCGTTCAGCTTGCGCTGGGTTCGGAATGAGACCGGGCTGCCGGTGAAGTTCGTTTCCACGAGCGTGCCGCCGTTGCCGAACGATCCCGTCATCGACACCAACAATCGTCAGATCAGCGAGACCTGGGTGATGGGGCTGAGCGGCCACACCAAGCCGTTGGAATGGTGGGAAGTCGACCTGCGTGGCGGACGCTATCAGAACAAGACGACGTTCGTCGATCTTCCCGATCGGGCGGACCCGTGTCCGTTTCCGCCGTGCGAGTTTCCCGGGCGCTTCGACGTCGAGCGCTGGGAGGTCGAGCTACTGAACCACTTCCATGTCGGGAAATGGTCCACGAGCTCGATCGGGCTCGAGTACCGCACCGAGGACGGCGTGGCTCAGGGCAGCACGCCGTTCGACGCCAGCAGCCACACGCAGTCGGCCTTCTTCGAGCAGACGTTTCGGCTGTGGGACCGCCTGTTCATGAGGGGAGGCTTCAGGGTCGAGGACAACAGCGACTTCGGCACGCACTGGACGGAGCACGGCTCGCTCGCGTACGTGATCCCCGAGTGGGGCACGCGGATCCGCGGCGGGGCCGGCTCAGGCTTCAGGGCCCCGACCTTCAACGACCTCTTCTTCCCGGGGTTTTCCGATTCGACCTTGCAGCCCGAGACCAGCTTTTCGTGGGAGGTCGGGGTAGACCAGAAGCTCTGGAAGGACCGGATCCGCCTCGGGCTGACCTACTTCAACAACAAGTTCAAGAACCTGATCGGCTTCATGTTCATCGCGACGCCGCCCTTCGTGCAGGGCACGAACATCGGCAAGGCGACTGCGGAGGGCTTCGAGTTCACTTCCGCCGTCGACGTCCTGGACAACCTCACCTCGTGGCTGAACTACACCTATACCGAGTCGGAGGACTTCCAGACTCATCACCTCCTGTCGCGCGAGCCACGGCATCGCCTGAATGTCGGAGTCACGTGGCGCCCGATTCCGCGGCTGGAGCTCTTCAGCGATCTGCAATGGGTGAGCAAGCAAATCGAGCCCGGGGTGAGCCCGAGATGGGTGTGGAACAGCGGATACACGGTGATCAACGCGGGCGCGACCTATCGGCTCTTCCAGCGCCACGCGTTCATCCAGGGCGTCGATCTGTGGACCAGAATCCAGAACCTCACCAACGAGGACTACTCGGAGGTGCGCGGCTTCCCGGCGTTGGGGATCAACGCGCTGGTCGGGCTTCGCATGACGTTCTAGACTTTGTGCGACGGGCCAGGCGGCGCCCCGCGGCGTCGCCGGCCCGGCCGTCCACGAAAACCGAGGAACACGCAACGATGATCGACGGAGTCGAGGTCGCGGTCGACCGCGAGGCGGTCGTCGTCACGGCGCGCGAGCCGATGACGGTCGTGTCGTCGGCGTTCGTGCGCGGCGGGTTCACCGAGGCGCGCGCGATCGTGAATCTGCACGTCCGGAAGAACATCCCGGAGGCGGAGACGGACGGCATGCTGCCGCGCTTCGTCGAGCGACGCGAGATTCAGGGCCCGTGGGTCGGCCTGCTCACATCCGCGTGGACGGAGAAGGCGGTCGTCGCCGAGGCCGCGGCATCCGGATTGACCGCGCTCGCGGTCGTGACGGTCGGGCTGTCCAACCGCATCGCGGCCGGCCAGACGCCGCTCGGCGTCTGGGCGCCGTCGACGATCAACGCGATCGTCGTGGTGGACGGCGCGGCCGAATCGGCGGCGCTCGTCAACGCGGTCATGACGGTCACGGAGGTCAAGACGTCGCTGCTCGCGGCGGCCGATCTGCGGTGCGACGATGGCCGGGTTGCCAGCGGCACGTCGACCGACGCCGTCGTCGTCGCCGCGACCGGGCGCGGGCCGCTGTGTCGCTTCGGGGGCCCGATCAGCGACTTCGGCTGGGTGGTCTCGCGCGCCGCCCGCGAGGCGCTCGACGCCGGGATCAGGCGCTGGATGGCGGAGCATCCGTGATCCAGCGGCTTCCGCTGGCGACCCTGCTCGCGTCGCTTGCCGCGCACGGCGGGGTGATCGCGATTCTCTTCCTCCTGGTCTCGGGCGAAACACATCCCTCCGTCCTCTTCATCGACCTCGAGACGCTGCCGGAGCACGCGGCACCGGGCGCCGGCGCTGTGCCAAGCCCGGGCCCGGCCGGCGGCAGCACGAAGCGCGCGGCGTCCGGCTCGGCCCGCCCGGCGGGACGCGCGCCCGACCGCTCCGCACCCGCGAGCGCGTCCTCTACCGCACCGCCGTCGCCGGTCGCGCCGGCGCCGCCGGCAGAGCCCGTGCCCCCGAAAGAGCGAGAGACGGCCACGGCGCCGCCGGAAGTTCCGCGCCAGCCGGGGCCCGCCGTCGCCGCGGTGCCGCCGCGCGAGACCGCTCCCGAGGTCGCGGCGCGCACCGAGGCCAGTACGCCGGCTCTCGAGCCGCGCGTGAGCCCGGGAAGCGCGGACGCGGGCAGCGTCGCGTCGCCGTCCGAGACGGCCGGGGGTCAGCGCGGCGCGGCCGGCGCGGAGACGACCGGTGGGGGAACGTCCGGCGGCGGCGCGCGCGGTGGCGGCGGCAACGTGGTCGCGTCGAGCGGCCCGGCGGGCGGCACGCCCGGCGCGGAATACGGAAGCTATCTGGCCCAGATGAGGCGTCGCCTGATGGAAGCGCTCCGGTATCCGCCGCCCGCGCGGAGTCGAGGGCTCAGCGGGACCGTGCTCCTCGACATCTCGATCGAGTCCAGCGGCGCCATCGCCGACGTCTCGGTCACGCGCTCGTCGTCCCATCCGCTGCTCGACGAGGCCGCCCTCGAGGCCGCGAGGAGTCTCTCTCCGCAGCCCTTCCCCAAAGGCCTCGCGCCCCGGCCGTTGCGGGTCCGGCTCCCGGTGGTCTTCGACCTGCAGTAGTATGCGGGGCATGCGCGAGGGATCGGCGCCGGCGGTCGAGCACGGCCTCGACGGGACGACGACCGAGTATCACGACATGGCCGTCGCGGGCGACGACGTCGAGCAATTGCTCGCGCGGCTCTTCACCGAGCACTGGGCCGACATCACCGTAGGGCCGCTCATCGAGGGCGCCGCCTACGAGATCCAGTTTGCCGCGCCGCCGAAGGTGACCACCCTCGACGGCTACCTGACCGTGGACACGGGCGCCTGGCACTTCCACCTCTGCGTGAACGACCATCGCGGCACGCGCAGCGCCGAGCTGGCGCGAATCCGGCGCGTCGCCCGCGCGGCGTTCTTCAAGACGGAGGGCGGCTCGTGCGCGCCGGCGACGTGGGGGCTCAGGCTCTGGAACGGCCGCGGCGAGCAGATGATCACGATCCTGTTTCCGAATCCTCACTTCGACGAGAAGTGGCAGCGCCTCCGCGAGCCCCGCTGGGAGAAGACGGAGCTCTGGCGAGAGCTCCGGCAGCGATACGCGGGCGGCTGATCGTTGCGTCCGGCGGCGGAGAGCCTCGCCGCGGTTTGCCTGGTGGTGACCATCGGGGTGGCGGGCGCGGCGGCCGAATCCGAGCGCATCCAGACCGACCGGCCCAGCGTCTCGACGAGTGCGAGCACCGTACCGCCCGGCGTGCTGCAGATGGAGGGCGGCGCGGGGTACTCGTACACGAGCATCGGTGGGGCCCCCGCCGAGAAGCAATTCACGCTCGACCTCACCTGGCGGGCCGGGCTCACCGAGCGATTCGAAGTCCGGCTCGAGGGCCAACCGCTGGTCGTGACGAGAAACCAGCAGGACGACACCGGCATCGGCAATATCACGCTCGACGCGAAGTATCGCTTCATCGACGGCCGGGAGGACAGCTGGCGGCCCTCGCTCGGGGTCATGCCCTTCGTGACCTTTCCGGTCGCCCACGCCCCGCACGGGACGAACGCCCCTGATTTCGGTCTCATCGGTCTGGTGAGCTTCGACCTGCCCCTGAGGCTGAGCCTGGACGCCAACTTCGGCGTGGGCGGCCTGGCGCAGCGCCCGAGAGGCTACCTCGTTCAGGGCGCCGCCTCGGCCGCGCTTGGACTGGACATCGGCGAGCGGTGGTCGACCTTCGCCGAGGTCTTCTACACGTCGGCGGCCGAGCGCGGCGCGCGCGGTTCGGTCGGGTTCGACGCCGGCGTCCAGTTCTTCGTGACCCAGCGCATCGCGCTCGACGCGGCGGGCCAGACGTCGCTCGCGGGGCCGGGGCCCGACTACCTGTTTCGCGCCGGGCTGAGCGTTCGATTCGGGCGATGAGCGCCGCGCCGTGCCTCATGGTGCAGGGCACCGCCTCGGGTGTCGGCAAGAGCCTGCTCGCCGCGGCGCTTTGCCGGATCTTCGCCCGCGCCGGCTATCGAGTCGCGCCGTTCAAATCACAGAACATGGCGTTGAACGCGGCCGTCACGCTCGACGGCGGCGAGATCGGGCGGGCCCAGGCCGCACAGGCGGCGGCCGCGGGCATCGAGCCCACCGTCGACATGAACCCGATCCTCCTCAAGCCCGAGCCGGGCTATCGCTCGCAGGTCGTGGTGCGGGGTCGCGCGGTCGCGCGCGCCACGTGGCGCGAGTACCAGGCGATGCAGGCCGAGCTTCTGCCGATCGTGGCCGAGAGCCTCGCGCGGCTTCGCCGGGCCTGCGATCTGGTGATCATCGAGGGCGCGGGGAGCCCGGCCGAGATCAACCTGCGCGATAGCGACATCGTCAACATGACTGTGGCCCGCATGGCCGAGGCGCCGGTGGTGCTCGTCGGCGACATCGAGCGCGGCGGCGTGTTCGCCGCGCTACTCGGCACCCTGGGGCTCCTCGACCCGGCCGACCGAGCCCGGGTCGGCGGCCTCATCGTCAACCGGTTCCGCGGTGACGCGACGATCCTGACTCCCGGGCTCGCCGAGCTCGGCGCGCGCGCCGGGGTGCCGGTGCTCGGCGTCGTGCCCTACCTCGACACGCGGCTCGTGCCTTCCGAGGACTCGCTCGACCTGGACGAGCGGACTCGCTGGGGCGCGCCCGGCGTGATCGACGTCGCAGTCGTGCGGCTGCCGCTGATCTCGAACTTCGACGATCTCGAGCCGCTCGCGTCCGAGCCCGGCGTCGGCGTGCGCTTCGTCGAGCGCGCGGACCAGCTCCGCGACGCCGACGTCGTCGTGCTGCCGGGCAGCAAGAGCACGGTCGCCGATCTCCAGTGGCTCTTCGCGACCGGTCTCGCCCGGGCGATCGAGCGCACGGCCGCCGACGGCCGGCCGGTCGTCGGGCTCTGCGGCGGTTACCAGATGCTCGGCGAGGCTGTGCACGATCCCGATCGTGTCGAGTCCGACGCGCCCTCCACGCGCGGACTCGGCTTGTTGCCGGTCGTGACGACCTTCGCGCGGGAGAAGACGACGGTCCGGGTCCGGGCCCGCGTGGCCGGCACGTGCAGGCTCTTTTCGGGTGCCGCCGGGAGCGAGGTGGCGGCCTACGAGATTCACGCCGGGCGAACGACCTCGAGCGCGCCGAGCCCGTTCACGATCGTGGAGCGCGGCGGCGCTCCGGTCCACGACGCCGACGGCGCCGTGAGCGGGGCCGGCCACGTGGTCGGCACCTACCTGCACGGTCTCTTCGCGAACGATGCGCTGCGCCGCGCGTTCCTCGCGTCGCTGGCGGATCGGAAGGGTGTCGCCTCCGATCCGCGGTGGGGCGCGCCGCCCGGCGATCGCTACGGAGAGCTTGCCGACGTTGTGGCGCGCGCGGTCGACATGGACGCCGTGGCCAAGCTCGCGGGGCTCACATTTCCCAGACGCTGAGCCCCGAGGTCGCGAAGCCCGTCGTCCTGCTGATCGCGCTGGCGATCGATTTCGCTCTCGGCGACCCCCCGAACCGCTACCATCCCGTCGCGTGGCTCGGCCGGCTGCTCGCGGCCGGCCAGCGGTGGCTGTGCCGGGGCTCGCCCGTGCGGCTCCTGGTCTCGGGCGCCGCGCTCACCCTCGGCGTCGCCGGTCTGGCGGGTTGGGCCGCCGCATATGTGTCGGAGCTCACCGCGCGTTTGGGGTACGTCGGGCTCGTGCTCGAGGCCCTGGCGCTCACGTGCCTGCTCTCGGTCCGGGGCCTCGTCGAAGCCGCGCGCGAGGTGGCCCTCTACCTCGGCCGCGGAGATCTCGCGGCCGCGCGACGCGCCGTCGGATATCACCTGGTCAGCCGCCCCACGGCAGAGCTCGACGAGGGACACGTCGCCTCGGCGACCGTCGAATCCGTCGCCGAGAACCTGACCGACAGCGTGGTCGCGCCCGCGCTGTTCTTTCTCGCCGGCGGGCTCGCGGCCGCGGCCATGTATCGGACCGTCAACACGGCAGACGCGATGTTCGGCTATCGCCTCGGGCCACTCGAGTATTTCGGCAAGGTCGCGGCGCGTCTCGACGATCTCCTGAACCTGATTCCGGCTCGTCTCGCAGGGCTGGGTCTCGTCGCGGGCGCCGGCGCCGCAGGGGCGAGCACGAGAGGAGCGCTCGCGTGCTTGCGGCGCGATCGTCGCCGGACTGCGAGCCCCAACGCGGGCTGGACGATGGCCGCGATGGCGGGGGCGCTCGGCGTGGCGCTCGAGAAGCCCGGAGCCTATCGGCTGGGCGCGGGCGCGTTGCCGATCCCCGCCGACATCGCTCGGTCGCTGAGACTCCTGACGGCGGCGATCTGCGTGAGCCTCGGCCTCCTGGTCGCGGTCTCGGTCGCCGGAGCGCTTCGAGGGGAGCGGGTTCTGGATCGGGACAAACTTGCCGTGTTGACGGACCCTTCCAGGGCGCCGGCTGAGACTCTTCACCAGGCGCCCGACGGCTCGGTGCCGACGCGGCGCCGCCGGCGGCGATACCGTGCGCGTCGCGGATTCTCCCGAAAGACGGGTCGTGATGGACCACGACCCGCGAGGTGCTCGCTCTCGACCTTCGTTTGCTCGCCGGTGGAATAGCCGTGGAGTCCGCTGGCGCGATGTGCGCCGACGTCGTGGACCGTGTCGCGGCGAGGCCGTGCGCGGGCGCTCGACTGCGTGCTCGTTTCGGGCGACGGCGTGCGCGATTTCCACCGCCTCCGGTCTTCGTGTTCCGCGGGTCCACGCGAGGCCCCAGCTGCGCGCGACTCGCGGCCCGCGACGTGCGCGGCGCCGCGCGGCGCCGCGATTTTTCTTCGTCACGACGCGGCGGTACGCGGGTACCCTGATGCGCAGGTGCAACTGACCGATCGGTTGACGAGTGGCGTTCGCGCGGCGCTCGCGAAGGCGGGACTGCCCGAGCCCGAAGAGTGCGCGTGGGAAGTACCGCGGCAGGCGGAGCACGGCGACTACGCCACGAACGTGCCCATGGTCCTCGCGCGCGCGGCGAAGCGTGCGCCCCGGCAGATCGCCGATCTCGTCGTGAAGAACTTTCCGCCGATGCCCGAGGTCAAGCGGCTCGAGGTCGCCGGGCCGGGCTTCCTCAACGTGTTCCTGACGGCGGCGTGGTGCGCCGGCGCGCTCCGCGAGATCCTCGCCGCCGGCGCCGACTACGGCCGCGGTGAGAGCCACGCCGCTCAGCGCATCCGCCTCGAGTTCGTCTCCGCGAATCCGACCGGCCCCCTGGTCATCGTCAACGCGCGCGCCGCCGCGATCGGCGACGCACTGGCGCGCCTCCTGCGCTCGCAGGGCGCGCGCGTGACGACCGAGTTCTACGTCAACGACGCCGGTACTCAGTTCGAGGCGCTCGCGCGCTCGTTCGAGGCGCGCGTCAAGCAGGAGTTCGGCGAGCCGGTGAGCCTGCCGGAGAACGGCTATCCCGGCGAGTATCTCGTCGACCTCGCCAGGACGTACCGCGCGGAAGGCGGCACGCTCCTGAGCGACGTGCCCGAGCGCGAACGCCTCGAGCGCTTCGGCCGCTACGCGGTGGCGCGCATGGTCGAGGCGCAGCGCCGCATCCTGCGCGAGTACGGCGTCGAGTTCGACGTCTGGTCGTCCGAGCAAGACGACGTGCGCGACAAGCGGCTGCCCGAGAAGGTACTGGAGGAGTTCAAGGCGCGCGGCCTCAGCTACGAGCAGGACGGCGCGCTCTGGTTCCGGTCGTCGGAGAGTGAAGAGGCGGGCGACGACAAGGATCGCGTGCTGCGCCGCTCGAGCGGCGAGCCGACCTACTTCGCGGTCGACATCGCGTATCACCAGCACGTGAAGTTCGCGGCGGCCGACCGCCTGATCAATCTGCTCGGGCCCGACCACCACGGTTACGTGGCGCGGATGAAGGCCGCGATGCAGGCGCTCGGTCACCCGCCGGAGGCTTTCGAGGTGCTGATCGTACAGCTGGTGACCCTGCTGCGCGACGGCCAGCCCGTGCGTATGTCGAAGCGCCGGGGCGAGTTCGTGCTGATGGAGGAGCTGCTCGAGGAGGTCGGCCGCGACGCCGCCCGCTTCACGTTCCTCACACGCCGGCACGACAGCCCGCTCGAGTTCGATCTCGCGGTCGCCACCCGCCAGTCGAGCGACAACCCCGTCTACTACGTCCAGTACGCGCACGCGCGCATTCGCTCGATCTTCCGCCAGGCGTCGGAGCAGGGGATCGCCGTCCCGCGCCTGACCGACGTCGATACGAGCCCACTCGTCGAGCCGGCGGATCTGGCGCTGATCAAGCGCCTCTTGCAATTCCCCGAGCTCGTCAAGGGCGCGACGCGCGCGCTCGAGCCGCACCGCGTCGCCTACTGGCTGCAGCAGCTCGCCGCCGAGTTCCACGCCTGGTACAAGAACCACCGCGTGATCCAGGAGGACGCGCGCCTGATGCACGCGCGGCTGGCCCTCTGCGCCACCGTGGCCGCCGTGGTCCGCAACGGCCTGGACCTCCTCGGTGTGAGCGCGCCGGAGAGCATGTGACCGCCGTCCGCGTCGAGCGGGAGCGAGGCTGATGCGCGGCGCACGCGGTCGGCGCGCGCCGAGCCGGCTCGCCTCCTTGCTCTTCGTCGTCGGCTGCCTCGGGCTGCTCGGCGCCACGTTCATGGCGGGCGTGACGGCCGGGCGCTTCTGGCCGCGCCAGCCTTCGACGCCGAGCGCGACGGTCGCCAAGGTATGCGCGCCGACGCGCGGCGCCGACATGGCGACGCGCCCGACGGAACCGGCTCCGGCATTGACCTTCTATCAGGACCTGACCGCCCCGCTCACCGCGCCGCCGCCGCTGGCGAAACCCGCGAAGCCCGGGCCCCCGGAGAGGAGCGAGAAGAT
>Ga0318568_10001420_pt1 | contig 10525 bp, 10 predicted proteins | sample GRESIP088b5f21_FD_203690 | JGI IMG/M metagenome (GOLD analysis project Ga0318568, IMG submission 203690) | Tropical soil microbial communities from Luquillo Experimental Forest, Puerto Rico - GRE.SIPMG.088b5f21 | ecosystem: Environmental > Terrestrial > Soil > Tropical forest > Bulk soil...
GTAGATAGCATCTGTTGCAACGAAATTAGTTGACACCCGCCAGAAGCATGACACGATTGCTTGCGAAGGAGGCGAGCGCATGGCTCACCCGCCAGGGACGGTCATCGTCCCCGACGGCGACAGCCCCGGCGGGGGGCGGCGGAACCGGGCTGTCCGCACCCGTGGCAACGGCGGCGTCCGCCCTGCCTTGGACGACACGTCCAAGCGGATTGTCGAGCAGCTCCAGCAGGACGGCCGCCGCTCGTATGCGGCCATCGGCAAAGCCGTCGGGCTCTCCGAGGCAGCGGTCCGGCAGCGGGTCCAGCGGCTGCTGGAAAGCGGCGTCATGCAGATCGTGGCCGTGACCGACCCGATGACGCTCGGCTTCCACCGGCAGACCATGATCGGCATCAAGTGCGAGGGAGACCTGGAGCGGGTCGCCGACCACCTGGCGGGCATGGAGGAGATCGACTACGTGGTGATCACCTCGGGGTCGTTCGACCTGCTGGTGGAGGTGGTCTGCGAGGACGACGACCACCTGCTGGAGATTCTCAGCCGGGTGCGGATGGCGCCCACCGTGACCAGCACCGAAACCTTCGTGTACCTGAAACTGCGCAAGCAGACCTACAGCTGGGGGACCAGATGAGCACTCCGCAACCGGCCGGCGGCCTCTCCGGGCAGGAGCTGCAGGCGGCGGCCCGCCGTCACCTGTGGCTGCACTTCACCCGCATGTCGTCCTATGCCGAGGGCGAGATGCCGGTGATCGTCCGCGGCTCGGGCCAGTATGTCTACGACAATCGCGGCAAGCGGTACCTGGACGGGCTGTCCGGGCTCTTTGTCAGCCAGATCGGGCACGGCCGGGCCGAGGTGGCCGAGGCCGGTGCGCGCCAGGCCACCGAGCTCGCGTACTTCCCGCTCTGGTCATACGCCCACCCGCGGGCGGTCGAGCTGGCCGAGCGGCTTGCCGCGCTGGCCCCGGGCGACCTGAACCGGGTCTTCTTCACCACCAGCGGCTCGGAGGCGGTCGAGTCCGCCTGGAAGCTGGCCAAGCAGTACTTCCGGACGATCGGCCAGCCCAGCCGGTACAAGGTGCTCAGCCGGGACATCGCCTACCACGGCACCTCAATGGGTGCGCTCGCGATCACCGGCCTGCCCGGTATCAAGGAGCCGTTCGAGCCGATGACACCCGGCGGGGTGCGGGTGCCGAACACGAACTTCTACCGGGCGCCGGACTTCGTCGCCACCGACCTGGCCGCGTTCGGCCGGTGGGCGGCCGATGAGATCGAGCGGGCCATTCTGCGGGAGGGCCCGGAGTCGGTGGCCGCGGTGTTCCTGGAGCCGGTGCAGAACTCCGGGTGCGGGAGATCTGCGACGAGTACGGCGTGCTGCTGGTCTCCGACGAGGTCATCTGCGCGTTCGGCCGGCTCGGCCACTACTTCGGCTGTGACCGCTACGGCTACCAGCCCGACATCATCACCTTCGCCAAGGGCGTGACCTCTGGCTACGCCCCGCTGGGCGGGATGCTGGTGCGGGACGCCCTGATGCACCCGTTCGGGGCTGGCCAGCATGACAGCCACGGCTACCAGTCCCCGCGGCACGCCGGGCACCTGGAGGGGCCGTTCCACGGCGACGCCACGTTCCTGCACGGCATCACCTTCGCCGGCCATCCGGTGTCGGCCGCTGTCGCCCTGGCCAACCTGGACGTGTTCGAGAAGGAGGACCTGCTCGGCAACGTCCGCGCGCATGAGGGCGCGTTCCGCGCCACCCTGGAGAAGCTGGGCGACCTGCCGATCGTCGGCGACATCCGCGGCGACGGCTACTTCTACGGGATCGAGCTGGTCAAGGACAAGGCCACCCGGGAGACGTTCGACGACGACGAGTCCGAGCGGCTGCTGCGTGGCTTCCTGTCCGGTGCCCTGTTCGACGCGGGCCTGATCTGCCGGGCCGATGACCGGGGCGACCCGGTGATCCAGCTTGCTCCCCCGCTGACCTGCACGCAGGAGCACTTCGACGAGATGGAGCAGATCCTGCGCACGGTGCTGGCGGAGGCCTGGACCCGGATCTGACCTGCCGCGCTCGCGCTAGCGGCGCAGCACCAGGCGCCGCTGGCTGACGCCGGTCAAGGTGATCGCCAGGCCGAGCACCCCCGCGTCGCGCAGGGTGAGGTCGGACAGCCCGCCGCTGATGGTGAGCGAGATGACGATCTCGGCCAGCAGCACCGCGGCCAGCAGCGCGGCCAGCCGGGTGGCGACGCCGGCCGCCAGCGCCACCGCGAGCACCAGCAGCAGCCAGCCATGGACCAGCACCGCCACGATGGCCAGCGACGAGGCCGGTGACACCACCGGCACGTAGCCGGTCCACAGGCCGGGGCGGACCAGTTCGTGGTACCCGAACCAGGCGAGCACCAGCGCCAGCAGGATCCGCCCGGCGACCGGCGCCCAGTCACCGGCCAGTGCCGACGCCCGCGCCCAGGCGTCGCTGCCGCTGGCGGCTGGCGGGCCGACGGCGGGCGGGGCTGAGCGGGGCTGGCTCACGGCAGCACCCGCTGCTGGGCATCGGTGACCACCAGGCCGTCATCGCCCAGGTTGTAGTCGGCGTTGCCGGAGTCGTCGCCGAGAGATGCCTCCAGCACGTACACCCGGGCGCCGCCGGCATAGCGGTGCGGTGGCGAGGCGGGCTGGCCGATCACCCCGGCCGTGACCAGCAGCCCGTTGCCCTGCCTGCGCACGGTGATCTTCAGCCCAGTCATGGCCTGGCGGGCGGCAGTGCCGAGTGTGCCCGGCCAGACCTGGAAGGCGACGCCCGCGTACGGCTCCGAGCTCAGCTTCGGGCCGGGCTGGGCCGATCCGGACGGTGCCGCCGGGCCAGCCGTCGCGGGAGCCGCGGCGGAGGCGGAACGGGCCGGGCCGGCCGTGGTCGCGGCCGGGCTGGCCGCGGGTGAACCGGCCGGAGCGCTGGAAGTGGCGCCCGCCAGCGACGGGGCAGCGGTCGCCGCCCGGGTGGCCCAGCCGTGCCAGCCGAGCACCAGCCCGGCCACCCCGGTCACCGCCAGCAGCGCGAGCCCCCACCGGCCGACCGGCTCGCCGCCCAGCCGCATGTCAGCTCACCGGGCGCGGATCGGGGCAGGGCATGACGGCATGGTAGCCGAGACCCGCGCGGGTCCCGGCCTGGCCCGGCAGCCGCGGGCGGTGAGCCCGGAGGGCTCCGGACAGGCGTTCGCCCGGTGGGCCGGCCAGCGGCCACCGGGCGAACCGTAAATGGTTGGTTAGAAGCCGGTCAGGCTGGTGCAGCCGGTCCCGGTCTCCGGGTTGGCCATCACCGTGCTGGTGAGCGTGCCACCGTAACGGGCGATGTCGGGCGTGCCGTACTGCTTGTCCATCCCGAAGCTGTTCGTGGTGACGTTGGTAATGGTGTTGCCGAAGTTCCACACGCAGTTCCCGGTGCTGGTCAGGCCGGCGATGCCCTGCTTGCTGGTCATCGACCAGTACGGGTAGAACTTGGCACTGACCGGCGGGGCGGTACAGTTCTTGCCGGTGCTGACATTGCACAGGTTCTGCGAGCCGGCCGAGTCCGTCTCGAACTGGATGCTCGGATAGGTGGCCGGAGTGCTGCCCGTGAACGGCCCGATATATCGGACCGAGGTCGGGAAGCTGCTGCTGCCGCTCGGCCAGTCCGCCCGGTAGCTCAGCCCGTCGAAGTCGAGGTCACCGTTCTGGAAGAAGTTGTTCTCGCAGAAGGCGACCGGAGCATTCGACGTTATGGTGCCGAGCGAGCCGAGTGTCACCGTCCGGTTGCCCTTCGGCAGGCAGGTGGCATCGGCGAACTCGCACAGTGCGCCGGTGCTCGGGTTGTTGGTCGAGCAGGCCTTCGGCCCCGTCGAGCCCTGGGTGGTGGAGTGCGAGCAGAGGCCGGTGCTGAGATTGCAGGGGCCCTCGCCCTTGGACGTGCTGCCCTCAACTCCGCCGACGCAGCTCTGGTCGGTGCTCGGGTCCGAGAACGTGCCGTCCGAGTAGGTGGTGGAGTAGCCGAGCTTGTTGCTGACCGACGAGCAGGCCTCGCCGTGCCCGATTTCCTGCTCCATCAGCACGCCGCCCTCGAGCGCGGCCCACGGCACCTGGTTCTGCTGCTTGGCGCTGTTGTACTCGGCATGGAAGCTGAACGGGGCGCCAGCGCAGGTCGCGTAGCTGGTGTTCTGGAATCCGTTCGCCGCGCTCGCCACGATGTACCCGGTCGTGCCGGTGGTGACGTCCGTGACCAAGGCTTTCAGCCCGCCGGTATCTGTTATCGATGTCGGCGGAGCGGTGTCCTTCACATCGGAGATCGACACCTTGAGCACGTCCCCGGAGTTCATCTCCAGCGTGTTGGCGTTGGGGACGAACGTCGCGTTGTCGGTCTTCTGCGGCGAGGGCGGGCCGGCCGGCACGCCGTTGGTCTGCAGGTAGGAGAAGTTGACCGGCTCAACGCAGCTGGCGTTGCAGCTGCCCGCGAAGTTACATTCCAGGCTGTCGATGGTGAGCGCCGCGCACCACTTGGTGGAGTCGCAGCTCGGGGCATCGGCGAACGGGGTGAACCCGGGCGGGTAGAACTGCAGTTCCATGAACGCCGAACCCGCATCGGTCGACAGCCCGCTCCCAGTGTTGCTGTCGCTGAGGGGGGTACACGCGTTCTGCGGATTGGAGTTCGGGTCGCAGATGGGCAGGCCGAACCACGGCGCCGGGCTCAGCTCGGCGTACTTGGTCACGCTGCCGGTGGAGGTCGGCGTCTTGGACGGGTCGACCGGCAGCTGCATGCCGTAGTTCATCTGGTAGGCAGAGCCCGCGGCACTGGAGATGAACTTGACGCTCGGCTCGTCGTGGCCGACGTAAGCGCCGCTCTTGGGGTCACGGAACCGGGACGCATGGCCGTCGTAGACCCCGTGCGGGTCCGTGCACAGGCCCTTCATCAGCGTGATGTTGCAGTCCAGCAGGTTGTGCAAGCTGGACGCGGGATGCGTCACCGGCGCGATCGTCCGCGCGGACGCGGTGCCCGCGAAGGCGAGCTGGCCGGCGGCCGCGAGGCACGCTACCGGGATGGCCACCTTCCAGGCCCATCCTCTGGCCCCTACCAAGCGAAATCGCACACGCAGCTCCTCTCGGTATGACCGGCTCCGCCCCAACCGGCGCATTTTCCTGCTTATGGCAGGTCAGCCTCTCAAATGGCTGAGATGGCCGCTGCGGGAATCTAGCAATCCCTGCATCTGGGGGTCAAGACCTCACCGAGGGTGTAGGTCTGGCGGTCAGCGACCCCGGCCGGCCCTCCCCGGCAGCCCGGTGCGGCAGCCCCTCGGCAGGCCGGTCCCGGGTGGTGTGCAGGAAAGGTTGCGATTGGCCGCCTGGCCGTCAGCACCGCTGTGACCTGCTCGTTATAGATCCCGAGCCGCGGAACGGCGCGGCTGAAGCGCCATTGATCGCCCTGCCCAGGGCCCGCTAGCCCGCTCTGACCTGGATCGGCACCGGACCACGCCGCCTGCGGGCGCCGACCGTACCGGCCGGGATCCAGCGAAATAGCTCGGTCAACTCGGACCGATTGAATCCGGCATTCCCGGGCCCGGCAATCAGGATGATCGGGGCAGGTATTTATAATGGCCGTACGGCGGGACATGAATGGCTTCGCCCGGCTGAGCACGGGACGGTCCCCGCACCCGGCGTGTCGCGGCATCGTGACCAGCTTGCACGCCACCAGCGGCCCTCAGATGTCGTCGGCGGCCCCGGCCAGCGGCTCGGTGAGGCCAGCCGGAACGGCCGGGGCGGCCGGCGGCGCGGCGGTCACGGCCGGCATGGTGCCGCCGGCCGCCGGGACAGCCAGCCGGGCTATCCCCCAGACCGCTACCGCACAGGCGGCCAGTTCCACCACGATCTGGCCGGGCCCGTCGCTGAGCCGCTCGTGATAGATGAGCAGCCCCAGCAGTGACCCGGTGACCGGCTCAAGGACCGCAAAGGCCGGCAGGAAGGCAGCCAGGGCCGCGGCGCGATAGCCGTTTTGCTGGATCGTGAAGGCCAGCAGGCCCATTGCGATCAGCAGGTACAGCGGGACACCGGTGAAAACCGCCAGCAGATGGCCGGCGGCCAGCACCGTCACCGTCTTGATGACCGCGTCGGTCATGCCGGCGGCGACCCCGCCCGCCACGCCGAACAGCAGCGCCCGGTGATGGCCGCCGAACCGGCGGGCCGCGATCGTGCACAGCCCCACCAGCGCCGCCGTCACGGCCGTGGCCAGCCCGAGCACCGCGACGCCCGCGGTGCGCTGGCCGCCGGTAGGCTGGCCGACCGCGAGGAAGACCGCCAGCCCGCCCACGACCGCCAGGGTGGCCACCCATTCGGCCGGGCGCAGGGAGCGCCGGTCCCGCCGGGCGGCCAGCGCCAGCGCGAACAGCAGGCCGGTCGCCAGCACTGGCTCGATCACCACCAGCCTGCCCAGGCCCAGCGCGACGGCTTGCAGCGCGAAGCCAGCGATGACCGCGGCCATGCCGGCCAGCCAGACGGGGCGGCGGGCCAGCCGGACCAGCACCGCCAGGTCGAACGCGCGTTCGGAGGGCAGATGGCGGGCGACCCCATGCTGGGTCACCGTGGCGACGGCGTAGCAGCCGCTGCCGGCCAGCGCCAGCCCGGCAGCCAGCAGCTGCACCTCGCTGGTCACCGCGACACCATGCCCTGATACCAGCCTTCACCAGCAGCCTTTGCAGGCATCGTCTCCCGGTGATGAGGCAAGGACAAGGCTCCTGGCAGCACCAGCTCACCGCTGGCCCGCGAGCGCGGCCACCACTTCGGCGGCCGCGCGCTGGCCAGACTGGACGGCCCCGTCCATGTACCCGCTCCAGCGGGTGGCTGTTTCGGTGCCCGCCCAGTGCAGCAGGCCCACCGGCCGCCGCAGCGCCGGGCCGTACTGGGTCCAGGTCCCGGGCGGGAAGTGGGCCCCGTAGCAGCCCCGGGTCCACTGGTCGGCGGTCCAGTCATGCTCGGCGTACTCGGCTGGCCGGCCCGCGGCGGGCCCGAAGTAGCGGCGGAATGAGCCGAGCACCTCGGCGCGGCGCTCCGCGGGGCCGGCCCGGGCGAGGCGGCGGGCTTCTGACCCGGTGACGAAGCCGAGCAAGATGCCCGGCCGGCCCGCGGGCGGGCCGGTGTCGAAGGTGACCTGGGCACCTGCGCCGTCCGAGGTGGCCTGGCCGTTATACCCGGCGCCGCGCCAGAACGGCTCGTCGTAGACGGCCAGGCATTTGATCACCGACCCCATCGGGGCGGCCTGGGTGAGCTGGTCGCGGTCGGCGGGCAGCGGCGGGTCATAGCCGATCCGCCCGGCTAGTGCGGGCGGGATGGCGACCACGGCCCGGCGCCCGGTCGCCACCAGCCCAGCCGCATGGACGGTGACCTGCGACTGTCCCTGCCCGATCCAGCGCACCGGGGCGCCAAGCCGCAGGCTGCCCGGGCCGAGCTGCTCGGCCAGCCTGATCGCGATCAGCTGCGATCCGCCGGCGAACCGGTCCTGCTGCGCGGCTCCCGAGGTCTCCGCGAGCTGCCGGAACCCGCCGGCCGAGCGCAGGTAGAACAGCGCATGCAGCAGCGAGACCTCGCCCGGCTCGCAGGCGAGCACGCCCCGGCTGAACGCTTCGATCGCGAACCGCCCGAGCCTGGTGCTGGCGTTCCGCCGGGCCCAGTCGGCCAGGGTGCGTGCATCGGCCGTGCCGGCGCCGGTGGCCCGCCAGGGTGCCTCCGCCGGGATCCGCCGGGCCATCCGGTCGAGGGCGAGCACGGCCCGGCCGGCATCGGCCAGCTGCAGCGGGCCCACCCCGGGAACGGTCCGGTAGCGGTAGCGCCGGCCGCCGATCTCCAGCACCGCCCGGCCGCGGGTGAAGATCGGCTGGGTGGCCACGCCGAGCTCGGCGGCCAGCGCGAGGATGTGCCGCTGGGTGGGCCCGACGAACTGGCCGCCCAGGTCCGCGACATGGCCAGCGGCGAGGCGGTGGTTCAGTACCCGCCCGCCGACCCGGTCCCGGGCCTCGATGACCAGCACGCTGTGCCCGGCCCGCCGCAGGTCGCTGGCCGCGGCCAGGCCGGCCAGGCCGGCGCCCACGACGATGACATCGGCGTCCGCCCGGCTGGCCGTGCCTCCGGTGCTGGCAGCCATGGTCGCCTCCGGTCTTCGCGGCTGCACCGGACGGCGTGCTGATGCCGGGCGCCATGAAGCATGATCTTCTATGGTCCCCGGACGTGTCATCCTCTCGCGGCGAGTGAAGCCCCGGCCAGCCGGTCCCGCGCGGAGGACACTGGGGTTGATGCAGGCAGGAAGTTCCTGCCAGGCGGTGCGGGAGCAGCGGTGACCAACCGGATGACCGCCCCATCGGCGGTCACCGTGATCGGTGAGGCGCTGATCGACCTGGTGCCCGGGACGGATGAGCGGACCTTCGTGGCCGCCCCCGGCGGCAGCCCCTACAACGTGGCGATCGGCCTGGCCCGGCTGGGCGTGGCAACTAGCCTGATGGCGCGACTGGCCGACAACGCGTTCGGCCGCATCCTGCGCGAGCGCGCGGCGGCGGAGGGCGTGAACCTGGCATACGCGCCGCTGGCGAGTGAGCCGACGACGCTGGCGGTGGTCTCGCTCGACGCGCAGGCGCAGGCGAGCTACGACTTCTACACCAATGGCACCGCCGACTGGCAGTGGACGGCGGCGGAGGCGGGCCGGGCGCCAGCGGGCTCGGCCATCTTGCACTTCGGATCCATCGCATCCTGGACCGCGCCAGGAGACCTGCACATCCTCGGCCTGGCCGGCCGGATGCGGGACCGCGGCGACGTCCTGGTGAGCTATGACCCCAACGTGCGGCCGCGGCTGCTGGCCGGCCCGGGCTCTGGCCGGGCGGCGGTGGAGCGGGGTGTCCGCCTCGCTCATATCGTCAAGGCGAGCGTGGAGGACGTCACCTGGCTCTACCCGGACTACACGGCTCCCGAGGCTGCCCGGCTCTGGCTGCGGCTCGGCGCCACTGTCGTCATCGTCACCGGTGGGGCGAGCGGTGCCGACGTGTTCATGGGCAACGGCCCGGCGCTGCACCGGCCCGCGCCGGCGGTCACCGTGGCAGACACGGTCGGCGCGGGTGACGCCTTCACCGCGGGCCTGCTCGCCTCGCTCAGCTGGCATGGCCTGCAGTCCCCCGAACTGCTCGGCCGGTGCCAGCCTGCCGATCTGGCCGACATTGTGGATGACGCGGTCACGGCGGCGGCCCTGGCGTGCGAGCGGCCCGGAGCCGACCCGCCGGGCCTTGCCGAATTCACCAGCAGGCGCCGCTCCTGATCCGCTATGACCAGCGTGGGCTGGCAGGTGCTGCCGGTGGTGGTCAGCCGGCGGGGCCGACCAGGCCCAGCGGGCTGGGGGCAGCGAATTCGATGCGCAGGATGGCCTGGCCGCCCGACAGCTGTACTGACTGGATGTGGTCGGGCCGGAAGGGGGCGGCCGGGCCGCGCAGGAAGGACATGAAAGTCTGCGCATAGTAGGCGCGCAGGCGCGGCGTCTGGCCGGTCTCGGCCAGATCCGCTGACCGCAGTGGGACGCCCGGGCTCGCCCCGGGCGCGGGGCGACCGAAGGCGACGATGTACACCGGCTCCAGCGAGCCCAGGTCGGCAATGGTGACGATGAGCCGCGGGTCGACCCGGCCACTGGTGAGCTGGCGCCCGGCCGGCGCCGATACCCCGATCCGCGGGCTGGCCAGCAGCTGGCGGCCAGCCAGCCGCCGGGCCTGCAGGTCGCCGGTCAGGGCGGTCAGGTAGGCGGCAGGCCCGGCCGGAGCGATGACGCGCACGTCGATCCGCTGCTTCCCCGAGCCGAACGAGGCCAGCACCTCGGGTGCGTACACGGTGGCCAGATGGCTGCCGAACCACTCGCGCACGGGTGCGGTAGCGACAATGACCTGCGAGCGGAGCGGGCTCGAACCTGGCCGGAGTGCGAGCAGGTCGCCAGCCGCGACCCCATGCGCGGCCAGCAGCTGGCACATCGCAGGATCACACGACACCACGGCGGTACGGCTCACCTGGGCCGCCACCCAGCTGGCCGCCAGGCCGCGGAGCGGCGTGCCCGCTCCGGCCGGCCTGCCTTCGCCCGGACCGTGACGCCCGGCCGGGCCGCGGCCGACCGCGAAAGCCAGTGACCCGGCGATGCCGATCGCCACCACGGCCGCGGCGATCGCGTACCCCCGGCCCCATGACCTGCGCCGGGCCGCCCGCTGGCGGGCCGGTGGCCGGGCCGTGGCCGGCCGCGGAGATGGTGAGGCGGGTTCCGGCCGGGCTGCGGCCTTCACTGGTGCCGGACCCACTCGTGGTGGGTGACGTCCCGGCCGGAGCGGGGCCGTCACTGGGGCCAGGGCCGACGGCGGTGGGCCGGGTTCCGGCCGCGGTGCGCCGCTGGTGGCCGGGGTCGCCACCGGCGCGGGCGCGGGCCGCGCGGACCGCGGTGCAGGCACCAGTTGCTCCGCCCGGGGCGGCCCAGGACTGCCCTGCCCAGGCCCGTCCTGCGCAGGGCCGTCCTG
>Ga0318568_10001421_pt1 | contig 10523 bp, 11 predicted proteins | sample GRESIP088b5f21_FD_203690 | JGI IMG/M metagenome (GOLD analysis project Ga0318568, IMG submission 203690) | Tropical soil microbial communities from Luquillo Experimental Forest, Puerto Rico - GRE.SIPMG.088b5f21 | ecosystem: Environmental > Terrestrial > Soil > Tropical forest > Bulk soil...
GCGGGGCGCCGGGCCTCACCCACCGGGATCTGGCGATCCCGCTGGGAACTCTCATGAGGCCCGGCGCCCCGCTCTCGCCGGGCCTCGTAGACAAGACGCGCAGCCTGCGGGAGTGGTTCACACGCCCGCGCCAGGTTTCCGGATTCTTTTCCGGCCCGGCCCGGCCCGGATCGCACGGAGCGGCCGCGGTCCTAGGCGGCGCAGGCGGAGGGCTGGCAGAGGGCGCGGGCGGCGGTCCGGTAGATGGCCGGGCCGAGCTGTGCGTAGCTGGTGATGGCAGTGGCCTGCCCGTTGGTGGTGGCGGCGATCTGCTGCAGCGCGTGCAGGTCCCCCGCTGAGCCCAGCTTGATCACCACGATCTTGACCGGGCGGCGCGGGTCGTACAGCGACTGCAGGTCGTGCACCAGCGCGGCAGCGCTGATGTCACCGGCACTGTGGTCAACTCCGGCGGTCACCACCAGCACCGCGTTGGTGTACCGCGGCTGGTAGCCGGCCAGCATCTGCCGGTAGGCGGTGAGGATGGTGCGGTACAGCGGGGCGGTCGCGGTCACCGGCCGCTGGGAGGTGAGCAGCTGCTCGATCTGCTGCCGCCGGGTGCGCTGCCCCAGCCAGTCCGCCAGTGGGCCGACCGGCACCAGTGCGGTGTAGGAAGGGCCGCCGGTGGCCCGGCTGGGGAACGTCCACAGGCCCATCTGGGTGCTGTCCGGAAACGAGCCGAGCCCGGTCCCGGCGGCCTGGCCGAGCAGGTGAGCCAGATCCGGGCCGCCCGGCCTGATCGGCGCGGCCATGGCCGCGGAGTTGTCGATCAGGGCGAGGTCGCGGGAGCCCAGCGTGAGCCGCTGCCACGCCTGCCAGGCCGCCCCGGCCTGGCTGGCCGTGACCGGCGGCAGCAGCTGCGGCGGGCTGCTGTCCAGGCCGTACCACCGGGGCCAGTTCCCGGCCTGCCCGGCGGACGTCCGGAAGCCGGCGTAGCGCACATAGGAGGCCGCGTACGGCGACCGCAGCACCTCACCGAACTGGCCCGCGGCGGCCACCGAGGCCGCGCTGGTGGCGGTGACCAGGTAGGGGTAACTGAGCTGCAGGCTGCCCTCAGCTGGGTAGCGCACCGCCAGCGGCTGCCGGGGGTGTGCCCGGTCGAACTGGACGACGGCCTGCTCGGTCGTGACGGTGAGCGGGGCGGACACGGCCCGGGCGCCGTGTTCCGGCGCCCAGCTGGCCAGCCCGGCCAGTGCCGCCGGCCCGGCGGCGGCCGGCTCGGTCTGCACATGCACCGCGAAGCCGGCCAGAGCGGCCTGCCCGGGCGGGCCCGGGCCGAGCAGCCGCTGCAGTTCGGCGAGCGCCGCCAGCCCGGTCGCGCTCCGGCCCGGGTCCGGGAACTCGACGTGCAGGCCCAGTGCCGGTGCCGGGCCACCGGCGCTGGCCGGGAGCAGGAACCGCCAGCTGACCGTGCTGCCGAAGGCTGGTGTGAGCGCGGAAGCGGACCGGGGCATCACGATGACCAGCGTGGTCCGGGCCAGCGTGATGCCGGTCAGCCGGATCCGGGTGGCGGCCGGGCCATGCGCGAACCCCGCCCACAGGCTGGCGTCCGGGATCCAGGCGGCGGGCGGCGGCAGGTGACTGTGCCGGCCGGCGGCCAGCTGCGTGGCGACCACGGCGGGTGGTTCGCTGGCGACGACGACCCGGACGCACTGCCCATCCACCTGGCGGTGCAACTTGTTGAAATAGTCCCCGAGGTGCTGCACGACCGGGCCGATCTCGGGGGCCACCGCCACGGTCACGGTCATCGGGTGGTGAGTGCAGTTGCTGCGGGCGATGACCGCCCGCGCGCCCAGCACGACCAGGAAAGCGGCGGCGATCAGCGCCGCGGTCACAGTCAGCGCGGTCGTATGTGCCCGGCGTTTCCGTTCGGGCCGGTAGTGGCGTGCGCGCTTGCTCCGTTCGGCGTTCACGGCGTCCTTCTATGCCACGGGCCGCGGCTGCCGGGCGCCCGTTCGCGCCTGGGCTGTAGCGGACTGTGCCGGTGACTGTAGCGCGCTGCGGGCCGTCCCACCCCGGGGCCGGCCAGACTGGGTGGGTGGCCGATGTCATCACGGTGAGTGACCCGGGCGACCCACGGCTGGCCGACTATGTCCGCCTCACCGACGCCGGCCTGCGCACCAGCCTGGAGGCGGCCCACGGGCTGTTCATCGCCGAGGGCGAGAAGGTGATCAGGCGTGCGGTCGGGGCCGGTTACCGGATGCGCTCGCTGCTGGTGACACCGGACCGGCTGGCCGCGCTGTCCGGACTGGCCCTGGGCGGCCCGGCGCCGGTCTACCTGGCCCCGCCGGAGGTGGCCGAGCGCATCACCGGGTACCGGGTGCACCGTGGCGCGCTGGCGTCGATGGCCCGGCGGCCGCTGCCCGGCGTCGCCGCCGTGGTGGCCGGGCAGGACCGGATCCTGGTGCTGGAGGATCTGGTCGACCACGGCAACGTGGGCGCGATCTTCCGGTGCGCCGCGGCGCTCGGGGTGGGGGCGGTGGTGCTGGCTCCCCGCTGTGCGGACCCTCTTTACCGGCGCGCGGTGAAGGTGTCCATGGGTGCGGTCTTCGCCATTCCTTACGCCCGGATGACCGATTGGTACGGCGGCCTGGCCGAGCTGCGCGCGGCGGGGTTCTCGCTGCTGGCGCTGGTCACCGACCAGTCGGTGACCCCGCTCGGCCAGGCGCCGCTGGCGGACCGGGCCGCCCTCCTGCTCGGCTCGGAAGGCGATGGCCTGTCCGCCCGCTGGCGGCGGGAGGCGGACATCTGCGTCTGCATCCCGATGAGCGGGCAGGCGATGGCGCTCGGGGTGGACTCCCTGAACGTGGTCGCGGCCGCCGCGGTCGCCTGCCACATGCTGCGGCACGGCACCGGCTAGTGCTGGCCCGCCGCGGCGAAGAACCCTGCCGATTCCCGCCGCCACAGCAGCACGATCGCGCCGAGGCCGACCAGCCAGACCACCACCGCGAACAGCTGGCTGGCGGAGATGGAGGCCCGGGCGAAGGCGTACAGCAGGAGCAGGGTGTCCAGGCCGAACAGGACGGTGGCGGAGATCCGGGCCCAGGCCCGCCCGAGGTTGTTCGCATACGCCATCAGCAGCCAGAGCCCGGTTTCCACTACCGCCAGCACGATGGCGCCGACCGCGAAGGTGTGCGCGTCCGATGCGGTGAACGCGGCCGAGGAATCGGCGAAGGCGCGCTCGATGGTGTGGAAGATCACCAGGGTCACCAGCAGGTTGATGGCACTGAGGCCGGCCCCGGCGTACATGAGCATGACCGCTATCCGCACCGGCCGCGGCGGCCCGGGCGGGCTGGCGGCGGGCGTGGCCGGCTGCGCGCCGCTGGCCGGGTAGGGCTGGTGCATGCCGGCTCCTCGCAAACTTCCGGCGAGAAATGCCGCGGGGCGGTCGATCGTGTTTCACCGGGATTACGGCCCACCGAGCCTAGCCGTGGTGCGGGACATTGGCCAGGTACCTCAGGGTTTACAGGTCGGGGCGCAGCAGCGCCCAGACGATCTTGCCGCCCTCATCGAACAGCTGCCAGCCCCACCGCACCGAGCAGGATTCCACCACATTGAGGCCCCGGCCACTTTCCTCGGTAGGCCCGGAATCGCGCAGGACCGGAATGTCAGTCCCCGGGTCGGTGACCATGCAGATGACGAATGGCGACTGCGCCAGCAGCCGGAGCCGGATGCACTCATCGCCGACGGCGCCGGGGGCGGACGGGACGCCATGCCGGAGCGCATTGGTAACCAGTTCGGAAACGACCAGCTCGGCCATATCGGTGAGGCCGGAAAGACGCCAGTCGGCCAGTGTGGTGCGAGTGAAATCGCGGCTGGTCCTGACCGATTCCAGGCGGGGCCCGAGCAGGCAGGTGGCCGCCTGGGCGTCCGGCGTGGCCAGCCCGCTGGCCAGCGGCCGGGCGGCTACCCACGGGCCCTGCTCGCGCCTGGCCGGTGGCGGGGAAGGCCGGTAGCCCAGTTGACTCGTACCGCCGAAGCCCGATGCCACAGGCGGTGCCGCCCAATGTGCGGTCATCGGCTTCCCGTCTCGAGGTCACGCGGCGCAGTCGTACGCCTACAGCGCAAGCGTTATCATCGCAACTGTATCTTGCAAACGCAAGGCCAGATGCACGTGCAGATGAGATTGTTAGCTTGCACGTGCGGGACGGGGAGACGGTACCACCGGCTGGCGCCGGGCCTGGCCAATGCAAGCCAAGGGGTAGCGGTGATATCAGCGCAGACGGGCTCCGGCCCGACGGTTCTGCGCATTCTCCTCGGCTCCCACTTGCGGCTGCTGCGGGAAGCGGCAGGCATCACCAGGGAGGAAGCCGGTTACGCCATCCGGGCCTCCGGGTCCAAGATCAGCCGGATGGAATTGGGGCGGGTCAGCTTCAAAGAACGTGACATCGCCGACCTGCTCGCTTTGTACGGCGTTGCGGAAACGGAAAGCACGGCACTTGCGGAACTGGCCAGACAAGCCAATACGCCGGGATGGTGGCACAAGTACGGGGACGTGCTGCCGGACTGGTTCAGCGTTTATGTCGGGCTGGAAGAGGCTGCCTCGCTGCTGCGGGTGTACGAGCTGCAGTTCGTCCCGGGCTTGCTGCAGACGGCCGACTACGCCCGGGCGGTGGTCGAGCTCGGGCAGCCGCGCGCGACCCCGGCGGAGATAGACCACCGGGTCGGCCTGCGGCTGGCCCGGCAGGAGCTGCTCACCAAGCCGGGCGGGCCCCGGCTGTGGGCGGTCGTGGACGAGGCGGCGCTGCGGCGCCCGATCGGCGGGACAGAGGTGATGCGAGCGCAGCTCGTGCGGTTGCTTGAGGCCACCCAGGAGCCGAACATCACGCTCCAGGTGGTGCCGTTCCGGTCCGGCGGCCATGCCGCCGAGGCGGGGGCCTTCACCATCATGCGGTTCCCCGAACCGGACCTGCCCGACGTGGTCTACCTCGAACAGCTCACGAGCGCCCTGTATCTCGATAAGCGTGACGACGTGGAGCGGTACACCGAGGTGATGGAACGCCTCAGCGTCGAGAGCGAGTCCCCAGAACGTTCTGTCGGCATTTTGAGCACGATGCTTGAGGAAGTCGAAGGCATATGAACACCTACAACGGAATGCCCGCGGCGGAACTGGCCGGCGCGGTCTGGCGTAAGAGCAGTTTCAGCAACTCGCAGGGCGCGTGTGTCGAGGTGGCCAGCCTGGGCACCGGTGAGTTCGCGGTCCGCAACTCGCGGAACCCGGAGGGCCCCGCCCTCATCTACACCAGGGCCGAGATCGCGGCCCTTATCGAGGGCGTCAAGCTGGGCGAATTCGACGACCTGCTGGCCGGGCTGGCCTGCTGACCCGACGGGCGGGGTCCGGCTGCCCGCGCCTGGGCCGGCGTTGCCTGCGTCCGGTCCGCCGGGCTGCCCATGCCCGGTCTGGCGGGCTGCCTGCGCCCGGTCCGGCGAGTGCCCGTGCCCGGTTGGCGGGTTGCCCATGCCCAGCTTGGTAGGCGTTGTTAGGTAAACCTAACTTGGGCTATCCTGACCCGGCTGCGGTGCCCGGCCGCGGCTGCTGGTGCCAGCAGGGGCGCTGGCAGATCAGGAAGAGGATTATCCGTGCCCGCGAGCCAGATCGCCTTGCTGGGGGCCATCGCCGGTCTCACCATCTTCATCGGGCTGCCGCTGGGACGGGTCCGGGCGGCCATGCCCAGGACGAAGGCGTTCCTCAATGCGCTGGCCATTGGCATCCTGATCTTCCTGCTGTGGGATGTGCTGACCCACGCCTGGGCACCCACCGACGCGGCGCTGGCCCGGCACCACTACGCCACCGCCGCCACCAGTGCCACGGTGATGCTCGCCTGCCTGGCCGCCGGGCTGATCGGGCTGGTGCACGTCGACCGCTGGCTGAGGCGGCGCGCCGCCCGGCTGCTGCCGGAGGGCCCGGGTGCGGCGACGGCCAGGCCGGTGGTGATTCCGGGGGGCCCGCAGGCCGCCGGGGCCCGGGCGGCGACGCTGTCCCTGCTGATCGCGATCGGCATCGGGATGCACAACTTCGCCGAGGGCATGGCCATCGGGGCATCCGCCGCGGCTGGCCAGATCAGCCTGGCGCTGCTGCTGGTGATCGGGTTCGGCGCGCACAACGCGACCGAGGGATTCGGCATCGTCGCGCCGCTGGCGGCCAGCGGAAACCGGCCGTCCTGGGCCCGGCTGGCGCTGCTCGGCCTGATCGGCGGCGGCCCCACCTTCCTGGGCACCGTCATCGGCATGCAGGTGACCGCACCGCTGCTCACCATCGCGTTCCTCGCCCTGGCCGCGGGCTCCATCCTGTACGTGGTGATCGAGCTGCTCGCGGTCGCCCGGGCCACCAGGCTGAAGGAACTGGTTGCCTGGGGCATCCTGCTTGGCCTGGTCCTCGGCTTCGTGACCGACGCGATCGTCTCCGCGGCCGGCGCCTGAGGCCGCCCGGCACCGCCGTTACGCCTGCTGGCGGTCTGGCCTTCCGTCACATGGCGGCGCTCCGGCTAGAGTCCAGGGGTGATTCCGGGGCAGGACGCGGCACTGCCGCCACTCACCCGGCGGCTGCTGGGCTGGGAAATCATCATCGTCTTCGCGGTGTCGCTGGGCGGCAGCGCGCTGAACGCGATCATCAGCCTGATCGGGTCACTGACCGCGCACAAGACGCTGGGCCATCAGGCCGCGGTGCTGGTCGGGCAGGCGGCGCCGGGGCGGCCGCTGCTCTCCTTGTCTTTCCAGCTGGCCGGCATCATGCTCTCGCTGGCCCCGGTGGCGCTGGTCTTCTACCTGATGGCCCGGGCCGGCGAGCCGCTGTCGGCGATGGGCCTGGACACCAGCCAGCCCGGCCGCGACCTGGCCCGGGGTGTGGGGCTGGCGGCGGTCATCGGGGGCCTCGGGCTCGGCCTTTACCTGACCGCATACCGGCTGGGGATGAGCCTCAACGTGGTGCCGGAGAGCCTTCCCCCGGTGTGGTGGCGGGTCCCGGTGCTGGTGCTTGTCGCGTTCCAGAACGGGATCCTGGAGGAGATCCTGGTCCTCGGCTACCTGCTGCGCCGGCTGGAACAGCTCGGCTGGCGGCCGGCCCGGGCGATCGCGGTCAGCGCGCTGCTGCGCGGCTCATATCACCTGTACCAGGGGTTTGGCGGGTTCCTCGGCAACGCGGCCATGGGGGTCGTGTTCGGGATCCTGTTCTACCGGTGGCGGCGGGTGACGCCGATGATCATCGCGCACGGGCTGATCGACACCGGCGCCTTCCTCGGGTATCTGGCCCTGCACGGCAAGGTCGCCTGGCTGCCCTGACCCGTATCCTTCCCCCATGCCCGAACCCACGGCCGTGACCGAGACGATCCCGGGCACCGGGATCGACGCCGACGGCGCCACCATCGCGGCCCTGGCCGGGGCACTGGCCACCGGCCAGGTCACCGCCCAGGCGCTGACCGCGTTCTACCTGTCCCGGATCGAGCGGCTCGACCCGCTGCTGCACTCGGTGATCAGCATCAGCGATGACGCGCTGGCGCAGGCACAGGCCAGCGACACCGCGCGGGCCAGCGGCGCCGCCCCCGGGCCACTGGCCGGCATCCCGGTCCTGGTCAAAGACAACATCGCGGCCCGCGGCCTGCCTGCTACGGCGGGCTCGCCCGCGCTGGCCAGCACCGAATCTGGTGACGCCGCCTGCATCGCCAGGCTGCGCCAGGCGGGGGCGGTGATCCTCGGTAAGGCGAACCTGTCGGAGTGGGCCAACTTCCGCTCCTCCCACTCCACCAGCGGCTGGAGCACGCTGGGCGGGCAGGCGGCCAACCCGCACGCGCTCGACCGCAACCCGTCCGGCTCCAGTTCCGGCTCGGGCGTGGCGGTCGCGGCCAGCCTGGCACCGGTCGCGGTCGGCACCGAGACCGACGGCAGCATCGTCTGCCCGGCTAGTGCCTGCGGCATCGTCGGGATCAAGCCCACCCTCGGGCTGGTCAGCCGGAGCGGGATCGTGCCGGTCGCGCTGTCACAGGACACCGCCGGCCCGATGACGCGCCACGTCGCCGACGCGGCAGCCCTGCTGTCCGCGCTGGCCGGAACCGATCCGGCCGACCCGGCGACCGCGGCGGCGGCCGGGCAGCCCGCCGATTACACCGCCTTCCTCGAACCCGGTGCGCTGGCGGGTGCCAGGATCGGCGTCTGGCGGGACGGCTTTGAGGCAGCGGGCAGGGCCACCGCCGCCCTGGCCGACGCGGCGCTCGTGGTGCTGGCGGGACACGGCGCCATCCTGGTCGACCCGGTCGAGCTGCCCGGGGCGGCGGGCATCACCGAGCCTGAGTTCAGCGCGCTGCTGACTGAGTTCCGGCACGACCTCAACGCTTACCTGACGGCGCTGCCGGGCGAGCACCCGGCCACGCTGGCCGAGCTGATCGCCTACAACACCGGGCACGCCAGCAGCGTGCTGGCCCGGTTCGGCCAGGAGGTGTTCGAACAAGCCGAAGCCACCGGCGGTGACCTCGCCGACCCCGGCTACCGGGCCGCCCGGGCGGAGGCGTCGCGGCTGGCCCGGGCGGCGCTGGACGGGCCGCTGCGCGAGCACCGGCTGGACGCCATCGTCACCTTGACCGCGAGCCCGGCCTGGCTGACCGACTACCACCTCGGCGATCACGATGTCTTCCACACCTCCGGGCCGGCGGCGGTGGCGGGCTACCCGGCCATCAGCGTCCCGGCCGGTGGGGTGTCCGGGCTGCCGGTCGGGCTGACGTTGATGGGCCCCGCCTGGAGCGAGCCGCGGCTGATCGCGCTGGCCTATGCGTTCGAGCAGGCCGCGGGCGCGCGGCTGCGGCCTGCCCTGGCCGCCACCTGCCCGCCGCCGGCGGCGGCCGGTCCCGGACCGCGGGGATAGCCTGCGGTCATGGATTCCTGGCGCGCCGCCGTCGTTCCTGCCCTGCCGGGGCAGGGAACGGAGCCGCGGATCCACGACACCGCGACCGGTCAGCTGGTGCCAGCCGCGAGCGGCCGGACGGCGACCATCTACGCGTGCGGGATCACCCCCTACGACGCCACCCACATCGGGCACGCGGCCACCTTCGTGTCGTGGGACCTGCTCATCCGCGCCTGGCGTGACGCCGGGCACGACGTGCGCTACGTGCAGAACGTCACCGACGTGGACGACCCGCTGCTGGAGCGGGCGGACCGGGACGGCGAGGACTGGCGGGAGCTGGCCGCCCGGGAGATCGCCCGGTACCGGTCGGACATGGCCGCGCTGCGAGTGCTGCCGCCGGACGCTCTGGTCGGCGCGGTGGAGGCGCTGCCGGTGATCGAGCGGTTCGCCGGCCAGCTGGCCGACCGCGGGGCGCTGTACGAACTGGAAGGCGACCAGTACTTCGCGCGGTCCGCCGATGCCGCGTTCGGGACCATGCCGCGGCTGGATCCGGACACCATGGTGGAGCTGTTCGCCGAACGGGGCGGCGACCCGGGCCGGCCGGGCAAGAAGGACCCGCTCGACCCGCTGGTCTGGCTGGCGGCCCGGCCGGGAGAGCCGCACTGGCCATCCCAGTTCGGCCCGGGGCGGCCCGGCTGGCACGTGGAGTGCGCGGCAATCGCCACCGATTATCTGGGCGCCCGGTTCGACGTACAGGCGGGCGGCACGGACCTGATCTTCCCGCACCACGAGATGAGTGCCTCGCACGCGCGGGTGGTGTATGGCGGTTCCGGGCCGGACGGCCCGGCCTTCGCCCGGCGCTACCTGCACGCGGGCATGATCCGGCTGGACGGCGAGAAGATGTCCAAGTCACGGGGGAATCTGGTGTTCGTATCGGCGCTGCTGGCCCAGGGTGCCGACCCGATGGCGGTGCGGCTGGCGCTGCTGGCCGGCCATTACCGGGCGGACCGGGACTGGACGGCGGCTGGCCTGGCGGCGGCGGAGAGCCGGCTGGCGCGCTGGCGCGCCGCGGTGGCGCGGGCCGGCGCGATCCCTGGCCCACCGGGAGCCGCGGAGCCGATGCGTGCGGCAGAGCAGGTGCTGGCGGCCGTGCGCGAGCGGCTGGCGAGCGACCTGGACACGCCGGGTGCGCTGGCCGCGGTCGATCAGTGGGCGGCGGAAACCACCGGCACAGCCACCCCGCCAGCGGGCTCGACGGCCGGGGCGGCGCTCGTCCGCGACACGGTTGACGCACTGCTCGGCATCGCCCTGTAGGACATGCCCTACCCAGCGAGCTAGGCCGGCTGCCTGTAGCTAGGGGCACCGTGCCTGACCGGCGTGGGCACGGGTAGGGCGGTGCCATGACGATTGCCGGGACCGAATGGGGCCGCAGCCGCGGCGCGAGCGTCGCCGTGCTGGCAGCCACCGAACCCGGTTACCCGGTCTATGCGAGGCTCGGATTCCGCACGGTGTTCGACACCACCGTCTGGATGCGCGACGCCGGGCCCCGGCAACCGGGTGGCTAAGGGCCAGGTCCTGTCAAGCCGGGCCAGCGCGGCTGTGGACGGCAGATGCAGATCCGGCCCGGCTATCCACAGAACACGCAGCTGCCCTTACC
>Ga0318568_10001425_pt1 | contig 10509 bp, 7 predicted proteins | sample GRESIP088b5f21_FD_203690 | JGI IMG/M metagenome (GOLD analysis project Ga0318568, IMG submission 203690) | Tropical soil microbial communities from Luquillo Experimental Forest, Puerto Rico - GRE.SIPMG.088b5f21 | ecosystem: Environmental > Terrestrial > Soil > Tropical forest > Bulk soil...
CACGCTGTTCTCGCCGCTTCGGCACTGGAAGGCCGGGCCGGGCACGCGGCTGGCCGTTATCGGTCTGGGTGGGCTGGGGCACATGGGCGTCAAGCTGGGCGCCGCGATGGGCGCCGAAGTGTCGGTGTTGTCGCAGTCGCTCAAGAAGATGGAGGACGGCCTGCGCCTGGGCGCCAGCCACTACTACGCGACCGCGGACCCGGACACCTTCCGCAAGCTGCGCGGCAGCTTCGACCTGATCCTGAATACCGTTTCGGCCAACCTGAATCTCGGCGACTACCTCAACCTGCTCGACGTCGACGGCACGCTCGTCGAGCTCGGCATCCCCGAACACCCGATGGAGGTTCCGGCATTCCCGCTGGCCCTGGCCCGGCGCAGCCTGTCGGGTTCGAACATCGGCGGGATCGCCGAGACGCAGGCGATGCTGGACTTCTGCGCCGAGCACGGCGTGACGCCCGAAATCGAGCTCATCGAGCCCGATTACATCAACGAAGCCTACGAGCGCGTGCTCGCCAGCGACGTGCGCTACCGCTTCGTCATCGATATTTCGAAGCTATGAGACGGCCTCGGAGGCTTTCTCGGATTCGGCAGACAATGCCCCCATCTGCCTGGCGGACTCCATACCTTCATCGCCGGGAACGACCTCGCTGACTTTGATGCCTGCCAGCGGCCACCCGGCGGCGGCCAGCGTGGCGGCCACCCGGATGACGTTTTCCTTGCCGGCATCGAAGTGGGTCATGTCGGAAATGAATTCGGAGATCTCGTCGCGGTCGATCGCGTGGTCAACGGTCGCCGGGGATCCTTCCTCCGCGGTGATGTGGCGCACCACTTCCTTGATCTGGTCTTCGGTCAGGGGTGTGCTGCGCAGCAGGGCCATCAACGGCACCCGGTCCGGCCCGGGGACGCCATCGGGATAGCCGACCTGCAGCCAGCGGATCACGGAACGCAAAAAGTGGTGGTGATGCTCGCTGTGAGAGGAGGTGTTCGTCACCCCATCAGTCTCACGGCAGCGGCGTCACCCGCGCCACCGCGGCGTCGTCCGATCCCGACAATTCATACGCCGTTCATGCCCTTCTTAGGAGTCCCAGTCCCCGTCCTCGGTGAGGACGGCCCCGCCGATCACGCGGGGCGAATCCGAGCCGCAGAAGAAGTCGTGGTTCAAATCAACTACCTAGAAACAAAGCCAAAATTGGGCGCACCGATGAATAGCGGAGGTAGCGTTTCGATGTGGTGCGCACGAATCCGGACGGCACAGACATCAAGCGCGTGCTTGAGTGGCTGCCAAACGGGGACTTGACCGACGCGTACCTGGCTGCCGCACTCGGCGTGCCGCCGAGTAACTGCAGCCGCCACAAATGCGATAAGGACCATCGACTCCGAGCTTTGACAGGGTAGGCGTGGACTTCTGGGCTCCTCCCGAGATCACCTCGGCACTCATTCATTCAGGGCCAGGGCCCGGATCATTGCTCGCCGCCGCCAACGTCTGGCGCCAGCTGGTGATCGAGCTTCAACAGACTGCCGCTGACTACGCCTCCATCGTGGCGGGCATTCCCTGGCAGGGACCATCAGCGACGGCGATGACGATGTCCACCATCCCCTACATCGCCTGGCTACACACCACCGCAGCCGGGGCCGCCCAGATGTCGATGGCGGCTACCACGATGGCCAGCTCGTTCGCCGCCACCGAGACAGCTGTGGTGCATCCCAGCGTGGTCGCCGCCAACCGCACACTGCTGGCTGATCTGATCGCGACAAACTTCTTCGGCATCAACTTCCCCGCCATCGCCGCCACCGAAGCCCAGTACATGCAGATGTGGGCGGGTAACACCACCGCCGTGCTGGGCTATCACGCCACCAGGCTGCAGACCATGACGTTACAGCCGTTCACGCGCGCTCCCACCACGACCAACCCAGCCGGCGTGGTCGCGCAGAGCGCGGCGGTAACTACTGCGCAAGCCATCAACCTTCCCACGGATTCGATTTTCGAAAATCCCACCATCGCGTTGTTGCTTACCCACGAAGAGAGCGTCATCCAGAGCGGGTTCCCGTTTAACCTCATTAGTTCATTCACCGGAGGTCATGATTTCTTGCCCGGTCAGTACCCAGACGTCCTGGCCGCCACCCCCCGCAACCTGGCCATTGCCTACAACCTCACCGGTCCCGAGGCCGTGGGAGGGGTTCCCAATCTCTATGCACCCCCCGCTGAGGCCGGTGCAGTGCAGGCTTCTGTCACCGCTTCGCTAGGCGATGGAATGTACGTCGGCAACCTCGTGGTCCCGCCTTCGGCGGTCACCTCCCCGATCCAGCTCTCTGCCGCAGAGGCACCGCTGGTGGCAACAACAGCCGACGGCGCTCCGCTGATCCCGATGTTCGTCCCGCCGATGCCACCGGGAGCGCGCAAGGCCCAGCGGGACAAGCCCGACGAGAAAGGCTATGGACCGCCGATCCCCGGCACCATCATGCGGCGACCTCCGTCAGGGGGATGAGACGACGGCCCACGCCCACCACGCACCTACTCAGTCGGCGACGCCGTGGTCATTAGGGGGTCAGGAGAGGAAGAACTGATGAAGAGGGCACTAATGGGCGCGTCTGCGGCAGCAGCCATAGCGCTGGCACCCCTCTGCATTCCATCCGCACAAGCACACGCCGACGATCCCTGTGTCAGCATCACCGATCCCCTTGCCCATCAGGCTTGCATCGAATCCCTGCCCGATGACGCCACGCAGAGGGACCCAATGGGCAATTGCCGGGCGAGCCCCGATTACGGAGCGGAGGGCCAATTTTGTCGGGATTTCTGGGTCCGAAAGTCTGCGCCCCCCAATGAAAGGCGGGCTATGCGGAAAGGATTACAACCGCGGGGGGCTTTTGAGGGGCAGCAGGCTGACCGTCAACCCACCGCCCCGGCTAATCAGGCGAGGTGAAGTGCTGCCAGCGGTCCGCAACCATATGCTCCGCGCATACGCGACTTCGAGACCGTCGACTCCAAACTTCCGCTGCTGGCGGCTCTCCGCCGTGCAGCACGGGAGCGGGGTGGGCCGCTGCCGTCGAGAAACGTGGCAGATGCGCTGTTGGATGAACGCCGCGCACTGACCGCAGACCGGCCCGCGCCGTGCCGGGCGCGCCTCCGCTGGCTGATAACCCGTGGGCAAACCTAAAAAACGTTGAACAACAACCTGTTTCACCCCGCGTAGACCCCGCCGGGGCCCAAAAAATTCCAGCCCCGTTTAACGGGTGGTCCCGAATTTTTTGGGGGTTTGGGTGCCCAAAGCCGAATGCACATCAAGGAAACTTGCCGTAACTCTTATGACATCACAAAGTGCGACACTGCATCTGGAGTGGCGACAACATGGCGGCCATTAGGGGGTCAGGAGAGGAAGAACTGATGAAGAGGGCACTAATGGGCGTGTCGGCAGCAGTAGCCATACCACTGGCACCTCTCTGCATTCCACCAGCACAAGCACACGCCGACGATCCCTGTGTCAGCATCACCGTTCCCGCTGCCCCCCAGGCTTGCATCGACAAATTCCCGCGCGGTAACTCTATGCGCAGATACCCACTGGGCGATTGCGAGGGGGCGAGCCCCATTGACGGACAGGTGGGCCAACTTTGTGGGTAACTTCTGGGTCCGAAAGTCTGCGCCCCCCAATGGAAGGCGGGCTATGCGCGTCCGGATACATCGGCGCCCGGCCCGCCGCCGTTGATGGTCCCATTTTGAACCTCTCGACAGCCGCGGCAGGAACGTCAGACACCCGGGATGTTTGGGATCGGTAGCAGCGCGGGCGTTATCCACTTGTTTCCGCAATACCGCAAACTGCTGCCGGAAGGAATCAACGTGGGATCGATGAAGCGAGGAATCGCAGGGTTAGCAACGACCGTATTGCTTTCTGGCGGTTTGGGTCTGGCCGGATTGGGGCTGTCCGCAGGCATCGCCCATGCCCTCCCTTCATGGTGCCCAGGCCAAGCCCTGCCGAATTCCAATGTCAATTGGGACATGGGACTCTGCCACTACTACCGTGTGGACCAGAATGGTGGCGTGGCCGCGATTGGCGATTTTCTTCCGCCTGGGGTTCGACCACGTCCCGCCGATCCGCACTGGTGCGCAAACCACTGGGTTCAATGCCACACTTTGTGACTGCGTTGACGGCTGGAGCCGCGGCCGAGATGGGTATAGCTGCCGCACACGCACTCGCGTGAATCGTCAGCAGCGCCGACCCTGGCAGAGCACACTAGAGGCCGTGCGTACCAAGCAATCCCGACGCCTGGTGACCTTCGCCAGCGCAGCCTCCGGCATGGCCCTCGCTGGAGCCGTACTGGCAGCACCCCCGGCCAACGCCGGCCGCCAGTACGGAGGAATCGCTATCAGCGAGTGCGATGGACCCGTCCAGCCCGACGGCACCTGGCAACGTTGCGTGGAGTTTTTCTCCACGAGGGGTAGCGGCAGCGGTTCCTTCAACGACAGGCGCTGCGATTTGATGGGCCCTGACCTGCACCCTTGGGGTCTCGCCTTTGCTGACCCACCGACGCACATTGACGACTGAGCCCTGGACTTGACCAGTCATTACCGTTCTGACCTGTAACTTTAGAAGTCCCAGTCCTCGTCCTCGGTGACGACCGCCTTGCCGATCACGTACGACGATCCCGAGCCGGAGAAGAAGTCGTGGTTCTAGTCCGCCCCCAGTTCAGAGTGTCGAAAATGGCTCTACCTGCGCAAAAGAGACTACAAGACTTGACAGAGATGACTGGAATATCGAGAAATTGTGGGCACGGCGTGGGCACGGCTCACCACTCGGCGTCGTCAGTGCCGACTCGCCGTGCGCGCCTCACCCCCGCGGCTGCTGCCCCGGGCGCCCGTCATAAATCCGCTCCAGCGCCCGCGACACTCCACCTTTGGTCATCCCGAGCTCGGCGCCGATCTGCGCCAACGTCCACCCTGCACACCGCAACTCGACGATCCGCGAATCCCGCACATGCGCCGGCACCGGATCGAACGCCACCGCCGCAGTGTCGGCGCCCGCGGCAAGCCACTGCGCCCACCCATCACCACCGCGGCCATGGTCGAACAACCCCCGGCCCGCGTCCCCTGCCGCCGACCCCGCCGGCAGGCCCAAGATCCGGTAACGCTCCAACGCGCTCAGCCCGTTAGAGACGTCCGCATCCGACACCCCCAGATGCGCCAGATCCTGGTCGGTCAACAGCACCAAGATCGGATCGCCGCAGCCGTCACCGACGGGTTGATCAGGCACCGAACGCAACCGGGCCAAAATCTTGTGAACATACGATTTGGATAACTCGATCGCCGCCGCGATCTGCCGCACCGACTCCCCACGAGAATGCCGCTCCCAGATCAGGGCGTCGCGGGCATCATCAGGAACAAAACCGCTGCTCATGACCGCATTGTCCCATCCCAGCAAAGGAAAGTGGACAACCCACGCCGTGTCCACCGCAGGTGTCCAGCCACAAAACCGCAGGTCAACCGGTCCTCGTTTGCTGGTCGACCGGCCGATGTTGCAATTGTCCAAATCCGTTGTATTTCAACGATTCTCGCTTACTTCCATGGCGTTCGCGTGGCCGAAAATCGTTGCAGCAGTTCGGATGCAGGAGGTCACAGCCGCGATCCAAGGTTGCGGGTACGGCGATGTTGACCGACCGCTCGCGCGGCTCCGAGCGGCGCAGACTTTGCAGGCCGCCAAACGCCGCGGCGGTTTGCGGCCCGGGTTGCAGGACTCAAGGCGTAACTTCGATCCGACAAACCCCGGCAAGACGAGGCCGCGCGTCCGCTGGCTCGGAGTAAATCCGCATGACAACCCGGCAGGAGTACACGCTTCCGCCGATGTTTTGGGCTCGTAGTCGCCGCGCGCTCGGCTAGCATGAGTTCCCACGCGGAAACGCCATTGAACTGGAGCGAGCTGGGCGTGAGCGGGCTTTTGCCGACGGGAACAGTGACGCTGCTTTTGGCAGACGTCGAGGGCTCCACGCGGCTGTGGCAGACCCAACCTGAGGAGATGACGGCGGCGGTGGCGCGCCTCGATCGAACCGTCTCCGATGTCATCGCCGCCCATGACGGGGTGCGCCCGGTCGAACAAGGCGAGGGTGACAGTTTCGTGGTCGCGTTCGCGCGTGCCGCCGACGCGGTGGCGTGTGCTCTGGAGTTGCAGCGGGCGCCGCTGGCGCCGATCCGGCTGCGCATCGGTGTGCATACCGGCGATGTGCAACTGCGCGACGAGGGCAACTACATCGGCCCGACCATCAACCGCACCGCCCGGCTGCGCGATCTGGCGCATGGCGGGCAGACGGTGCTGTCGGGCGCGACCGAGGACATGGTGGTCGATAGTCTGCCGGCCGATGCCTGGCTGACCGATCTGGGGACCTACCCGCTGCGCGATCTACCGCGGCCCGAACGGGTGGTGCAACTGTGCCATCCCGATCTTCGCAACGACTTCCCACCGCTGCGCACCGCAAAGGCCGTTGCCTCCCACAACCTTCCGGTGCAGCTCACCAGCTTTGTCGGCCGCGGCGCACAGATGACTGCCTTGGAGAAGCTGCTCGTCGACAACCGGCTGGTGACGCTGACCGGTGCCGGGGGCGCCGGCAAGACCCGCCTCGCCGTTGAGATCGCCGCTCGCATCGCGGCCGAGTTCGGTGACGGTGTTTGGTATGTGGATCTTGCACCGGTCACCGGTGCTGACGTGGTGCCGGTCGCGGCGGCGCGCGCGTTGGGTCTGCCCGACCAGCCGGGCCGCTCCACCATGGACACGCTGCTGCGGTTTGTTCGCGACCGTCAGATGCTGGTGGTGCTCGACAACTGCGAACACCTGCTCGACGCGAGTGCCGAGTTGGTCGTCGCCCTGCTGGGTGCAGCGCCGGGGCTGACCGTGCTTGCCACGAGTCGTGAGCCGATCGGCGTTGCGGGTGAGGTGAGCTGGCGGGTGCCGTCGCTGTCGTTGGCCGACGAGGCGATCGAGTTGTTTGTCGACCGCGCTCGCCGTGCTCGACCCGATTTCGCCGTCGACAACGACAACGCTGCGGCGGTGGGTGAGGTTTGTCGGCGCCTGGATGGGATGCCGTTGGCGATCGAGCTGGCGGCGGCGCGGGTGCGGGCGCTGTCGGTGGCCGAGATCCTTGATGGTCTGCGTGACCGGTTTCGGCTGTTGACCGGGGGGGCGCGCACCGCGGTGCGCCGCCAGCAGACGTTGCGCGCCTCGGTGGATTGGTCGCATGCGTTGTTGACCGAGCCCGAGCGGGTGTTGTTTCGTCGGCTGGCGGTGTTTCTGGGCGGGTTCGATCTGGACGCAGCCCAGGCGGTCGCCGGTGGTGGAGATGTGGAGCGTTATCAGGTCCTGGATCTGCTCAGCCTGCTGGTCGACAAGTCGCTGGTGGTGGCCGAGAACAGCGGAGGTCGAACGCGTTACCGGCTGTTGGAGACGGTGCGCCAGTACGCGCTGGACAAGTTGGCAGAGTCCGGCGAGGCCGATGCCGTGCGGGCGCGTCACCGTGATTACTACACGGCGATGGCGGCGGTGCTTGACGTGCCGGCAGGCAGTGACTATGAGCAGCGTGTCGAGCAGGCCGAAATCGAGATGGACAATCTGCGCGCGGCGTTCGGGTGGAGCCGGGAAAACTTCGATGTCGAGCTGGCGTTGGCGCTGGCGTCGTCGCTGCAGCCGCTGTGGCTCGGGCGGGGCCGCATCCTAGAAGGGCTGGCCTGGTTTGACGCTGCCCTCACCGATCGCGACGCCGAGCACGCGGAGGTGGCGGCTGCGGTGCGCGCGCGGGCATTCGCTGACAACGCCGTGCTCGCCACCTGGGCCGGCGCCGCCGTCGGCATGGATCAGGCCGAACAGGCCCTGGCGATGGCGCGCGAGGTCGATGATCCGGCCCTGCTGGCCCGCGTGCTGACCGCCTGCGGCATTGTCGCCGTCTCCAACGCCAAGCTGGCAGGGCCGTACTTGGCCGAGGCGATCGGCGTGGCCCGCGCACTAGGCGACCGGTGGAGGCTCAGCCAGATCCTCGCGTGGCAGGCAAGCGAGGCACTCGTCGTGGGTGACCTGATTGCGGCGCGCGCGGCGGCCGAAGAAGGACGCGACCTCGCGGATGCGATCGGTGACCGGCTCGACTCGCGGCGGTGCCGCAGTTACCTCGGTTGGCCACAGCTGTGGCAGGGCGATCTGGCCGGCGCCGCCGCAGAATTCGGCGCGGTCGCCACCGAGGCCGAGCTAGCTCACGATGTGATCCAAAAGGCGTATAGCCTCGCGGGTCAGGGCTTCGCACTGGCGCACCAGGGTGACACGAGCACGGCTCGGGCCGCCGCGGACGCAGCCATCGAGTCCGCGTCCGAGCTGGGCGAGATCTTCGCGGGCGTCGGCTACGCGGCGTTGACACACGCGGCCCTGGCCGCCGGTGATGCTGCGACTGCGCAGACGGCGAGCGAGGCGGCCTGGCAGCACCTGAGTGTCCTGCCCGGGTCGGCGGCCGTACTGCGCGCCAACAATGCGGAGGCCGCGCTCGCGGGCGGGGATCTCGTCGCGGCCCGCCGCTGGGCCGACGACGCCGTCACGACCACGACGGGCTGGCAGCTGATGCTGGCGCTGATCACGCGCGCCCGGGTCGCGCTCGCACAGGGTGACGTGGAGCATGCCGAGCGCGACACCCATGACGCGCTCGCGCGCGCCGCCGAAGATGCGGCGCACCTGGTCATTCCCGACATCCTCGAATGCCTCGCCATTCTGGCCGGGGACGGCGGCGGCCACCGCGAAGCCGCGCGGCTTTTTGGCGCGGCAGACGCGATCCGCGAGCGTATGGGCACGGTCCGCTTCAAGATCTGGGACGTAGGCTACGAAGCCTCGGTGGCCGCGGTTCGTGATGCCTTGGGTGAGAAGGACTTTGAATCCGCGTGGGCCGAGGGCGCCGCCCTGTCCACCGAAGAGGCGATCGCCTACGCGCAACGCGGCCACAGCGAACGCAAACGACCCGCCAGCGGGTGGGCATCGCTCACCCCGGCCGAGCTGGATGTCATACGACTGGTCAGCGAGGGACTCGCCAACAACGACATCGCGACAAGGCTTTTCGTCTCACCGCGCACCGTGCAAACCCACCTCACCCACGTCTACACCAAACTCGGCCTCACCTCCCGGGTGCAGCTCGCACAAGAGGCAGCGCGCCACGCATGAACGCAGCCACGACAACCCCGGCTCGGGACTTGACCTGACCCGGCCTTTAGATGACCGCGGGGCTGCGGGAGCAAATCGGACAGCGCAATGAGTATGTGCTCAGCAAGGATTGGTCGGTGTCAGGGCCTGTTCGTTGTACCTTGGTCCACGGCAAGCACCTGTCCTGTGATGTAGCGGGCCTCATCGCTTGCCAAGAAGACCAGGGCGTTCGAAACGTCGATAGGCTCAATCCAGGGCTTGCCCATCGGCATCATCGCGGTGAACACCGGCAATGCATCATCGATGGTCGGTTCTTGCAGGTCAGGCCGGAACAGTTTGAACATTGCCGGGTTCGCTGTCACCATCGGCGTGTTGACCGTTCCTGGCGCTAGCACGTTCACACGGATTCCATGCGCGGCAAGTTCATTTGCCAGGGTCTTGCCGATCGCGACCACTCCGGCTTTGGAGGCGTTGTAGTCCACCAGATTCGGCACATACCGCATGCCGGCGCCCGAGCTGGTGCAAATGATGGAGCCGCCATTCCCCGCTGCGATCATTTCCGGAACGGCCGCCGCGAGTGTGTTGTACACGCCCGTTAGGTTGGTACCAATTACTGCGTCCCATTCCTCAGCTGGTATCTCCCACAGCGGGCCACCGGCTGGGGAAATCCCGGCGCTCGCCGACACGATGTCGAGATGACCGAACTCGGCGATACCCTGACCGACCGCAGCCGTAACCGCTGCGCGGTCGCGCACATCCGCTCTGATGCCCAACATCCTGCGGCCCGTCTTTTCGACCAATGCGACGGTTTCGTGCAAGTCTTCCTCGGTCGCCATCGGGTAGGGCGCGAACGGTTCTGGGGCAAGGAGATCGATACCGATGATGTCGGCGCCCTCTTCAGCTAGCCGTAGTGCGTGCGATCGGCCCTGGCCGCGGGCAACGCCGGTGATGAATGCGACCTTGTCTTGAACCCTTCCCATGCGGGTCTCCTATCGTGATTACATCGCGCGAACCCGCGCCTAGAGCGCGATCCACACGTTCTTGGGCCGGCAGAATTCCTCGATACCCTTTCGGCCGCCGATGCGTCCGTAGCCGCTCTGTTTGATCCCGCCGAACGGGACGGACGCCGGGATGCCGAAGCCGCCGTTGACCCAGACCATGCCGCTTTCCAAGGCTGCCGCGAGTCGGTGAGCGCGTCCGAGGTTGTTGGTGTGGATGTAGGACGCTAGCCCGTAGGTTGTGTCGTTGGCGAGTGCCACCGCTTCCTCCTCGGTGTCGAAGGGCATGACGGACTGCACCGGTCCAAAGATCTCGTCACGGGCCAACGCCGACGCGTTGTCGACATCCGCGAATACCGTTGGAG
>Ga0318568_10001430_pt1 | contig 10505 bp, 8 predicted proteins | sample GRESIP088b5f21_FD_203690 | JGI IMG/M metagenome (GOLD analysis project Ga0318568, IMG submission 203690) | Tropical soil microbial communities from Luquillo Experimental Forest, Puerto Rico - GRE.SIPMG.088b5f21 | ecosystem: Environmental > Terrestrial > Soil > Tropical forest > Bulk soil...
TTACCATTCACTCTGTCGATCGTGGTAGTAAGCTCATTTCCGTTTTGCATAACGGCCACACCTTCCATGTGAAGTGTGTTGATAGAGTTGAGCTTTTCTTTTCCGCCCATTGCATCAACATATTTGCTGATCACTTCATCAGCGGTTTGGGCTTGTGCGGCAAACAGCGTAAGCGTAAGAAAAAATGCGAAACCTGCAATTATCCATTTAGGCATTTGATGATGTTTTTTGATAAACCAAATTTAACTGTCTTTGCGAATGTTTTAATGCCTTTTATAAAAATCTTTAACGGTGGGGTTTATGGTAATAATTGATTAACAAATAGTTTGCAGTAGTTCAAATTCCGGCAATAGAGTTTTTCTTGCAGAGCTGCACAAATCGTTTTATCTTTTGACAAAACAACGTTTATGGACCCAAACACTGAAAAAACTTTCCTGGGGACAGTGGAAGATCCAGTAATTGTTCCAACGCAAGATGAAAAAACGGTTGCAATGCTGGCTCATTTGCTAACATTCGTTGCTCCAATTCTTGGTCCCCTTATCATTTATCTTATTAAAAGAGATGAGTCACAATTTGTGGCAACACATGCGAAAGAATCGCTGAACTTTCAGATATCCGTGATCATAATATTCATACTGCTCGCAATAACGATCATAGGCTTGTTTCTTTTTTGGATTGTTGGAATTTTTGCGCTTGTATGTGTAATCATTGCCACGATAAGAGCCAATGAAGGAAAGATCTATCGCTATCCGTTTACGTGGAGATTGGTGAAGTAGGGAGTGGCCGGCAGCCAGTATTCATGTGTAACATTCGTATGTAAAATAAAAGCTACACTCGTGTGCAGCCTAAATTTTTATTTGAATCTTTCGCAAAAATTCAGCGTCTATTTGCGTTTTTTGCCCCTTTGTTTCTTCGCGTGAAATCTTACTGCGCCACGGGCGATTCCTTCGGAACTACTGCCTTCGCCATTCTTGCCAAAAATCGATGCATGGTGTCCATATCTTTTACTTCTTCCACAACCATCAGAAAGTTCTTGCCTGTTTGTTTTAACCTTGCTTTGTTCGTACCTGTTTGCAAATAATCCAACACGTTTTTGAATAGTACAGATTCAAAATATGGCGAATCATTTTTGTTGATGAAATAGCAGCGAAGCGTTTCGTCCTTCAATGTCATTTTTTCAAAGCCTATTTCCACTGCGAGTCTGCGGCATCGAACAGTAATGAATAGATCCTCCACCTGCTGCGGTATTGGTCCGAAGCGATCACTCATTTCTGAGTGGAAGGCGACAAGTTCTTCTTCATTTTCGCAGTTGTCCAATCTTGTGTACAAGGAAAGCCTTTCTGTGATGCTTTCCACATAACTATCCGGAATCAATATCTCAAGATCAGTATCAATCGTACAGTCATGCACAAAATCATCCTGTTGTTGAATTTCATTTTTAAACAACTCGCGGAATTCTGTACGCTTCAATTCTTTGATCGCTTCGTCCAAAACTTTTTGGTACATCTCAAAACCGATCTCTGCCATAAATCCACTTTGCTCGCCGCCCAGCATATTACCTGCTCCGCGAATATCAAGGTCACGCATGGCGATTTGGAAACCGCTTCCCAGGTCGCTGTGCTGTTCCAGTGTTTGCAGGCGTTTGCGGCTGTCGGTAGGCAAAGTACTCATCGGTGGTCCAACGAGATAACAGAATGCTTTTTTATTGCTACGACCAACTCGTCCACGCAACTGGTGCAGGTCACTCAATCCGAAATGATGTGCATTGTTGATGATGATCGTATTCACGTTTGGAATATCCACACCGCTTTCCACGATGTTGGTACAAACCAGCACGTCGTATTTTTTATCGATGAAATCAAGAATTCTTTCTTCCAGTTCGTGTCCTTCCAATTGTCCGTGCGCATAGCCGATGCTTAGATCCGGGCAAAGTCTTTGGATCAATGCGCTCATTTCGGCTAAGCCCTGCACTCGGTTGTGAATAAAGAAAACCTGCCCGCCACGCTCGCTTTCATAATAGATCGCATCACGGATAAAATCTTCATTAAAAACTGCCACTTCGGTTTGGATCGGTTGCCTGTTTGGCGGAGGCGTGTTGATGATGCTCAAATCTCTGGCGCCCATCAAACTGAACTGTAATGTTCTTGGGATAGGTGTTGCCGTTAGTGTTAAGCTATCAACTGTTGTGCGAAGTGTTTTAAGCTTTTCTTTTGCGGCTACGCCAAATTTTTGTTCCTCGTCAATGATCATTACGCCTAGGTCCTTGAACTTGATTTCTTTGCCAAGCAAAGCATGCGTACCAACGATGATATCAATTTTCCCTTCTTCCAATCTCTTCAAGGTTTCTTTTTTCTCCTTGGCAGATTTGAAACGGTTGAGATAGTCAACCGTTACGGGGAAATCTTTTAACCGCTCCTTAAATGTTTTATAGTGCTGAAACGCAAGAATAGTTGTAGGAACCAGGATCGCGGCCTGCTTGCCATCGATACAGGTCTTGAAAGCCGCACGCACAGCGATTTCCGTTTTACCGAAACCCACATCACCGCAGATCAGTCTGTCCATCGGCGATGGCGCTTCCATGTCACGTTTTACATCTGCCGTCGCCTTGCTTTGGTCCGGCGTATCTTCATAAATGAAAGATGCTTCCAGCTCCGTCTGCATGTAGTTGTCCGGTGTGTGTTGAAAACCAGGCTGCGCTTTACGTTGCGCATATAGTTTGATAAGGTCAAAGGCTATTTCTTTAACCTTAACTTTTGTTTTCTCTTTTAGCTTGTTCCAAACATCACTGCCGAGTTTATTGACCTTCGGCACACTTCCTTCCTTGCCGGTGTATTTGGCAATCTTATGAAGTGAGTTGATGTTCACATACAGGATGTCGCTGTCTTTATAGATGATACGAACCGCTTCCTGCAGTTTGCCATTTACTTCCAGTTTTTGCAAACCACTGTACACACCTACGCCGTGGTCAATATGCGTTACATAATCGCCCGGTTGCAATTCACGCAAGGTGCGCAGTGTAAGTGCTTTGCTTTTGTTGTAGGCTTGTTTAACCTTGTATTTATGATAACGTTGGAATAGCTGGTGGTCAGTGTAACACACCGCCTTTACGTCTTCATCTATAAAACCTTTGTAAATGGAAATGGCAACGGGAACAAATTGTATCTCCACTTTCAGATCGGTGAAGATGCTATGAAGTCTTTCAAGCTGGCGCGGATTCTCAGCAAAAATGTAGATGCTGTATTTTTTCGTTTCCCAGCTTTTCAGATCTTTTATCAGCAGGTCGAATTGCCTGTTGAATGAAGGCTGCGATTTTGTGGTGAATTCAATTTCATGGGTAAGCCCTGCCGGCATTGTATTTCTGCCGCCGAACTCTGCAATGTGTCGTGTCGCAATTTGTTTTTCTATTTCCTCCGTAAAAACAAAATCATCTTTCGTGATGTTTGTTTTCTCCAGTACTTCTTCATCAGCATCCGGTTTCTTGGCCTGTGGTTGAACGTTCGTTATGTACAGTTCAAGATCTTCTTCCTGCGTAGTAATTTTGTCTTTTATCACGTCCCAATCCTGCACCCAGCAAATGGTATTCTCCGGCAGGAACTCAAACAGCGAAACTTTGTCTCCCGTTTCGAATTGGGTTTCCACATTCGGAATAATATTTACCTGCAGCAATTTCCTTTCGCTCAATTGTGTTTCCGGATCGAATATGCGAATGGAGTCTACATCGTTGCCAAACAATTCAATCCGGTAAGGTTTTTCATTACCAAAAGAATAGATGTCTAAAATACCTCCGCGTATGGCAAACTGACCCGGCTCGTACACGAAATCCGTTCTTGTAAAACCGAGATCTACCAATAGTTCCAGCAGGCTGTTTACATTCAGCGTATCATTTGTTTTAATGGAAATGATATTGCCACTCAATGTTTTTGGAAGCACCACTTTTTCAAACAATGCCTCTGGGTAGGTGATCAATATTTTCTTATTGCCGCCTGCCGAAATTTTTGTCAGCGCTTCGGTTCGCAGCATTACGTGACTGCTGTTCAGCAACCTGAAATTTTTCCGGTTCTTAAACGAAGAGGGAAAATAAAACAGGTCAAGCGCATTGGTCAGGTTCTCCAGTGTGTTGTGAAAATACGCCGCTTCTTCAGCATCATTCAGCACCACAACATGGTTCAGTTGTTCGCATGCAGAATGCTGAAAAATAGAGGTAATTACAAACTCGGGAGAACTGCCGTAAAGATTTTTTAGAAAAAGTCGCTGAGGTTGCGACATAGTAAGCCTGTCCGCAATCTGAAAAATGCGGGGGTTGTCTTTGTACTGTGCTAACAAATTATCCAGATTCATCCGCTCCTTATCTTCTTAAATTACCCCGAAGGTAATTTATAATTTGAAAATTTGACGATTTGAAAATTTGAAAATGGAGCGTGCGTGTCGCGAATCGGAAGCAAATTCTCTGATGTGCTGAAAGCTGATAAAGATACTTTCAACATCGTCGCATAAAGGAATTTTCAAATTAGCACATTTTCAAATTGCTTGCCTCAGTACACTGCATCATAGTCGACGTTCACTTTGACATTAGTAAACTTCCCGGCCTCCACTTTTACGGGATTTATATTGTCGCCTTCAAACAAATTGGCGTAGAAAGAATTGTCCTTTTTTACAAACAATGAATATGTGCCGGGAGGTAATTTCACTTTGAAATAACCTTCGTCGTTAGATTTTACGGTTTTAACCAGTTTGGTAGAAATATTGCTGTAGAATGGCGAGTTGTTGATGGCAGTTGCCTGCTTGCGATTGGTAAGTTCATAAATAAATAATGTAGTCGAATATCCTGAAGGCGCCGCCTGCTTTACATCCGGTGATGGCATTCTGTTGCCTGTAACCCAATAGATGTATCCTTCCAATACTTGTTTGGATCTGATTTTAAAAGATAGGGTAAAAAAGGCAATAGCGGCGGTAAAAATCAATGTAAGACGTTTGACATTCATGACATTAATTTAAGTGTTTTTAAAACAATTGTTAACGGCATTTGTTTGTGAAAACTAATGTAGGTCAATTGTTAAAGCCTATGAAATTTATCGTACTTTAGGTTACTTAATCTTATCATATTTTACCATTTTACTTTATGAGAAGGAATCTTTTGACAGGCTTTACTTTCGTCTTTTGTTTAGGAATTGTTAGTAAAGGTTTTTCCCAGGTAAATACAAACGCTTCTGTGTTGCAGCAAAGTGCAAAATTACAGGCAGACAAAGAGCGTACAACCTTCTCTAAATTACTCACCCTGTCAAAGGAAAGAAACTGGCCCATGCTCAAACACGGTAAGAATGGGCAGATCATGCAGTTGGTAGGAGTGGATCATTTAGGACTTCCTCTTTATTTAAGCACTCAGAATAATATTATTTCAGCAGCTACGATTGGCACAAGTTCGTTGTGGGCGGGCGGTTCCACAGGTTTGAATTTGTCAGGATCATCTGATAACATGAAAGGAAAAATGGCCGTGTGGGATGGTAGCGGTGTACGTTTAACACACGTGGAACTTACAGGAAGAGTGGTTCAGAAAGACGTCCCTGCATCGATTGATGATCACCCAACGCATGTGGCCGGCACAATGATAGCAACTGGTGTAAATCCGGTTGTAAAAGGCATGGCGTTTGGAGACCAGCAACTTATTGCCTATGATTTTATTAACGACATGTCGGAAATGATGACGGAGGCGCCGAACCTTTTGTTGTCAAATCACTCCTACGCATACAATGCCGGTTGGGTATATAATGACACTGACAAGCGATGGGAATTTTGGGGTGCGCCAAATGCCACAGAAGATTACAAATTTGGATACTACGACGATAACACTCAACTCTGGGATTCTATTGCATACAACGCCCCGTATTATCTTATCGTAAAAGCAGCTGGAAACAGCCGCATTGAGAATGGCCCGGCAGTTGGCGCTACTTATTGGCGCATGGATCAAAACGGAACCTTTTACAATGCAGGTGCCAGGCCCGCAGGCATAAGCAACAATGATGGTTATGATATTATTTCCACCACGGGTGTTGCTAAAAACATTTTAACGATCGGCGCTGTAAATCCTATTACCAGTGGTTATGGCAAACCTGCAGATGTTGTGATGACAACTTTTAGTTCATGGGGACCAACAGATGACGGACGTATAAAACCCGATGTTGTTGCAGACGGATTGAATGTTACTTCCTGCTTCGCGAGTTCCAATACTGCTTATGGTACATTAAGCGGAACATCAATGGCGTCGCCCGCTGCAACAGGTTCTCTGTTTCTTTTGCAGGAGCTGTATTCAAAAGGTCATAGCGGAGCATTCTTACGTGCAGCAACGCTGAAAGCAATTGTTATACACACCGCCGATGAGTCAGGACCATCTGCAGGTCCGGATTATCAATTTGGCTGGGGTTTGATCGATATGGTAAAAGCTGCGGCTGTTATCACTTCCAATAACACTGATCAGCAGATATACGAAAGAGTTTTACAGAATGGACAATCCGACACGATAAAAGTGGTTGCTTCCGGTAAAGGAAAATTAATGGCAACAATTGCCTGGACAGACCCCAAAGCAACGGTTGATCACACAAATACTTTAAATAATCGTACGAAAAAACTTGTCAATGATCTTGATCTTAGAATCAAGAACGGCAACACAGCCTATCTTCCGTGGATACTGGATGTAGCAAATCCTGCTAATGCTGCGACGAAAGGAGATAACATTACAGACAATGTGGAGAGAGTGGAAGTGGATAACTCAACTCCCGGAGATACAAGTCTCGTGATCATCACGCATAAAGGAACGTTAAGCAGAGGTTCACAGGCATACTCGCTTATCATCAGTGGAGTGGGTGGCAACACGGGTTGCGCATCGGGCGCCATCAACAGCAGTGGTACGCGAATTGAGCGTGTAACAATGGGCAGTCTCAATTATTCCAACACTACAGCCTGCACTACTTATACAAACAACAAGTCGTCAATCTTAAACCTTGAACCGAACCAAAGTGTACCATTCAGCATTACAGTTGGGAGCTGCGACGCAACTAGCGCATCTTCCATGATCAAGGTTTTTATCGATTATAATCAGAATGGCAGTTTTGATGATGCGGGTGAACTCGTGGCGCAAAGCGGTGTGTTGAATAAAGGCGGAAGTTTTACCGGCACCATTCAAACACCACTGACCATTACTCCGGGTTCGAGTTTCTTGATGCGCATTGTTGCACAGGAAACAACAAACATCAATGACATAAAATCATGCGGCAGTTATTCAAATGGAGAAACCCAGGATTACACTGTGAATGTTGTGTCTTCTTCAACTGATTTTGGCGTGTTGCAAATTGTTGCGCCAAGCTCGGGTTACTGCGTAAATGCAGCGCAATACATAACTGTTCGGATTAAGAATTTTGGAAGTGTTGCTGCTAAAAATATTCCGGTGAGTGCTGTTGTGAAAAACGGCGCAACAACCGTTGCTACTTTAACCGGAACGTATCCGGACACGATACAAGCGAATAGCTACGAGGACTATACGTTCCAAACCCCGGTAGCGCTTACTACAGCGGGCACATACACCATCACTGCGAACACGGCGTTTACCGCAGATCAGAATACAACCAATGACGCGACAACTTCAAACGTAATCATAAACGGAAAAACGAACGATGCGGCGGGAAGTGTAGTGATATGCGGAACCGATAATGTTTCACTCATTGCTGATTCAAGTTCTGGAGCGGGCAATGTGTACGACTGGTACACGAGCGCCACTTCAACAACGCCGATCGCAACGGGCAGCTATGTTACAACGAACATAATCACTTCTGATAAAAAATATTATCTCGCAAAAAATGATACGAAATTAAGCATCGGACCTGCGGACAAAAGTACTTTGGGCGTTGGCAGCTACATGACTGATGGCGGGCAGTTTATAGGATTTACAGCCAGCGTTCCCGTAACGCTTGAAACCGCAAAACTATTTGTGGGGCATTCAGGAAAAGTAACTTTCATTGTTGCAGATACTTCAAATACAAATGCTGCAAACGGCTCCTATTCTTACGTAACGCTGTCTACTGCGACAATTGATGTGTATGCAACGCAGGCCAGTGACAATAGTGATAACGGCGCTGTGTTTAATATCGGGCTTTCCATTCCTGCAGGCAATCACGTAATTATTTTTATGCTTAGCAATGGAGCAACTCTGTACAGAAATAATGGTGTTTCCACAAACCCATATCCATTTGCTATTCCGGGAGTATTTTCAATAAACGGAAACAGCGCCGGATTGACCTCGAATTTTCAGAATTTTTATTATTACCTCTATGACATGAGGCTGCGTTTAACTAATTGCGAAAGCAACCGTATTTCGATTGATGCAACCACGGTTACACCGGTTGCGCCAACTATTGCTTTGTCCGGCAATATGTTTACCAGCACTTCATCTAACGGTGGCAAACTGCAATGGCTGCTGAATAATGTGCCGATAGCAGGAGCGACAGGGCCTACTTACATAGTGAGACAAAGCGGTGCATATAAACTTGTTGATACGACAACAACCGGTTGTATCATGTATTCAAACGAGATTTATTACGGTAGCAATGGCGCGGATATAGATCCCATTATAATTTGGCCAAACCCAAACAACGGCATTTTCAATCTTTCTTTTGTGGCATCTCAGGCCGGCGATATGAAAGTGGCAATATTTAACTATATTGGACAAAAGGTGTTCGAACAAACCTACACTAATGTTGTTGGAAATTATGTTCAGCAGATAAATGCAGGTTTACTGGCAAGTGGTGTGTATGTATTGCGAATAGAGCAGGGAGGAAAATTTTACAGCAAGAAAATGATTGTACATAGTTGGAGGTGATAAAACTATGGCACACGAATGACACGGATCAGACTGATTATCACTGTTTACGTTAATCTTTGTTGAGCAACGAGTGACTGAATAAATGAATGGAGGAATAACAAATTGTTGTTTATATCCTCTAAAATCTTTCCCATTCGTCTGGTTCATGTCATTCGTGCCATTAATTTTTAAATCACAAACATCTAATCATGCTACCTTGGCTCACTGGAAAAGTTATCAAAATTGAAGATGAAACAAATGCCACGAGACGTTTCTGGATTCAAGTGCCGGAGCTGGAAAAATTCGACTTTGCTCCCGGGCAGTTTGTAACCCTGGACCTTCCTATTCACGAACAAAAAAATAAAAGATGGCGCAGTTACTCCATTGCCTCCTGGCCGGATGGAACAAATGTGATCGAATTGGTGATCGTGCTGTTGGAAGGAGGGTTGGGCACTACTTATCTGTTTAATGAGGTAACGGTGGGTTCTGAGCTTATCTTACGCGGGCCCCAGGGTGTTTTTACATTGCCACCGGTTATCGAAAAGGACCTCTATTTCATTTGCACGGGCACCGGCATTGCACCATTCAGGGCGATGGTAAGACACATCTTAAACAATAATATCCCCCACCAGAATATCTATCTGATCTTCGGATGCAGAAAATACGGTGACGCTTTATACAAAAATGAGATGCAGGAACTTGAGAGTCAGCTTAAAGCTTTTAAGTATTTACCAACGTTTTCCCGCGAGGAAGGAAACGACCTCGTAAGGAAAGGATATGTACACGCTGTTTACGAAGATATTTGCACCAACAATAAAACGCTTACCGACTCTTCTGTAAGGCCGGCACATTTTTATTTGTGCGGATGGAAAAACATGATTGATGAGGCGAAACAACGTATTATCGGCATGGGGTATGACAAAAAAGACATACACCTTGAATTGTACGGATAATGCTTGTTTTTAGCTTGATTTACTGCCGCCGGTTTTGCCACCATGTATTTTAGGAGAACCGATTGTAATTACCGGAACATCTACTTTAGCGCCTTCATTTTCCATGCGGGCGATTTGCTCTGTTAGCTTGAGTATGTCTGCATGGTTTTCAACCATTTCGGTTTCCAGTTCCAATACGGATCTTTTCAGTTTTCTAATAACGGCTTTTCTAACCACGAAGCCAGATAAGAATCCTACGGTTAAGGCAGCAATGATGCAAGCAATCATTGACAGATTGATTCCAATGTATAGCATAGGGTAAAAAATTAGTATCACAAATTAAGGTTAGGGTCTTACAAATACAATAGTATAATCCCTCGATTCGCTATAGTAAACTTTTCAGTGCCCCACTCGTATTTCCCGAATCTTTCGGCGGGTATTTTTTCGATGGAACACTTTCTTTCAGAGAAACTACCGGCGCATCTGCTTCATTTGAAGCCGCATTTTGCATGTTGGCAATCTGTTCGTGCAACGCGAGAATCTCAGCATGGCTCTCCACCATGTCTCTTTCCAGTATTTCAATCCTCTTTTTTTCAAGGGATTTTCTGCTAAATCTGAACATAAATCCAATTACCGGTAAAATAATTACTCCGGCAATAATCCACATCAGATCCAATTTAATAATGATAGCTAGCATCGCTTTCTATAAATGGTTATTATTAATC
>Ga0318568_10001431_pt1 | contig 10502 bp, 10 predicted proteins | sample GRESIP088b5f21_FD_203690 | JGI IMG/M metagenome (GOLD analysis project Ga0318568, IMG submission 203690) | Tropical soil microbial communities from Luquillo Experimental Forest, Puerto Rico - GRE.SIPMG.088b5f21 | ecosystem: Environmental > Terrestrial > Soil > Tropical forest > Bulk soil...
CAAAATCGCGCCGGATCAGTCCGCTTTCCGCACCAAATATGAGCCGGCCAATCCCGCGGCCGACCAGACCGGCTATGTCAAATATCCCAACGTCAATCCGATGGTCGAAATGACGGACATGCGCGATGCGCAGCGATCGTATGAGGCGAACCTCAACATCATCACTGCGACGCGGCGGATGATCCAGCGCACGCTCGATATTCTCAAGGCCTGAACAGGAATCCCCAAGCCATGGCTTCACCGACAGTTGCAGCAAACGCCTACGCCAATCTCGCCCGCATCCTCGATACCGGCGCAACGGCCAAGAGTTCCGAGGGCGACGGTCCGTCCTTCGCTTCCGTTTTGAAGGAGGCGGTCGGCAGCGTGATGGAGGCGGGCCGCAAATCCGACGCGCAGACGGTCGCGATGGCCTCCGGCAAGGCCAATGTGATGGACGTAGTCACGGCGGTCGCCGAAACCGACGTCGCGGTCTCGACGCTGGTGTCGGTGCGCGACCGCGTGATCCAGTCCTACGAAGACATCATGAAGATGTCGATCTGATTTTGTCATTCGGAGTCGCGACGAAGTCGCAAGCCCGAAATGACGATGGGAAAACTGTGACAGGTGAGTCGAATAATGACCGGAGCTGAAACTCTCGACGTGGCGCGCGATGCGATCTGGACCATCGTCGTGGTGTCATCGCCGCTGATGGTCGTTGGTCTCGTGGTTGGCGTCGTGGTGTCGCTGTTTCAGGCGCTCACCCAGATCCAGGAACAGACGCTGGTGTTCGTGCCGAAGATCCTCGCGATCTTCGTCACGCTGATCCTGGCCCTGCCGTTCATGGCGGACGCGCTTTACAGCCACATGATGCGGATCTCGTCGCGAATCATCGGCGGCTGAGGCATGTTGAAAAGATGCGTATCGACGTCTCCATGCTGCCGGCGCTTGCCGCCGCTTTCATGCTGGTATTCGCCCGCATCGGCGCGATGGTGATGCTGTTGCCGGGACTGGGCGAATCCAACATCCCCGTCCGCATCAAGCTTTCGATCGCACTGTTGCTCACGCTGATCATCCTGCCGCTGCACCGGCAGGCCTATCAGGTCGACATCGGATCGATGGCCTCGCTGCTCGTGCTGATGATGCATGAGATCGTCATCGGCATTCTGCTCGGGGCCACCGCGCGGGTGACGCTGGCGGCACTGCAGGTCGCGGGCAGCGTGATTGCCCAGCAGATGGGACTCGGCTTCGTCACCTCGGTCGACCCGACCCAGGGCCAGCAGGGCGTCCTGATCGGCAACTTCCTGACCATGCTCGGCGTCACGCTGTTGTTTGCGACCGACAGCCACCATCTCGTCATCGCCGCCTTGAACGACAGCTACAAGATCTTCGCCCCCGGCGAGAGCATGGCGAGCGGCGACGTCGCCTCGCTTGCCACGCGAGCCTTCAGCGCCGCCTTCAGAATCGGCCTGCAACTGTCTGCACCGTTTCTGGTTTTCGGCCTCGTCTTCAACATCGGATTGGGAGTGCTGGCGCGGCTGATGCCGCAGATGCAGGTTTATTTCGTCGGCGTCCCGTTTTCGATCCTGGCGGGTTTCCTGATTCTCGCGCTGGTCATCACGGCGATGATGGGAAGTTTCCTCGATTATTTCGTCGGCGTGATGCACGACATGATGCCGCTCAGATAGGGTTGCCGGATTCATGGCCGACGAGAACGACGCCTCAGACAAAACAGAAGACCCGACCCAAAAACGTCTCGACGAGGCGCTCGAGCGAGGTGACGTCGCCAAGAGCCAGGAGATCAACACCTGGTTCGTGATCGCCGGCGGCACGCTTGTCATGTCGACCTTCTCGTGCTCGATCGGCGGCGGCATGCTGGTGCCGCTGCGCGGCCTGATTGCCAATGCGTGGTCGATCCGGACCGATGGGCCGGCACTCTTGTCGCTCGCAAGCAGCCTGGAATACGCTGTTATCGCTGCGGTCGGCATGCCAATGCTGATGCTGGCGCTCACGGCGCTCGCCGGCAACATGATGCAGCATCGGCTCGTCTGGTCGGGCGAGGCGCTCAAGCCAAAACTCTCCAAGATATCGCCCGGCGCCGGCTTCAAGCGCATTTTCGGCAAGCAGGCCGCGGTGAATTTCGCAAAAGGCATTTTCAAGCTGACCGCGCTCGGCGCGGTGATGGCGGCGATCCTGTGGCCGGAACGTCATCGGCTGGAGGCGCTGGTGCGGTTCGATCCGGCGGCGCTGCTCGGCGTGACCAGCTCGCTGTCGCTGCACCTGATGGGTGCGGTGGTCGCGATGCTCGCGATCGTCGCGGTCGGCGATTACCTGTTCCAGTACCGCACCTGGTACGAGCGGCAGAAGATGTCGCAACAGGATATCAAGGAGGAGTTCAAACAGTCCGAAGGCGATCCGCACGTAAAGGGCCGCATGCGGCAATTGCGCCAGGCGCGCATGAAGAAGCGCATGATGGCTGCGGTGCCGAAAGCCTCCGTGATCATCACCAACCCGACCCACTACTCGGTCGCGCTGCAATACGAGCGCGGCATGGCGGCGCCGGTCTGCGTCGCCAAGGGCGCCGACAACCTGGCCTTCAAGATCAGGGAGATCGCGCGCGAGAACAACATCCCGATCGTGGAGAACGTGCCGCTGGCGCGCGCGCTCTTTGCGACGGTGGAGATCGACGCGGAGATCCCGGTCGAACACTATCAGGCGGTCGCCGAGGTGATCGGCTACGTCATGGGTTTGCGGCGCAATCTCTCGGGCCGGAGGGTATGATGCTCCGCGGCGGAAACCTCCCAAAATGCACGACATAGCGGCTTTACAGGCTTGCGCTGGGCCGTCCAATTCAGTCACTTGGGGGCTGGACGCGCGAGATTCGCGTCAAACCCACGCTGACGGGCCGCCTCCCGCCATGACCGCCGATGCCGACAATGACCTGCCCAGCGAGCCTAAGACGGCACACAGGGTGACCGCGCAGGAGACCGCGCACGAGCCGGTGCGGCGCGGCTCGATCGTGCTGGTGCTTCTGGTCGCGGGCGCGCTGGTTGCGGTGGCGCTCGCACTGATGACCCTCGGCAGGGCGCAGGCGCAGCCTTATATCCTCGGGCTCTTGGCCGTGCTCGCGACGATCGGGCTGTTCAACCTGTTCGCCTTCGCCGCCGGCATCATCCGATTCGCGGACCGCACCGCCGACAACCCGGTCATGGCGCACATCGCCGATCACGCCTTCGACGGACTCGCCGTCACCGACCCGCGCGGCCACGTCGTCTATTTCAACAACGCCTATCTCGGGCTGACCGGAGCTGCCGGCGCGCAGGACGTGCGGCCGGTCGAGCGGGTGTTCATCGGCAATCCCGACGTCTCGGAAGCGGTATTTCGCCTCCTGAAAGCCGCGCGCGAAGGCAAGCGGCAGCAGGAGGAGGTCAGGATCGCGGGCCACGAGGGTGCCCACGGCCGCTGGCTTCGCATGCGCGTGCGCCCGCTCGGCGCGGGCAAGCGCGACGCGAAATATGCGGTGTGGTCGATCGCCGACATCACCCGCGACCGCGAGCGCCAGGAAGACGTTTTCCAGGAGCTGCGGCACGCCATCGAATATCTCGATCACGCGCCCTGCGGCTTCTTCTCGGTCAATCCCTCGGGGGAGCTCGTCTATGTCAACGCGACGCTCGCCAACTGGCTGGACTACGATCTTGCCGAGATCGGATCGGGCGGCCCAAAGCTCGCCGATATCGTCTCCGGCGACGGCGCCTCGCTTCTCACCTCGATCGTCGCGGTGCCTGGCGAGGTCAAGACGGAAGTGTTCGACATCGATCTGAAGATGCGCGGCGGCAAGACCATGCCGGCGCGGCTCTATCACAAGCTCGCCTTCGGCGCCGACGGCGCGCCGGGACCGTCACGCACGCTCGTGATCAGCCGCGCCCGCGACGAGCGCTCCGATCCGGAACGCTCGGCCGAAGTGCGTTTCATGCGCTTCTTCGACCACACGCCGATGGCAATCGCAACGGTGGAGCGCGGCGGCTCCGTGGTCCGCGCCAATGCCCGCTTTGCCAAGCTCGCGCAAAGCCTCGGCGTCGATGCCGCCGCCAACCGCTCGATCTTCCGCGCCGTCTGTGCGCGCGACCGCGGCCTCCTGATATCGGCGATCAACCAGGCGGCCGAAGGGCAGGGCGACATCAAGCCGGTCGAGGTGATGCTCGAGGGCGACAAGGAGCGCTGGGGGCAGTTCTTCGTCACCGCGGTCGAGCAGGACGAGCGCGAGACCGAGGCCGCCATCGTCTACATGCTCGAGACCACCGAGCGGCGCGCGCTGGAGAACCAGATCAACCAGTCGCAGAAGATGGATATGGTCGGCCAGCTCGCCGGCGGCATCGCGCACGACTTCAATAACGTGCTGTCCGCCATCATGATGGCGAACGATTTCCTGCTGAACGCGCACAAGCCGACCGATCCGTCGTTCCAGGACATCATGCAGATCAAGCAGAACGCCACGCGCGCCGCGACGTTGGTGCGGCAGCTCCTTGCGTTCTCGCGCCGGCAGACGCTGCGGCCGCAGGTGCTCGACCTCGGCGACGCGCTGTCCGACCTCACCATGCTGTTGCGCCGGCTGATCGGCGAGAAGGTGAAGCTCGACCTCGTACACGGCCGCGACCTCTGGCCGGTGAAGGTCGACGTCTCGCAATTCGAACAGGTGATCGTCAATCTTGCGGTCAACGCGCGCGATGCGATGCCGGACGGCGGCAAGCTGACGGTGAAGACCGCGAACGTTACCGCGGCGCAGTCCGCGCAGCTCGCCTACAAGGGCATGCCGGCGGCGGAGTATGTGCGGATCGACATCACCGACACCGGCACCGGTATCCCCGCCAATATCAGGGACAAGATTTTCGAGCCGTTCTTCTCGACGAAAGAAGTCGGCAAGGGTACCGGGCTTGGGCTGTCGACGGTCTACGGCATCGTCAAGCAGACCGGCGGCTTCGTCTATGTGGACTCGGAGGAGGGCAAGGGCACCTCGTTCTCGATCTTCCTGCCGCGGCATCACGCCGTACAGGAGGAAGAGGAGGCCAAAGGCGAGCATCAGGCGGGAGCTCAGGCCATGAACGGCGGCGCGAAGCCGGCCGAGACAAAGCCGCGCGCCGACCTCACCGGCCAGGGCACCATTCTCCTGGTCGAGGACGAGGATGGGCTGCGCTCGCTGAACGCGCGCGGCCTGCGCTCGCGCGGCTACAGCGTGATCGAGGCGTCGAACGGTATCGAAGCGATGGAAGCGCTCGAAGAAAAAGACGGCGCGGTCGATCTCGTGGTGTCCGACGTGGTGATGCCGGAAATGGATGGCCCGACGCTGTTGAAGGCGATGCGCGACCGCAATCCCAACCTGAAGATCATCTTCGTCTCCGGTTACGCCGAGGACGCCTTCGAGAAGAGCCTGCCGGAGAACGAGCAGTTCGCGTTCCTGCCAAAGCCCTTCACGCTGACCCAGCTTGTCGCTGCGGTGAAGGAGACCATGACGCCGCAATAGGACGTGCGCACGCTGCCGCAACGGCGCTTGCCGGCAAATCCCCGCGACGGTGCGCCGCAGCCGGCGAGTCCTTTAATGGCTTCACTTTTGGTCAACGCTGCCCATCTTAGAGGCGGTTTCCCCAAATTTGGGGATTTCAGGAAAAAACCATGAGATTCACGCAACATATGAGCGCCCTGGCGAAGGCGGTCGCTATCGCCCTGGCGCTGGCGCTGCCGACCGTGATTGCCGTCTCCTCGGCCGATGCCCGCATCGGCGGCGGCTTCTCGTCGGGTTCGCGCGGGTCGCGCACTTACTCCGCACCGCCGTCCACGTCGACCGCGCCGGGAACCGCGAGCCCGTTCAATCGTACCTTCGGCCAGCCGGCCAATCCGGGCATGAACTCGCCAATCGGTGGCGGCTTCTTCAACCGGCCGGGCAGCGGCTTGCTCGGTGGCCTCGCCGCAGGCTTCCTCGGCGCCGGCTTGCTCGGCATGCTGTTTGGCGGCGGTCTGTTTTCAGGCATCGGCGGATTTTCCTCGATACTCGGCCTGCTCCTGCAGATCGCGCTGATCGTATTCCTGGTGCGGTTCGCAATGTCGTGGTGGCACCGCCGACAACAGTCGGAGCCTGCCTATGCGGGTGCGGGCGGCCTCAGTGCGGGGGCCGGCACCGGCGCTCAATCGAACTTCCGCAGCGGTCGCGGATTTGGCTTGGGCTCGGGCAGTGCGCCGCTGCAAATCCAGCCGGCCGACTACGAATCCTTCGAGCGGCTGCTGGTTGAAACGCAGGCGGCCTATTCGAACGAGGATATCGGGACGCTGCGCCGGCTGGCGACGCCGGAGATGGTCGCGTTCTTCAGTGAAGATCTCCAGCAGAATCGCGCCCGCAACCAGATCAACAAGGTGTCCGGCACAAAATTGTTGCAGGGCGACCTTGCCGAGGCCTGGCGCGAGGGCGATACCGATTACGCCACCGTCGCGATGCGCTTCTCGATGATCGACCGCTACGTGGACCGCACGAGCGGCCGGCTGATCAGCGGCAGCGAGCAACCGACCGAAGTCACGGAAGTCTGGACCTTCGTTCGCCCGCGTGGCGGTGACTGGATGCTCTCGGCGATCCAGCAGACGAGCTGATCGTCCGCTCCGGCCCAACAGACCTACGCCAGAAAAAAGGCGTCGCGGATCGTTCCGCGGCGCCTTTGCTTTTCGCCCGCGCAATCGGAATAATCGATCCTGATCCGGGTTGACCGGACCGTGGCGGTCATGCGCGGGCACCGCAAACAAAAAAATGGGAGGAACCAAATGGCGTCGTCGGCAAAACATCTTTCGCGTGCTTGCCTGATTGCTTCGGCCTGCCTAGCGGCATTCGCCGCGCAGCCCCTTTGGGCGCAGTCGGCCAGCACAACCTTCTTCCTGACCAGCGCCGGCCCCGGCAACGGCGCCAGTCTCGGCGGGCTCGCCGGCGCCGACAAACATTGCCAGACGTTGGCCGAGGCAGCCGGGGCGGGAGGCAAGACCTGGCACGCCTATCTCTCGACGCAGGCCGCCGACGGCCAGCCGGCGGTGAATGCGCGCGATCGTATCGGCAAGGGGCCCTGGCAGAATTCCAAGGGCGTGGTCGTCGCCAAAGATGTCGCCGACCTGCACGGCCCGAACAACAACTTCACCAAGCAGACTTCGCTCTCCGAAAAGGGCGAGGTGATCAACGGCCGCGGCGATACGCCGAACCGTCACGACGTGCTCACGGGATCGCAACCCGATGGCACCGCGTTCCCGCCCGACACGGACCGGACCTGCAAGAACTGGACAAGCAGCACGCAGGGATCGGCGATGGTCGGCCATTCCGACCGCATCGGCTTGCGCGACGACGACGCCTCAAAATCCTGGAACTCCTCGCATCCCTCGCGCGGGCCCGACGGTGGCTGCTCGCAGGCGGATCTGAAGAGCACCGGGGGCGACGGCCTGCTTTACTGCTTTGCAGCGAACTAACCCTGGCCATTCCGAGTTGATGCGCACGCCTAGCGCCCGGACGTTCGGATTCCGGGTATGGTGTCTGCGCATCGCCCGGAATGAGGATCGAGCCGTTCCATGAAATATGAGCTTTATTACTGGCCGGAAATCCAGGGCCGTGGCGAATATGTCCGTCTCGCGCTGGAGGAGGCCAAAGCCGCCTATATCGACGTCGCACGCGAGCCGGGCGGCACAGGCGCCATGATGCGGATGATGGAGGAGGGCGCAACGCAGCCGTTTGCTCCGCCCTTCCTGAAAGCGGGCAAGCTCGTGATCGGGCAGACCGCGAACATCCTCTTCTATCTCGGCGCGCGCCACGGGCTGGCGCCGAAGACGGAAGCCGGAAAATTGTGGGTGCATCAACTGCAGCTCACGATGACCGACTTCGTGCTGGAAACTCATGACACGCATCATCCGCTCGGTCCCTCGCTCTATTACGAGGATCAGCGTGTACCTGCCAAGAAACGCACCGAGGAGTTCTGGCAGGAGCGCGTGCCGAAATATCTCGGCTATTTCGAAGACGTGCTCGACAAGGCCGGCGGCGGCTATCTCGCCGGCCGAAGGCTCAGTTACGCCGATCTCTCGCTGTTTCAGATCGTCGAGGGACTGCGCTATGCGTTTCCAAAGCGGATGAAGGCCTTCGAGAAGGAAATTCCCGGCCTCACCGATCTGCACGACCGGATCGCGCAGCGGCCGAACATCAAGGCCTATCTCGAAAGCGACCGCAGAATCCCCTTCAACGAGAGCGGCATTTTCCGCCACTACAAGGAACTCGATCTTTGACGTCCGGAGGTGTCCATGACGCGCGCTGATTTCTTCGGGTCGATCCGCAGAGCCGTGCCAGGCCTGCTCGCCGCTACGATCATCATGACCGGGCCTACTCTGGCTCAGCAGGCGGGCGTGAATTTTCCGGCGGGTGCGGGCAAGGACGACGTCGTCGCGGTCTGCGGCGGTTGCCACGACATCAATCGCCTCAAGGCCGGCTACACGGCCGACGGCTGGCGGACCGTGATGCGGATGATGCAGAATTTCGGCGCGCCGCTCGCGGCTGATCATGTCACGACCGTCACCGATTATCTGATCAAGAATTTTCCGGAAGGGCCGCGCCCGGCAGCCGCCGTGATCGAGGGGCCGGCCGACATCGCCATCAAGGAATGGCCGGTTGCGACGCCGGGTTCACGGCCGCACGATCCGCTTGCCGCGCGCGATGGATCGATATGGTACACCGGCCAGCTCGCCAACGTGCTGGGGCGGCTTGATCCAAGGACCGGGCAAATCAAGGAATATCCCGTCAACCCGCAAACCGGACCGCATGGCCTGAAGGAAGACAAGGGCGGCAACATCTGGTTCACCGGCAACTTTTCCAGCGTGATCGGAAAGCTCGATCCGAAGACCGGCAAGGTGACCGATTATCCCATGCCCGATCCGTCGGCCAAGGATCCGCACTCGCTCGTCTTCGACCGCGAGGGCATTCTCTGGTTTACGGTGCAGCAGGGCAACAAGATCGGGCGCCTCGATCCGAAGAGCGGCGAAATCAAATTGCTGACGCCGCCCACGGCCGGCGCGCGCCCCTACGGCATCCAGGTCGATTCCAGGAACACGATCTATGTCGTCGAGTTCGGCGCGCCCAAGGTTGCTTCGATCAATCCGAAAACGCTTGCGATCCGCGAATTTCCGCTGCCCGATCCCGCCGCCCGGCCGCGGCGTCTGGCAATCGGCCCGGATGACACGATCTGGTACTCGGACTTTGCGCGCGGATATCTCGGCCATCTCGATCCCGCGACGGGCCAGGTGAAGGAATGGCTGTCGCCGAGCGGGCCGAAGTCGCAGCCTTACGGGATGGTCTTCACAAAGGGCGCGGTCTGGTACAGCGAGTCGGCGGCCAAGCCGAACACCATTGTGCGCTTCGATCCCAAAACCGAGAAATTCCAGAGCTGGGCGATCCCGGGAGGCGGGGACATCGTGCGCAATATGGATGTGACGCCCCGCGGCGAGCCAGTCATGGCCAACAGCCTAGTCAACAAGGTCGGGCTGGTCGAGGTCAAGGGTGCGCACTGAGCGCGCGCACCCACACAGGCGACGCCCGCGCCGGCCAAAGGCCCAGGCCTTCGCCCCCAAATGCCCGCTGACCGGGCAATGGAGATGCGGCGACTAACGCCCCGGCGGCACATGCGTCCTGACGCTCGGGGCCTGACGGCACTGTTTCGGAGCGCTATTCTGCTCGACCGCCGCGGTGGGCGCGGCTCCTCGATAGGCGAACTTTGATGTTGAGGAGGCCACAAATCCTATTCGCAATCTTGACCTGTGCTGTGCTGGTGACGGCTTCCGCTGCGCAGCAAGAGGCCGCCGATCGCCTGCGGATGGTCGATGAGATCGATGCAATGCTTGCGTCGGCCGCGGGTAACAGCGGTGTGGCTCGGCTCAGCCCGCGTGTGCGCGCCGCAATGATCGAGGTGCCGCGACACGAGTTCGTGCCGCCCGAATACAGGTCCTCCGCTTATGGAAACACACCGCTCCCGATAGGCCACGGCCAGACGATCTCGCAACCGCTTGTCGTCGGGCTGATGACGGAACTGCTGCAACTGACGAAGACGGACAGGGTCCTGGAGGTGGGCACCGGATCCGGATATCAGGCGGCAATCCTTTCCGTGCTCGCAAGCGAGGTGTACACGATCGAGATCGTACCAGAGCTCGGCGAAATGGCCCGTGCCAACCTCGAACGTCTCGGCTACAGCAACGTCTTGACAAAGATCGGCGATGGCTACCAGGGCTGGCCAGAGCATGCGCCCTTCGATGCCATCATCGTGACCGCAGCTCCTAACCACGTTCCACCACCGCTGATCACGCAACTAAGATCCGGGGGCCGCATGGTCATCCCGGTCGGCGGCTTCGATCAAGAGCTCATGGTATTGGCAAAGCGCGCGGACGGAACGGCTACAACCACGATTATATTGCCCGTCCGGTTCGTGCCCTTGATCCGGGAGTAGCGAGCGGACGGCACTGCGGTGCGCAGGTCC
>Ga0318568_10001435_pt1 | contig 10496 bp, 5 predicted proteins | sample GRESIP088b5f21_FD_203690 | JGI IMG/M metagenome (GOLD analysis project Ga0318568, IMG submission 203690) | Tropical soil microbial communities from Luquillo Experimental Forest, Puerto Rico - GRE.SIPMG.088b5f21 | ecosystem: Environmental > Terrestrial > Soil > Tropical forest > Bulk soil...
GGGGCGTTCCAGTTGATCGCTATCTCGTTGCTCGCATACGAACAACTTTCATCCAGGTAACATGTCTCTGGTTCAAGGAATTCATATTTGCAGCCATCCTGTCTCGCTGGATTCGGTCCTCCCGCAAGCAGCCCCGGCACAGGGTCTACTATCCCGTCCGCCACCGACTGACGATGATGCGGATTCATCGGCGATTTTGTACCCACACCCGTCAGGAAACAATAACCCGTAGCATTTCTGCCGAGCAGATAATCAAGATTGGTAAGTGCTGCATCCAGGTATTTTTTGTCCTTACTTATTATATATGCATTGACCAACGCAATGCCCTGGTTGGCCGCATTTCCATTGCTGCCCCAGTTGAAATCTGTTTTGCTTTTTCCCATCACCGTTTTAAACGCATTTGACGGAATACTTTCCACGTATGCATTTGCAAAGCTTAATACTTTTCTCTTCAGCATCGAAGTTTCAGATGCACTCAGGTCCAGGGCAGCGCTATTTCTCAACAACGTGTAGATGCCAAGTCCATAAACATTTCCCCAATTGGGAAGTGTCATCGGATCATTAATGTACTTTCTCAACTCGTAGAGATATTGACCGTCTTTTGTGGTGGCAAACAATTCGGCCGCGGCCCAGCATCCTTCATCCACAAACCTGTTGTCACCGTAACCGCCCGTTGTTATTTTAGGAGAGAATTGTTTGTTCATCGCGTTCTGGTCATAACGAACATTCGGATTTTTCAATGTCCATTGCCATGCAGCAAGCGCAGCCTTCTGGCAACTATCCGCAAGACCCGGTAATTGTTGTGAAAACTTTTTTAATATTCTCGCAGCTTGCGCCGTAACCGCTGCAAAATCAAGCGTTGCTGCCGTTCCTTTTTGCACCACGTATCTTGGCAATTTTGTAGCGCCCGGCATTACCATTCCATCAAAGGCGGCGTTGGTACATTTATTATAAACACCGCCATCATCTGGATCCTGCATCGTAAGCATCCAGCGAAGATTGTAAACAACTTCATTCAAAATGTCAGGAACGCCGTTGCCATGTTCAGGAATATTTGTTTTCAAAGTATCAAAGTAACCTGAAAAATCTTCATAGGCTGAAAGCAGTGTGCCCATTGTAATACCCGAGTTTACAATATACTTGTTGTAATCGCCGGCATCGTACCAACCACCCGGGCAAGAGACCACTGTTCCTTCGGGCCTTTGTGCCGTCGCCGCCGAAGCATGTATCAACACAGCCGTATCAGGATGGCCCGCGGGCCTCGCCCATTTGCCTGCATATTTTTCAAAAAGCGGCATGGAAACCCGCTGGTAGTAATAACCTTTTAAGGATGCAACAGCTGCAGTGTGATTTGCATTTTTTGCGATCGTAAACGGATAGGAATTTTCAACACCTTTTACTGCGATAAAATATTTCCCCGGCGTTTTGAATTTACTAAAGTCAGCAGTTCTTGTTTTCAAAGATGAGTTGGACGATTGTTGGAGTGCTGACAATTTACCGCTAAACATTACCTTGCTGTCACTCATCGAAACAACAGTAAAACCCGCATCTGCAGAGTCTTTCGTTACAACAATAGCAATCTTCGGCGCATTGGGATAGAAACCCAGTTGATTCAATCGAATCTGCGACTTTGCAATGACTGCACTTAATAAAAAGAAAACTACGAGTAAGTGTTTCATGTTGATGTTTTGCTCAAGTCATAAAGAATAGCAATTTGTTCGTCAAAAAAATCTATCGAAAAATCCTCAGGTAGACTTTTGTTGTTTGGACTATTTGCTGTTATTAATTCTGGATACAATTTTGCCAATTCTTGTGATTGATACGCTTCTAACTTGCTTCTTTCCTCACATAGCCTCTTCCAACCGTCAATATAGCTTTCGAAATAGTTTGTTTTATTTTGTTTGTCCAGATACAGTTGTGCTTCCATCACAAATTTCTGGTCAAAGTACAAAGCTGGCTTGCTTAAGTAATAATCCAAATATTTGTTCAGATACCCGATGCAATTCTCATCATTAAAAAAAGCAAGAGTTAACGCGTAAATGTGTCCAACGCAACAAACTTCACTTTTTAATAGATTCGTTCCGATAATATCAATAAGTTCTCTGTAACCTTTTACAGCAGCTAAATATGAACCAACCAATCGTGTCCTCCAATTGAAGTCTCCCAACAAGTTGAGGCAAACCTCTTTGGTTATTTCAGGTTTGATTTCTTTGATTTGGTTTATCCAATTTGAATTTCCATATTTTGCAATTTCCATGTAATATGGAACCACCCACTTTTTTATAAAGTCGGGAGACAACTCTTTGTCATTTCTATGTGTCGGCAAATTGTCGAAAGGTGAAACATGACGAACCGTTGCACCTGCAGAGTGACGTCTTGCCATTTCGTTTAGGTCGTCCATAATATACCGTTCAAATCTCAAATCTTAAAAAATCATGACAATCTTGAAATTCTGCGTTCCGGCTCTATTTCAAGATATCCTCAATCGCTTTCAATTCACTTTCACTGTAATCGATATTATTCAGTGCATCGATATTATTATCCAATTGTGCAACAGAACTTGCGCCAATCAACACCGTTGTGATACGCTTATCTTTCAGCAACCACGAGAGCGCCATTTGCGCCAGCGATTGATTTCTTGTTTTCGCAAGCTCATTCAACTTTTGTATTTTTTGTAAACGCTCTGGTGTAATATCTGTTTCTTTCAGGAAGCCATGTTCCTTTGCCGCACGAGAACCTTCTGGAATGCCTTTCAAATATTTGTCCGTCAGCATACCCTGCGCCAGCGGTGAGAATGGAATACAACCAACACCATATTTTTCCAGCACATCAAGCAGGCCGCCTTCAACCCATCTTTCAAACATGGAGTACTTTGGCTGATGAATCAAACATGGAGTACCCAAACTTTTCAACACTTGTATTGCCGCCTCAGCTTGAGATGCAGTGTAATTTGACAAACCAACATACAACGCCTTTCCTTGTCTTACCACAGTATCAAGCGCCATCATTGTTTCTTCAATCGGAGTTTCAGGATCGGGACGGTGAGAGTAAAAAATATCGACATACTCAAGTCCCATGCGTTGCAAACTTTGATCAAGACTTGATATCAAATATTTTCTTGAGCCCCAGTTGCCGTAAGGTCCGGGCCACATGAGGTATCCTGCTTTTGAAGAAATGATCAACTCGTCGCGCAAATAACCGGGGAAATCTTTCTTTAATATCTGGCCAAAATTTTCTTCAGCAGAACCCGGTTCTGGTCCGTAGTTATTTGCCAGGTCAAAGTGGGTGATGCCTCTGTCAAATGCACGGCGCACAATATTCCTGCCATTATCAAACACATCCACACTTCCGAAATTGTGCCACAGGCCCAGCGAAATGGCCGGTAATAACAGTCCGCTATTGCCGCAGCGGTTGTACTTCATTGAATCATATCTCGATGCTGATGGAACGTAGCTCATTGGTGTTTTTTTGAAAGCGGAAGATAAACAATTTCGAACTATGAACTATGAGGTATGAACTATGAACTGCTGCCAATGAAACTTTCCCCACATTATTTTGCGGCACGCAAGTTCATACTTCATACCTCATAGTTCATAGTTTTCTACTTGCTTTCCACCACCATCACCACAGCACCTCTCGCAGGCACTTTCACTTTAATGCCGTTGGCCGTTGTAGAAGAATATGGTTGCAAAGTATTATAGTTTGCGGGGCCGCCGGAAACACCGGAACTGCCGTTGCCATTTACAAACACTTTTCTTGAAAACTCGCCATTATCTGTTCCGCCTTCGAGACTATACCAATAGTAGCGATCACCTTTTTTAAAGTTCTTTGTCGTGATCTGTATTTCCTGCACACTGGTTGATTTGTTCACTAGTGTTACGCTCATTTGTCCGGACGTAAAAGACGACGCATAAGTCAAAATATCAGCATTCCCATTTCCGGCGCTGATCATCCTGTCACCCAGGAATTTTTGAAAATAATACATGTAGTAAAATGCAGGACGCGGATCCCATTTGTTCGCACCGGGCTCATCTCCTATATTAAACAAACCGTGATCATCACCGTTGCTCCAGCCATTTGCAAGGTCCCAGCGACTTGTCATTGCGTATTTATTTTTAATTGCTTCGTTCAGTAAAATCAAAGCGTGCAGACCATTTATATTTGACACAGCTTGTTGCGAACCCTGTGCAAAAATGTTCCACTCCGTTAAAGCAACGGGCTTCGTCGCAACACCGTTTGATGTCATGTTTGAAGTAATATAGTTCATCATGTTGCCTGTAACAGAAGACGCACTATCAAGTATTGCTTTAGCTGTGGAATTTGTGTTATAAGGCGTAAAATAATTGTGCACGATGTAGTAATCCGCAGCCGTTCCAGTATTGCCAAACACTCCACTGTTCCAATTCTTTTGTGTATCGCCCGCGTAAGATGCAGGCGCCGCTTCCATTACAACCGCACCAATGTAAATCGTCTTGCCGATTTCCTGTGCAGCCTTGCGCATGGAATCTGCAAATACTTTAAAGTGCTGGCCGTACAAATTGCCGGTATTCAACAACGGTTGCCCGTCTTTGTTAGAGCTTTGGTCAATGCGATAACCGGCTTCCCAATCGCCATAACATTCGTTGCCCACTTCCCAATATTTTGTGCGGCCGTTATCATAGCGCACCCAGTCTGCAGCCATGTGCGCCGCCGCGGCAACAGGATTACTGCTTGTTCCATAACGGGCGTAACCATAGTTTACCGTAATGATTCCCTGGCTGCCCGTCTGCTGCAAAAGTTGGTAATATTTATCAACACTTATCGTCCAGTCGTCCTGGTTTTGTCCTGTCCAGTAACCAGATGCAGCGCTTTTGCCGGTGGCATCTACGAGTGTCGCAGGTGCATCTGCAGGAAACTTATTTACCGGCGCGTTCCAGAAATAAATATCACTGATGCTTCCCCCCGGAAAACGAACGATGTTTGTTTTTAAATTAGAAAGATGCGTCATCAAAGTGGGTTGAGAAACAATTCCCGTCATCCAGCTATTCGCGTTGTTGCCAAAAACGGCCGGCGAAACTTTGGTAATCACGTTTGCAAAATCAACCGTAACAGTTGATGGATTCGAAGTAATGATCGTAGTGTCTTTGTAAGTGGGCGCTGAAAAGGTTTTTGCTTTCCAGTCGTTCATAAAGATACCGATCGTTGAGGCCAAAGAAGGGTCGACCTGTGGATTGATAACTTCTGTAACGACGGTGTCTGTGGGTGGCGTTGGGGTTGGATTTCCGCCTCCGCTGCTGTCTTTTTTACAGGATAGGAATAAGATCGAGGCACATAATGCAAGTTGTCCCGGAAATGTTGTGGTCATAAGTTGCTTACTTTATTTTGAAAAAATGAGAGATTAATAAAAAGGCCTGCTGACACCGCTGCATGGAAATACAGCGGTCCGCAGGCGTCTCATTTTTAATTACTACTTATAAAACCGAGTTTAAATTATTACTATTTGTTTGAGAATACTATTGTTATTGAAAAAAAAGGTTTCAAAGTCAAATTAGCATTGCACCATCAAACAGCGTTTTGGTTTAAAAAAATTGATACTCTATTATCGGATGTTTGTTTTGAAACTGCCTTGGTGGAATGTCCAATGCAAGGAGAAAATCGTAGTGTGAAGCAAATTTTTTACCGGAAACTGAAGTAATTCCGGCAGTTTGGCAAAACAATCATCAGGCAATAAGGCTATTTCAAAAGTAATTACTTAACACGCTGAAGGATAATACTTTTTTGATATTTATACGTTGGTTTTTAGCAGAGAGGAAAGTTGATAGTTGCTGGTTGTTAGTTGTTAGGAAGAAGATCGCGAAAAGGATTAGCCGCTAACTATTTCAAAATATCAAAACGAATGAGTGCGGTACTTAAACAAGAATGCAACACACAAGGGCCAACAACTAACAACTATCAACTAACAACTTGTCTGTATTTTTAACTCCCACAATTGGCGATTTTCCCTTACGTTTGCCCCGAACTTATACAACCATGAAAAGATTTTTTTTGCCTTTAACCGCTTTGGTGGCAATGTACCTGACGGCCTGCAACGGCGGCTCTTCCGATACTCCGGCTAATGATAACGCTGGCAACACAACAACCCTCGCCGAACCTCCGGCTTTGAAATATACTATCGTTAAAGACTACCCGCACGATACACTTTCTTTCACACAAGGATTAGTAGTGTATGATGGCAAAATGTATGAAGGCACAGGCGGCTCTCCCGAATACTCCACTTATAAATCATGGGTGGGAACGGTAGATATTGAAACCGGCAAAAACATTCAGAAAGTTCTGCTTGACACAACCTACTTCGGTGAAGGCATCACCATTTTGAAGGATAAAATTTACGAACTGACATGGAAGGGCCATAAGGGCTTTATTTACGATGCGAAAACGCTGAAAAAATCAGGTGAGTTCCCTATAAAAACTGAAGGTTGGGGCATTACAAACGATGGCACCAATCTTATTTTGTCAGATGGCTCCAGCAACCTGTACTTTCTTGACCCAAATACTTTCAATACCGCAAAAATTGTGAGCGTAACGGATAACAATGGCGGCGTTTCGGACATCAACGAACTGGAATACATCAACGGTTTCGTTTTTGCCAATAAATGGGAAACCAATTACATCTACAAGATTGATCCGTCCAACGGAAAAGTGGTGGCAAAAGCAGACTTTACAGGTGTTATAGAAAAGTATTCGAAAGGATTTGATGCTGAAACCAAAGGTGATGCGGTGCTGAACGGCATTGCGTATGATTCTATCAACAAGAAGACTTACATAACCGGAAAGTTGTGGCCGAAGTTGTTTGAGGTGAAATTCGAGTAGTTAGAACACAGATGACACTGATTTGACTGATTTTCACTGATTTTGTTCAAAATAAATTGAAGATGCGGATTAGAAAGGGCAGCTTTCTAATCCGCATTTTTATAATCGACGACTAGACGCATATCTGATCAAAGGCAAGACGAATTTTTTTATAATCGACAATAAGACGCATTTTCATGCGTCTCTACGGGTTTCGAAATTATTAGTTGGTTCTACAGCCATTTTTGACACTTAAATAGCATCTAATAACACGAACACTCATCCTCCTTTTCTCAAACATTTTCAGCGTTTTATTAAACTTTTTATAACGACTTCGCGCTTATCCACAGTTATCGCTAGTTTGTCAAGGACGCGTTGAATTATATTGGTTTCGTCATAACTTTGCGCATCTTTTCAAATAGTACAACCACACTAATATTTATGAATTTATTTGAAGCGCAATCCGGTGAATTTAAAGGCAGGCACATTGGGCCAACTGAAGCAGATTCTACTCAAATGTTACGTACGATCGGCGAAAACAGTCTTGAAGACCTGGTAGGAAAAACGGTTCCGGCAGCTATACGCATGCAGCACGAACTGAACCTTCCTAATGCAATGAGCGAATACGAGTACTTGCAACACATCAAGGAAGTATCTCTTAAAAACAAAACTTTCAAAAATTATATAGGTCAGGGTTATTATGACAACATTACCCCTTCGGTTATTTTGAGAAATGTTTTCGAAAACCCAGGTTGGTATACACAGTACACTCCGTACCAGGCAGAAATCGCACAGGGCCGTTTGGAAAGCCTTTTGAACTTCCAGACAATGGTAAGCGATTTGACTGCTCTTCCTATTGCCAACGCATCTTTGCTGGATGAAGCAACTGCAGCCGCGGAAGCAATGACAATGTTCTTTAACGCTTTGAACAAAGACCACGATCACATTTCCCGTCCAAGATTCTTTGTGGACAACGATACTTTCCCGCAAACAAAAGATGTGATCATCACCAGAGCCGTTCCCGTTGGCATTGAAGTGGTTTTCGGCGATTACAAAAAAGCACAGTTTGACGAAACATATTTCGGAGCCCTTGTTCAATATCCAAATGACAAAGGTTCTGTAGAAGACTACCGTTCATTTATCGACAACGCACACAAAGTGGGCGCTTATGTGGTAATGACAACCGATCTTCTGGCGCTTACATTATTAACGCCTCCGGGTGAATTGGGTGCTGATGCAGCTTGCGGTGTGGCGCAGCGCTTTGGTGTTCCTCTTGGCTTCGGCGGTCCTCACGCTGCATTCTTTGCAGTAAAAGATGAGTTCAAACGCAGCATTCCCGGCCGTATCATCGGTGTAAGTATCGATGCACAGGGCAACAGGGCTTTGCGTATGGCTTTGCAAACTCGTGAGCAACACATCAAACGCGAGAAAGCAACGTCTAACATTTGTACAGCACAAGCGTTGTTGGCTAACATGGCAGCAATGTATGCTGTATATCATGGACCTGATGGTTTGAAAAACATCGCAGAACGCGTCGCTTTGTTGACCCAGACTTTGGCAAACGAACTACAGGAAGAAGGTTACGAACTGGTAAGCGAATATTTCTTCGATACCATCACTATAAGAACTTCTGACGCAAAAAGCCTGATCGCGAAAGCATCAGAAAGACAAATCAACTTCCGTTTTATCGACAATAACCACATCGGTATTTCTTTGGATGAAACAACTACTCCAAATGATCTGCTCGACATCTTGTTGGTACTTGACAGAGAAAACGATAATGATGTTGCGGCTTTCAGTATCAATCATGAAGATGTATTGAGCGCTATCCCAACTGCTCTTACAAGAACATCTGAATTCCTTACACATCCTGTGTTCAACGCTCACCACAGCGAAACACAAATGATGCGTTATATAAAAATGTTGGAGAACAAAGATCTTTCTTTGAACACCAGCATGATCAGTCTTGGTAGCTGTACAATGAAACTGAACGCTGCCAGCGAAATGATTCCTTTGAGCTGGAGCCATTGGGCAAAAATGCACCCGTTTGCACCGGCAGATCAAACAAAAGGTTACCAACAAATCGTTGATGAGCTTTCTGCTTATCTCTGCGAAATCACTGCGTTTGACGCCTGCAGCCTGCAACCAAACAGTGGTGCGCAAGGTGAATACGCAGGTTTGTTAACCATTCGTGCATACCACGAAAGCCGCAACGAAGGACACCGAGATGTAATGCTGATCCCAATTTCCGCACACGGTACAAACCCTGCAAGTGCGGTAATGGCAGGCATGAAAGTGGTTGTGGTAAAAGCGTTGGAAAACGGATACATTGACGTGGCCGACTTGAAAGCAAAAGCAGAACAATACGCTGCTAATCTTTCCGGTATCATGATCACTTACCCTAGCACTTACGGTGTATACGAAGAGACTGTAAAAGAAATTACTGATATCGTTCACCAACACGGCGGACAGGTTTATATGGATGGTGCAAATATGAATGCACAGGTTGGTTTAACTGCTCCGGGCCTTATCGGCGCTGACGTTTGCCACCTGAACCTCCACAAAACATTTGCAATTCCACACGGCGGTGGTGGCCCTGGAATGGGACCAATCTGCGTGAAAAAACACCTTGCTAAATTCCTGCCAGGTCACGTTGAAGATACACAGAACACGGTGGGCGAATGGAACGGCACTGAAAAACATGCTGTTTCTGCTGCACCATTTGGTTCTGCTTCTATCCTCTTGATCAGCTATGCATACATCCGCATGCTGGGAGCTGGCGGTTTGAAAGCCTCTACAGAATTCGCTATCCTGAACGCAAACTACATGCGTGCAAGATTGGAAAAACACTACGACATTCTGTATACAAACCACAACGGTCAGTGTGCGCACGAGTTCATCGTAGATCTTCGTCCGTTCAAAAAATCTGCTGAGATCGAAGCTGAAGATATCGCGAAACGTCTTATTGACTTTGGTTTCCACGCTCCTACCATGAGCTTCCCTGTTCCGGGCACTATCATGATCGAGCCAACAGAAAGTGAAGACAAAGCTGAGCTTGACCGTTTCTGCGATGCATTGATCGCTATCCGCGAAGAGATCAAAGCAATTGAAGAAGGTGCTGCTGATAAAAAAGAAAATGCATTGAAAAATGCACCGCATACACAGTTTGCAGTGATCAGCTCTGAGTGGTCAAAACCATACAGCCGCGAAGCCGCAGCGTTCCCTCTTCCTTACGTGAAAGAGAACAAATTCTGGCCTTCTGTAGCCCGTGTAAACAACACTTACGGCGACAGAAACCTGATCTGTACCTGCGAGCCAATCGAAAGCTACATGGAAGAGCAAGTATAATCGCTTATTACATTTCGATGATAGAGTGGCAGCTTGAAAAGGCTGCCATTTTTTTTTGTGCATGCACTATTTTGCTTGTTGGCGTGTTGGCGCAGACATGCAGCTCGGCCGCAGCAGCGTGGCGTGTCTGTGCCGCGCATTACACGCTGTGCCGGCATTGCACGCACACGCTGCAATCGTTGGCACAGATACGCATCCGCACATGGGCCAGGCTGCATATCCGCGCCAACGATTGAGTGCGACATGCTAAACGGAATAACATTTTTAGAAAACATTTCCCGTCAAACATTTTTGACTCTTTTGATAACACAACTTTCGCA
>Ga0318568_10001440_pt1 | contig 10484 bp, 7 predicted proteins | sample GRESIP088b5f21_FD_203690 | JGI IMG/M metagenome (GOLD analysis project Ga0318568, IMG submission 203690) | Tropical soil microbial communities from Luquillo Experimental Forest, Puerto Rico - GRE.SIPMG.088b5f21 | ecosystem: Environmental > Terrestrial > Soil > Tropical forest > Bulk soil...
CCTATATTGGGGCGCCCCAATACCTAGATTGGCCGCAAGGTTGAGGCTTAGCAAAAGATAGTAATCGTTGGGCCTTTAGCGGTATTACCGACTTGGCCGTCAGCACCTACAATGTCGGATACGTACGGTTTGACCAGGGTTAACGTACTGAGGGCGGGGAGTGTTGCGTGGGGTGCGGACGGTGCGGTGCGACTCTGGAAGACGGCGACCGGTTCTGCGGGCATTGCGGTGCTCCAGCGGGAGGCTGCCCGTCGTGCGGTGCGCCGGTTATCGCCGGGCATCGTTTTTGCCGTGCCTGCGGCGCCGCGCTCGCTGAGGTCATCCCTGCGCCATCCGCGGCGGCGCCGGTCCCGGCGGCGGCGACTCCCGGGCCAGGCCGGGAGCCGGCGGCGGAGCGGCGGGTGTGCTCGGTGCTGTTCTGCGACGTGGTGGGGTTCACCCCGCTGTCCGAAGCGCGGGATCCCGAAGCGGTTCGCGAACTGCTGTCGCAGTACTTCAGCGTGGCGCGGACGGTGATCACCCGGTACGGCGGGCTGGTGGAGAAGTTCATCGGCGACGCCGTGATGGCGGTATGGGGCACCCCGACGGCCACCGAGGGAGACGCGGAACGAGCGGTACGCGCCGCGCTGGACCTGGTGAGCGCCGTAGCCGAGCTAGGAGCCGGGGCCGGGCTGCCGGGCTTGGCGGTGCGGGCCGGGGTGGTGACCGGCGAGGTGGCGGTGAACCTGGGCGCGGTCGGCGAGGGAATGGTCGCGGGAGACGCGGTGAATACCGCGTCCCGGGTGCAGGCGGCGGCCGAGCCGGGCTCGGTGCTGGTCGACGGGGCGACGCAGCGGCTGGCGGGCCGCGCGGTCGGGTTCACCGATGCGGGGGAGCATGCGCTGAAGGGCAAGGCCGAGCCGGTGCAACTGTGGCGCGCTACGCGGGTGCTGTCCGGGGTGGGCGGCAGCCAGCGGGTGGACGGGCTGGAGGCGCCGCTGACCGGCCGGGACGCGGAACTGCGCACGATCCGCGACCTGTTCCACGCCGCGGCGGACCGGCGGGTGCCGCGGCTGGTGCTGGTGTTCGGCCCGGCCGGCGTCGGCAAGTCCCGGCTGGGCTGGGAGTTCTTTAAGTACATTGACGGCCTGAAGGCGATGGTGTGGTGGCACCGGGGCCGGTGCCTGTCCTACGGGGAGGGGGTTGCGTTCTGGGCGCTGGCCGAGATCGTCCGGCAGCGGCTGGGCATCGCCGAGGAGGACCCGGCCGAGACCGCGGCGGCCAAGCTGGCGGAGGGTTTGACCCGCTACGTAGCCGATCCTGGTGAGCGGGGGTATGTGGGTGCGCGGCTGGGTCGGTTGCTCGGCGTGGCCGCTGAGGGGGATGACGGGGCCGCACTGTCGCGGGAGGAACTGTTCGCGGGGTGGCGGCTGTTCTTCGAGCGGCTGGCGGCCGAGAACCCCGTGGTACTGCTGGTGGAGGATGCCCAGTACGCCGATGCCGGGCTGCTGGACTTCCTGGATCACCTGATCGACTGGGTGCAGGACCTGCCGGTGTACGTGATGGTATTCGCCCGCCCGGAGCTCAGGCAGGCCCGGCCGGAGTTCGGCGTAGGCCGGAACCGGATCACCTTGACCCTGGACCCACTGGACCCGGGCTCGATGGAGACGCTGGTCGAGGCCCTGGTGCCCGGCATGCCGCACTCGGCGCGGGCCGCGGTGACCAGCCAGGCGCAGGGCATCCCACTGTTCGCGGTGGAGACGGTCCGGTCGTTGATTGACCAGGACATCGTGCAGCCCATCGAGGGGGCCTACCGGCTCGTCGGTGATGTCGGGGAACTGGCCGTGCCGGACAGCCTGCACGCGCTGCTGGCCGCCCGCCTGGACGCGCTGGACCCTGATATGCGGCGGCTGGTGGCCGACGCCGCGGTGCTGGGCACCACGTTCCCGGCCGAGGCGCTGATCGCGGTGTCCGGGCAGGACGAAGCCCTAGTGCGTACGGCGCTGGCCGAGCTCGTCCGCCGGGAGGTGTTCAGCGTGTCGGCCGACCGGCTGTCGCCGGAGCGGGGCAGCTACCGGTTCGCCCAGGACATGTTGCGGCAGGTCGCCTACGACACCTTGTCCCGCCGGGACCGCAAGTCCCGGCACCTGGCCGTGGCCGCGCACCTGCGCGTCGTGTTCCCCGGCGATGGCGAGGAGGTCACCGACGTCATCGCCCGGCACTACCTCGACGCGCTGCAGGCCGTGCCCGGCGACCCCGACACCGCCCAGATCCGCGGCCAGGCCATCAGCGCACTGATCCGGGCCGGCGAACGGGCCCAGCGCACCGGCGCCCCGGCCCGCGCGGCCGCCAGTTACGCCGCGGCTGCGGACCTGACCCTGGCCAACCCATCGGAAGCACCAGCCGCCGCCGGGCCGCCGGCCGGCCTGCTGTGGGAACGCGCCGCGGCCGCCGCCGACACCAGCGCTGACCATGCCCTGGCTGTCGAGCTGGCGGGCCAGGCCCGCGAGTACCACCGGCAGGCCGGGCAGGCCCGCGCGGCAGCCCGCGCCCAGGCCATCGCCGGGCAGGCGCTGCGCTATGGGGGCCGACTCGCCGAAGCGCGCGAGCAGCTCACCGCAGCCGTCGAGGCGCTGCGAGCCGATCCCGACACCGACACGGTGCGGGCCCTGAACAACCTGGCATCGGTGGAGGTGTTTGCCGGATCACCCGACGCGGACCGGCTGTCGGCTGAGGCGCTGACCCTCGGCCAGGCCCTCAGCGTCGGCGACGGCGAGCTCAGCCGCCTGTTCAACACCCGCGGGACCTACCTCGACACCACTAACCGACACGACGAGGCGGCCTCCTATTACCGCGAAAGCGCGCGGCTGGCCGGCCAGGCCGGCGACAGCATGCGCCTGGGACAAGCCCTGGCCAATCTGGCGGACGTCCTGGCAGGCACCGATCCCGAGGCGGCGGCGGAGACCGCCCGGACCGCCGCCGGACACGCGCGCCGGGCAGGCGACCAGCGCGGCCTGGCCTTTGCGACCGTCAACCTGGCCATGGCGCTGGTGATGCTCGGCGACTGGGACGCCGCCGACACCGAGCTCACCCAGGCCGCCGACTCCGACGCGCTGGCCGGCTATGACTTCCTCACCTGCCAGCGAGGCTGGCTGGCGGCGCTGCGCGGCGACACTGCCACCGCCCAGGCCCTGCTGGCGGGCCTGGCCGACCTGTGGGCCAGCGAAGACCCCCAAAACCAGGCGATCCTCAGCCTGGTCGAGGGCTTCACCGCCGCCGCCCGCCGCCAGCCGCGCGCCGCGCTCGGCCATGCTAAGGCCATCCTCGCCCACGCTGGCGCCCTGGGGATCAGCCACGACTGTGTGCGATGGGCGTGGCCGCTGGCCGTCCGCTCCGCCTACGACCTGGGCGATGCCGCCGCGGCCGACGAGCTGCTCACACTGCTCGACCACTACCGGCCGGGGCACTTGGCCCCGATGCTGCGGGCCGAACGCGACCTGGCCCGCGCCCGCCTGGCCGACAGCGACGCAGGCCAGGACGCCGCGGTCGCCTTTGCCGCGACGATCACCAGCCTGCGCGAGCAGTCCACCCCCTACCACCTAGCCCACGGGCTGCTCGACCACGCCGCCCGCCTGCTGCGCACGGACGAGGATGAGGCCCTAGCTGCGATCGGCGAGGCCGTCGGCATCGGCGAGCGGCTGCACTGCAGGCCGCTGCTCGACCGGGCTGAAACCATCCAGTCCGCCCAGCTCCGGACCACGGCCTCGTGACGAGGGCATCTGCTGGGTGAGGATCAGCGGCACGGCATCGTTGTCGCCGCAGCGTACGCGCACGAAGTGGACCGACTGCCCGTCGATCTCGGTCCGTTCAGGGACCGGGGAGCGCCGGTACGGTAGCCATGCCCAGGATCGAATGGGGCGGCAGCAGGCCGGACTCGAAGGCGGCGCCCAGGAGGGGACTGGTCTCCTTTCCACAGGGACGCCCGCAGGCGTTCACTGCCGCCGGTCCTCACCCGTCGAAGACCTGGCGCTGCCGGGGTTGTCCTGGGTCCGCACCGGTGCCTTCATCTGGTCCCACGTCAAGGGCAGGTCGGAACCGGAGACCTGGAAGAACTCGAAGCGGGTCTGCCTCATCAATGGCCGCAGCCGACGGATGATCGCCCGGTGCGGGTCGGCTGCGGCGAAAGCATCCAGGCTGGCCTGATCCTGCCAGACCGAGAAGGTCCAGAACGTCCTGCGCGCCAGCTCGGCATCGAGCGCGTAGCCGACCAGCCCATCGGCGCGGGCGAGCTGGCGCCGGATGGCCATGGTGTCGCGCAGGAAGCCGGGTATCGAGCGGCGGCGCTTGAGCGGCAGGCGGGAGGCCATCGCCACGTAGTGGCGGCCTGGGTCGACCGCCTGACGCTGGGTCCAGGGCAGTGCTGGCATCGGAGTCCTCCGTTCAGTCGCGTTATCTAACCAGTGGTAAGATAATCTGTCCATTGGTTAAATGTCAATTAGCATGGGACAATGCCGCCACAGCCAACCCGCCCGTATCATCACGGGGACCTGCGGCCCGCGTTGCTGCGCGCAGCCGTGGAAGCGATCGGGCACGCCGGTCCGGCCGCCACTAGCCTGCGAGAGGTTGCCCGGCGCGCTGGAGTAACCCACGCCGCGGCGGCCTACCACTTCGGGGACAAAGCGGGACTGCTCACGGCGGTCGCCGTGCAGGGGTACCGCCTGCTCACCGAGGAACTGCGGGTCGCCCGGGACGCCGACCGAGGCTACCTGGAGATGGGCGTGGCTTACGTACGGTTCGCGGTCCGCCATCGCGCCCACTTCGAGGTCATGTACCGGCCCGAGCTCTACCGCCCAGACGATCCAGAGGTCCGCCAAGCGCGCGCCGCCACCGCGGCCCTCCTATACGGCACAGCCAGCCCCGATACCAGACAACTAACGGCAGGGGCCGCGGCGTGGTCACTGGTGCACGGGCTCGCCACCCTGTGGCTGAACGGTAACCTCCCCGAAGCGCTCGGCACCGACCCGGAGGAGATCACCCGCCTCGTCGCTCCCTACCTGCGCCCCTCCGGAGAACAATGACAGCCACCGATGACGCCCGTGAAGGCGCCAGGCCAAGCGGGCCAGCCCAATCCGGCTAGACACATCTCACCGCATGGGCAAGCCGGATAACCCGACCGGGGGGGCCGGACTGCCTCATGACCCGCGGAGCCTCGATGCCGACGGCGCCGTGCTCTGTCGTGGCTGGCGGCAGGCGGTTATGCTGCGGTCGTGGCCGACCCACTGCTGTCACGGTTCGCCGCAGGTGACGAAGACGCGGTACGGACGATATACCGCGCGTACGGGCGGCTGGTGTTCGCTGTCGCGTACAAGGTGCTTGGCGACCGGGGGCTGGCAGAGGAGGCGACCCAGCAGGCATTCCTCCAGGCGTGGCGGGCGGCGGCCAGCTTCGAGCCGTCGAAAGAGCTCGGGCCATGGCTAGCCACCATCGCCAGGCGAGCGGCGATCGACGTCCATCGCCGGGAAGCCCGCCACGCGCACAGTCCGCTCGAGGATGCCGATCCGGCCGCCCCGGGCCTGGTCAGCCTGCCCCCGTCCGCGGATCGGCTCTATGACGCGTGGCAGGTCCGGCAGGCGCTCAGCGAGCTCAGCCCCGACGAGGCGAACCTGGTCCGGTTGCAGCACATGGAAGGGCTCACGCATAGCCAGATCGCCGAGCGGCTGAATATCCCGGTGGGCACGGTCAAGTCCCGTAGTTTCCGAGTTCACCGCCGCCTGGCCGGGCTCCTGGGGCACCTTCGAGGCGATGATCAGGCCGACTCGGCGCCGCGGCAGCCGCGTATCGGAACGGGAGGCCAGCGATGACTGACGAAGAACGCATCTCCTACCTGGCCGGGGATCAAGCTGGCGCGCCCGGGTCGGTTGATCCCGCGGACGCGGCTGAGCTTGACGATCTCCGCGCACTGCTGGCCGATCCCGCGATGTGGGAGGTACCGGGTCCGCATCTCGAAGACACCGTGGTGGCGGCGGTCACCGGCGCGGCCAGCCGGCAAACCGGTGATGAGAGGCCCGATCCGGCCGCGTCCGCCAGGCCGGCCGCGGGCGAACTCACGCGCCGGGCGCCGCGCCGGTCACGACGTTCGGTCATCGCCTGGGCGGCCGGAGCGGCCGCAGCGGCGGCGATTGCGATCGTCATCGCCATCGGTGCCACGTCCGGTACTGGCACACCCGCGACGACGTTCAGCGCGGCACTGTCGGGAACGTCGTTGGCACCAGGTGCGACCGGCCAGGCGACGTTGACCCAGACGACCGCCGGCTGGCGTGTGACGCTGCACGTCTCGGGACTGCCGCGCCTGGACAACGGCCGGTTCTACCAGGCGTGGCTGAAGAATGCCGCCGGGATACTCGTCCCCATCGGCACGTTCAACCAGTCCGGAGACGTCACGTTGTGGTCCGGGGTTCCCCCCACCCAGTACCCCACGATCACTGTCACGCGGCAACAGGCGAACGGCAACCCGGCCTCGTCCGGGCAGCGCGTTCTCATCGGGCATGCCCACCGCACCAGCTGATCTCCGGGTCCGGCCGCCCAGGTAGGGGACTCTGCCCGCAGGGCGCCCTCCAGCCGCCGGGAAATAAGGCTCCGGCGGGATGGAACCGCTCGGCCCTGCGCTGCGTACCGCCTGACATGAAACGCGCGATGCCCTCATTTCCCACAGCCATGACGGGCTCGATCAGCGCCACATGACAGACCGGCCCTCGGGGCCAAACCCTCACAGTTAGGAGTACTCACATGCGCAAACTATCTAGGCGAATCAGCGTGATCGCGGGGGCGGCGTTCCTGGCCGCCACGGGTAGTATCGCCGCCGGAATCGGCGGTGCCAGCGCTGACGCGGCAGTCACCCAAACCACGTTCCACATGGTCCGTTCTGCCGCCTCGGTCAAGGCAAACTGCCTTAAGGGCGCAGACGCCAAGGTCACCATCGAGTCCGAGGGCCCGGTCGAGGTCATGCGGGTCTCGGCGAAGCACCTGCCGCCGAACACGGACTTCGACCTCTTCGTCATCCAGGTCCCCAATGCGCCATTCGGGATCGGCTGGTACCAGGGTGACCTGGAAAGCAACAGCTCTGGTCACGCCCAAGGCACGTTCATCGGACGCTTCAGCGTCGAGACCTTCGCCGTGGCCCCAGGCACGGCGCCGGCGCCCCAGGTCTTCAACGGGCCCTTCCCCGACGCCAGCGCGAATCCGCCCTTCAATCCCGTGCAGATGTACCACCTGGGCCTGTGGTTCAATTCGCCAAAGGACGCAGCCGCCGCTGGCTGCGCGGGCGCGACCACGCCATTCAACGGTGAGCACGATGCCGGCGTGCAGGCGCTGAGCACCCGCAATTTCCCTGACCTGGCCGGCCCGCTACGCCAGGTACATTCCTGACTGCAGGCAATTTCCGGAGGGGACAGTTTTCTGTCCCCTCCGGTGCCAGCTGCGCCAGACACGGCTCCGTCATCGCAATCGTTCGGTAGAGCGCCATGTCCGGCGTAGGTACGCGTCATTTTGCCGGCCGAGCGATGCGGGGCAGGTCGCCGCAACGAGGGTGCTAATCCTCGCCGACCTGGGAGTAGCCGCTAGCCGAAACTGCCCGTCATGGTGACGGGAATGAGCGGGGACCGCCCGCTGTGGCAGTCAGCGGCAGGTCCACCCGCCGTCCACGTACAGGGTCTGCCCGGTGACGTAGCTGGAGGCGTCGGAGGCCAGGAACAGCAGCGGGCCGTCGAGTTCCCTGGTAGGCAAGTTCTCTGGTCAGCGCTACGACGCCGGCTTTCGTCGCGCTGTAGCCGGCCAGCCCGTACCGGTCGAGGCTGACGGTGGCCGACGGTGAGGCGATATTCACGATCACTCCGCTGCCCCGGGCGAGCATGTGACGGCCGACGAACTGGCTGAGCCCGAACACGGCGGTCAGGTTCGTGTCGATCAGGTCCTGCACGTGCTCTGGGCTTTCCTCTTCGGCCGGGCCGGCATACGCGACCCCGGCGTTGTTGACCAGGATGTCGATCTGCCCGAACCGGCTGGTAGCGGCCTGGACCAGAGCCTCGCGGTCGGCGGGGCTGCGCACGTCGCAGGCCACCGGCAGCGCCTCCCGCAGCCGGGCGGCCAGTTCAACGTCTTCCTGATGCCGGCGGGAGGCCAGGACGACGCGGGCGCCCGCGCCGTCCAGCGCCTCCGCGAACCGCCGGCCAAGCCCGGAGGACGTGCCGGTCACGATCGCGACCCGGCCATCGAGCGAGGTCACGGGACCAGCCCGCAGAACCGCCAGACCGGGTGGTCACCCGGCAGCATCTGCCCGCCGGCCCAGCCCGACCGGCAGGCGAGATCGCGCATGGCCGCCGGGCAGATGAGGCTACCGGCCAGCTCCGGGTCGGGGCCGCCCCGGCCCTGCGGAAGGCACCAGATCGCGCTGGCCGGGGCAAACAAGCGCCCGGTCTCGCCGCCGGGCGCGGTGAAGCTGCCGACTGCCCGCTCGTCCACGACCAGGACCGTACCACCCGGCCGCACCGCGGCGCGAGCGTGCCGCAGGACCTCGGACGGGCCGCGGGAAGTCGTGCACGCACTCGATGAGTAGTACCAGGTCGTGGCGCGGCGGCCAGTCTACCGGCTCGTCCGCTGGGCTAGCCGCACCTCCAGGTCCACCCGATCGGCTAGGCCGTGATCAGCGCACCACAATGATCCTGCTTGTAGGGGGCCAGTTCCGGCTTGACCTCACCGTTGGCAGCATCACGCTCAAACGGCAAGGCGATTACGTGGTCGCGCGTCCCGGCATCGACCACTCCTGGCACGCGGAGCAGGACTCCACCGTCATAACAATCCGGTGGCCCTCGACGCCCACGACGTGATCAAGACCGCAGCAGGCTCCGCAGCGAGCCCGTTTTCCTGCCTTGCGGGAGCCCGCCGGGGAGTATTTTCCATTGTTCTGATAGGAAATCAGATTGAGTGATATACGGGTGATCATCTCCGCATATCGGGCCGAAAATATGAGCGAGGATCACCCGTATATCTAGCGTTATATGGCCCGAAGGGCTCGGTGATCTTCTATCACCCATATAACGATGCTCCTATGTTTGTCAAGCCTTTCGGGAATGGCTTCCAGATTTCGTGCTGAGCGCAGCTGGTAGGCGGGGAGCATGCATTATACGGTGTAGTTATGACGCTTTCATCTGGGCTTACTCAGGCGGTTTGCGCGATCTCATCTAGGCCGGGTGACGCCGTGACCGGGCTTGCTGCCAGGCCCTTCCTCGCAGCCTTATCGTGGCCGGCGCTCACCGCGTGTCAAGGTCGTACGTCCTCGCTTCGCTGCGGGCGCTCCACCTTGACATGCGGCTCGCCGCCGGCGATCGGGCAGCAGCCGGGGAGGGGGCAGTGCAGGACACCAGCCTGCGCGTTGTTGCCGACCCGGCCGTTACCGGAGCGGTGCACATGCTGGTGCGCTGATGGTGAGCCACCGGCGGGCAGGCGGCCGTCAGGACAGGGATGAGCCACGTAGCAGGCACGCTCTTATCAGGACAGGCCGGCCTGGGCCGGGGTAAGGCAAGTGGCTGGCGGCGGGCCGGCAGATCGTTATCAGGACAACCCCATCAGGGGTGTCAGCCGATTATCGGGCCAGGCCCGCCGCCAGGATCGGGGATGTCAGGGCCGGGGCAGGTGGCGGTAGACCTCCCGGGCGACGTACCGCTTGAGGATCCTGATCACCTCGGGTTTGGAGCGGCCCTCGGCCAGGCGGCGGGTCATGTAGGCCTGGGTGCGGGGGTCGTTGCGCAGCCGGGTGATCACGACGCCCCACAAGGCGGCGTTGGCCTGCCGGTCACCGGCGCGGTTGAGCCGCCAGCGGGTCACCTTGCCCGAGGAGGCCGGGATCGGCGCGGTGCCGCACAGGTGCGCCCAGGCGGCCTCGGACCGCAGCCGGCCCGGGTTGTCCCCGGCGGTGACCAGCAGTGTGGCCGCGGTGTCGACGCCGACCCCGAACAAGGTCAGCAGCTGCGGGGCGGTCTGGGTCACCAGCCCGGCGAGCAGCGCGTCGAGGCGCGCCTTCTCCTCATCCAGTGCCAGCACCCGGCGGCCCAGGATCTGCAGTGCGGTCTTGGTGGCGGCCATGACCGGGTCCGCGCCTTCGCGCTGGCGGGGCCGCAGCGCCGCGGCCCGGGCGGCCAGCTGATGACGGGAGACGTCCTTGAGCCGCGCCCGCAGCTCCTCAGGAGCGGTGAAGCTCAGATGGCGGATCTGGTTGAGGGCCTGGATCTTGGCCGACCGGGCCGACCGCTTGGCTACCACCAGCGCCCGGATCGCCTCCACGTTCCCGTCCCGGGTCTTGGCCGCGCCGCAGGCCCGGCCGGACAGCGCGGCCCGGGCCGCCTCGATGGCATCCAGCGGATCGGACTTGCCAGCCCGTCGGCGGGCCTGCCGGTTAGGGCGGTCGACCTCGACCACCTCCACCCCGGCCGCCCGCAGATGGCGGGCCAGTC
>Ga0318568_10001444_pt1 | contig 10469 bp, 5 predicted proteins | sample GRESIP088b5f21_FD_203690 | JGI IMG/M metagenome (GOLD analysis project Ga0318568, IMG submission 203690) | Tropical soil microbial communities from Luquillo Experimental Forest, Puerto Rico - GRE.SIPMG.088b5f21 | ecosystem: Environmental > Terrestrial > Soil > Tropical forest > Bulk soil...
GATTTATTCCCTGGTATGGTAATGCCTGTATGCAAAACCAAAGATGAGCGGGAACACCCATAATGAGAATATCATCGCCATCAGGATACCGCCGATAACCACTCTTGCAAGCGGACGCGAACTCTCAGATCCGATACCGTAAGACATAGCTGCCGGCAACAGCCCGATGGCGGCCATTAATGCGGTCATCATTACAGGGCGTATCCTGGTGTCTACACCTAATTTAATGGCCGTGTACAAAGTGTCGGGGCCATGTATGGTAAGCAAGTTTTCCTTAAATCTTGTGATCAGGATGATGCCATCCTGTATACAAATACCAAAGAGTGCGATGAACCCAATGCCCGCCGATATGCTGAAATCTGTATGCGTAATAAATAGTGCGGCAATACCACCTATTATGGCAAAGGGTACATTGGCAAACACCAGCAGTGCATCTTTAAAATTTCCAAACATGCTCAGCAGCAAAATGAATATCAATGTAAGACTGATGGGCACCACCTGGGCAAGTCTTTTCTGCGCCCGCTCAAGGTTTTCAAAATCTCCCTGGAAGGCCATGCTATAACCTCTTTTTAAATGCACCTGGTCGTTTACTTTTTCCTGCGCTTCCGCAATAGTGCTACCCATGTCGCGGCCACGCACAGAAAATTTAAGTGCAGCATACCGCCGGTTATCATCCCTGAAAATGAGGCTGGCGCCAGTTCGCTGCGTAATGGTAGCGATCTCTTTAATGGGTACTTTACTACCATTCATAGTAGGCACCAGCAGCTCACCAATTTCTTCCGGTGTTTTACGAAATTCTGCCGGTAAGCGCACCCGTATGTCGAATATCCTGATGCCTTCGTACAGCAGGCTTGCAGGCACTCCGCCGGGTCCAAGACCACTCATCGCCATGCTGATCACTGCATTTGCCTGTGCGGTAGTAACACCATATAGTGCCATCTTCTGCTGGTCAAGATTGATGTCAAGTTCAGGCTGCCCTGTATTGTGTATGATACCAAGATCTTCAATGCCGTCCACTTTCTTCAGCACATTGAAACACCGGTTCAATTGCGTTTCCATATAAGGTATTGAGTCGCCAAAAATCTTTAGACAAATACTTCCTTTTACGCCCGATACTGCTTCCTCCACATTGTCCATGATCGGTTGCGAAAAGTTGAGGTCCACGCCAGGTATAACGGATAATGCCTTATTCATTCGATCCACCAATTCTTCTTTGCTGATCTTTGGGTTCCAATCATGTTCAGGAAACATCAGAATATCAAACTCGTTGTTGTAGTAACCGGTAACGTCTGTGCCGTCATCCGGTCGTCCTGTTTGCGATACGCAATATTGCACCTGCGGAAATTTCATGATGATATCCCTGGCTTGTTGTGCTATCTGTACCGATTTGTCAAGATCCGTACTGTAATTGGCCTGCACCCTCAACCAGATGCTGCCTTCGTTTAACTCCGGAAGAAATTCTGCACCCAAATATTTAAACGAATAGATGCCCACCACCATAATTACCAACGCAACTGGCACTACTACTTTTTTTCGTTTATACGACCACACAAAACCTTTCAGCAGGAAGCCCATTAGCGGATGAATAATCGGGTTGTGTTTTTCCTTTACATTCTTGCGCATCAGCAGGCTGATTAACACTGGTACAAGTGTAAGCGTTGTGATCAATGAGCCCAGTAATGCAAAGCTTAACGTATATGCCAATGGCGAAAACATTTTGCCCTCTACTTTCTGAAAGGCGAATATTGGCAGTAGGGCAGTGATGATGATGACGTTAAGATAGAAGGGCCGTTTTCCAATATCTGCGGCGGCTTTCCTGATGAGCCCCAGTTTGCTCAACTTATTGAACTGTTCCATTCCTGCTTCCTTTGCCTTGTGATCCAATATCACGAAGATGCCCTCGACCATTACGATGGTACCATCGAGGATGATCCCAAAGTCTACAGCGCCCAATGATAAAAGGTTTGCAGACATGCCCATGAGGTGCAAACAAATAAAAGCAAACAAAAGCGATATGGGAATAATGATAGCTACAATGGCTGTGGCGCGCCAATCAAAAAGGAAAATGGAAATCAGCACTATTACCAGCAATATACCTTCCACAAGGTTGTGCAAAACAGTATGGGTTGCATAAGATATAAGATCGGCGCGGTCATAGTAAGGAACAATCTTTGTGTCTGCGGGAAGTACATAATCATTGAGGTACTTGATTTTTTCTTCGATTGCCTTTACCACCTGTGACGGGTTTTCTCCCTTCCGCATCACAAGTATTGCTTCAACTACGTCACCCTGGTCGGTCACTTCTGTTTTGCCATTCTTGTCTTTAATCCGATCGCTTCTCGCCACCCATCCAAGGCGGGGAACATTTGATATTTCTACTTTTGCTACATCTTTTACCAGTAGCGGGACACCATTGTTATTTTGTATGATGATGTTTTTTATCTCTTCTATATCGTTCAATAATCCTATACCTCTTACCACAAATGCCTGGTGGTTCTGAAAGATCATATCACCACCCACATTGATGTTGGTATTTTGTATGGCAGTAAAAATATCAAGCGGCGTAAGCCCAAGATTAGCCAGTTTGCCGGGATCCACATCAATCTCGTAGGTTTTTGTTTTACCGCCAAAACTGTTGATGTCTCCCAGGCCGGGCACGGCTCTCAACTGCCGGTCCACCACCCAATCCTGTATTGTTTTCAATTCACGCACATCCCTGAACGTACTGCGCAGTGTATAACGGAATACCTCGCCGGTGGGACCAACAGGAGGTTGCACCGCAGGTTGAACATTGGGCGGCAGGATTGCATTGGGCAGCAGGTTCATCACCTGTTGCCTTGCCATCGGGTCCTTTACATTGTCATCGAAAATGATTTTTATAAACGATAGCCCGAAAATGCTGGTGGACCGCATATGTATTTTCTGCTGCACGGGGTTCATGGCTATTTCTATAGGAATGCTTACAAACTTTTCTACTTCTTCTGCGCTGCGTCCCGGCCACTGTGTAATGATATCAATCTCGGTATTGGTAACGTCAGGAAAGGCTTCAATCGGCATGTTCATAAACGTGATGATGCCGGTTATGATAAGCAGCGACGTAAGAAAAAGAATGAAGTATTTATTCTTGAGGGAGAACCCGATAATTCCTTTGAGAAACTTGTTCATTGACCTTGGTTTGAGTGTGAATCTTTAGTTGTTTAACTGGTCGTAAATCTGCACTGCATCAGATGCAACGAGCCGATCCCCGGGCTTAATATTTCCGGATACATATACTTTGTTGCCAAACACCTGTAACCTTTGCACAGGTGTGATCGCGGCCCTGCCGTTGCCCTGGTACACCAGCACAAAATATTCGCTGTTGTCAAATATCATGGCGCTTTGCGGAACGTATAATGCCTGCTTGTGCTCTGTATTGGTTGCGGTAACGCTTGCAAACATTTGTGGTCGTAATGCATAGTCTGGGTTGTCAATGATCACACGAACGCGCATTACCTTGCTGCTGGCGTCAAGCACGTGCATTATCTTATCAATTTTTCCTTTGAACACTCTGCCGGCAAATGAAAGTGTTGTTATCTCTACATTGTCGCCAATATGTATTTTATCTATGTTCGACTCATACACATTGCCCCAAACCCACACCTGCTTGAGATCTGAAATAGTAAAGAGCGGATTGGCGTTGTCTGGCCTGATGGCTTGTGCGTTGGTTGCAAATTTTTGTACGATGAATCCGCTGATGGGCGCCTTGATAATGTAATTGCCTAAAGTATCGTTACCGTTAATCTTCAAAACCCTTTTTGCCATTTCCAATTGCGACACGGCCTGGTCATAGTTGGCCTGCGCACTGGTAACATCAAGAATAGAAGCCAGGCCGCTTTTATAAAGTGCCTGGGTAGCATCCAGTTGCTTCTTGTTGGCTCTAAGATTGGTTTCTGCAATTACAAGATTATTGCTGTAACCCGCCATTTCACTGCTTCGCACGATGGCGAGACCCTGTCCTTGTTTAACATAATCACCCAGTTGTACTTTTATATCCTGTATATTACCGCTTACCAAAGAAAAAATATTCACCTGTTTATCCTGGTCAAAATCAACCTGGCCGGTAAGTGTAATCGCATTTACCAGTTCGCCTTTTTTTACGGAATCAATGGTCAGTGTTTTTAAAATAGAATCTGGAATGATGTATGGTTGCTTGCCTTCCGGCAACTGCACTGTAGGAGCTTCGCAGCACGGCAAACAAAAAATGATGGTGCTGATTATCATAGCAGCTGGAAGGTGACGACGTATAATTTTTAATGCTTGTTGCATGGTATTGCTTTCTATTAATTGAAAAAATTAGTACCGGTAAGGAAGTTGAGGTACTCTAGGGAGTTTACCCTGTTGAAACGGATGGTATTCAACTGAACAATATTCTGTTTATATGAATCATAAAAGGTGAGGAAATCCAGGAGCTTTACATATCGCTTCTGATAATTTTCCAGCATTGCCGCCGCCAGTTTATCGAAGTGCCCTGCAAAATCCGGGTTGATCTGCCGGTACAATTTTTCGGCATCAATTGCTTTTTGTAAACCACGTCCAACCTGCTCCGTTATCATTTCCTGTGTAAGGGTCAACTGCGTTTTGTTCATGTCTATAAGCAGTTTGCTTGATTTGATATTACCCTGGTTGCGGTTGAATACCGGAATATCAAATCCCAGGGAAACCGCATTAAAATTGGTGACATAGCTACCGTGCCGGTCATAGGTCAGGCCAAGTGTAAGGTCAGGAATGGCCAATGCCTTCTGCAGTGAATAGGTTTGTTCGCTGAGTGTAAGGGTGCCTTTGGCTATCCACAAGTCGGTTCTGTTTTGATACGCTGAATCTATCAGGGTTTCCAGTCCAAAACGTCTTGGGTCGGCAGCCTCCACTGTGGCAGCATCTATCGCAGGTTTGATAAATTTTACAGAGGGAATCCTTAGCAGCAACCTGAGCTGGCTTTGCTGGTCATTGATATTGTCTATCAGTGCCTGGTATTCGTTTTGCAGAGAATACAATTGCGCCTGCATCCGCACCAGATCAGCTTCGGTCACATATCCGTTTCCTATCTGTTGTTCAAACGCATTGATAATAACTTTTAACGAATTCATTTCTTCGTCATAAACTTTCGCAGTCTCCTGCAGATAGTAGATGTTAAAGAAAATGGTTCGAAGTCCCAGCTTCAATGTCCGCAACAGGTCAGCCAAATTGTACTGGGCGAGTTTGTAATTTGTTTCTGCAATCCTTGTTTGCTTTTTTATTTTGCCTGCCAGTTCTATCAGCTGGCTTAATTGAAAAGCCTGTTCAGCGTCATTGGGGTCGGCAATCTGGAACCACTTTCCGGTTTCTGTATTATAGGCGCCCTGTACAAAATTAAGGTTGGGATTGGGCCATAACTTTGCCTGGAGAATAAGCGCTTGTGTAGCGCTCACATTGTATTTCTGCGCAAGCAACTGCAGGTTGTTTGTCAGAAACTGTTGTTCTGCCTGCGGCAAACTCAAGGAAAGTGTGTCTTTGTTAACATCAATGGTTTGCCCCCGGCTGCTGTGTACGAACGCAAAAACAAACAATACGCAATGCACGTACCTGGCTAAACTAGACATGCTGTTTAAGATTTTTCATTTTACAACCCGATTGAACATTTGTTCGCAGCCTGAATTGCTGCAGAAATGGTTGAATAATTAATTTGGAGGGACAAAGCTAAAAAGGGCAGATTAGTGCCGTCTTAAACAGAGATTAAGGCGCGATTAAATGCAAATTATAATTGCTTAATGCAAACGTTTTTGTTGTTAATTGATAATGATAGCGTTATTGCATTTTCGTAGACTTGACTGTAAAAAAGGAGGCGCCCTAAGTCATTATTTCTGAGGCAGCCTCCTTTTAAATCATTTCCGTTAATAAATGCCTTTTACAATTGTGTGCAAGACTTCAACGCGATTACCTTTTACTAAAAAACCGGGGTACACTTTATTGATGAAATTGTTGATCTCAATACAAGTTGAGTATGTTATATATCCATTTAGCGAAACTCTCCACGGCAAATAGAAGGCATTCGGAAAATAAGAATCATGTTGAATTGTCAGCATTTGACCTTTACTATTAATCAATGTTATTTCGCTCCAATCAGTTGTTGTGCTCCATCCGCGTGGAGTTTGCAAAATATCATTTAAAGTGGGGGATGCTATCATCTTTACTGAATCAACAAGATGCAAAAGTCTTGAAAAGTCTATATTGTTTTTTGCAAAACTGAATCCTGTATTTTCAGCACCTGAACGGGTGTCTTTCTTTTTCTTGGGATTTTCGATGCCTTTTTGAAATTCTATTATATCATTTTTGCACTGCTGGTATTCTTTCTCGGTAAATGCAAGATCATTTATAGAGGCATTATTTTCAGGATTAAACAGTAAATTAATTTTACAACTGAATGCGCCAACTACTGCTGAATCAATTATTGCGTCATTTGCTGGGAGCAATTCAGAATGTTTTGTTCCCGATGAAGCTTCTACATCCTGTTGATAAACTTCATCTCGCAAAGTGTATGTAAGTTCGTCTGAATACATGTGAAAACAGCCGTGGCTACCTTTTCTGAAAACAATACTTGTAATACCTGCATCGCAGAATTTTTTGATCATCTCGTCTCTTGTTGTTTTTCCCATTGGTTTCCCCGTCAATGAAAAATAGAAAATCGAATCTCCTTTTTGATATAAGAGTTGTTCATCTTGAATAGAGTAAATGCCATTGTCTTTTGGGAAAGGCGCGTCAAATGCATATTCCCACACGCTATCGATCGTACTCTTTGCAGAAAAAATTTTATCGTTTTTTATTCCGTACGCTTTTCCGTTGAGTGCATAACCAATGGCATAGGGCAGCTCAATAACCGGATTTTGACTTTTGATTTCTGCATAGAAAACCGGTTGAATGCCCTGCCATTTTCCGATTTTATTGTTTATGAAAAAGAATAAGGATCCATTAAAACATCTTGCGTCGTAATGGCTTCCGGGCTGACGCTGCAATGAAGCAGCTACCTTTAGTTCATCATTGCTTTTAATGTATTCACCTTTATTTGTTTTAAAGAAGAGTCCTGAATTTTCGGGGTCGGTATAGAAGTCAACATAATCCGGAAGAAAAATCCAATTGATCGTATCCTTCCTGCTGTAGAAGACCATATCTTCCTGGCAAACGATGTAGTAGTCCTTATAAATTCCTACTTTATTGAACTCCGGTCTCTGGTTGGTATTTGTTTTCGAATATTTTTTCTGATCAAGAGGCGTCGGCAGGGTTTTCCAATTTTCGCAGTTATCATCTGTTACTGCGAGCGCATTCCAAACCGATCCAATAATTCCTTGTTTTTGTTCATTAAAAAATATATTGGTAAACCGCTGCTTTGTGGTAGGGAATTCAAACCTGGTCCATGTAGCACCAAAGTCCTTTGTGTAAGCTATTCCGCTTCCCGAAACGCTCAGCCACGCCTCGCCATTGCTAAGTTTTGAGGCATCGTCCACCCAACCATTTTGTCCGAAATTTACCGCTGTCCAGTCTTGTCCACCGTTTGCAGTTCGATAAATGACATTGTACTTACCGCTTTGGGCGGATATAAAGCCTGAAACAAAACCCGTATCCTTGTTGAAGAAAGTTGCCCGTTCCAGTGTACATCCCGAAATAAAGGTTTTTCTTGGATTGTTTTCCAACCATTCACTGTTTAACGAAGGTGATATGGCGAATTCACCCGCTTTGGTTGTTAGAGCGCATCCTTCACCTTTAAAAACATCAAGCTTGATCGCATAGCTTTGAAAATTGAGCGGAAGCCCTTTATTGAGCTGCGCGAATGTTTTCGCCACGAAAAGAAAAAAGCACGTAGTAGCCAATATTTTTTTCATTGTATTCATAACTAACAAGCTTGATGCGATTATCAATTATTTTACACAATGCTAAATATCCATTTCTTAAAATAATAATAAAAATCTGGTGTTGGCCATTTTTATAGAAGCCTTGAATTTTGAACACTGTACTGTGTTCAATCCGATACCTGGCAACTAAAATGCATAAAAATTGCCGGGACTACATCTGTTAAAATGCAGGCCCGGCAAAATTTGCGACATGGCCATTAAAATTCTACATGTGCCCTTAAGCCAAAAACATGCACAGGTCCGCGATCTTTGTTGTATCCGGGATTATTAACAAACTGGTAGTCGAATGTAAGCCAGAGGAAGTTGGTTAAACGGGCATTGTAGTATGTCTCAATGATGCCTTCGGTTCCATAGTTCAACTTGCCGTCTCCAATGATGAAACCATACCCGCCTGCAGATAGAAAATTTCGATGATCCTGAGATATTCCGTTGACAATACCTATAAGACCCACTTCATCGCTCTTTCGTTTCCAACGCGTTCCTTTAATGGATACGCCTGCATTCAATGTGCGATCTATTTCTGTAAAGGCCCATGTTGCGTCTTTACCATCGTTCCATCCGGCGCGACTAAAGAAGCCAATGTTGTTGGTTAACTGTTGCTCAAAGTTTAATCCAAGCCCTGTTTTTCTGCCGCCATACTGGTTGTTTTCCGCTTCTCCTTTTATTACATCCAGCAGAAAGGTGTTGTTTTCTTTGATGGCCCGGATGCCGCTTGTATACGAAGGTGCCTTGGAGTAGGTATTGCTAACAGTGAAACGGATGGCACCCGGACGTTTGGCAATCGTGAACGAGTGTTCAAGTTCCAGCGTTTCTGAGTGTGCATGCAGGTTATACTCCATCAGGTGATAGTTGGCTATGCGCGGCACCGCCACACTTGAAAGGCGAATGGCCCAAGTAGGATGTATCAATTCTGCCACTATACCCATCGTGTATCCTCGCGTGTTTGCCGGATAGTCCCAGGCACCGTTTGCCCAGGCCGACCAGTTGAAAAATTGCGTGCGTGGATCTTTGCTGTAAGCATTGTTATCGTAGAAATCGCTAATGGCAAATTTTCCGGCGGAAATCGTAATGCGATTTGTTGGGATTTTATCTGCCACCTGGTTTGCATCATCCGCTACTTTTTCATAACTGGTATTTCCCAAAGGAAAAGTTTGTTGAAGGTATGCCCTTGCAACAAACACCTGTGGCGCTACTTCACCTACGCGATATGTTTCTCCGTTCAGTGCACCTGCTACTCCTGTTGCAAAACTAAGTCCGTTACCACCGGATACTTCCGGGTTGAAATAAACCGCAGCGCCTTTCCATAATTTTCTTCCAATAAAAAGCGTTGCAGTAACGCTGGTAGCAGCCGGCTCTACACTATCTGCAAGGCTGTTTGCGCCACTGTACAAAGAGGGGAAGCCTGCATGCACCTGTGTAATAACCGTCGTTTGAAAATGGCAGGTCCATTTATTGTCAGTACTGTCTTTTTTTGTTTGTGTTTGTTGTGCATCGATGTCTTGCGAAAAAGCCATCGCTGCCATTGCGGTAAAAATTTGGGTTCTCATCGTCCTGGTGTTTTGTTTACTTACAGATTAAAATAGATTGCCGCTGTTATAGCCACTGATGGAATTTGCGTATGTACCAATTTTTAACAAACTGGGTAAGCAGGCAGTAACAAGTCAAAATGCCGATCAACCATGGGAAATAACTGAGCGGTAATGGCTGCATTTTTAACCCTGCGGCAAATGGTGTAAACGGCAGGCAAATACCAACGAACATAATTGCTGATGTAAGTGCTACCACCGGAGCGGTTGCCCAGCTTTGAACGAACGGTATTTTGCGGGTACGTATCATGTGTACGATCAATGTTTGCGACAACAATCCTTCAATGAACCATGCGCTTTGGAACAAAGACTGGTGCCCTGGCGTGTTGGCTTTAAATACGTAAAACATAACCGCGAAAGTGGCATAGTCAAACAGCGAACTGATTGGCCCTATGAAAAGCATGAATCGCTGGATGTCTGATGCTTCCCATTTTTTCGGCTGCTGTATAAAATCTTCATCCATTCTATCCCAGGGAATAGATACCTGCGAGATATCGTACAAAAGATTTTGTGTAAGCAATTGTACCGGCAGCATAGGTAAAAAGGGTAAGAAGGCGCTTGCACCCAGCATGCTGAACATATTACCAAAGTTGCTGCTGGCGGTCATCTTAATATACTTGATGATATTGCCAAACGTTCTGCGTCCGTATATCACACCTTTGCGCAAAACCATCAGGTCCTTTTCCAACAGGATAATATCTGCACTTTCTTTTGCAATATCTACCGCTGTATCTACACTAATGCCAACATCTGCATCGCGAAGAGCCGCTGCATCGTTAATGCCGTCGCCCATAAATCCAACGGTGTGTCCCTTTGCCTGCAATACTTTTACCACCCTGGCCTTTTGCAGCGGACTTAGTTTTGCTAGGATAGAAACATTGTCGACCTGCTCCTGCAGTTGCATGTCTGTCATTTGCTCAATATCATTACCAAGAAGTATTTTGTCAAACGCAATACCTACATC
>Ga0318568_10001448_pt1 | contig 10447 bp, 9 predicted proteins | sample GRESIP088b5f21_FD_203690 | JGI IMG/M metagenome (GOLD analysis project Ga0318568, IMG submission 203690) | Tropical soil microbial communities from Luquillo Experimental Forest, Puerto Rico - GRE.SIPMG.088b5f21 | ecosystem: Environmental > Terrestrial > Soil > Tropical forest > Bulk soil...
CGGGCTGACGGAGGAGCAGGTCAACCCCGGCGTGGTGGACTACTTCCTGATCATCGGGATGGCGACCCTGCTGGAGCAGCTACTCGCGGCCGCCGCGGCCATCGGCGCACCCGAGCGGCCCGGCATCCTGGCGCCGTACCTCATCAACGCCATCTCCCACCAGCACGACATGTTCCTCGCCATCTGCGACCGGCTCACCTGAGGGGACCGGTGACATGATCACCCGACCGACCACCGACGCGCTCATCCTGGACTGCTGCCGTGAGCTGACCGAGGCGATCCTGCCCGGGCTCACCGACGAGACCCTGCGGCTGCGGCTCGTCATGACGGAAACGGTGCTGCGCAACGCCGCGGTTCGCGCGGCGCACGAGATCGCCTGGATGCGGGAGGAGACGTCCGCCCTGCTGGCCTACGCCGCTGAGGTGGCGGCCCGGCACGCAAGCGAGGCGCTGCGTGACGCCACGGCCGCGGTGGAGGCGAGCCCCGGGGAAGGCCTGCATCTCACCGAGGTCGTCGAGCGGTATGAACGGGCCGGCCAGGCTTTCACGGCGGCGATGGTGGCGGCGCAGGAGGCCGGGGACGACGATCTCGTCGCGAAGGCGCGGGAACTGCTGCGCGACCGGATCGCGACCGAGAAGGACGTGATGGCCACCTACGCGGTGGTCGGCCGCTGAACGATAACGGCGTACGCGAGTACGTCATCGGCCGCACCAGCTGCAGCGCCTCGTCGGCGACGGACTCGGCGAAGGCGTCGTGCCAGCGCGCGGCGTCCGGGTGCGCCCGCACCCGGTCGAGCGCCTCGACCACGCCGTCCGCTGAGGGGACGCGCCAGAGGTGGTAGACGGCGCCGAGGCGGCCGATGCCGGGGGTGAAGGCGCCGACGAGCCGCCAGCCGTAACTCTCGAGCACGGGCGCCATCTCCGCCATCGCGGATGCGAACAGCCGGTGCTTGCCGCGGACGAGCTGGATCGTTACGTGCAGGTACACCGCGGTGTCATCGGTCACGCCCTTGTCCCATCTGAGCTTGCGAGGGAGTTTTTGTACTAGCATGCCAGAAAGTAAGCGAACGGGCAGGAGATGCGCGGGGCGGCGTCCCGGTCGAGGAGGCAGACGATGCGGTTCGACGGAAAGGTCCTGCTCGTGACCGGTGGCGCGTCCGGGCTCGGCGCCGCGGTCGGGCGCCGGTTCACGGCAGAGGGCGGCCGGGTGGCCGTCCTCGACCGTGACGAGGAGAAGGCGCAGGCGGTGGCCGGTGAGCTCGACGGCGCGATCGCGATGGCCGTGGACGTCGCCGACGAGGACGCGGTCGGCCGCCGCGTCGAAGCGGTGGCGCAGCATTTCGGGTCGATCGACTGCCTGTTCAACGCGGCCGGCCACGCGGAGTTCGGGCCGATCGAGGAGTGGTCGTTCGAGCGCTGGCAGCGCATGCTGACCGTGCACGTGGGCGGCACGTTCCTGTTCTGCCGCCAGGTGGTGCCCGTCATGCGCAAGCAGGCCGCCGGCGCCATCGTGAACGTCGCGTCCGTCGCCGCGGTGAAGGCTCAGGCCCGCAACACGGCGTACGGCGCCGCCAAGGGCGCGATCCTCGCTTTCTCCCGGCAGCTGGCGCGCGACGTCGCGCCGGAGATCCGGGTGAACACCGTCGCGCCGGGGCGCACGCGCACCGGCATGACCGAGCCGCTGATGATCGAGCGGGCCGGCAGTGTCGAGCAGGGATCCGCCATGTTCGGCCAGGCCAACCTGCAGAAACGGGTGGCCGAGCCGGAGGAGATCGCCGCCCCGGTCTGCTTCCTGCTCTCGGACGAGGCGAGCTTCATCACCGGGGCGCTGCTGGCCGTGGACGGCGGGGAGACCGCCTGACCGCAGCCGGGCTCGGGCGTCGTTGACCAGATACTGAACTGCATGTAAACATTGCCTCGTCCCAAAGGAGGGCCAGCATGGGCAAGCTCGACGGCAAGGTGGCGGTCATCACCAGCGGGAGCACCGGGATCGGACGGGGCATCGGGGAGGCCTACCTCGCCGAGGGCGCCAAGATCGTCATCAACGGCCGTGATCCCGAGAAGGGCGCGCGGGCGCTGAAGGAGATGAACGCCGGCGAGCGGGGCCACTTCATCAGGGGTGACGTTACCATCCGCGAGGACGTCGACGCGGTGGTGGACGGCGCCGTGGAGAAGTTCGGCCGGATCGACATCCTGATCAACAACGCCGGCGGCCTGATCAAGACCGCGCCGGTCGCCAACCTGGCCGATGAGGACTGGGACTACGCGGTCAAATGGAACCTGTACTCGGCGTTCTGGGCCAGTCGCAAGGCGCTGGGCTACATGCTTCCGCAGAAGTCCGGGCGGATCATCAACATCTCCTCGGTGGAGGGCAAGCACGGCAAGCCCGCGATTCCCGCGTACGTGACCTGCAAGCACGCGATGATCGGCCTGACCAAGGCGATAGCGAAGGAGAACGGCACGTCCGGCGTCACCTGCAACGCGATCTGCCCGGGCCTGGTATGGACCGACGTGCTCGTGGCGACCGGCCCGGACAGCGCCAGGGAGATGGGCCTGACGTTCGATCAGATGGTGGACCAGTTCGCCCAGGAGACCGCGCTCAAGCGGATCACCACCCTCGAAGAGGTCGCCGCGGTCGCGGTGCTGCTCGCTTCGGACGTCGCCGCCGGCATCACCGGCTCCGCGTACAACGTCGACGGCGGGACCGCCGCGTACTGACCGGCACGGGGTTGTTCGCCGGCACCTTGACCAGTAAGAACGGTAAGAAGGAGCCGCGATGGTGAGCGACCGGTGGATCACCGACTCGGTGCGCTGGGAGCGCCTGCCGTACTACACGCGGGCGAACGCCGGCGAGGTGCTGCCCGACCCGGCCAGCCCGCTGGGCTGGACGCTGGTGTTCGAGCAGGGCCTGCTCAAGGGATGGCTGCGCGGGTTCATCGAGTTCGGCGTCTACCGCCAGGGCGAACTGCCGGACGACCCGCCGCCGGTGGCCGGGCTGTTCGGCGGGTACTTCTACCTGAACCTGTCGCACATGCGGCTGATGGGGCTGCGCATGGGGCAGACAGTGGAGCAGTTCGACGCGGCGTTCCTCGGGCCGCATCCGGACAAGCCGCCGTACGAGGCGCACCCCGACGACGCGTGCGAGGAGTGCTCGGCGAAGATCGGGCAGACGATCGGGCAGATCCTGGCGGCGAGCTCGTTCCCGGACATCGACGCCGACCACGAGCGGGTGCGCCGGCTGCGCCGGCAGCGCCCGCAGCTGGCGGCGATGTCCGACGCCGAACTGGTCGCGCACGCCAGGTCGTTCCTGCCCGAGCTGGACAACGCGTTCGCGAAACATGACTACTCCTCGCTGGCCTCCACGGTCGGCCAGGCGATGCTGTCGGAGCTGGCCGGGCACCTGGGCCGCCCGGATGCCCTGCTGGAGCTGATCTCCGGACTGGGCGACGTGGAATCCGCCTCGCCGTCGTGGGGGCTGTGGGAGCTGTCCCGGATCGTGGCCGGCTCGGCGGAGCTGACCGCGCTGTTCGACCGGGGCCCGCAGTCGGTCGCCGCTGCGCTGGGGACGCCGCGGGCCGGCGAGCTGGAGCGGTTCGGCGCCGCGTTCGACCGCTTCCTCGAGGAGTACGGGATGCGCGGCCCGAACGAGTGGGATATCCGCGCCCGCTCCTGGGAGGTCGACCCGGGCCAGGCGCTGGCGCACGTGGACAGCCTGCGCCGCACCGGCGACGACAACTCCCCGGACACGAGGGCGGAGCGGCTCCGCGCCCGGCGTGAAGCGGTCGCGGAGGAGTTCCGCGCCGCGCTGGCCGGCGACCCGGAGAAGCTGCAGACCCTGGAGGTGGCGCTGCGCTCGGCCGCGCTGACCATTCCGCTACGGGAGAGGACCAAGGCCAACGCGGCGACGGTGATCAATGAGGTGCGGGTGACGGTCCGGGAGCTGGGCCACCGCGGTGTCCGGGATGGGCGGTTCGCCGAGCCCGAAGACGTCATGATGCTGCTGGCCGCCGAACTCGGCGACTACCTCGCCAGCCCGGACTCGTTCACCAGGGTGATCGCCGAGCGGCTGCGCGCCTACCAGGAGCTGTTCGACCTGGAGCCGCCGTTCATCATCGCCAGGGACCTCAAGCCGCTCACCCAGTGGCCGCGCCGCTCCGGGACCGGGCTGTCTCCCGCCGCCGCCGGAGACGTACTGCGCGGCATCGGCGGTAGCGCCGGGAGCTTCACCGGCCCGGTCCGGGTGGTCAACGACCTGGATCAGGCCGAGGCGCTCGAACCCGGCGAAGTGCTGGTCGCCCCTCTCACCGACGCCGCCTGGACGCCGCTGTTCCTGGTGGCCGGCGCCGTCGTGGTCAACATGGGATCACTGAACAGCCACGCCGTGGTGGTGTCCCGGGAACTGGGCATCCCCTGCGTCCTGTCGGTCACCGACGCCACCCGCCGCCTGGCCGACGGAAGCCAGGTCACCGTCAACGGCAGCGACGGCACCGTCAGCGTGGACGCCGTCCCGGCTCCGGTCTGACCCGGTGAGCGGCACCACGGTCGCCGGAGCCGATTACAAGCCACACGGAGCGAGGTAGGCGCAGATGAAGCTGACCGGGAAGGTCGTACTGGTCACCGGGGCCAACCGCGGCATCGGCGCCGCGCTGGTCAACGCGCTGGTGGCCCGCGATGTGGCGAAGGTGTACGCCGGCGCCCGCAACCCCGCATCGCTCGCTGATGCGCAGCGACGTCACGGCGAGCGGATCGTCCCCGTCCAGCTGGACGTGACCAGTGACGACGACCGGCGGGCGGCGGCGGTGCGCTGCCGTGACCTGGACATCCTGGTGAGCAACGCCGGACTGGCGCCGGCGGGCGCGGTGCTCGGCACCGACGAGGCCACCTGCCGGGAGACCTTTGAAGTCAACGTGTTCGGGCCGCTGGCGCTGCTGCGTCAGCTGGCGCCGGTGCTCCGCGAGCGGCGCGGCGGCGTGCTGTTCATCAACTCGCTGACCGGCCTGGTGGTCTCGCGAAGCTCGCCGGTCTACGGGGCGAGCAAGGCCGCGGTCAGGATGCTCGCGCTCGGCGTGCGGCAGGAGCTACGCGGCGACGGCGTAGTCGTTACCACGTCACACCCGGGATTCGTGGACACGGATATGGCCGAGCGGATCCCCTACCCGAAGGCGACCCCCGAGGAGGTCGCCGAGCGGTCACTGGACGGGCTGGAGGCCGAGGCGACGGTCGTGTTCCCCGACCGCCTCGCGGAGCTGGTGGAGCAGGCGCTCATCGGCCGGGCGGCGGAGGTCCTCGACGAGCCGCAGAGGCTCATGACAGAGCTAGTGGATCAGTTGCGCGACGCTCAATGAGCGCATGCGGCGGCGGCCGGCTTGCGGACCGTTTCCTGAGCGGGCCGCCCGATCCGCTGCGAGCGACTCCTGCTCCACCCGTCTCTGCTGGCGTGACTGCGGCGAGGAGGACGGGCCGGGGCAGGAGGAGCGATGGCGGGACACGGGTTCGGCCAGGATGAGTACGACGTGGTGGTGCTGGGCACCGGCGCGGCCGGGCTGACCGCGGCGGTGCGGGCCGCGGCAGCCGGCGCCCGGGTGGGGCTGTTCGAGAAGGCGGACACGGTCGGGGGCACCAGCGCGTGGTCGGGCGGGACAGTCTGGCTGCCGAACAGCCGGCACGAGGCCGAGGCCGGTGTCAGGGACAGTCGCGAGGAGGTGCTGTCCTACCTGCTGTCACTGTCGCACGGGCTGATGGAGCGGCCATTGGTGGAGGCCTACGCCGACACCGCGCCCGAGGTGGCGGCCTGGCTGGAGGACAACACCCCGGTGGTGTTCGAAGTACTGGCCGGGATGAGCGACTACCACCCGGAGCAGCCGGGCGGCAGGCGAGAGGGGCGGTCGCTGGAGTGCCCGCTGTTTCCGTTCGATGAACTGGGCGAGTGGGCGGACCGGGTAACCGTCGGCTGGCAGCTGACTGGCGAGTTCTGCATGAGCGAGTCGTCGCTGGGCCGCAGGGCACCGAACGGCCTGGCGCCGGAGGAACTGGCGCGCCGGAAGGTCCGCGACGAGCGGGGCGCCGGCCAGGCCCTGGTCGGGCGCCTGCTCAGGGGGTGCCTGGACCGGGGCGTCGTGCCGCGAACCGGCTGCCGCGGGGTGCGGCTGCTGACCGGGGAAGGCGGGGTCACCGGGGTGCTGGTCGACGGGCCGGACGGCCCGTTCGAGGCCCGCGCGCGGGGCGGCGTCGTGCTGGCCGCCGGCGGCTTCGAGCACGACGCCAAGCTGGTCCGCACGTTCCTGCGCGGCCCCCTGGAGCGGGCGGTCAGCGTGCCCACCAACACCGGCGACGCGCTGCGGATGGCGATGCGGATCGGTGCCGACCTGGCTGACATGCGCGAGGCATGGTGGGTGGCCACGATCGACGTCGAGGTACCAGGCCGCGGACGGGTGCCGTGGCAGGTCAACTCGGAGCGGACCCGCCCGCATTCGATCATGGTGAACGACGACGGTGCGCGGTTCACCAACGAGGCGGCCAACTACAACGCGCTGGGCAACGCGTTTCACGTGGTGGACGTGGCCCGGTTCGCCTACGTCAACCATCCGGCGTGGCTGCTGCTGGACCATCATTTCGCGTCACGGTACGGGCTGGCCGGGTTCCGGCCGCCGGCGCCGGTCCCGGGCTGGCTGACCACGGCGGCCACGATCGGTGAGCTCGCGGAGCGGATCGGCGTGCCGGCCGGTGCCCTGCAGGCCACGGTGGACCGGTGGAATGCGCACGCCGCGGCGGGGAATGATCCGGACTTCCACCGCGGGGAGAGCCACCATGACCGGGCGTGGGGGGATCCAGCGTTCGGATATACGCCCCAGGCGACGATCGGCCCGCTGGACACCCCGCCGTTCTACGCGACGCGGGTGCGGTGCGGGGCGCTGGGCACCAAGGGAGGGCCGCGCACCGATGCAAACGGCCGGGTGCTGGATGTCGACGGCGCGGTGATCGGCGGGCTGTACGCGGCGGGCAACGCGATGGGCTCGATCATGGGCATGACGTACGGCGGGCACGGCGGCACGCTCGGGCCCGGCCTGGTGTTCGGCTACCTGGCCGGCGGGCACGCGGCAGAACGGGCTGCAAGGGAGATGCCATGACGGTGGTGGACCGGCTAGCGGACGGTCTCGGTGACAAGCCGGAGCTGTATCACGTCGGGCTCGTGGTTCCCGACATCGAGGCGGCGGTCGAGCAGTACTCCGATCTGTTCGGCCTGCGGTTCGCCTCGCTGCGCCAAACCGCCCTCGAGGTGCGGGTAGATGGCGTGGTCCGGACGCCCGAGCTGATCGTGAGTTACTCGATGGACGGCCCTCCCTACGTCGAGCTCATCGAAGAACGCTCGGGCGGGACCTGGGCGGCCGACGCGCTCGGCCTGAGCCACCTTGGATTCTGGGCCAAGGACCTGCCGGCGGCGTCCGCGCGGCTCGAAGCCGCGGGCATGGCGGCGCGGGTACGTGACAACGGCCCAGATGGCCGTCCTGCCCGGTTCACGTATCACCCAGGTGCCGGGGGAATCTGGGTTGAGCTCGTGGCCCCGCAGTTCGCGCTCACCCTTGAGCAGTGGTTCGCGCACACGCGGGCGCAGCCCGGTGCCGGGCCTGGTCCCTGAGATGCAGCGGCCACGCCGGTGCAGGAGCCAGTTGACGCAATTCATCTATGTCAGTCGCGGCGCGCGGGGCGGCGCCGGAGGGCGGGCCGCCCGCGCTCCTCGGCCAGCAGCGACTCCACGATCTGGTAGGCGCGGATCGCGGCGGCATCGGCGGCGGCGCTGACCTGGTAGCCGACCTTTCCCCCGGTGGTCGCCTGGATCGCCTCGAGCAGCGGCTGGTCCTCGGTCATCGTGCCCTCGTACACCTCACGGAGCCGCTCGGTGACCGACTCGTCGCCTTGGGCGTAGTTGCGGGCCCCGCGCCAGATGATGAGGGTGCGCCCGGCGTCGACCGGCGTGAACGCGCGGATGAAGACCCCGCGGAACAGCTGCCGCTCCGGCTCGGGGCCGATGATGTCCATCTCGTCCACGTGCAGGGCCGGCGAGACGAACGTGCCGGTCTCGCGCTGGGTGTACTCCTGCCCGGCCGGCAGACCGGTGGCCTCGTGCTGCCAGTCGGCCAGGGGCGCGGGGGTAAAGGTACGGCTGTACGAGACGGTGGTCTCGGCGACCTCGACCTGAAGCGGTGGCGGGTCCTCGACGTAGCCGCGGTGGATCCGGTGCGGGTGGACGTACGGGAAGTGCGTGCGGTCCAGCGCGTTGTCGTGGAGCAGCATGTAGTTGACGGCCATCTCCAGCGAGCCGCCCAGGACGGCCCAGCCCGGCTCGCGCAGCGAAGGCAGATCGGGCGGTTCGGTCCCGCGGCGGCGCGCCGGGTTGCCGGGCCAGACCCAGACGAACGGCGGCCGTTCATACACGGGGTAGCTGCGTACCTGGGCGCCGTAGGGCACGTGGCGCTGGGACGGCACGCGGACACACTCGCCGTCGGCCGCGTACGTGAATCCGTGGTAGCGGCAGACGACCTGATCCCCGTCGAGCGTGCCCATGGACAGCGGCGCCGCGCGGTGCGGGCAGCGGTCGTCCAGCACCGCTACCTGGCCGTCCCGGCGCCGGAACAGGAGCAGCCGGCGCCCGAGCACCTGGCGCCCGAGCAGCGACCGGCCTACCTCGTCACTGGACGCGACCACGTACCAGCAGTTCAGCGGGTAGTTCCCGGATCCGGCCAGATCCGCCGGACCGGCCGGGTAGTACCGGGCGTCAGTCACGGTAGCCTCCAGCGTCCCTAGTTCGTCCCGGGCCTTCACAGGTCGAGCACCAGCCGACCGGACTTCGACCGCGAGACGCACACCATCATGTACTCGTTGGCCTCACGCTCGTCCTCGCTGAGCAGCGAGTCGCGGTGATCCGGGATCCCCTCCAGCACCTGAGTCTCGCAGGTACCGCACACTCCTTCCAGGCAGGACGACAAGACGCTCACGCCCTGCTCGTCGAGCGCGTCGATGATCGACTGGCCCGGCGGCACGGTGACGGTCAGCCCGGAACGCTGGCAGACCACCTCGAACGGGGCCTCCTCGCCGGCGGCGGGCTCGGGCTGCGGCTTGGCGGAAAAGCGCTCCAGATGCAGGGCACCGGCCGGCCAGGCCGCGCAGCGCTGTTCGGCCGCGGCCAGCAGGCCTTCGGGGCCGCAGCAGTAGACCAGGACGCCCTCGGCCGGATCGGCGAGGATGTCGTCCAGCGGCAGCAGGCCCTTCTCGTCGTCGGGCCAGATGGTCACCTGCTCGCCGTAAGGCTCCAGCTCGTCCAGGAACGCCATCGAGGCCCGGCTACGGCCGCCGTAGTACAGCCGCCAGTCTGATCCGGCCTCGGTCGCGACCTCGATCATCGGCACGATCGGCGTGATGCCGATGCCGCCGGCGATGAAGATGTGGCGCGGCGCGGCGTGCAGCGGGAAGTGGTTACGCGGGCCCCGGACGGCGACCTGGTCTCCGGTCTTCAGCGTCTGGTGGACCCGCTTGGAGCCACCCCGGCCGTCCGGGTCGAGCAGGACCGCGATGCGCCAGGTGTGCTGGTCCCCCGGCGGGCCGCACAAGGAATACTGGCGGACGGTGTCGTCGAGCAGCAGGTCGATGTGAGCGCCCGGCGTCCAGCCCGGCAGCTGGGCACCGCCGGGGTCGGCCAGCGTCAGCGAGACGACGCCCTCGGCGCGGGTCTCGCGGGCCGTGATCACCAGATCGCTGCGGCGTTCGGAGAACACCGTCAACATCGCGGCGTTCGGCGCCTCACCCGACGACATGCTGCTCCCTCGATGGTCTGGCTACGGCACGATGACGGCACGCCCGGAAAGCTGGCCCTGCTCCATCAGCTCGTACCCGCGCATGGCTTCCTCGAGGCCGAAGCGCTGGACGTGCGGTTTGATCAGTCCCTGCCGGGCCATCGCGATCACCTCGTGCAACTCCGGCAGGGTGCCCCAGAAGCTGGTGGTCAGGTTGACCTCGTAGGGCAGGACATAGAAGTTCCAGGTGAAGTTCCCGGCCGCGGCACCGACCACGATCAGGTCCGAGCCGACCCGGACGACCGCCGCGCCAAGCGCGATCGTCGAGGCCGCGCCGACGAAGTCCAGGACGACCTCGGCCCTGGCCCCGCTCATCGCGTCGATGACCGCCGCGGCGGCATCGTCTCCGGCGAGCACCGTGCCGGCCGCGCCCGCCTGCCTGGCCAGTGCGAGGGCCGGCTCCCGGGTGTCCACCGCGATCACCGTGGCCGGGGTCAGCGCACCGAGGATCTGGATGGCGAGGTGTCCCAGTCCGCCGGCCCCGATCACCACGGCGTGCGAGCCCGGAGTCAGCTTCGGCAGCACGCGCTTGACGGCGCGGTACGGCGTGAGCCCGGCGTCGGTCAGCGGCGCCGCGTCCACGGGGTCGAGGTCGCCGAG
>Ga0318568_10001460_pt1 | contig 10410 bp, 11 predicted proteins | sample GRESIP088b5f21_FD_203690 | JGI IMG/M metagenome (GOLD analysis project Ga0318568, IMG submission 203690) | Tropical soil microbial communities from Luquillo Experimental Forest, Puerto Rico - GRE.SIPMG.088b5f21 | ecosystem: Environmental > Terrestrial > Soil > Tropical forest > Bulk soil...
CCAAACATCCCACGAGAAAGCGGAACAAGGTTTTCAAATTGTTTTTGATATAAAGTTTCAGGTGTTTCTCTAAAATTAAACCACTCAAATTCTTTTGCAAAAAGAGGAGTGAAGCCAAGCTCAATGCATTGTTGTTTTATTTTTTTTAATAGTGTTCTCGGGCAGGCTGCCTGCACATTTTTATCTTCACTGAAATCGGCTAAAAAAAAAGGAGTACCCCCATACCAAGGAATGGTTCTAAAAGTATTCAAATCAATTGTTGCAAAAGCATCGGGGTAACCGGTATGCCATCCGCTGATGCTGCCATTATCATAACAAGCATCGTTACAGTCCCATCCGAATATTACATTACAAAAGCCAATACCGTTATCAATGCCTTTAAAAAATTTTTCTTTATTAATAATTTTTCCACGCAAAACACCATCAATATCTGCAACAGCAAAACGAATTTTTTCTGTATTGGAATTTTTAATAGTCTGAATTATTTCCTCTGCATTCATACTGCAATATCTCATGTTTTATTGATAGTGAAGTTAATAAATTTTACGGTGGATTAATGTGAGAAGTGAAAGGTGAGAAGTGAAAAGTGAATATGATTGTACTTCTCTTTGCCTATTGCCTTATGGCTGTTACCTTTTACCTCTCTACTTTGTTGCTTCTTATTCTGCAGTACAAGTGAGTGACACAACGAGGATGCTATGAAATACACATGCTTGTTCCATTTATATTCCTCCTTTTTGTAGCAAAATTTTTAAATAAATTTTTTGGTCAGACCGGGACGGTCAGACCAAAAAAAAACCTGCTCAATGAACAGGATTTTAATTTTTATTTTTTTACGCAATGCCTTTCAGCTTTTTTATTTCTGCCGTAAGTTGCGGCACCACTTCAAAAGCATCGCCAACAATTCCGTAATCGGCGGCTTTAAAGAAAGGTGCTTCCGGGTCTTTATTAATTACAACAATTACTTTACTTCTGTTTACGCCGGCCAAATGTTGAATGGCTCCGCTGATGCCGATTGCAATGTATAAATTAGGTGCAATTTGAATACCTGTTTGCCCAACATGCTCGTGGTGCGGTCTCCAGTTGGTATCTGCAACCGGTCTGCTGCAAGCAGTTGCGGCATGTAATGTTTTGGCAAGGTCTTCAACAATACCCCAGTTTTCAGGACCTTTTAAACCACGCCCGCCGCTTACTACAATTTCTGCTTCGGTTAAAGATATTTCTCCGCTTACTTTATTTACTGCTGTAACTTTTACAGATGGATTTGCATCTGTAATATTGATGGTATTTACTTCGGCAACACCATTGCCTGTTACAACAGAAAAACTATTGGGGTTTACCGTAATTATTTTAATTGCAGAATTAACACTAACATTAGCATAAGCTTTTGCACTAAATACGGATTTCTTTACCACAAAACCATTGGAAGTATCGGGCAATGCAACCGCACCTGACACCAAGCCTGCTTTTAATTTAGCTGATAGCCTGCCCGCAATTGCCTTGCCTGTATGGTTTTGAGAGTAAACAATTACAGAGGCATTGTTATTTACAGCAACTTCTGCAATTACTTTTGTAAATAATTGTGCATCGATATGATTAAAAACTTCATTAGTTGCATGATGCACTTTTGATACACCATATTTACCTAATGTTGAAAGATCATCGCTTACAGTTCCGAGCACTAAAGCTTCTGCTGTGGTATTTAATTGTTTGGCAACAGCAGCACCATAGCTTAATACTTCGTGAGCTGATTTTTTTATTTGACCATCGGCCTGATCTATGAATATTAAAACTGACATTCTCGTGTAGGTTTAAGTAGTTTAAGGTTCAAGGTTTAAGGTTAATTAACCTTAAACCTATTAAACCCTTTAAACTTTGTTTTTAAATTGCTTTTGCTTCTTCGTGTAATAATCTAACTAATTCTGCAACATTGTCTGCTGCAACTAATTTAACACCTGCTTTAGCCGGTGGTAATTCAAAATTTACAATATTGGTTAAATTTTCTACCGCAACAGGTTCAACCACTTTTAATGGTTTGGTACGTGCCGCCATAATGCCACGCATGTTTGGAATACGTTGTTCGGCCATTCCTTTTTGAGTGCTTATCACAACAGGCAAATTTACTTCATTCACTTCTTCGCCACCTTCAATTTCACGGGTAACCGTTGCCGTTGTTCCGTTCAGTTCAAATTTTGTAGCTAATGAAATATAAGGCTGATCTAATAATTCAGCCACCATGGCACCAACAGAAGAACTGTTATAATCAATGGTTTCTTTACCTGTGAATACAAGATCATAATTACCTTGTTTAGCTATTGCTGCAATTTGCGATGCAATAAAATAGCTGTCGCTGCTGTCTGCATTTACACGTATCGCTTCATCGCCGCCAAGTGCCAAAGCTTTACGAATAATAGGTTCTGCATCTGCAGTTCCAACGGTTATTAAATGAATAACGGTAGCAGCTTCTTTTTCTTTTAATTCGATGGCCCTAACTAAAGAATACCATTCGTCGTAAGGATTAATAATCCATTGAACGCCTGCTTCATCAAACCTGGTGTTGTTGTCTTTAAAAGCAATCTTGGAAGTAGTATCCGGTGTTTTACTGATACAGACTAAAATTTTCATAGTTAAAATTTATATCGTCAGAAAATTAGTTGTTTATGCAACTATCTACAAATATAGGTTTGTTTTTCAATTATCAAAAGTTATATAAAAATAAATTTAGAAGAATTGCTGTAGCCGGCAGTTGATATGCTTGTCAGCATTTGTTGCGTCGCACACTTGTACGGCAGGAAGGGAAGGAGCAAATTAAAAAATTCGTAAATCGGGAATCGTAATTTGCAAGTTTAACTGCCAACTGGCGACTAACGATTTTAATACACCAAATCTTCGTAAGCAGATTGTAACTCGTTATACGCATGTTGGTCTTTTGCTTGCCTGGCTGCGACCATTCCTTTTTCGTACCATTCAATGGCCTGTTCGTTTAACCCCAGTTTTTGTAAAGTTTTTGCAAGATGATAATAAGAACCGATATAATCCGGAGAATCCGTTAATATTGCGAGGAACAGATTTTTAGCAGTTTCGTCTGCGCCAATTTTTAAATACTCCAATGCAAGCGCATGGCGTAGAAAATTATCCTTGGGTTGCTTTTCTAAAAGTTCTTTTATTTTAGCTATTCTGTCCATGCTGCAAAAGTATAAAGAAAGTGAAAAGGGAAAAGTAAAATGTGAAAAGTGAAATGGTATTGCACATCTCTGAACTCTTTGCCTCTTTGCCTTGTTGCCTCTTATTCTACTGTACAAGTGTGCGACGCAACTGAGATGAATCATGTTACTGTTGCTTGTTACCAAAGAACCTTATTGTATTTTTGCCCCAAATAGAAATTATGCAGAAGATAGAACTGATGTCTCCGGCCGGAAGTTTTGAGGCTTTAATGGCAGCTATTCAAGGTGGTTGCAATTCTGTTTATTTTGGTGTGGAACAATTGAATATGCGTGCCCGGGCTACGATGAATTTTACAATTGAAGATTTACCCGATATTGCCCGGCTTTGCAAAGAACATAATATACGCAGTTACCTTACGCTGAATACTATTGTTTACGATCATGATTTGGCATTAATGAAAAATGTAATTAATGCGGCTAAACAAGCAGGAATTACGGCTGTTATTGCATCGGATCAGGCAGTAATCGGTTATGCTTTCAGTAAAAAAATGGAAGTGCATATTTCTACGCAGTTGAATATTACAAATATAGAAACGATACGGTTTTACTCGCATTTTGCAGATACAATGGTGCTGGCCAGAGAGTTGAGTTTACGACAAATGAAAAGTATTTGCGATGCTATTAAAAAAGAAGAAATAAAAGGGCCATCGGGTAATTTAATTGAAGTGGAAGTATTTGGCCATGGTGCTTTATGTATGGCTGTTTCCGGAAAGTGTTATTTGAGTTTGCATACACAAAATGCATCGGCAAACAGAGGTGCATGTGTTCAAAATTGCAGAAGAAGTTATACGGTGATTGATAACGAAGACGGGCATCAATTGGAAATTGATAACGAATACATCATGTCGCCAAAAGATTTATGTACGATTGATTTTTTAGATGAACTGATTGATACAGGAATAAAGGTTTTAAAAATTGAAGGAAGGGGTAAATCGGCCGATTATGTAAAAACCGTTACGCAATGTTACAGAGAAGCGATTGACAGTTATTATGCAGGTACATATACTACAGAAAAAGTAACGGATTGGATGCATCGGTTAAGCGAAGTCTATAACCGTGGTTTCTGGGGTGGTTATTATTTGGGAAAAGAATTAGGCGAGTGGACGAATGCTCCCGGTTCGAAAGCATTGAACAGAAAAATTTATATTGGTAAAGGCAACCATTATTTTTCGCGTTCGGGTGTTGCAGAATTTTTAATTGAAGCCTACTCGTTAAACGTGGGTGATAAAGTTGCGGTAATAGGACCAACAACCGGTGTTATTGAAACTACCATTACATCTCTTCATGTAAATGAAGATGGCGCAAAAGATATAGCCAATAAAGGTGATTACTGTGCGTTTCCGTTAGGCATTCAAATAAGAAAATCCGATAAATTATATAAAATTGTTGATGCGGCAACGGAGGGTGCCAAATGAAAGTAACTATCATTCAACAACGTGCTAAATGCATTGGCTGTAATTATTGTGTGGAGCAAGCTCCGGAACGTTGGCGTATGAGTAAAAAAGATGGTAAAAGTGTGTTGATCGGTGCTGTTGAAAAGAAAGGATTCTGGAGTGTAAAAGTGCCGTTTACAGAAAAAGAAGCAAATGAAAATGCCGCAAAAGTTTGCCCTGTAAATATAATTCAGGTGCGATAAAAATTCATTCATTCACTTACTCATTCATTAAATTTACTGCATGTCTGAAAAAAAAGTTTTTGTTAGCGGTTGTTTCGATTTATTACATAGTGGCCATATTGCTTTTTTAAAAGAAGCGTCACAGTTTGGTGATTTATATGTTTGTATTGGCTCTGATAAAACTGTTTTCGATTTAAAAGGAAGATACCCGGTTATTACTGAAGACGAACGTAAGTATATGATTGAATCCTTACGTTGCGTTCACGAATGCAGAATAAATACAGGCAGCGGGATAATAGACTTTAAAAATGAGTTGGATGAAATAAAACCTGATATTTTTATTGTGAACGAAGATGGGCATACCCCAACAAAAGATAAATTATGCGAGGATTTGAGTATTGAATATAAAGTACTGAAGAGAATTCCACATTCAGATTTACCTGTTCGTTCAACCACAGCTTTAAGAACAAATAGCATTATACCTTTTAGAATAGATTTGGCCGGTGGTTGGTTAGACCAACCGTTTGTTTCAAAACATTATCCGGGTTCTGTGCTAACTATTGCGGTTGAGCCTACTATTGAGTTTAATAATAGAAGCGGCATGTCGAGTAGTACGAGAAATAAAGCAATCGAATTATGGAAAACAACTATACCCAATGGTGATCACGAACAACTGGCTAAAGTTTTGTTCAGTTATGAAAACCCTCCAGGAACAAAAGAGGTATCAGGCTCGCAAGACGCTATCGGTATTGTTATGCCGGGACTAAATAAGTTAAATTATCAGCGAGAAAATTATTGGCCTGAATTGATTGAAAGTGTGCATGATGAAGATGTGTTGAGTTGGCTGGAAGATCGTTTATACCTTTTATCATTGGGTCCGAGGCAAGGTGGTTATAGTGTGCTAAGTAATACCAATATTAATGAGGAAAATGCAAAAGCATTGGCTGTTGCGGCAGATAATTGTTGGACTGCCATTCTTGCGAAAGATATCGATGCATTTGGAAAAGCCTTTTACGCTTCATTTAAAGCACAGATAAAAATGTTTCCGAACATGGTGGACGCGTCCATCGAAAAATTGGTGGAAGAATATATTGTAAAATATAAAGGCTTGAAATTATCCGGCGCAGGTGGTGGCGGTTATTTAATTTTGGTGAGCGACGAACCAATTGAAAATACGATCAAAATAAAAATAAGACGCAGAGATAATCTATAAGAACTTTTTTGTAGCCTGAAATTATTCTAAACGGTTGCTTAGTTCGTCATTAATTTTTTTAAACAGGTGATAAGGTCTGTATGTTCTCCATTCAATTATTTCCATTAATTCAATGTAATAATTAAGCTTTCGTTTTTTAAAATCGTATTGTGTTGGTTGAGGCATATTCAATGCAACAATCCATCCGTTTTCTTCGCTTACTTCTTCATACCATTCCTGGTAATAATCTTTATCACCGCTATGAAAATTAAGCACATTTTCTGTGATGAGTATGAACTTGAAGATATTATGGTCTGCCAATTTTTCAATCACTTCACGTTTCAGTTCCATAATATCGTTTTCAATGGCATCATTCCATTCGCCAATTAATTCAATGATGGCAAAATGTAGTTCATAATCAACATAAATTATTTTCAGGTATAATGTTCTGCTGCCAAAATCGTCCCATTGCGGATGGATATAATAATTATAAACGGTTTGAGAAAACTCAAACTCGCTATATTCTCTGCCGTAAAAAGGAGAGTGTTTGTCTTCTTCCGAAATGTAAATGTGGCGCCAGTTATAGAATGGTTCAATAAGATGCATGACCGTTCATTTTAACAGCGTCTTCGGCTTTTTTTACAGTGCCATGTTTTAATAAAAGATTCTTTGCAGCTTCATATTCGGTAATGCCTAATCTGTCCATCACCATTTTAACGCCACGATCAACCAACTTAACATTGGTTAATTGCATGTTTACCATTTTATTGTCTTCCACTCTGCCTAATTGAATCATTACAGACGTAGAAATCATGTTCAATACTAATTTTTGTGCAGTACCGCTTTTCATTCTGGTGCTGCCGGTTACAAACTCCGGACCAACAACAACCTCAACAGGGAAATCTGCTACTTTACTAACAGGAGAATTTGGATTACAGGAAATACTTCCGGTAATAATTCCTTTTTTCCTGCATTGTTCCAATGCTCCGATAACGTAAGGTGTGGTTCCGCTTGCTGCTAAACCAATCACAACATCTTTATCGTTCACAAAATGTTTTTGTAAATCGGCCCAGCCTTCTTCTTTGCTGTCTTCTGCAAACTCAACAGCTTGAGTAATTGCTTTTTCGCCTCCGGCGATGATTCCAATCACTAAACCGTAAGGAACACCATAAGTTGGCGGGCATTCGCTTGCATCAACAATACCTAATCTTCCACTGGTACCGGCACCAATATAAAAAAGTCTTCCGCCCGATAACATTTTATCACTGATAGCCGAAGCCAGTTTTTCAATTTGCGGAATTGCTTTTTCAACAGCCATCGGAACTGTTTTATCTTCCTTATTAATGTTTATTAAAAGTTCTTCAACAGACATTTTTTCTAAATGCCTGTAATGCGATGCTTGTTCTGTTACTTTTTCAAAATGACTCATAAAAATTTACTTATGATATTTTACCAATCCGTCCATTGGTTTTTGTAATACATTACCCAATTCCAGTTCGTAAGAATTGCAAAGTTCCTGCAATACATCCTTAAAACCAAATGCAACACTTCCAATAAAAGAAATAGGGTAAGTCCAGCTTTCCTTGTATTTGTATAAATGATTAAAGAAAAAGTCGTTAATGCCGTCTTCAATAATATTCTCAATCATATAATGGCCGCGGTTTTCGGCCAAAAAAATGGCAAAAGAAGCAAGATATCTGTTGGCTAAGGGTTTCTTATAAACATTTTCTAAAATTTCAACAGTATTGGTAGTAAAACGGGCATCAAATCTTGCCATTAAGTCTGCATCAAATGTTTTATACAAATAATATTGCACAACTTTCTTTCCTAAATAAGCACCGCTTCCTTCATCTCCTAAAATATATCCTAATCCGGGACTATTTTTTATAATTTTTTTTCCATTATAGAAACAGGAATTAGAACCGGTACCCAATATGCAGGCAATACCTTTTTGATTGCCGCATAAAGCTCTTGCTGCCGCCAGCAAATCTGTATTTACTTCTATTTTGGCGGGTTTGAAAACTTTTGTTAAAGCTGTTTTAATAATTTTTACATTGGCTGGGTTACTTAAACCGGTTCCGTAAAAGAAGATTTCTTCGGGTACTGTTTTTTTTAGTTTAGGAATTAGTTCTACTTCCAATAACCCTACAATTTGTTCTTCATTCAAAAAGTAAGGGCTAATGCCTTGCGTAATAATAGTTTTCTTTTTCCCATTAGTTACCAAACACCATTCGCATTTTGTGGCACCGCTGTCTGCAATTAATTTAATAGGCATAATCAGGTAATTTCGCCGCTTGAATATTTGCATATAATGATTGAACATTAATGCAGATATTCGCGTTTTAGAGTATTAAGGTACAAAGAAGCAACAATTATGGGAACTAAAAAATTACAAGTTTGGTTACCGTTACTTTTTTCTGTAGTAATGGTGTTGGGAATGATAATTGGATATCAAATCAGAGGCAATTCTAAAAACAGTGGTTTTTTCTATTCGGGCAAATCATCTTCATTGCAGGAGATGCTCGAACTGGTTAAAAATAAATATGTGGATGCAGTTTCTGTTGATAGTTTAACGGAACTAACCGCATCTGCTTTTCTATCACATTTAGATCCGCATTCGGTTTTTATCCCCGCATCGGACTTTCGTGATGTGAATGATGAATTGATGGGAAATTTTCAAGGTATAGGCGTAGAATTTCAAATATTTAGCGATACTGTGAATGTAATAAGAGTAATTGCCGGTGGCCCTTCGGAAAAAGCAGGATTACAAATAGGTGATAAATTTATTAAAGTGAATGATACCGTTCAGCTTGCAGGAAAAAAAATAAAAAGTGATGATATTAGAAAAAAATTGAGAGGACCTGCAGGTTCTTCTGTAAAAGTTACTTTGATAAGAGACGGTGTTTTGAAAGATGTGATTATTCAAAGAGGAAATATCAGTATTCCTTCCATAGATGCAGCATACATTATTGCACCGCAAACCGGCTATATCCGTATTAACAAGTTTGCCGAAAGAACTTATGAAGAGTTTATGCAAACTGCAGAAAAACTGCAGAAACAAGGCATGCAAAAAATGATTTTGGATTTGCGTGGCAACGGTGGTGGTTTATTAAGTGAAGCAACCGCTATTGCTGATGAATTTTTAGATGGTGATAAATTAATTGTTTACACGCAAGGCAATAAATCTCCTCGTGTTGAGTATCATTGTAAGAAAGACGGCTTGTTTGAAAAAGGGAAATTAGTTGTATTGGTAGATGAAACATCTGCATCGGCAAGCGAGGTGCTAACGGGTGCGTTGCAGGATTGGGACAGGGCTACAATTATAGGCAGAAGGAGCTTTGGTAAAGGTTTGGTGCAGCAACAGTTTCAATTAAGCGACGGAAGTGCTTTGCGCCTTACTATTGCCAGATACTACACGCCATTAGGCAGAAATATTCAGAAACCTTATGATAAGGGCAAAGAAAAGTATGAAGAAGAATTGTTAAACAGGTATCATGATGGAGAGTTGGTTAGAGCAGATACCGCCAAACAAAACGGCCCTTCTTTTAAAACACCTGGTGGTCACATCGTATACGGTGGTGGTGGTATTATGCCTGATATTTTTGTATCGGCAGATACTTCAAAGATCAGTGCAAGTATCGGGAAGCTTTATTATAAAAACACATTAAACAATTTCGTATATCAATATTTTGTTCAAAATAGAGCAACGTTAAAATCTTTAAAAACGGTAACAGAAGTTATAACAAAATGTAAATCAATTGATAAAGATTTAAACCAACTTACAGCTTTTGCAATAAAAGATAGCATCAACCTTCAAAATTTGTCTGTGAAAGATAAAGCAGAACTTTCAGATAAGATTCAGGCCGTAATGGCACGCCAGATTTTGGGTACGGAAGGTTATATAGAAGTTTTAAACAATTCTGATAAAACAATACAAAAAGCTATTGCCACTTTACAATAAGTTTTATTTTTACTACTTTGGTAGCGGTATATAAAAATGTAGAATGAATAAAATCTATATCCTAAAAAAGCACAAGCTTATAAAAGGTCCTTATAAGTTTGATTATCTTAAGAAAGTTGGTCTTAAGGATAATGATCTTGTTTGGTACGAAGGGCTTGCAGATTGGACTCCCGTAAAAGATATTGATGTACTCGCTTCTATTTCAATTACCGGTTCTCAAATGCTTGCATCGCAAAAAAATTCGTCTTTAATGTATCGTTTTTTCAATTTCCTGAACAAAGCAATCTAACGTAATCGGGTTAAGAAAGAAGCTGTTCTGTAAGTAAACAACCTTCGGTTATCTATTCGGTTGAATAAGTGTATAAAAAAATAAACGTAAAAATTACACTTATTGTAAAATATTTTTACCTTGTACGTG
>Ga0318568_10001462_pt1 | contig 10404 bp, 10 predicted proteins | sample GRESIP088b5f21_FD_203690 | JGI IMG/M metagenome (GOLD analysis project Ga0318568, IMG submission 203690) | Tropical soil microbial communities from Luquillo Experimental Forest, Puerto Rico - GRE.SIPMG.088b5f21 | ecosystem: Environmental > Terrestrial > Soil > Tropical forest > Bulk soil...
CTGGGTAGCGTACTTCTCCGACCAGGTCCACTCCTTCTCCAGCTCCGGGTCGAAGCTGTAGGTGTAGTCCGGGGTGGCGATGTCACAGCGAGCCCCGGGATAGCGGTTCCAGTACCACGTCCCGCCGACATCGCCCGCCGAGTCGAAGACCCTTACCGACAGCCCGAGCTGGCGTAGCCGGTAGAGCATGTACAGGCCCGAGAAACCGGCACCCACCACCACCGCGTCGAATTGGTCGGGGACCGAAGCCGGCTTGTTCACGAGACGCTCCCTGGTAGTACCGGAACTGGGGAAAGGCGGGTTCGATCGGGCCCGAGGGCTACGCTCATCCGCGCAGCGTGACAGATCTCCGCTCGCCACGCGCGGGCGTGGCGCCTAGCCGTCTCGCGTGCGGTCATCAACCACTCCCGCGCAGATCACATGCCGCCTGGGAGCCTGCTGGGCTCTGCGACTAACGCTAACTCAGTTACATAAGTGTGCATATGCATGGAGATCGGACTCACTCTGGAGGGGCGAGGACCCGGAGGTCAGGCGAGAGAGAGGAAGAGCTTTTCCAGCTGGGCGCGGTCGGCCTCGGCGGTGCCATCGCCGTTGGCGGCGCACTGTTGCAAGCCGGTGGCGATGATCTGGAAGCCGGCCCGGTCCAGGGCGCGGGCCGCGGCAGCGAGCTGGGTCACCACGTCGGCGCAGTCGCGGCCCTCATCGATCATCCGGATGACCCCGCCGATCTGGCCCTGGGCCCGGCGCAGCCGCTTGACCACGCTCGCCATCGTCTCGCGGTCCACATCCATGACAAGCTCCCAGTCCGGCACCGGCGGGGACGCCACCCGATGACAGTCGTATACCCTCGGGGGTATATTATCACCGCCCGGAGCGCGACCTCGCCATTCACCTGAGCGAAGTTGCGCCGTCGGCCGCCAACTCGTACATTGGAACTCTTGAATACCCCTGGGGGTATATGAGATCAGCTGGCGAAGGAGATCATCCCATGAGCAGCACGGCGGGGTCCGGCGTCGAGGTCGCGGCGATCGACACGCCCGCGCTGGGTGACCGGAGCTACCTCGCGCACGACGGCGACGTTGCCGTGGTGGTGGATCCGCAGCGGGATATTGACCGGGTGCTGGACCTGGCCGCGGCCCAGAGTGTGCGGATCACCCACGTGTTCGAGACCCATCTGCACAACGACTACGTGACCGGCGGGCTGGCGCTGGCCCGGGCCACCGGGGCGGCCTACCACGTCAACGCCGCCGATCCGGTGGCCTTCGACCGCGTGCCGGTGAAAGATGGCGACGTCATCGAGGTCAGCCCGGTGCTGCGGGTCCGGGTGCTGGCCACGCCGGGGCACACCTTCACCCATCTGTCCTACGTGCTCGAGGCCGGCGGCCGCGCGCATGCGGTGTTCACCGGCGGCTCGCTGCTGTACGGCTCGACCGGCCGGCCGGATCTGCTCGGTTCCGCCCACGCCGACGAGCTGGCGCACGCGCAGTTCGCGTCGGCGCACCGCCTGGCCGCCGAGCTGCCGGAAGACGCAGACGTGTATCCCACCCACGGGTTCGGCAGCTTCTGCTCGGCCACTCAGTCCGCGGGCGCCTCCTCGACCATCGGCCAGCAGCGACAGGCCAACCCCGTGCTGCGGCTCGGCGAGGAGGAGTACGTGCACGAACTCCTGGCCGGCCTCGACGCCTTCCCCGCTTACTACGCCCATATGGGCCCGGCCAACGCCGCCGGACCGTTGGGCGCCGACCTGTCGCCGCCCCGTCGCGCAGATGCCGCCGAGCTGCACAGGCGCATCGAGGTTGGGGAATGGGTCGTGGACCTGCGCGCCCGCCGTGTGTTCGCAGCCGGGCACGTGCCCGGCACGCTGAGCTTCGGCTTGGACGGCAGCTTCGCCACCTACCTGGGCTGGCTGATTCCATGGGGCACGCCGCTGACCCTGCTGGGCCACTCGCCCGAGCACGTCGCCGAGGCGCAGCGGGAACTCGTCCGGATCGGCATTGACCACCCGGCCGCAGCCGCTACCGGGAGCCCGGGAGACTGGGCCGGCGGCCGGCCCCTGTGCAGCTATCCGGTCGCCGACTTCGCCGACCTGGAGGCGGTCCGCCGCCACCGCCGCGTCGTGGTCCTGGATGTGCGCCGCGACCAGGAGTGGAATGAGTCGCACATCAGCGGCGCCGTGCACATCCCCATCCACCAGCTGCCTACCCGCCTCACCGACGTGCCCGACGGCGAAATCTGGGTGCACTGCGAGGCCGGTTACCGCGCCTCGGTCGCCGCGTCCTTCCTGGACGCGGCCGGCCGCACGGTAGTGGCCGTGGATGACGAGTACGAGCGCGCCGCCCGTGCGGGCCTGCCCCTGGACCGGGCGCTCGCGCACGCGGCCTCTACGTGAACCCTGCGCCGTAGCCTTCCTCAGCCTCGGGGCGGGCCGGCGTCACACGCGGCCGCCTGCGCCAGCAGGGCTGCGGCCAGCCGTCGTGCCTCGTCGGCGGTAAGCCCGGCCCAGGTGCCGTTCCGGACACCCGGCGAGGCACCGATGTCGAGGCTGACGCGCCGGGCCGGGTGGTGGCCGCCGCCGAGGACCAGATGGCCTACCCGGATCTCCCGGCCGCACATGGTGCGGAAACTAACGTGCAGGCCGACGCGGTCGGCCCCAGGAGTGCTGATGTCCATGGCATGCCTCCGCGGGTCATATACCCCTACCCGTATAACTAGGCGCGGTGGCTCTTATTCCCGTGGCACTCCCCGGGCATCTCACGCCACTACTCCCCGGCCTGCCAGGCGGGCGTTAGTGCAGGTGGATCAGGACCAGGTCCTTGAGCAAGATCATCACCAAGCCCAGTCCCGCGGCAATCGAGGTGGCAACCAGGAGCTTCCAGCCCTGAAGCTGTGCCGCGCGGCCCGCCAGCCATCCGTGGATGGTCAGCAGCACCATCGCCACCACCAGCCCGACATTGGCGGCCGTGAGCGCGGAGGCCCCGGCCAGCGTGGCCAGCACCACCGCCAGCAACGGCGCGAAGGACGCGCTGACCATCGGCCAGGTCGCGGCCAGCGCACCTTGGATGTAGGCCCGGCTCGGCAGCCGGCCGCCAGCCGTGTGCTCGCCCAGCACCTCGGCGTACTCTTCGGCGATCCAGTACACCAGCAACGTGACCACGACCGAGATCACCAGCACGGTGGTGGACGCGTGGCCTCCGACCGTATCCAGGATCGCCGCGGTGATGATGGCACCGTATATCCCCGAAGCGCGCCGCCGCCCCAGGTTCTCGGCCACGGGCCCGAGCTGGGCTCCGTCACCGGCCGCGATGCTCGTCATGACTGCCCCTTCCAGCCAGTCCGCCCTGCGGCGCCGATCATATTGCGCCAACATGTCGCGATAAGGAATGGCTGGCTTCCTCCGGCCATCGTCCGGCAGCAGTGCGAGTGGCCTCTTCGTCCCGAAGCCATGGCGTTCTGACCGGGTTCGGGCGGACCTGGCGCGGCAACTGCTCGAGGCCACCCGTTCGGGACAATGAACCTCTCGTTACCGAACGGTCTGGCTATTCGCCATGCCGGGAGCACGGAGCGGCCCGGGTTTATCCGGCCGGGTCAGCGGGCGGCCGACTCTCCCCGGGGGGCGTCGCCCTAGCGTCGCGACGCGAGAGCCCGCGTGCGTTCGGCCCGGGGCCGCCTGATATTACGGTAGGCAGAGACGAGCGCACCGGGACCGGCCGCTAGTTCATGTCGGGGGCCTCGGCCCGGCACAGGAGGGTACGGCTTGAGGGGATTGCCTACGGCCCCGCCGGGCGCGCCTTCGGCGCGGCGAGCCTGGCCGATCCGGTGGAGCAAGCCCGGCTTGGGCGATGGAGGCGGCTTCAGCTCGCTGGCCGCCCGGACCTGGTCCGGGCACCGCCTGTTCATCATCGTGCTCATCCCGGCCGTCCTGCTCCGCGTCGACGCCGAACTCGGCTACCGATGGCAAGCCTGGTTCAACGACTCGTTCCAGTACATCTCGAACTCGGTCCACTTCCAGCTCGATCCCACCCGGGTCTCCGGGTATTCCATCGGGCTCAAGATCCTCGAGCCGTTTCATAGTTACGCCCTCATAACAATCCTGCAGCACCTCATGGGCCTGGCGATCGCGGTCATGGTGTACGCGCTGGCCAGGTGCCGCTTCGGCGCCCCGGCCTGGCTGGCCACCCTGGCGACGGTCCCCGTGCTTTATGACGGGTTCGAGATCGAGCTCGAGCACCTGATCATGGCGGATGTCCCGTTCCTGTTCCTGCTTACCTGGGCCACGACGCTGCTGCTGTGGGATCGTTCGGGTCCGTCGCTGCGGACGTGCGTCGCGGTGGGGCTGCTGCTGGGCATAGCGGACTGCGTGCGGTCGGTCGCGCTGCCGCTGCTCGCCGTCTTCGCCGTGTACATGATCATCAGGGGGTTCGGCTGGCGGAAGGCCGCGGCCACCATCGTCGCGTGCCTCATCCCGGTATTCGCCTACGCGGCTGTTTTCAGCCTGGAACACGGGCAGTTCGCGATGACCAACAGCACCGGCGTGTTCCTGTACGGCCGGGTGATGACGTTCGCCGACTGCGCCAAGATGAAGGTGCCGGTCAACGAGCTGTCGCTGTGCATCACGGTGCCGCCGGACCGTCGGCCGATCGCCCAGCTATACATCTGGGCGGCGGAGTCCCCGCTCAACCGGTTCCCGCCGCCGGTTTTCTCCCCGGTGCCCAACTCGCTCGCGGAGAATTTCGCCATCCGGGCCATCGAGGCACAGCCGCTCGATTACGCCAGGGCGGTCTTCGACGACACCTGGCGGGTGTTCGCCTGGAAACGGCACGTCTTCCCCAACGCGCAGACTTACGACGAGTACGTGTTCGGCTACAAAGGGACCCCGATCCCGTCCTGGGACCGCGCTCATCTCGGCAAGTACGATTCCTTCGCGGCCGCGTACGTCCATGGCAACCCGAATACCCAGGTGGTCGACCCGTTCGCCCGCATCATCCGGGGCTACCAGCGGTACGTCTGGCTGCCGGGCACCGTTTACGGCCTGATCCTGCTGGCGGGGCTGGGCGGGATCGTGCTGGCCTGGCGACGGATCGGCGGGGAGGCGCTGCTGCCGTGGACGATCTCGTTCGCGCTGATCGTCATCCCGGCCGCGACCGCCACCTTCGACTACCGGTACGTGCTGGCGGCCACGCCGTTCGCCTGCCTCGCGGCCGCCATAGCATTCAGCCCGGGCACCGCGGGCGACCGCCTGGTGCGGGAGCTAGCTGCCCGGGCGCACAAGGTTCCGGCACCGCCTCGCTTACGCCGGCGAGCTCGGCCAAAAGACGCCGGCACCGGCGTCCTGGCCGTCGCGTGCGCTACACTGCACCCTTGGTCTACCGCAGAGCCGGCACTCAATTGAAACTGGGTAGTTTCAGGTACCACATCGCCAGTGTGCCTGGGTTTCAGACGTCGGTTCTCGGCTCGGTTTGCGGCGAAGTTTCCTGAGCAGGTCTCGGGCCTTCGCCGGTCGTCCGTCGCCAGTACGCCACCCGGAGGAGCATATGACTTGGCTGGACCGCTACCTGCAGAAGGTGCGGATCAGGAAAGCGCGGCGCGAACTGCCGCCGGGTGCGCGCGTGCTCGATATCGGCACGCACGACGGCACGCTGTTCCGTCTCACCGGGGCTCGTGGAGTCGGCATCGACCCCGAGCTGGCCGCGGTGCCCTCGATCCCCGGAGTGACGATGGTGAAGGGCTTGTTCCCCGAGGACCTGCCCGAGCTGCCGGACGAGTCATTCGACGCGGTCACCGCGCTGGCGGTCATCGAGCACGTGCCCGAAGACGAGCTGCCGAGCTGGGCTGAGACGATTGCCCGGCTGGTGGTTCCCAGCGGACCGCTGATCATGACCGTGCCAGCGCCGACGGTCGACAAGATCCTCCACGTGCTCATGCGGCTTCACCTGGTCGCGGGGATGGAGGCTCACCAGCACCACGGATTCCAGCCGGACAACCTCGACCAGATTTTCACGGCTCCGCTGTGGCAGCGAGTCAAACACCGCACGTTCCAGCTGGGCCTGAACCATCTCTACGTCTTCGAACGCTCCCCCGCACCCGCAAGCCCAGAACCCTCGGCTACACCGTCAGCCGTCAAGGCAACCGAGTAATCCCTGATCTCGTGCCGACGGCGGTTACCGGGGCAACGTCCCGGCTGGCCCTGCGCACGATTCCGGCCACGGACTACCACACGGGCGGGGAGCCGTTCCGGATCGTGGCGGACCCTCCCGTACCGATCCCGGGCCGGACGGTGGCCGAGCGGCGGGCCCGGGCGATCCAGGACCCCGCGGTTCAAGGCCTGCGCGCGGTGCTGTGCTCAGAACCGCGCGGCCATGCGGACATGTACGGCGGGTTCATCGTGCCGCCAGACGACCAGGGCGCCGACCTGGGCGTGCTGTTCTGGCACAAGGATGGTTTCTCCACCGCCTGTGGGCACGGCACCATCGCGCTCGGGGTCTGGGCGGTGGACACCGGCCGGGTCGCGGCCCCGGAGACCGGCAGCGCCGACGTGGTGATCGACGTGCCGTCCGGGCGGGTGACCGCGCGGGTGCACCGCCAGGACGCGCGGGTGGTCGCCGTCGATTTCGTCAACGTCCCCAGCTGGGTGGTCGCCCGCGACGTGCCGGTGGCCACCTCCCTGGGCGAGGTCCGCGTGACCGTGGCCTTCGGCGGGGCCATCTACGCGACCCTGCCCGCGGCCCAGCTTGGCCTGACCGTCACGCCGGAGCGCCTCGGTGACCTCATCGCGCTCGGCCGCGAGATCAAGTGGGCCCTGAACGACGCCGGGCAGGCCGTGCACCCGACCGACCCGCGCCTGAACGGCATCTACGGCACCATCTGGTTCGACGACCTGGGTGATGCCGCCGGACAGGTGCGCCAGCGCAACGTGACCGTCTTCGCCGACGGCGAGGTCGACCGGTCCCCGTGCGGCTCGGGCACCTGCGCCCGGCTCGCGATCCTCGCCGCCGACGGCCGCCTGCCCGCCGGCACCGCGCTGCGGCACGAGTCCATCATCGGCAGCACGTTCACCGGGACCGTGCTCGACACCGTCGACGTCGATGGACGCCCCGCCGTCATCCCCCAGGTCACCGGGACGGCGTACCGCACCGGCGAGCACGTGTTCTCGATCGACCCGGACGACCCGCTAGTCCCGGGATTCGTGCTGCGGTGATCCAGTCCGGTTTAAGGTCGGGAATATGCCCGGCAGAGCCGGAGCACGTGAGGCTAGGAGTGAGCGTGGCCCGATTGCGAAGGGGTCGTCTCCGATGGGCAATCGCCGGGGGGCTGGTGATTGCGCTGGTGGTCGCGGCGGTCGTGGCCTGGCCCTACGTGCAGCAATACGCCGGTTCAGCGCCCCCAGCCCAGTTCTATGACACGGTCCAGCTGGAGCCCGCACTTGCCCACGACTACCCGCGCGTTCTCGGGGTCGCGCACAACGCGGGCAACAACCTCGGAACGCTGTCCACGGCGCTGCAGTACGGAGCCGACGTCATGGAGATCGACGTGATCTCCGCGCGTGGCCAGCTCGTTGCAGGTCGCGACCACTGGTGGGGCTGGCTGGCCCGGCAGGTGTTCCGAGGGCCGACGCTGGTACAAGCCTGGGACGGCGCGGCGGCCGCCGGGATCGTCAAGCTGGACCTGATGCAGACGGACCGCGGGTTCCTGGATGACCTGGTTGCCTTCCTGGCTCCGCGCGCCAAGTCCCGGCATGTGATGATCTCCAGCCGCGATCCGAACGCGCTGCTCTACCTGCACAGCCAACTGCCCGATGTCGTCATGCTGTTCAGCGTGGCCGGGCCCGATGCTGTCCACCAGCTGAAGTCGGACTCAGCGCTGCAGCGTGGCATCGGCGGTGTATCGGCCTTCCAGGGCCTGGTCGACACGAACCTGGTCACCTGGGTACACGCGCGTAGGCTGGTGATCCTGGCGTGGACGGTCAACGACAGCGACCGCTTCAACCAGCTGGTGCGGCTGGGAGTCGACGGCATTACCACGGGTAACCTGGCCATCCTCCGGGCCCTGTCACGGTAGCCACGACACGTGTCCCGCGAGCAGCGTATAGCCGATGAACGCCACCGAGTTGATCAGCGTGTGCGCGATGATCATCGGGTTCGTCCGCCGCCAGCGCAGGAACAGGACACCGAAGATCACACCCATGATCACGTTGCCGATGAACGGGCCAATTCCTTGGTGCAGGTGATAGGAGCCGCGCAGGACCGCGGCGATCGCGACGGCGGAGGCGGGGCTCACGCCGAGCAGCCGGAGCCTGCTCAGCAGGTAGCCGACGACCAGGACCTCCTCGAGTATTCCATCCTGCAGGGCGCTCAGGACCAGCACCGGGAAGCGCCACCAGACGTCCGGCAGGCCCGCCGCGACGATATCCAGGCTGATCCCGGCTTTGAAGGCCAGGATGTACAGGCCCAGGCCGCAGCCGCCGATCAGCGCGGCCAGCCCGGCACCGCGCAGCAGGTCGCGTCCTGGTTCTGACGCGTCTACCCCGATCGACGAGGGCCGCTCGCCGTTCCTGGCCAGCAGGTAGAACACCAGCAGCGCGGGCGCGACGCCAGTGGCGATGGACACAAGCTGCAGCGAGAGGTCGAACCACGGGCGTCCAGGTGCCTGGGATCCGTTGATGAGCACGTGCTGCGCGCTCAGGGCCTTCGGCGCGGTCAAGGAGCCGATCAGGAAAACCAGCGAGCGCACTGCGCTAGTGCCGAGCGACACGGCGAACACGACGATGATCTCCCAGATCAGCAGCCGATGCTCTCGCTCGGGCAGCGGCTGCGGGGAGACCCAGGCGGGCGCCGCGGGGACTGACTCGTTACGGGCGGAGCGCATGCTCACAAGCGCCTTCGCAGAACACCTCGTCGTGCAGGTTGATCAGGAAATCCCGGTTCAGCGCCTCCAGCTTCGCCAGCGCCTTGTCGGCGCCTTGAAGCGTTGAATTTCCAGGCGCTAAGCGGCGTCATAACCCTCTCCAGCGTGTGTGAAGGAACGACGGGATCTTGACCGAGGCCTTATGGATATCACGCTGCCACGCCCGGCCCGTCGGCCCATCAACCGGATGGGGTGAAGCTCGCCACAGCGCCGCCCAAGGGCAAGCCGCTCCTGACCGTGGCCCAGTAAGCGCCCGGCCGGCACAGCGATGCTCCGGGCCGCTGGCCGTTCATTGGACGGGCCGCCTTCCGCAGGTGCGTCTTCGGCGTTGATCAAGGCAGCGATCGCCGGATCGCGGCGCAGTTTCTCCAGGCAGCGGCTGCGACTTGGCCCGATGCTCCCGGCCGGGATGCTCAGCCTGGCGCTGATCTGGGCATACGGGACGGGCGGGTCCTCGATGAGCGCGGCAATCAGCCGCTGGCAGCATGGTGGCAAGCGGGTAAGTGCCTCGCGTAGCGCGGCGTGCCGCTCGGCCGTCAGCAGCTCCTGCTCGGCCATCCCGGCCTGCTGGCCGGGAATTTGCTCGGCGGCCAGCGCACGGCCAAGCGCCTGCGACCGGCGCGTGGCCCGGCGGATGCTGCCGCATTCCCGCTGGGTCGTGGTGGCCAGCCAGCCGGGAAGCGCGGCGGGATCGCGGACCTCGTCTAGCCGGGTAACCAGCTGCAGCCAGACCCTCTGGCCGGTATCGTCGGCGTCGGCGCTGCTCAGCTGGTGCCTGCGGCAGATGGACCAGATAAGCGGGGCGTACCGCTCGACGAGAGTGTCCCAAGCCTGCTTGTTGCCTTTTCTCGCGCGCACCACCAGGTCATTGTCTGGCGGGCCAGCGCGCATGGTCCTATTGCTCCTGCCCATGAGCATCCCCCTCCCCGGCTCGGGGAATCCGGCCTGGTTTCCCCGTATCCTCAAGACTCGTGGTAAGGCCGTCCCCGCATCTGGCAGGTGCCCTATCTAAATCGCATCCGGAGCCGGTATGCCATCTAAGTTGGGCATTGCCATGTTCTTCGGGTAACGAAATTCAGGTTGTCCTGGCCTTTGAGGATGCCGGACGCCGACGCGCGCGCATACCCCCGGGTATCCGGGGGTTGCCCTGGCGGCGCATCATGTGGTTATGGAGCCAACAGCAATGCAGGCCCATGGTCACGTGGTCGCGCTAGCCAATGCAGACCTACCATTGCATGAGCTCGGCATGGAACTGTCCGCCGCGCTGCACGGGTTTATCCCGCATGAGGGATACTGCCTGATCGGCTTCGACCCGATCTCCGGATTGCGCGTCTTCCAGACCTCGCGCGACGCGCTCACCACTGACGCACCGCGCTTGGTTCACAACGAAACTGTGGAGCACGACCTGCACCGGTACACCGACCTGGCCCGTCGGCCTGATCCGGTCGGGACGCTTGGCGGCGGCGGTTCAGGCGAGGCCCAAAGCCCGCGACTGCACGAGAT
>Ga0318568_10001463_pt1 | contig 10403 bp, 8 predicted proteins | sample GRESIP088b5f21_FD_203690 | JGI IMG/M metagenome (GOLD analysis project Ga0318568, IMG submission 203690) | Tropical soil microbial communities from Luquillo Experimental Forest, Puerto Rico - GRE.SIPMG.088b5f21 | ecosystem: Environmental > Terrestrial > Soil > Tropical forest > Bulk soil...
GGAGCCGGGTCGGCTCGCTATGCTCGACGGCGCCGTCCAAGCGGAGCTCGCGCACGTCTTCCCGTCACTGTCGGCGTTGGCTGGCGGCCAACCGGTAGCGCCCCAGCACGAGCGCTACCGCAGCTATCGTGCGGTGCGGGCGCTGCTCGAGCATCTCGCGCAGACCCTGCCTCTCGTCCTCGTCCTTGACGACTTCCACTGGGCCGACTCGGCATCAGTTGAGCTGCTCGGCGCGCTGCTGCGTCGGCCACCGGCTGCAGCCGTGCTCATGGCAGTAGCGCTCCGCCCCCGGCAAACCCCGGAACGTCTTGCCATCACGCTGGAGCGGGCGCACCGTTCTGCTGCGGTGACCCGGGTCGACCTCGGCGCTCTTACTCTGGATGAGGCTCGACAGCTCCTAGGCGAGCGGTTCGACGTGTACCGCGCCGCTCTCCTTTACCAGGAGAGCGGGGGAAACCCCTTCTACCTTGAGCAGCTGGCCCGGTCGCCCGCCCGCGCGCCTCAATTCATTTCTGCTCCTGAGATCTCACTGACCGGCCTCGACGTCCCCGCGGCCGTCGCCGCCTCGCTGGCCGAAGAGCTCACCCTGCTGTCCGACGTCGGACGCCTCGTGCTCGAGGGAGCTGCGGTGGCGGGCGATCCGTTCGAGCCAGAGCTGGCCGCCGCGGCCGCCGCCACATCCGAGGCGGCGGGGATGCACGCGGTCGACGAGCTCCTGGGGCTTGACCTCATCCGTACCACCGACGTGCCACGACGCTTCCGTTTCCGCCACCCGCTCGTCCGGCGCGCCGTCTACGAGGCGAGCGCCGGCGGCTGGCGGCTGGGGGCGCACGAGCGGTGCGCGGAGGCACTCGGGGCGCGGGGAGCGTCTGCCGCGGCGCGCGCTCACCACGTCGAACGGTCGGCGCGCCAGGGCGACCTCGCCGCCGTGGCCGTCCTGCGCGAGGCCGGCCAGGCCACGGCGCGCCTCGCGCCCGGCAGCGCGGCACGGTGGTTCGGCGGGGCGTTGCGGCTCCTCCCCCAGACCGCGCCGGCGGAGGATCGCGTTGAGCTTCTGCTCGCCCGTTCCCAGTCATTGGCGGCCGTGGGCCGTTTCACCGACAGTCATGAGGCGGCGCTGGAGGCAGCGGCACTCGTCCCGGGACAGCCGAGTGCGCTCACCACGACCGTCGCGACCGCGTGCGCCAGCGTCGAGCGCTTCCTCGGGCGATACGAGCACGCCCACGCTCGTCTGGTGAGGGCGCTTCGCCTCCTCCCGGAGCCGGCCTCGGTCGAGCGCGTCGAGTTGCTGATCGAGCTGACGCTGAACGAGTTCTACCGCTCGCGATACGAGGCGATGCGCGATTGGGCCGCGCCCGCGGTGCGCACAGCGAAGGAGGTGGGAGACGCCACCCTCGTGGCCGCGGCAGCCGTCATGCCCGCGTTCGCCGACGCCATGACCGGTCCGACCGCGACCGCTCGATCCCGGCGTGCCCAAGCCGCCGCGCTCGTGGATGAGCTGTCGGACGACGAGCTCTCGCGCCGCCCCGACGCGGCGGGCTGGCTCGCTATCGCCGAGGTCTATCTGGACCTCTACGCCGAGGCCGACGCGCACGCGAGCCGTGCCCTCGGGCTCGCTCGCGCGAGCGGGCAGGGGGATCCCCTGCACCGCCTCTATCCCGTCCTGCCCCGGGTCTGGTACGTGCGCGGCAAGCTGGCCGAGGCGGCCGAGCTCCTGGACGGTGCCATCGAGGCCGGGCGTTTGCTCGGGTCGCCGCCGACCCTGGCCGGGAACCTCTTCAACCGGTCCGTCGTCGCACTCGCCGTCGGCGATCTGGACATCGCGCTCGCCACCGCGCAGGAGAGCGTCGAACTCACGCGCGACCTCGACGAAGGTTTCGTCGCGGCGTGGGCCGCGGCGAGGCTCGCCGGCGTCCTGCTCGAGACCGGGCAGCCAGGCCGAGCCATCGAGTTGCTCCTCGCCCGTGCCGGCGGTGAGGAGTTGACGCTCATTCCAGGTGGCTGGAGGGCGTGCTGCCTCGAGCTGCTCACCCGGTGCTGGCTGGCCCTCGATCGCCCCGGCAACGCTGGGCGAACGGCGGCTCTGGCCGAGGCGATGGCGGCGGCCGTGCAGCTCCCCCTCGCGGCCACCTGGGCCGACCGAGCCGTCGCCGCCGTCGCGCTCGATGCCGGTGACGCTGCCCTCGCGGCGGAACGGGCGCTGGGCTCGGCCGATGCGGCCGACGCTGCCGGAGCCCCCATCGAGGCCGCGCTGTCGCGCACGATTGCGGGCCGAGCGCTCGCGGAAACCGGCGAACAGCATCGTGCCGTGACCGAACTTCAGCGCGCGGCGGCAGCGCTCGACGCTTGCGGCGCGTGGCGCTACCGCCAGAGCGCGGAGCGAGAGCTGGGCAAGCTCGGCCATCGTCCGCACCGGCGCACCCGGCCGGGCACGACCAACGGGGCAGGCATCGAGTCGCTGACCGGGCGCGAACTCCAGGCGGCGTGGCTCGTCGTCGACCGCAAGACCAACCCGCAGATCGCCGCGGAACTGTTCTTGAGCCAGAAGACCGTCGAGACCCACCTGCGCAACATCTTCCACAAGATGGGCGTCACCACGCGCGCCGCCCTGGCGCACGCCATCGAACGCGCCGACCCGACAGCGAGCTCGCGACCAGGCCCATAGGTCTGTGCTGACGGGAGCCGTAGGCTGCTAGGCACGACGCGCAGTCGAGGAGCCTGCGGTGACCCAGGTGCGAGCACACACGATCGAGGACGGCGTGAGGCAGCCCGTTCGGCCTCTATGGTGGCAACGCCTGTGCCTGTCGTCGTTCCTCGTGGCCGGCCTGACCGGCCTGATCCTGTGGGTCGCGGTCGGCGCGCTGCTCAGTCAGGGGCGCCTCGGCACCGTGCTGGCGGCCGGCCGGGCCGAGCTGGCCGCGCCCCTGCTGGTGGCCCTGGTGGTCGCGACGGGGATGTGCGAGCGGATCTGGCCCGCCGAACGCCGTCCGGTCCTGGCCCGCGGCCACGTGCAGGACGCGTTGTTCCTGGCCTTGCACGCCATCGTGGTGATCCCGCTGATGACGCTGCTCAGCGTCGGATCGGCCACGCTGATCGGCGAGCACGCGGGCTGGATCGAGCTGAGGTCCACGCAGAGCTGGCCCGGCTGGCTGCTCATCCCGCTGACGGTCGTGGCCATGGACGGCGCCAACTGGCTGGCTCACCTCGCCGACCACAGGCTCGAGGCGCTGTGGCGCTTTCACGCCCTGCACCACAGCCAGGAGGAGCTGAGCGTGCTGACCTCGTTCCGGGCTCACCCGCTCATGCACACGACCGGGTTCCTGCTGGCGACCATCCCGGTGGTGGTGCTGATGCCGACGCGGCCGATCGCCCCGGTGATCATCACGGTCTACGTGTGCATCGGCACCCTGCAGCACGCCAACATCCGGTGGGGTTTCGGGCCGGTCGGCCGGGTGCTGGTCAGCCCGGCGTACCACAGGTTCCACCACGCCTCGGACGATCAGGCCGTGAACCTCGGGGTCGTGCTGACGATCTGGGACGTGCTGGCCGGCTACGCCAGGTTCCCGGCCCGCGGCGACAGCCTGACGCGCACCGGGCTCGACGGCCGGCCGGTGCCGGTCGAGCAGGACGGTTCGGGCCGGCCGGTGCTGCTGCTCATGGCCGGGCAACTCGCCGAGCCGTTCCAGGCCCAGGGCTGATCCTGGGCCACTAACCGGGTCGCCGGTGCGGGTATTGCGCCGCGCGGTGCTGGAAGAGAAGGATGTCCGGGTTCCGGATCAGGCCATCGTGGATCTCGATGGCCCGCCGGATGGTCTGATCGCGGTCCCAGGCGCCGGGGCCTTCGAGCACGGTCCCCAGATGTGGCAGCAGTGCTTCGCTGATCTCCCAGGTAGCGGAGTTCCACAGCAGCGAAGGGCTGTGGTCCACGGCGTAGTAGCAGATGTTGCCGCCCACGGGGAACATCGGGTCCGCAAATGACGTCGGACGGGCCCAGCTGAAGCCCATTCCCTCGTCGCACGACACGTCGACGATGAGGGTGCCGGGTGAGAACGCAGCCACGTCATCGCCGGTGAGGAACATCAGCGGGGCGTCGGTGCGCTGAAGCACGCAGTTGACGACGATGTCGAACCCGGCCAGGTAGGCCGCCAGCGGCACCTGGCCGGTCTCGGCCAGCGCGTGGCATCGGGCCGGATCATCGGCGTCGCGGTCGAAATGCACCATGCGGGCCGAGTGGATCGGTGAGGCAACGGCGGTCACCTCCCGGTGGGTAAGGACGTGGACGTCGTTGACGCCGTAGGCGTTCAACGCGGTCACCGCACCCCGGCCGGTCGCACCGAAACCGATGACGACGGCCCGAAGCGGGCGGCCGTATTCACCGGTGGTCCCCATCAGCTGCATGGCGTGCAGTACCGAGCAATAGCCGGCCAGCTCGTTGTTCTTATGGAAGACATGCAGGCCGAAGGAGCCATCGTCGGACCAGTGGTTCATCGCCTCGAACGCGATCAGGGTCAGGCGGCGGTCGATGCCCAGCTGGGTGATGTCCTGGTTCTGGACGCAATGCGGCCAGCCCCACAGAACCTGGCCCTCCCGCATCTGCGCCAGGTCTTGCGGCAGCGGTTTGGGGAGCACGATGACATCGCAGTCTGCCAGGAGCTGGTCGCGGGTGCGCAGGCCAGCGACATGGTCCGCCAGCTGCCCGTCGGGCACGCCGAACCGCTCACCATAGCCGCGTTCAAGGTAGATACGCCGCCGCAGGCCCGCCTCGATCCGCTCGACGTGCAGCGGGTGGATCGCCAGCCGGTGCTCGTTCTCCTTCCGCGACCGTGCGATCACCCCGAGGCTGAGCTGATCCACACGCACCCCCTGCCGGTTGTGCCGCGGAAAGGACCGCTGCGCGCGCCAGCGACCGGACGCCGCGATACCGCCACAACCAGCACACGATAACGCGCCACAGCGATCCTGTCGCCGGCCGGCACTCGCCGGCGCGGACAACGGATCGTTGTGGATGCCACATCCATGTCATATCAGTGAGCGACATGGCTGGGACATCCACGCCTTTCAGCCGGGCGGGCCGTGGCCCCGGGGACTCGTCGGGGACGCAGCGGCGGCACAAATCAATGTCCGGACGTCCGCTGCAGCGGTATCACGATCAGCAGGACGCCGCCGATCAGGAAGATGATGCCGCCGATCAGCAGGCCGGCCGCGATCCACGGCAGCGCGGGCAGCGTGGCGGCCACGTTGACTTGCAGGCTCACTGGCCGCGAGCCGTCGGCGTTCATGGCGACCACCATCCAGTCCCCGCTGCGGACCGCCCAGGTGAGGGTCTGGGTGCCCGGCCCGGCCGCGTGCGCGGTCCATATGCCGGCCTGTCCCGGCCGGACCGCGGGTGCGGACCCGGCATGCTCGGTGTAGGTGCCATGGTGACCGGCCGCGCCGCGGACGGTCGCGTAGTCCACGCCGGCCAGGTAACGGGCCGCCGCGTCGGCGGGGGCGATGCCGACGAAGGCCGGAGCGGTCCCGCTGGCCTGGCTGACCTGGATGCGCACCGTGCCGATCATGTCTGACACGGGTCCAGTGGCCAGGTGCAGCCCGATCGTGTCGCTGGCGATCGCGTAGCCGGGAACGCTGTAGGTGGCGGTGGCCAGATCGGCGTAGCCGCCGTGCCGGTTGGTCTGCGCCCACAGCGCGACGCCACTGCCGCCGAGCAGGCCGAACGAGCAGAGGACGAGCACCGCGCCGGCGACCGCGGAGACGATCCGGCCGCCGGTCCATCCGCCTGGCCCCTGCGGGGGCACCTGCCTCGGGAACGCCGCCCCGGGCAGATCATGGGACGCCGGGCCGGGCGCCGGCGGCAGGGTCAGCGTGCCGGGATCGTGGCCGCCCGGGTCGAGACGGAACGGCGGGTACTGATCGGTCATCAGCCCGGCGTAGCCGGCCACCCGCAGCACCCAGCGGTTCAGGCCGAGCACGAAGTCGTAGATCTGCTCCGGGTACCGCCCTGTCACCAGGAGCATCACCGCGGCGATCACGGTCAGGACGCCGATCAGCCCGAAACCACCCCAGCCGCCGTTGTGATAGCCGAGCTGCCACGCGGCCCACAGCCCGGACCCGGTGAACAGGCCCACGATGATGTACTGCGGGATGGCCAGCAGCCACCATTTCACCAGCGCCAGCCCGCGGGACAGCCGCCGCGGGTACTCGATCTCCAGGTGAGCGGGATAGGACGGGTCATCGGCCAGCGTGAACGGCGGGTACCGGTCGGTACCGAACGCGCCGATCGCGTAGTACTGCACCCGCCAGGTCCACCGCAGCACGCCCACGTTGAACTCGAAGATCGCCCGCGGGTAGCGGCCGGTGAACACGATCGCCACCATCGCCACCGCGCTGAGCACGACAAAGGCGACCCACAGGAAGGCCAGCACGATGTAGTGCGGAATCACCAGCACCCACTTGACGAGCCACAGCCAGCGCGACAACGGCGCATCCAGCGACGCGTCGACCCGTACCGGGTACGCCTGGTTGGCAGCCATCGTGACCACCTCACTTACTTCCCCGATGATGCTTGCAGCACCAGCCTCCGCGCGTGCCAACCGCCGAGGCAGAGCCGGATGTCCCGTCGGCTACGGCGGAAGGTCCCTGGTGACGGCTGAAGGCCCGGTAATGGGCGGGCGCCTGCTGCTCGGGAGAGGAGGGCTTTCCTGCTAAGTTGAAGGACGCGGCCACCGGGCCCGGATTGTTCACGATCACGGTTGGCTGGCCTCGTTGACGAGCCACTCGCCGACGATGGCGGACATGAAGACGGGCTGGTGGCGGTAGCCAAGCGAGGTGTAGAAGGCTTCCGCGTCGTCGGTCTGCAGGCCGATGTGCTGGCCGGGCGCGCAGGCCATCAGCTGTCTGACCATCGCCGTGCCGATGCCGTGCCTGCGGTAGGCCGACATGGTCCAGACGTCGAGCAGGTAGGCGTTGCAGACGCCGTCTGAGAGCAGCCGGGCCATGCCCACTACGCGGTCGCCGTCCCGGGCGATGGCGACATGCTGGGATCGCGCGAACGACGCCTGCAGCGCCCCGGGGGACCGGCCGTTGTCGAAGTCGTCGGCCGCCAGGTCGGCCTTGGCCTGCGCCCAGTCGATCCCCTCGAGCGATTCGTCGATGCGTACCGTCATGTCTGGAGCCTAGGACAGCAGCACCATCCTCTCGTGGCTGCACCCGGCGCCCCGCTGACCCGCGTCACTGCAGTGGGGGATTCCGGTTGCGGAAACCCTGAGAGAGTCGAGCCGGGTATCCGGGACGTCCCTGAAACCCGGCTGGGCGGGTTCGGGGGCGGGCCGGGGATCTTCCCGATGTGCCAGGCCCGCGAGGCGAGCCAGGCTGGAGCGATGAACGATAGCCGTCCTGTCCGCTACCAGGCGCCCCCGTCCACGCCAGGACCGTTAGGCAGCCGCCGACCCGGGAGGGACATCATGCACCCGATGTTCAAAGAGCTGTTCATCGAGACCGACGCCGAGGACCAGTCGGCCGAGGAGGACCGGCGGCGCCGCGTGCGTCGGTCCCGGCGAGCCCGGTCGGCCATGGCCATCAGGCCCGCTGCCCGCGATCACCAGCCGCCGCCGCGGCCGTGACCGGCGGGTCGCGCTTCACGGCGGTCGCGTCGTCGGGCGGCAGGGCCTTTGCGCTCTGAGCAGGCTGCCGTGACTGGTGGTACGTGCCCACCACCCGGCTGCCCCGGATGTATAAGGCGTGGATGTCCCAGCCATGTCGCTGGTACAGCGTGGATGTGGCATCCACGTCGTATGGGCCTGGACGGACGTGGTACAGGCCGTACGGGCGGTGCCGGAGTGACGCAAGTCCGGCCTGGCGCCTGCGCGGTGGCCCGCCGCGGCAGCAAGCTGCAGCAAGTTGCAGCAAGCTGACCGGCACCGGGCCGCCAAGCTGAGCGGCACCGGGCCGCCAAGCTGAGCGGCACCGGGCCGCGGTTCGCTACTCGGATTACGCCGGCTGGTACTGGCCGTCGCAGACCGTGCAAGCAGCATTGCGCCCATCGGCGTGCAGCTCGTGAAATATGTCCTGCATCTGCTCAACGGCACTGGCCGAACGGCCCGGGGAGCCGGGTGTCCTCGCGGTAATCGGCGCGGATCCGGCATCGGGCGCCCACCGTGGCTCCGGTCGCCTGGCCGCAGCCCGGAGCGCAGCCGCGGCCATCGCGGCCAAGAGGACAATGGTCAGCGTAATGTTCGGCGTCATCAAGTTCTTCATAACGCGCTTCCTCAATCATCGACTGCGGTCGCCGCAGGCTCGCCTGGTCGTCTGGACCGGTCGGCCGGCCCTTACGACGCTATGGACCGCGACGGCGGGCGGCGTCCGCCTGACAGATGAACTTTCACCGGCCCCGGTACGCCCTGTGATGTACGGGCCCCTGCCCCTGGGTCCCAAGGACCCAGGGCCAGAGGTGTTCGGCTATTCAGCCGACTCGTCCCCGGACGAGCCGGTCGGGCGGGCACGGGCCAGCGCCTTGGCCCGGACCACATCTGGGTCCCGCGGGTCGGTCGGCAGGTCCTCCGTCCAGGCGCGTCGGCGGCGAGGTGAACACCTCGTCGGCTACCGCACGAGCCCAGCGCATCCGTTCCACCGCAGCCTCCGGGTGGTCGCCGAACTCCTGGGCCACGCGCTGGACGCACCCCAAGCCGCCGTAGGCGCGCATGGCCGCGGCGATGGACTTCCGGACCTGACCCGCGCTGGGGTGATCGGAGCGCTGCAGGACTGACGCGAACAAGGCGTCGGCCCACACTGTGCTGGTACGTGGATGGTAGATGGTTAGCTGCATCTCAGCCCCCTGACTGATCTGCCCCCCGGTGTATGACGCTATGAAAATGTGACGGCTGGCGGCGTCCGCCAGACGGATGAACTTTCACGGCCCGTACACCTTGCGGCGTACGCCCTCGTGCCGTGGCACCGGTGCGCCACAGCGCGAACGGCTCGGTCCCCGCGCTCACGCTCTGCCGCGACAACGGTGCATAACCAGGTTACGGCCTGTTGAATCAGCCATGCCAGCGATTTTCGGGCCGGGCGCCGTCCAGGCGGACACCGAGCGCGACCTTCGTCCATGTCGTGTTCCTCCTTAGATCCAGGTTCGGTTAGAAGGCTACAAGCGGGGCGGTTACACCACGGTCACAGGCGACCGCTGGACGCGCCGGGAGCGGTCCCAGCCACGCCGGCGACCCGGCGCTCGAGGCCGAACCTAAAGACCCCTACCCGGGGAGTGAGCCACTCGTCAGTCGAGGTCTACCGGCTGTCCCGTGTCGGCATCGACCAGCCTGATCGCCTCCGACGGGCAGGAGGCGGCGGCATCGCGCACCACCTCGTCCGGATCGATCTCCGCCTCGACCGGACCGGATCGCTGCTGCTCGTCCAGGACGAACCGGCCAGGTGCGAGGGCCACGCACATGGCCGAGCTGATGCACACGTTCTTGTCGACGGAGACCTTCCAGCGCGTCATGATTCGCCCCACCGGACAGGTAGCTCGCGCAGGCTGTGGATCGCCATTCCCGGTTTGAACTCCAGGTCGCTGGCGGGCACCGCGAGTCGCAGCCCCGGCAGTCGGCCGATCAAGCCGCGGAAGGCCTCCTGGAGCTCGACCCGGGCCAGCTGAGCGCCGAGGCAGTGATGCACGCCGGCGCCGAAGGTCAGGTGCCTGGCCGCGTCGCGCGTGACGTCGAACCGGTCCGGATCGGTGAACGCCGAAGGGTCCCGGTTGGCCGTGCCGAACAGCGGCATGACCTGCTCACCCGCCGGGATGACCACTCCGCCGATCTGTACGTCTTCGGTGGTCACGCGGGCGGGCGGCAGGCTGCCCAGCCGGGCGTAGCGCAGGAGTTCCTCGACCGCTCCGGGTATCAGTCCCGGATCGGCGCGCAACCTGGCCGCCTCGCCGGGGTGGTCGAACAGCAGGAGCAGCGACAGGTTGATCTGGTTGGCGGTGGTCTCGTGCCCGCCGATCAGCAGGATGCAGCACATCGCGGTGAGCTCGTGCTCAGACAGCCGGTCGGCGTCGTCGCGAGCGGCGATGAGCGCGCTCATCAGGTCATCGGCCGGCTGGGCCCGCTTGACCTCGATCTGCGCGCCGAAGTAGCCGTACAGCTCGGCCAGGGCCGCCATGATCTCGTCGGTGTCGCGCTGCCAGTCTCCCATGATGGCGTCCGACCAGGCATGGAGCCGCCCGATGTCCCCGGCGGGCACGCCAAGCATCTCGCAGATCACCTGGGCCGGCAGCGGCAGCGAGAAGCCCGCCACCAGGTCTGCTGGCTGAGGCCGGCCGGCCATCGCGTCGATGAGCTGGTTGACGATGCCGGCCACCCGCGGCCGCAGGGCCTCGACGCGACGAGCGGTGAAGGCGCCGGCCACCAGCT
>Ga0318568_10001474_pt1 | contig 10366 bp, 9 predicted proteins | sample GRESIP088b5f21_FD_203690 | JGI IMG/M metagenome (GOLD analysis project Ga0318568, IMG submission 203690) | Tropical soil microbial communities from Luquillo Experimental Forest, Puerto Rico - GRE.SIPMG.088b5f21 | ecosystem: Environmental > Terrestrial > Soil > Tropical forest > Bulk soil...
GACGCCGCGCGGGAACTGCGCGCCACGCTCAGCGTGCTGCGTAGTGCGGAGGACGGCGACGGCAGCGGCCTGTGCCAGCTGGACGGCCTGGTGGCACGCTCGCGTGCAGCCGGGCTCCCCGTGACGGTGACCGTGACCGGTGCCGAGCGGGCGCTTCCGGCCGATGTGGACCAGGCTGCCTACCGGATCGTGCAGGAAGCCCTCACCAACGTGAGCCGTCACGCCGGCTTGGCCGGCGGCGGCGATCAGGTGAGGGCGTCGGTGCGCCTGCACTACACGCCGGACGCCCTGACGGTCCAGGTCGACGACGACGGCCAGGGCAGCGGCACCCGGTCGGCAGGCCCCGGGCTTGGCCTTATCGGCATGCGGGAACGTGTGTCCGCGCTCGGCGGCCGGCTCCGGGCCGGACCGCAAGACGGCGGCGGCTTCCAGGTGCGCGCCGAACTCCCCGCGCGGGCACCGTCGTGATCAGGATCCTGCTGGCCGACGACCAGGCGCTGATCCGCAGCGGCATCCGGGCGCTGCTCGAAGCCGAAGACGACATCGAGGTGGTCGCCGAGGCCGCCGACGGCCGGCAGGCGGTCGCGCTGGCCGCCGAGCACCGCCCGGACATCGCGCTTATCGACATTCAGATGCCGGTGCTTGACGGCGTCGGAGCCACCAGGCAGATCGTCGCCGACGAGCGGCTGGACAGCGTGCGCGTCGTGATCCTCACCAACTTCGGGCTCGACGAGTACATCTTCGCCGCCCTGCGGGCGGGCGCGAGCGGGTTCCTGCTGAAAGACACCCAGCCCGCCGAGCTGCTGCAGGCGCTGCGGATCGTCATGCGCGGGGACGCCCTGCTGTCCCCCGCGGTCACCAACCGCCTGATCAGCGAGTTCGTCGCCCGGCCGCCCGACGCGGTCGCCGCGGCGGGGATGGAAACCCTCACCAACCGGGAACGTGAGGTCGTGGCCCTGGCCGCGCACGGGCTGAGCAACGACGAGATCGCCGACGCCATGGTGCTCAGTCCCACCACCGCCAAGACCCACGTCAGCCGCGCGATGATCAAGCTCGGCGCCCGCGACCGGGCGCAGCTCGTCGTCTTCGCCTACCAGACCGGCCTGGTGACCCCGCGCGCCGCCGGGCCGGCCCCAGGCCGTTGATCTCGCTCCCCTGGCCGGCTAGTTCGGCGGCATGTACTTCTCGAACCAGGTCACGAGCCGGGTCAGGTAATCAGTGATGGCCGGGAACCGGCTGACGCCGTGTCCTTCCCCGGGGTAGATCACCAGTTCTGAGTCGACGCCATGACTGTTCAGTGCCTGGTAGAACTCCCTGGCCTGGCCGGCCGGCGTGCACCGGTCCCTCGCCCCCGCCGTGAGCAGGGTCGGCGTCCTGGCCTTGCTCGCGTGCATGACCGGACTGCGCGTGTGTACCTGGTTGCCGGTTTCCTCGGGATCGGCGTTGTCCAGGAACCACAGTCCCCAGCGCGGGATGTTGGTCGTGAACGTGAAGCTGTACCACTCGGTCACCGGCGAGCCGGCCACGGCGGCCTTGAACCTCTGGTCCTGGGTCACCAGCCAGGCCGACATGAACCCGCCGTAGCTGACGCCCATCGTGCCGATCCGCGCCGGATCCGCGATCCCGCGCTCGATCATGGCGTCGATTCCGGACAGGTAGTCATGGGTGTCGGCGCCGCCCATGTCGCCGACGACCGCGGCGGCGAACTCCTGCCCCCGCCCCGAGCTGCCGCGCGGGTTCGGGAGCAGCACAGCGTACCCGCGGGAGACCAGCAGGGGGACCGCGTAGTCGCCCATCGCCCAGCTCCGCTGGTAGGCCCCAATCGGCCCGCCGTGGACGAGCAGGACCAGCGGGAACGGCCCGGCTCCGGGAGGCGTGCACACGACTCCCTCGATCACTGTCCCGTCGGGGGCCCTCCAGCTGACGTCCGTGGCTGAACCCGCGACCGACCGGATGTAGTCGGTGCCGGCCTGGGCCAGGCTGGCCAGCACCTGGTCGGCGCCCGCGCCAACGATCGCGATCTGCTGCGGAAGGTCGTAGTCGTCCCGGATCACGACGACCCGGCCGTCGGACGTGAAGGCGCCGGCCGGGTTGAACCAGCTCGCCCACGACTGCGCGGACGCGACCAGTTCCTTGGCGGTGATCGTTTCCGGCAGGGGTCCCTCACCGGCCTCGGCCATCCCGGCCACGCTGTCCAGATGGCGCTGGCCGATGTAGCCGAGCCGGGTTCCGTCGATCCACTGGGCCGCGGTGACGTCTGTCCCGGCGGTGTCTACAGCGCACCTGGTGCCGGCCACCAGGTCCAGCAGGATCAGGTCACCCGCCACGATCCACCGGTCACTGCATACGGCCTGTACCACGGCGGCCCTCGTGCCGTCAGACGTCCCGGCGGGCAGTCCGAGCTGGACGTCACTGCGGAGCAGCTCGGTCACCTCACCCGTCGAGATGTCGAGACGGCTGAGCACCGCGCCGTACCAGTCGTCCTCGCCGGGCTGCTCGCTGGTGATGGCCAGCACATGTCCGGGACCGGACCAGGCCGCCTCCCAGACGTTCAGGCCGTCGGGCGAGACCCGGGCGAGCTCGCCGGAAGCCGGGGTGTAGAGCCACAGACCGCGCCAGGCATCCTGTGGTGTCCCGGCCTCGACCTCCGGATACCAGGACGGGAGCCCGGACTCGCCCGGGCCGGCCATCCCCGATCCCTGCGCGTCAGCCATCTCCGCTCCGAGCCCGGCGACCCCGAGCAGGATCCGGGTGCCGTCCGGTGACCACGCGAGATACTCGACCGTGCCGGGGACGGCAGGCGCGGGCCGGGCCTCGCCCAGCTGCCCCTCGGCCAGCAGGTAGAGCTGGAACACCTCGGCCTTGGCCCGGTCGGACAGGAAGGCCAGAGATGAGCCGTCCGGCGCGAGCCGGGCGGCCTTGGCTGACCCGCCGCCAGAGGTCAGCGCGTGCAGCGCGCCGTCCCGCACCTCGTACAGGGCGGTGCGCGGCAGCCCGTCGAGTTCGTCATAGACCGATCCGGTGACCACGATCCGGCTGCCGTCGGTCGTGGTGACGAGGTCGGCGACGCGGTGCGGCCTGCCGAAAGCCGGCTCGTGCAGCCGCCGCAGATGCTCGGCGACCGCGGCGTACTCAGGGGATTCCCGCAGGTCTTTGCGCATAGTTCGGGATGATGTCATGCCTTGGGGAGGTGCGGCTATCAGCCGGCGGCCACCCCGACCCGCCGACAGCCATCTTCGCGGGAAGAGGGACAATGCCCATGGAGGACGCTGTGGATGCATCCACCGCCGGGATCGGCGGTCCGATCGTGATGGCCGGTGCGGGCTACGCCGGGTTGCACGTCGCGTTGCGCCTGACGGCCAAGCTGCGCGACCACCCGAAGGTGGAGCTGACCCTCATCGACCGGCATGACTATCACCAGGTGGTCACCGAGCTCCCCCGGGTCGCTGGCGGCACCCGCGCCGCCGACGCGGTGCGCATCCCGCTGCAGGACATGCTGGCCACGCGGGTCCGCTTCGTCCAGGCCGAGATCAATGGTTTCGACCTGGCCGGCCGGCGGCTGCTGACCGGGGCCGGGCCGGTCGGCTGGGGACGGCTGGTGCTGGCGCTCGGCAGCCGGCCGAACGACTTCGCGATCCCGGGCCTGGCCCAGCGCGCGCTGTCGGTGTACTCGGCCAGCGACGCCGAGCGGGTGTGGGCGGCGGTCAGCGAGGCGCTCGACGAGGCCGCGGCCGCCGCCGATCCCGAGCGGCAGCGCCGTATGGCGACCGTGGTGGTCGGCGGCGGGGGCGCCACCGGGGTCGAGCTGGCCGGCGAGCTGGCCGAGGTGCTGCCGGAGGTGGCCAAGGGTCATGGCCTGGCGCCTGACCGGCCCGCGGTCCAGCTGGTGGAAGCAGGTCCCACCATCCTGGCGGGCTCCTCACCGCAGCTGATCGACAAAGCCAGCCGAATCCTTTCTGACCTGGGGGTCAGTGTCCGTACCAACGCGGCGATCGCCGCCGCGGCCAAGGAGGGCTTCCGGCTCACCGACGGCCAGCTGGTGGAGGGCGGCGTGTTCGTCTGGGCGGGCGGGGTGAAAGCACCCGAGCTGGTGGCCGATTCGGGGTTGCCGACCGGCCACAACGGCCGCGTCAAGGTCGACCAGTACCTGCGCGTGCTGGACCACCCGGAGATCTACGCCGCCGGTGACCTCGCCTCGGTGACCGATCCGCGCACCGGGCACGCGCTGCCTCCGCTGGCGCAGATAGCGCTGGAAGAGGGCGAGACCGTGGCCCGCAACCTGGACGCGGAACTGAACGGCCGGCCGCTGGAAGCGTTCAGCTTCCACGACAAAGGATTCGTCGTCTCGGTCGGAACCCGCCGCGGGGTCGCCGACATCGCCGGCATCACCACCGGCGGGCGCCTGGCCCACCTGCTCAAAGACGCCATCGAGTGGGAGTACCGCCAGTCCGTCAAGCACCTGCGCGGCTGGGACCCGGTAGCCCGGTAACCGCTGCGCGTCCGGAAACGGCTGCGCGTTCAAACCGGCCAGCCCAAAGATCGCATAGCCAGCGCTGCGGCCGGAAAACCGGTTTCTGTGGAGGCCCCCAGTCGGGCACCATGGCCTGGCTGGCTGCCCGGAGTGGGAAGAATGACTACGCAGGAACATGGTCGCGGCTCACCGGCCCGGAAAGGGGCGGTGCTGCTCGCGCTGCGCTACTACGGCCGCCAGATGGCCAGGCTCTGGCGCTTCACGGTGCCCGCGATGTTGCTGCCCGCGCTGGGGAACACCTGCATCTACTACGTCGCGCCGCTGATTGTCGCTCGGCTGGTCGGCCGCGTGGCCGGCCACGCGCTGACCGGGATCGACGCGGCGATGCCCTATGTGCTCGGCTTCGTAGGGGTGCTGCTTGTCGCCGAGATCGTTTGGCGGATCGGCCTGCACGGCATGATCCGCCTCGAAGGTCACGGCATCGAGAACCTCTACGTGATCGGCATGGACGAGCTACTGGCGAAGGACGCGGCGTTCTTCCATGACAACTTCGCCGGTTCGCTGACCAAGCGGGTTTTGAGCTTCGCCTCCCGGTTCGAGGACTTCACCGACAATCTGGTGTTCAACATCGTCGGCAGCCTCGTTCCGCTGGCGTTCGCCTCGGTGGTGTTGTGGCGCTATGACCCGTTGCTCGTGGCCGGGCTCATCGGCCTGATCGCGGTCACCGGCGCCGGTATCGCACCGCTGATCCGCCGTCGCCAGAGGCTGGTCGACCAGCGTGAGGAAGCGATCGCGCGCGTGTCCGGGCACGTGGCCGACAGCCTGATGAACATGGACACGATCCGCGCGTTCGCGGCCGAGGACCGGGAGGCCGCCGAGCACAGGTCGCGCGTCGCCGACCAGCGGCGGAAAACGCTGCGGTCGTGGGACTACGAGAACCTGCGGATCGACACGCTGGTCGCGCCGATGTCCGTGCTGACCAACGCCATCGGTCTGCTGCTGGCGATCTCACTCGGTGCCAGCCAGCACGGGATCGAGGCGATCGTGGTGGCCTTCACCTACTACTCCAACGCGACGCGGATCATGTTCGAGTTCAACCAGATCTACCGTCAGATGGAAAGCTCGCTGACCGAAGCCGCGCAGTTCACCGAGTTGCTGCTGACACCGCCGACCGTGGTCGACCCGATCGCGCCCGAGCCGCTACGGCCGAAGGCGAGCGACGTCCGGTTCGAGCACGTGACGTTCGCGCACGCCGGCGGGCGGCCGTTGTTCACCGGCCTGGACCTCACCGTGCCGAGCGGGACCAAGCTCGGCCTGGTCGGCCGGTCAGGCGGTGGCAAGAGCACGCTGACCCGCCTGCTGCTGCGGATGATGGACGTCAACGACGGCCGGATCCTCATCGGCGGGCAGGACATCACCAAGCTGCGCCAGTCGGATCTGCGCAGCCTGATCGCCTACGTGCCGCAGGACCCTGCGATGTTCCACCGGACGCTGCGCGACAACATCGCGTTCGCGCGCCCGGACGCGACCGACGCAGAGATCCGCCAGGCGGCGCAGGCGGCACACGTGACAGAGTTCGCCGGCACTCTGCCGGACGGATTCGACACGATGGTCGGCGAGCGCGGCGTGAAGCTGTCCGGCGGGCAGCGGCAGCGAGTCGCGCTGGCCCGGGCCATCCTTCGTGACGCGCCGATCCTGCTGCTCGACGAGGCGACCAGCGCGCTGGACTCGGAGAGCGAGATCCTCGTCCAGCAGGCGTTGTGGCGCCTCATGGACGGCCGGACCGCGCTCGTGGTCGCACACCGGCTGAGCACGGTCGCGCGCATGGACCAGCTGGTCGTGCTCGATCGCGGCGAGATCGCCGAGAAGGGCACGCACCGGGAACTGCTCCGTCTCGACGGGACCTACGCCAGGCTGTGGCAGCACCAGTCCGGCGGCTTCCTGGATGACACGGCCACGGTGGCGCTGGCCCAGGCCCCGAGGCTGAGCGCGTAGCTTGGGACTTCCGGCACTGGGGATGGTGGTCTGCGAGTGCGGTTGTTGTGGCAGACGTGAGAAGAGTGGTGTTGCTGAAGCTGAGAATTCTCGGCGGCCTCGTGCTCGCGGTGGCGCTGGCGGCCTGCGGATCGTCGGTCCTTTATGGCGTTCCGGGCGCCGAGTCGCCGCCCGCGACCCCGACCCTGGTCCCGGGCAGCCGGCCGTACGACGTGTCCGGGCTGCGCGACCCCGCGAGCGGGAAGTACCTCGGAGTCCAGGCCCCCGGGGCGCCGGACTCGCTCAAGCCGGTGCAGTCGTTCGCCGCCAGCGCGCGGGCCCGGCCTAACCTGATCGGCGAGTACGTCTCCTGGAACAACTCGCTGGATACCCAGGCCGTGACCAACGCCTGGTCATACGGGGCGCTGTACTACATGGTCTGGGAGCCTTACCACACGACCGTCGCGGCGATCGCGGACGGCCGCAGCAATGGTTACATCACCCGGTTCGCCCAGCAGGTCCGTGCGCTGAACCTGCCGGTCGCCATCAGCTTCGGGCATGAGTTCAACGGCTTCTGGTACCCGTGGGGTACCACCGGGACCACCGCCGCTCAGTTCGTGGCCGCGTGGCGGCTGATCCACCGCCTGTTCGCCGCGGCGCACGCCACCAACGTGATCTGGGTGTGGAATCCCAATGTCATCTCCGCCGAGCCGCAGCTCGATCTCACCGCCTATTACCCGGGCGACGCGTACGTCGGCTGGGTCGGGGTCACCGGCTACTTCGCCGCCAGCGGCCCGGATACCTTCGATGGCCTGTTCGGGCCGACCATGCAGGAGATCAGGGGCTTTACCACCAAGCCGTTCATCATCGCCGAGACCTCGGTGCAGACCGGCCCCAACTCGGTCGCGGCGGCGCAGAACCTGGTCAGCGGGGTGCGCGAGCGGCCGGACGTGCTCGGCTTCGTCTGGTTCAACTACTACAAGGCTGGCGTCGACTGGCGGCTGGAGTCCCGGCCGCCGGTGCGGGCGGCCGTCGCCGCAGGGCTCGCGGGCCTTCCGCTGGTGAACGTCAAGCGGACATAGGCTGCCTGATCATCGCCAGGTCATGTCGATCTGGCGCTCGAAGATGACATAGCCGGCCCGGGCCGCCAGGCGATCACCGCGCAGGGCGGGCCACAGCCATTCCGGGCGGCGGCGGCCGGCGGCCAGGTCGCTGCCGACCTCATCGTTGAGGACGTACGGCAAGCTGTTGAACAGGTCCAGCTCATCTGGCCCGGTGATGGGGCGCACAGTCAGGTTAGGCTGATGCAGACTCATGGAATGATTCTGGCCGGGAGGCGCGTTGTCCCGGAGGACGCGACATATCGTGTTGTCTGGGCAGGCCCGGGCCGTTGACGGCTCTGGGCTTTGAGAGGTGAGCGCAATGACCGGTTGGTACGTGGAGCGGACACCGGACAAGTCGGCCAAGGCCGTGGTGGCTGTGACGCTGCTCGCGCTGCTGCTGGTGGCGGTCGTGCCGGTGGCCTTGATAGCGGCAGTGGTCATGATGATCCTGGGGCACGTCGTCGGCGGGCTCGCGCTGTTTGGCGGCTCGGTCCTCGCCGCCGCCGTAGCTGTCGCGCTCGCGGGCGTAGGCGGGATGCGGCACCTGCGCAAGCTGGTCTCCGGGGACAACTTCCGTGTCGTGCCGCTGGACGACGGCCAGTACACCGACGTCGCGGAGCCAGGGGGCAGCGACTACACCAACGTCGTGCAGCTGGACCGCAGCGAGTACACCGAAGTTCGCTGACCTCACCGTCCGCGTGGCTGGCGCACGTTGGGGCGCACGCCGGCGGGGACACCTGGCCGGGCAGGTGGCCGGTGGCTGTTTGCGTGCCGGCGGTCTGGTGATCGTATAGTGACTGCCATGTCAGCCGGTCCGCCAGCTTCGCCGATCACCACGGTCGCCGGGGTGATCGCGCGGATGGAGGCGATCGGGGCCGGGCTCGCGGCCGGCGACGGGCTGGCGTGTTTCAATCGCATGTACCTGGAGGTGACCCAGCAGGTCAACGCCGAGCTGGACCAGGGCTTTTACGCCGACCCGGTCTTCATGACCCAGCTGGATGTGACCTTCGCGGGCCTGTACTTCAGCGCGGCTGACGCGGCAGCCGACCCGGCGGCGGTGCCGCTGGCCTGGCGGCCGCTGGTGCAACAGCGCGCCAGTACCGAGATCGAGCCGGTCCAGTTCGCCCTGGCCGGGATGAATGCCCACATCAACCACGACCTGCCGCTCGCGGTGGTCGCCACCTGCGCGGCGCTGGGCACCTCGCCGGAGGCGGGGGCGCACCTGGCCGACTACCAGAAGGTGGACCAGTTGCTGGATGCCGCCGAGCAGTCGGTCCGCCAGTCCTTCGAAAACGCGGCCGAGCTTGCCGCTGACCGTCACCTGGCCGCGGTCAGCAGCCTGATCGCGAACTGGACCATCAACTCCGCCCGCGATCTGGCCTGGAACAACAGCCTGCTGCTGTGGGAGGTGCGCGGTGACCCGATCGCGCGCGGGCTGCTGGCCGACAGCCTGGCCGCCACGGCGGCGCTGTGCAGCCGCCTGCTGCTGGTGGCGGTCTGAGGCGAACGACTCGTGTCGTGCCACCAGCTCAGGCCGTGGCGTGATGGCTGGGCCGAGCAACTCTTGGGCCGCCCGTGCGTGCTGTGCGACCTGATCGGCGTCCGCGAGAACGGCTGGGGCATCCGCGTCTTCGCGGGCCGGTACGTCGATGCCTACTTGCCCCGGTCGGGGTCAGTCCCCGGGTACACGGTCGCCGTCTGGAACGGCAGGCACGTGTCCGAGCCGACCCAGCTGGCCGACGAGGAGGCAGCGGGCTACTGGCGGGAGACGCTGCGGGTCGGCCGGGCGGTGGAACAGGGGTTCGAGCACGCCAAGATGAACTACCAGATGCTGGGCAACACCGTGCCGCATCTGCACACACACATCGTCCCCCGGCCGCTGCTGGATCCGGCGCCCCATGAGCCGTTGCCCTGGTCCTACCTCGACCAGGGACGCCAGGATGACACGGCACTCGCCGCGGCCGCAGAGCGGCTCAGGGCCACCCTGACCTGACCGGCCCGGCCCGGCGATGGCATAGACGCTCAGGCCCGTTCCGGGATGGCCTGATCGACGACGATCTCCGGCATGCTGATGCGGAACTTCACCCCGTGCTGTAGCGGGATGGCTTCAACGGTTCCGTCGTGCAGGTCGGCGATCCTGCGCACGATCGCGAGGCCGAGGCCCGAGCCGGGCAGGGCCCGTGCCCTGGCCGACCGGTAAAAGCGATCGAAAATGTACGGCAGGTCGTCCGCGGAAATCCCCGGCCCGTCGTCGCTGACCTCGACCGCCCCGCCGGCTGCTGAGATGCGGATGCAGCCACCCGGCGGGCTCCACTTCAGCGCGTTGTCGACGAGGTTGCTGATGGCCCGTTCCAGCGCGTCCGGGTCGCCGCGGACCAGCGTCGGCCGGCAGTCGAGCTCGTACCGCAGTCCCGCCGCCCGGCCGGCCGCCCGCGCGGCGACCCGTTCCGCGACCAGGTCCAGCCGGACATCTTCGATGTGGACCGGGGCCCGCCCGTCGCGCGCGAGCTCGACCAGGTCGTTGATCAGCACGCGCAGCTCGCCGGCCTCGGCCAGCGCGGCCGCGGCCAGCGCCGACGCGCTGGGGTCGTCCGGCCGTTCAGCGAGCAGTTCCAGGTTGGTGATCAGGCTGGTGAGCGGGGTGCGCAGCTCGTGCGAGGCGTCGGCGACCAGCCGGCGTTGCGCGCCCGCCGATTCGTCCAGCGCGGCCGTCATCGCGGCGAATGCCTGCCCGAGCCGGCTGATCTCGTCCCGGCCCGGCGTCTCGACCGGCGCGCTGAGGTCGCCGGTGGCCCTGATCCGCTCGACGGTCTCGGTC
>Ga0318568_10001478_pt1 | contig 10352 bp, 14 predicted proteins | sample GRESIP088b5f21_FD_203690 | JGI IMG/M metagenome (GOLD analysis project Ga0318568, IMG submission 203690) | Tropical soil microbial communities from Luquillo Experimental Forest, Puerto Rico - GRE.SIPMG.088b5f21 | ecosystem: Environmental > Terrestrial > Soil > Tropical forest > Bulk soil...
CCGTCGCCGCCACCGCAGGCGCCGACCGCGACGACGACGGCGACGGTGGAGGCACCGCACGCGCCAACGCCCGCGCCCGCGGCGCCCGTCGCCGTACCCGAAGCACCGCCGGCGGCACCGCCGAGCTACCGCAGCCGACTCGGCGGGGTGCGCGGCCTCTTCAGCGGCGCGCTCTCTTCCATGCGGGCCGGCCGTATCGACCAGGACACGTGGGACTCGCTCGAAGAGGCACTCATCCGGGCCGACGTCGGCGTGTCCACGACGACGGCGCTCTTGGACGAACTTCGCTCCAAGGTGGAGACGAAGCAGATACACGGCGGTGACGACTTGCTCGAGGCGTTGGGCAACTCGATACGAGAGTTGCTGCACACGGGCGGGTCGCGCGAATTGCACTTCGACGGCCGAACGGGTTCGCCCGATGTGTGGCTCTTCGTGGGGGTCAACGGCGTCGGCAAGACGACGACGATCGGCAAGCTCGCACGCCGCCAGACGACCGCAGGACACTCGGTCCTACTCGCCGCCGGCGACACGTTCCGCGCGGCTGCGGCCGACCAGCTCGCCATGTGGGCCGAGCGTGCCGGCACCGAGATCGTCCGTGGCGCGGAAGGCGGCGACCCCAGCGCCATCGTCTTCGACGCTGTTCAGCGTGCCGCCGCGCGTGGCAACGACCTGGTACTGGCGGACACGGCCGGTCGCCTCCACACCAAGGTCAACCTCGTCGAGGAGCTGAAGAAGATCCGGCGGGTGGCCGACCGCGATCCTGGCAACGTCACCGAGGTGCTGCTCGTCCTCGACGCCACGACGGGTCAGAACGGCCTGGCGCAAGCGCGCGAATTCGCCGACGCCGTCGACGTGACCGGCATCGTGCTGACCAAGTTGGACGGCACGGCGAAGGGCGGCATCGTGATCTCGGTGCAACGCGAGCTGTTCGTGCCCGTCAAACTGGTCGGCCTCGGCGAGGGCCCCGACGACCTCGTCGACTTCGACCCCGACGCGTTCGTCGACGCGCTGCTGGCACCCGACTGAGCCGGACGCCGCAGCCGGCCGCTAGCCTGAGTGGGCGTGAGCGAGGTCCTGAACGGCAACGAGCGTGCCGACCTCGAAGGTGAGGTCGTGACCGGCCCGGATTCGCTCGCGGAAGGCCGCGGTCGCAAGCCGCTCACGCAACAGCAGAAGAAGATCGTCATGGTCGCCGTGGTGCTCAACGCGATCATCGCCTCGTTCACCTGGCGCGACTTGCGGCGCCGGCCGGCCGCATTGGTGCGAGGGCCGAAGTTGTTCTGGCGCGTGTGGTCGATGCTCAACACGACGGGGTCGGTGGCCTACTGGCTCGTGGGCCGTCGCCGCACCACCGCATCGACCACCATCCCGGTTTCCTGAGGGAGGCCGATCCGGTTCACGCACCCGTGGGCCCGCTCAGGCCCAGCGGATGTCGACCTTCTCGAGAAAGAGCTGCAGGACCGTGTCGCGACCCGAATGCTCGAGCACGCCGGGGGAGCGGCGGCTCCAGAGGACGAGGTAGAGGTCGGCCGCCGCCGCGCGGATCTGGCACGCCGGGTCGCCGTCGCTGACCGCTGCTTCCCTCCCCGGCGTCGTGGCGACTCCGGCCGGTCCGATGCGCAGGTGCCAGGCGGCGTCGGCGTCGGTGCACGACACGCCGAGCGTCGTGGGTGGGTCGGACCGCAGGCGTGTGCGCGGACGGGGCAGGAAGCACGAGAGCAGCTCGTCGACGCCGTCGGCGGCGAACTCAGGGTCGAACGGGCTGAGCGACGCGTCGTCGCGGGTCGCGAGTTCGGCGTCCACACGGTGAATCGCCGTCTCGTGAGCTTGGCGCCGAGCCCACATCGCTCGCGGCGACGGAGCCGGGAGGAACGTCCAGCAGTCCAGGTCGTCCGGAGCCGAGTCGAGGGCGTCGGCCAGCCCCGTGTACCCGGCCCTGAACCACGGGACCAGCTCACGATCGTCCGGCCAGGCGTCGACCACGTCGACGAGGTCGACGTCCCATTGCTCGCGGCGGGCCTCGGCCACGTACCCGGTGGCCCAGCGGTGCACGGCGCCCATGTGGTGCACGAGGTCGCGCACCGTCCACTCCGGGCAGGATGGAACCGGATCGTCCGGCGACGCCGCCGCCACGGCCGCCGCCATCCGCTCACCCTCTGTCCGCAGCGCGTCGATGTGGGTGGCGATCTCCACGAGGTTGCCCTCCCGAAATGTCAGCCGATCTTCTGCAAGTCGATCACGAAGACGAGGGTGTCGTTGGGCGCGATCCCAGCGCCCGGCGACTGCGCGCCGTAGCCCAGGCTCGGCGGGATGATGAGCTCACGGCGCCCGCCCGCCTTCATGCCGACGACGCCCTTGTCCCAGCCCGGGATGACCTGCCCGGCGCCGAGGGTGAAGGTGAAGGGCTGGCCGTTCCATGAGGACTGGATCACCTTGCCCGCAGAGTAGGTGGCCAGCGTGTACTGCACCGTCAGCTTGTCCCCCGGAGCGGCGGCCGGGCCGCTGCCTTGAATGAGGTCTGCGCTCTCGAGCTGCGTGGGCGGCGTGCCCGACGGCACGGTGACGGTCGGCTCCGTGCTGGCGCTGCCCGCAGGTGAGCGGTCCGCCGCGGGGATCGGCGTGGCGGCGGCGGCCGCCTGGCCCGCAGCGCTGGTGCTGGTGGTCGTCGAGTTCGCCGCCGAGTTCGAGGGCGACGAGCTGCAGGCGGCGAGGGCGAGCGCCGCGGCGACGCCCGCGGCGACGGCGAGCGAACGGCGGGCGCGCCTGCGGGCGCGCCGCGTGGACGGTTGGGTGTGCGTCGGCATGGGCCGCGACGGTAGTCCGTGGGGTGGGCGTCGAAACGGCAGGCGGAGGAGCGTCGGGGCGAGCTGGAGGCAGGCGCACCCGGGCTCAGCGAGTGATGCGATAGGGATCCCACGCCGGGGGTGCCGAGCGCAGGTGCGACTCGACCAGGGAGCGGACCGCGACCGCGGAGAGGCTGCTCTCGCTCTCCGGCGAGTGCGCCAGCACCGGCGTGAGCCCGGAGACCGGCTGCGCCGTCCACCGTGCCGACCCGCCGGCGGCGTCCTCCGCGTCGTTGAGCCGATCGGCGAGCGGGGCCAGATCGACACGGGACCGGACGGGCCGCGAACGGAACTGCACCCAGCTCTCGTAGCGGTAGGCGAACTCGTAGTGGCGGTCCCGCGCCGTCAGCAGCGCGCCGCGCTCGGTGGCGTTGTGCACCGCCATCGGGTGGAGGCCCGTGACCCAGTCGCCGCCGAAACGGTGTCCGCCCGCGCTCGGCGCGATGGGCGGCACCGTGACGATCGCGAGGTCGAGGTCGGGCACCTCCTCGATTCGCACGGCGCCCGTATCGATGGCCTTCACGCTGGCCGACAGCGTCGCGTCCTCTTCGCGCCACAGCTCGTGCCACCGCTCGGGCTGGTCGCACAGCTGGGGGAGGCGGCCGAGCAACTCCGTGTAGAGGACTGCGGTGCGCGCCTCGTAGTCGGCATCGTCGGCGGGCAGGCCGGCCAGCGGTGAGCGCGCCGGGTCGGCGAACGCCGCGAGCGCCATGGAGATGTACGCGGCCGCCCGCGACGAGGTGACGGCGAAGTCGCCGGCCCGCGCCACCTCGACCAGGAGGTCGCGCCGGGCGAGCGCCTGGGCCGGCTCGCAGAGTGCGAACATCCCGACCAGCCCGTCCTGGTCGAAGTGGCTGTTCGACACGAGCTCGGCACCGTCGTGGCGGTCGAACGCGCCGAGATAGCGGAACGCCATCTGCGCCGACAGGTCGGCCGCGAACTCGGCCGGCGACCCGATCCCCGGCCAGTGCGACAGGCAGAGCAGCGTGCCGTCGGCGGGCGAGCCGTCGACCACCACGTTGGGCCGTCCACCCAGCTCCCCGTAGGGCACGTAGGCGAGGTCAGGGGAGCGCCGGGCCATGGGCCGAGCGTAGGGGTCCCAGCGGAGCCCGGAGCGGTGCTGCCGGGCTGCCAAGAGGCTGTCGAAGGGCCGATCACCCCCTGAGCCCGGGGCCGGAGCCGAGGGTCGCCCAACTAACCTGAGGCCTCATGTTCGACGCCCTCTCCGACCGTCTGGAGCGGATCTCGACGCGCCTGCGCGGCAAGGGGCGCATCAGCGACGAGGACCTTGACGAAGCGCTCAAGGAGCTCCGGACCGCCCTGCTCGAGGCCGATGTCGAGCTCGGCGTGGCCCGCCGCTTCTGCGACGGCATCCGCCTCCGGGTGAGCACCGAGGCCCTATCGAGGAGCCTCACGCCGGGCCAGCAGGTCATCAAGGCGGTGCACGAGGAGCTGATTGGCGTTCTCGGAGGCGAGACCCTCAAGCTGACCTACGCGTCACGGCCGCCGACGGTTGTCCTCATGGCGGGCCTCCAGGGCTCGGGGAAGACGACGACGTCGGCCAAGCTGGCGCAGTGGTGGAAGCAGCAGGGGCGCAACCCGCTGCTGGTCGGCGCCGACCTGCAACGTCCCGCCGCGGTCGAGCAGCTGCGCGTGCTCGGAGAGCAGGCCGGCGTGACGGTCTTCTCGGAGTCCACCGACCCCGTCCGCTGCGCCACGGCCGGATTGGAAGAGGCTCGGCGGCTCGGCCGCGATATCTGCATCATCGACACGGCGGGCCGCCTCACGATCGACGCCGAGATGATGGAGCAGATCCGTGCCATCTCCGCGGCGACCGAGCCGCACTACACGTTCCTGGTCATCGACGCCATGATCGGGCAGGACGCGGTGGCGACGGCGAAGGCCTTCCACGACGCGCTCGAGCTGAGCGGCGTCATCCTCACGAAGCTCGACGGCGACGCACGGGGCGGCGCTGCGCTGTCCGTGAAGGGCGTGGTCGGCAAGCCGATCGCCTTCGCATCGACGGGCGAGCGCCTCGGAGACTTCGACTTGTTCCACCCGGACCGCCTGGCGGACCGCATTCTCGGGATGGGCGACATGCTCAGCCTGATCGAGCAGGCCGAGCGCACCATGGACTCCGACGAGGTGGCGAAGAGCGCCAGCCGCCTCATGGCCGGCCAGTTCAGCCTCGAGGACTTTCTCTCGCAGCTGCGCCAGGTGAAGAAGATGGGCTCGCTCGGCGGCCTCATGCGTCTGATGCCCGGCATGAACAAGGAGATGCGTGAGGCTGCGGGCCAGATCGACGACGGCGAGGTCGCCAAGGTCGAGGCCATCGTCTGCTCCATGACGCCGGCCGAGCGCGACGACACCTCGATCATGGACGGGTCGCGCCGATCCCGCGTCGCCCGCGGCTCGGGCACCTCGGTCCAGGACGTCAACGCGCTCCTCAAGCAGTTCAAGGAGATGCAGAAGATGATGAAGGGGATGGCCTCGGGCAACATGCCCAACCTCCCCGGCATGCCCAACATGGGGGGCATGAGCCCCAAGATGGCGAAGCGGCTGGCCAAGCAGGCCGGAGGCGCGGGTGGGCTCCCGGCCGAGGCTCTCGCCGGCGGCGGGGCCGACTTCGACATGCTTTCGCAGCTGATGGGCGGCGACGGCGCCGAGCTGCCGTCGGGCTTGCCGGGCCTGCCGGCCGCCGCTGGCCCGGGCCCGGGCCCGGGAGCCGGCGGCGGGAGCGGGCAGGTGCGGCCGGTGGTGAGCGCCAACAAGGGCACCAAGAAGAAGAAGAAGGGCGGTCGGGTCACCCCGCCCAAGGGCCGGTAGGCCCGCCCGCCTCGCTATCTGCCAGAATGGACGGCCGGAACGTCCGGACCCGGGCCCGGCTTCGCCCGTGTCGTCCGCGTCGTCCGGCGCCGGTCGGTCGACGACCAGTCGACCCAGTCAGTGGAGGAATCAGTTCGTGGCAGTCAAGCTCCGCCTCGTGCGGATGGGGAAGAAGAAGCAGCCGACCTACCGGGTGGTGGCGGCGGACAGCCGCTCGCCGCGTGACGGGCGCTTCCTCGAGATCGTGGGCACCTACGCACCCCGCGGTGCGTCGACAGCCGAACCCGACGCCGTCGTCGAGATCGACAACGCCAAGGCCGTGAAGTGGCTCGTCAACGGGGCCAAGCCGACGGAGCGCGTGGAACGCCTCCTGAAGACGACCGGCGCCTGGGACGAGTTCACCGCCGCAGCGGCCGCGAGGGCCAAGTGACCGATCTCTACGAGGCCGGCGACGTCAACCAGACGGGCGGCGGCGGCAGTGCGCCGGAGTTCGACGACGAGGTCGACGGCGACGACGACTTCGAGGACGAGTTCGATGGCGCGGACGACGGCGGCGACGAGGAGGGCAACCGGCGCGCGGTCGTTGACGGGGGGACGCCGCTGGCCGTGCTGACGTATCTGGCCCGGTCGCTCTCGAACGACCCCGATTCGGTGGTGATCGAGACCGAAGAGCGACGCGGCGGCCTCCGCCTCAACCTGCACGTGGCGCCCGACGACATGGGCCGGGTCATCGGCCGACGGGGCCGGACCGCCCAGGCCATCCGCACGCTGGTGAATGTGGCGGGGGCGAAGGACGGCATCGCGGCGAGCGTCGACATCGTCGACGACTGACCGACGGCGACCGACGCCGACCGGCGACCGCGGCCGACGACCGACAGCTCCGACCGGACCGAGACCGCGACGGCGCCGGACCTCCTCATCATCGGCCAGGTCGCCCGGGCCCACGGGCTCCGCGGCGATGTCGTCGTGGATCTCTGGACGGACCAGCTCGGGCGGCTGTCGGCGGGGTCGGAGCTGACCTGCGGCTCGGCGGCGACGACGGGAGCCGGGCCACCGGCCGGCTCGACCTTGCGGGTCGCGTCGTCCAAGCCCCTCGCCGCCGGCCGCTATCTGGTGTCGTTCGAGGGCGTGTCAGACCGGGCGGCCGCCGAGCGGTTGCGCGGGGTGTCGCTGTCGGCACCGCCGGTCGATGTGCCGGGCACGCTGTGGGTGCACGAGTTGGTCGGGGCCGCGGTGCGTGACGCCGCCGGCCAGGAGTTGGGCTTTGTGCGGGCGGTCGAGGCCAACCCGGCCAGCGACCTGCTGGTGCTCGACTCCGGTGGCTTGATCCCCGTCCGCTTCGTCACCTCGCACGACGCTGCAGCGCGCATCGTCGAGGTCGACATCCCCGAGGGCCTGCTCGACTTGTGAGGATCGACGTCTTCACGATCTTCCCCGAGGTGGTCGCCGGCTATTGCGGCGCCTCCATCCTGGGCCGGGCCGCCTCGCGGGGGGCGCTCGACGTGCGTGTGCACGACCTGCGTTCGGGCGCGGACGACCCACGACGCTCGGTCGACGACAGCCCCTTCGGCGGCGGGGCCGGCATGGTGCTCATGCCTGAGCCGATCTTCCGCTGCGTCGAGGCGGTCGCTGACCTGCCGCGCCCGCTCTACCTGCTCGGCCCGAGCGGGCGGCGTTTCGACCAGGCGGTGGCGGCCGAGCTGGCGTCGTGGGAGGGCGGCTTCTCCTTGCTCTGCGGGCGCTACGAGGGGGTGGACCAGCGGGTGGCCGACCACCTCGTCGACGGGGAGCTGTCGGTGGGCGACTTCGTGCTGGCGGGCGGTGAGCTGGGGGCGTTGGTGGTGATTGAGGCGGTGGCCCGGCTGCTGCCTGACGTGCTGGGCAACGAGGACTCGGCGGCGGACGAGAGCTTCGAGGACGGGCTGCTGGAGTACCCGCAGTACACCCGGCCGGCCTCGTACCGGGGGTGGGAGGTCCCGGAGGTGCTGCGCTCGGGCGATCACGGGGCCGTCGACGCCTGGCGGCGGAGCCAGGCCCTGCTGCGCACGGCCGAGCGACGCCCCGACCTCTTGGAGCGCCTGGTCAGGGCCGCTTCGCTCACCCCCAGCGACGTGCAGGCCCTGGCCGAGCACGGCTACGATGTTCCGTCCGGCGTAGCGCAGAACGAGCAAACCGACGAGCCGGAGTGACCGAAGGACGCCTCCATGCACCCCACCGAAACGATCGATCGCGACAGCCTGCGCTCGGACATCCCCGAGTTCCGGCCGGGCGACACCGTCAAGGTGCACGTGCGGGTCGTGGAGGGGAACCGCGAGCGGGTGCAGGTCTTCCAGGGCGCCGTCATGCGCCGTCAGGGTGGCGGCGTCTCCGAGACCTTCACGGTGCGCAAGGTGAGCTTCGGCGTGGGTGTCGAGCGCACGTTCCCGGTGCACTCGCCGACGATCGCCAAGATCGAGGTGGCGACGCTGGGCGACGTCCGGCGGGCCAAGCTCTATTACCTGCGTGAACGGCACGGCAAGGCGGCCAAGATCAAGGAGCGACGGGTGGCCCGCGGCAAGGCGGCGTCGGCCAAGGTCACTGAGGCGGCCGTCGACGAGATCGACGAGGACGAGGTGCTCGACGACGAGGTGCTCGCCGAGGACGTGGTCGACGTCGAGGCGGCCGAGGTCGACGCGGTCGACGGTGCGGAAGAGGCCGACGAGGTCACCGACGACGTGACCGATGTCGATCCCGACGAAGCCGCCGAGCCGGCGGACGCCGAGGGTGTCGAGGAGGCCGCCGACGAGTAGGGCGGACGCGGAATGAGCGAGGAAGACCTCGAACGGTACGAGTCCGAGATCGAACTCGGCCTCGTCCAGGAGTACCGGGCCGTCCTTCCCGTCTTCGCCTACGTGATCGAGACCGAGCGGCGTTTCTACCTGGCCAACGAGGTCTCGTTGCACGTGCGGTCCGACACGACCCCGGCGTGCATCGAGCTCGAGCTGCGCGACGCCTGGGTGTGGGACATGTACCGCCCGGCGCGCTTCGTCCCCGAGGTGCGCGTGGTCACGTTCCGCGACGTGAACATCGAGCGGCTGCCCGAACAAGAGCTCTGACGCCGTCCAAGGGGAAGGCCCAGCCTCGGCGACCGTTCTTCGCCGTGAGCACTCGACGACTGAGCCTCGGCCACATGGCGGAGGACGCCGCCGCCACCTGGTACGCCGACCACGGCTACCGGATCCTCGTCCGGAACTGGCGCTGCGCCCGGGGCGAGATCGACATCCTCTGCGCCAAGCAGAACCCCGCCGGCTGCATGACGCTGGTGGTGTGCGAGGTGAAAGCCCGGACCTCCAATTCGCACGGCCATCCGCTCGAGGCGGTGACGCCGGCCAAGCAGCGCCGACTGCGCCAGCTGGCCACTCTCTACCTGGGCGGTCAGGACGTCTACTACGACCATCTCCGCTTCGACGTCGCCGCCGCCACCCGGCACGCTCTCCACATCTTCGAAAGTGCGTTCTGACGCGCAGGCGACGTAGGGTCCTTGGGCATGGAGACCCTGATGATCGAGCGCAAGGACGGCGTGGTCACCGTCACCATGAACCGTCCCGAGCGCAAGAACGCTGCCAACGGCAAGATGCTCCGCGAGCTGCGCGCCACCTTCGAGGAGGTCGAGGACCGGTCCGACGACCGGGTCATGGTGCTCACCGGCGCCGGCGGAGCTTTCTGCTCCGGCGCGGACCTGTCCGATCCCGATGGACCGGCTACGGATCCGACCCGGTCCGGGCTCGCCCGCATGCGCCGGCTCGGCGACGTCGCGCTGGCACTGCACCACGTGTCAAAGCCGACCATCGCCAAGGTCGACGGCGTGGCGGTCGGAGCCGGCTTCTCCCTCGCCCTCGGCTGCGACCTCATCGTGTGCAGCGACCGCGCCCGGCTCTCCATGATCTTCGCCAAGCGCAGTCTGGCCCTCGACAATGGCGCGTCATGGTTGTTGCCACGGCTGGTCGGCATGGCCAAGGCCAAGGAGATCGCCCTCTTCGGCGGCATGTGGAGCGGTGAGGAGGTGGCGGCGATGGGGCTGGTGAATCGGGTCGTCCCGGTGGACGAGCTCGACGCCTTCGTGGACGACTGGGCCACGACGCTGGCGGCCGGTCCACCCCTTGCGCTCTCCATGACCAAGACCCTGCTGCATGCGTCGTCGATGTCGTCGATGGAGCAGGCAGTCGAGGACGAGGCCCGGTGTCAGGCCCTCAATTTCTCGACCAAGGACACCGCCGAGGCCATGGCCGCCTTCGCCGAGAAGCGGGAGCCCGTTTTCATCGGCCGCTAATAGAGTGGGGCCGTGCTCAGCGGCGTCCAAGGCATGGTCGGCGAAACGGCATTGGTGACCAAGCCCATCGACGGCGCCCACCACCCGGGCCGGATCCGGGCCCGGGGCGAAGAGTGGCTAGCAATCCCGCTCGACCCCGAGGCGAGTATCTCGGTCGGGACCAACGTCGTCGTGGCCGACGTCGAGCGTGGGCTGCTTGTGGTGTACGCGATCGACGCTTAGCGAGGAGGTATCGCCATGTTTGCAATTTCGGCGGGAGGGGCTGTCGTGTTGGGGGTCGCGGCGGGTGTCGTCGTCTTGGCCATCGGCGCGTGGATCTTCAGCCGCTGCGTCAAGATCGTCCAGCAGGGGAGCGTCGGCGTGGTCAAGCGGCT
>Ga0318568_10001490_pt1 | contig 10331 bp, 13 predicted proteins | sample GRESIP088b5f21_FD_203690 | JGI IMG/M metagenome (GOLD analysis project Ga0318568, IMG submission 203690) | Tropical soil microbial communities from Luquillo Experimental Forest, Puerto Rico - GRE.SIPMG.088b5f21 | ecosystem: Environmental > Terrestrial > Soil > Tropical forest > Bulk soil...
CATCGTACGATGGCGAAGTGTTCACCGGATTGATCCGAGAGGTCGCGACCGTTGCCTCGGTGGACGGCGGCGCCGGCGGCTTCCGCCTCACGATCGCGGCGCCGGAGACGTCGCGCGACGCGATCGTCGGCGACTCCGTCGCGATCAGCGGCGTCTGCCTCACGGTCGTCTCGGTCGACGACGAGCTGCTCTCCTTCGACGCGGTGCCGGAGACGCTCCAGCGCTCCTCGCTCGGCCGCCTCGGCCCCGGCGACCGCGTCAACGTCGAGCCGGCGCGGCGCGCCGGCGAGCCGCACGGCGGCCACAACGTCCAGGGCCACGTCGACGGCGTCGGCGCCGTCCGCACCGTCGAGGCCGAGGGCGACGGCAGGCGGATCTGGTTCGACGCGCCCGCCGACCTGCTCCGCTACGTGGTCGAGAAGGGCTCCGTCTCGGTCGAGGGCACCAGCCTCACCGTGGCCGGCCTGGACGACACCGGCTTCGCCGTGGCGCTGATCCCCCACACGCTGGAGGCGACGACGCTCGGGGGGCTCGATCCCGGTGACAGCGTCAATCTCGAGGCCGACGTCCTCGCAAAATACGTCGAACGCCTGCTCCATCGGTAGCCTGGTCCCATGGCTGCGGCTACGGTATTTGCGACCATCGAAGAGGCGATCGAGGAGATCCGCGAAGGCCGGATGGTCGTCGTCGTCGACGATCCCGACCGCGAGAACGAGGGCGACCTGGTCATCGCCGCCCAGCACGCGACGCCCGACGCGATCAACTTCATGGCGACGCACGCGCGCGGGCTGATCTGCCTCTGCCTCACCGAGGAGCGCGCCGACGAGATGGGGCTCCGCCCGATGACGGAGCACAACGAGGCGCCGCTCGGCACCGCGTTCACCGTGTCGATCGAGGCGCGCGAGGGCGTGACGACCGGAATCTCCGCAGCGGACCGCAGCCGCACGATCCAGGTCGCGATCAACCCCGAGTCGAGCCCGTCCGACCTCGTGCAGCCGGGTCACGTCTTCCCGCTGCGGGCGAAGCCCGGCGGGGTGCTCGAGCGGATCGGGCAGACCGAGGCCGCCGTCGACCTTGCGAAGCTCGCGGGGGTCAACCCGTCCGGCGTCGTCTGCGAGATCATGAACGAGGACGGGACGATGGCCCGCATCCCCGACCTCGTCCCGTACTGCGAGCGGCACGGGCTGAGGCTGATCACGGTCGCCGACCTCGTCGAGTACAGGCGCCGCCACGAGCAGCTGGTCGAGCGCGGCGCGTCCGTGCGGCTCCCGACCGAGTACGGCGACTTCCAGGCGGTCGCGTTCAGGGAGAAGCTCACCGGCAAGACGCACATGGCGCTCGTCAAGGGCGACGTCGAGGGTGCGGAGAACGTGCTCGTCCGCGTCCACTCCGAGTGCCTAACGGGCGACGTCTTCCACTCGCTGCGCTGCGACTGCGGCGAGCAGCTCGAGGAAGCGCTGCAGATGATCGAGTCCGAACGCCGCGGCGTGCTGCTCTACATGGCCCAGGAAGGGCGCGGCATCGGCCTGCTGAACAAGCTGCGCGCCTACGAGCTGCAGGAGCGCGGCCTCGACACCGTCGAAGCGAACCTCGAGCTGGGCTTCCCCGCCGACGCTCGCGACTGGGGGATCGGCAACCAGATCCTCGCCGACCTCGGCCTGACGACGATCCGCATCCTCACCAACAACCCGAAGAAGCTGACCGGCCTCGACGGCTTCGGCCTGACGGTCGTCGAGCAGGTGCCGATCGAGGTGCCGCCGAATGCCGAGAACGCCCGGTATCTCGCCGCCAAGCGGGATAAGCTCGGGCACCGGCTGAGGTTGCACCACCAGAACCTCAAGAACCTCGAGTGAGTTTCCAACCGACACGAGAACCGGAGGCCGAGTGACCGAGATCGAACAGCCCGAGACGCCGCAGGAACCCGGGCAGGCACCCACGTCCCCTGTCGAGCACGTCGAGAACGGGGACACGCCCGCGCCAAGCGACCCGTTCGAGGGCTGGCCGGCCGCCGAGTCGTCGGCCGTGATCGAGGAGCCGCCGCTCGACGGCGGCACCGTCGAGCACGTCCGCGGCGAGGTCGACGTCCCCGACGGCTACACGGTGCTCGAGGGCACGCCGCTCGGCGCCCGCCGCTCCGTCGGGGTGGTGGTCTCGCGCTTCAACGGCGGCATCACCAACGCGATGCTGAAGAGCGCGCTCAACGCGCTCGAGGAGGCCGGCGTCGCGACCGACAGCATCACGGTGATGCCGGTCCCCGGCGCGTTCGAGCTCCCGCTCGCCGCGATGGCGCTCGCGAAGACCCGCCGCTACGCCTGCATCGTCGCGCTCGGCGCGATCGTGCGCGGCGAGACCGCGCACTTCGAGTACGTCGCGTCCGAGTGCGCGTCGGGGCTGCAGCTGGCCGGGATCGAGACCGGCGTGCCCGTGACCTTCGGGGTGCTGACCGTCGAGAACGTCGAGCAGGCCGAGGCGCGCATCGACAAGGCGGCCGAGGCGGTGCGCTCCGCGCTCGAGATGGCCGACCTCTTCGCGCGGCTGCGCGCGAGCGCGCGCGCGTAGCTAATGCTCGATCCGCGGCGGCTCGCCGCCGCCGACATGTGGGGCACCAGCGGCTCAGAACGCCGCCGCACGCTGATCCGCGTGGAGTTCGCCGTCGGCGCGATCGCCTGCACGGCGCTCGGCGCGGTCGTGCTCGCGACCGCGTCCGGCTGGTGGCTGCTGCTCGGCGTGTGGCTCGTGGGCGCCGGCCTCAACTACGTGCCCCTGGCGGTGCACGCGCAGTCGCTGTCGCGGCCGGGCGCGCTCGAGGCCGAGCTGGACGGCGTCGACGTGCGCGCCGAGCTGCGCCGCGCCGGCGCGCAGCAGTTCTGGATCGCGGTGCCGGGCGCCGTCGCCCTCGCCGGGCTACGCAAGCGTCAGTAGCCGCTCGCCCAGCGTCCGCACGGAGTCGCGCAGCTCCGCCGGCTCGACGATCCGGAAGTCGCAGCCGAGCCCCGCGAGGAACGACGCGGCCCAGTCGAGCGAGGCGGCGCCCATGGTGAGCCGCGTGGCGTCGCCGTCGTCGGCGAGCTCGGCGAGGGTCGCGGGCACGCGCATGCGGGCGGAGGCGATCGGAAGCGCGAGCACGACTTCGACCTGCACCCGCCACGGCACGCGCGCGAGCGCCGTCGTCACGTGCGCGACCGGGTCGAAGTCGTCGGGCGCGGCCGTCGCGGCGGTGTCGAGCACCGCGCAGGCTCGGACGCGGTCGACGCGCAGCGTCCGCAGGGCGTCCCTGCCGTGGTCGTGGGCGGAGAGGTACCACTGCCCACGGTGGACGACGAGGCCGTACGGGCTCAACTCGCGCCTGCTGGCCTCGCCCTCGGCGGAGCGGTACGCGACGCGCACGCGCCGGCTCCGCCGGATCGCCTCGGCGAGCGCGAGCGCCGTCTCGCCGGCCGGCGGCTGGCCGCTCACCGGCGCGGCCGTGAAGCCGAGGGCGTCGCCGAGCGCCTCGACGCGCCGCCGCAGCGCATCGGGCAGCACGCGCTCGATCTTCGCCAGCGCGCCGTCGGCGTCCGCCGCTTCTCCGAGCCCGAGCCGGCGCGCCGCCGCGAGGCCGAGCACGACGACCGCGGCCTCGTCCTCGCTCAACATCAGCGGCGGCAGGCGGTAGCCCGGCCGGATCCGGTAGCCGCCGCCCACGCCGCGCTCGCCCTCGACGGGGATGCCGAGCCGCTGGAGCGTCGCCACGTCGCGCCGCACGGTGCGGCCGTCGACCCCGAGTCGGTCGGCGAGCTCGCTCCCCGTGACGAGCGGCTCGGCCTGGAGCAGCTCGAGCAGCTCGAGGAGCCGTGCGGTCGGCGAGCTCACCGTTGCAGTGAAGCAGGAATAGAGGGCGGAAGCTGACCTAATTAGGAGCGCCCGCTTGCGATAGTCGAGGCATGTTCGACGCCGCGTTCGTGAACGGCCTCGACGACGACATCTGCGCTGCGCTGCTGGACGGCGAGGACGCCGAGTCGGAGGACGCCGACGAGCACTCGACGACCGTGCCCGAGGCGCGGGCGTAAATCGGGGCGGGCGGGCGTTATACCTCCCGTGCTCGGCGTCACCCGCGGCAGTGCGCTCTACGTCGGCGCCCTCATCGGGCCTGGTGTGCTGCTCGTGCCGTCGCTCGCGGCGCAGGCAGCCGGGCCGTCGTCGATCCTCGCGTGGGCGCTGCTGCTCGTCTTCTCGTTGCCGCTCGCGATCACGTTCGGCGCGCTCGGCGTCCGCCACCCGGTCGCGGGCGGCGTGTCCGCGTACGTGCGGGAGGGCTTCGGCGAGAACGCGTCCGCGGTCACGGGCAACGCCTTCATGACCGCAGTGCTGTTCGGCGGGCCGGCCGTTGCGCTGATCGGCGGCTACTACGTCGCGAACCTCACCGGCTCGGGGACCGGCGTCGCCGTTGCCGTCGCGCTCGCGATCATGCTCACCGTCAACGCGGCGAACGCCCTCGGGCTGCGCATCTCGTCCGGCTTCCAGCTCGGGCTCGCGGCAGTGCTCGTGGCGGTGATCGCGATCGCGGTCGCCGTGGCGCTGCCGTCGCGGGCGACGCACAACTGGACGCCGTTCGCCCCACACGGCTGGTGGGCCGTCGGCACGGCCGCGAACATCCTGGTCTGGCTCTTCGTCGGGTGGGAGGCGATGGCCCAGCTGGCCGGCGACTTCCGCGACCCGCAGCGCGACCTGCCGCGCGCGATGGCGCTCGCGTTCGCCGTCGTCACGGTGCTCTACGTCGGCCTGGCCGCGGCGACGATCTCCGTTACCGCCGGCAGCGGATCGCGCGTTCCGCTCGCCGACCTGATCTCGGTCGGCTTCGGCCGCGCCGGCCGCGACGCGACCGCCGTCCTCGCCGTCGCGCTGACGATGGGGACGATGAACGTCTATACGGGCAGCATGGCCAAGCTGGGCGCGTCGCTCGCGCAGGCCGGGGCGCTGCCGCAGTGGCTCGGCGGCGGCGCCGACCGGACGGTCCCGCGCCGCCCGCTGCTCGCGGTGCTGACCCTGCAGCTCGTTCTGCTCGGCGTGCTGGCCGCCGGGGCGGCGAGCGCCGGCACCTTCGTCCGGGCGACCTCGGCGTGCTTCATCCTCGTCTATGTGCTGGCCCTGGCGAGCGCCGTGCGGATCACGGACGGCGCCCTCCGTGTCTGCGCCGCGGTCGCGCTGGCGCTGATCTGCGCGGTCGGTGTGTTCTCGAGCTGGTACCTGGCCGTCCCGGCCGCCGCGGCCCTGCTGACACTCGGCCTCCGCTACACTGCCGCGCGGCATGTCCAAGGTCTGCTCAGTCTGCGGGAAGAAGCCGGGGTTCGGCCATCACCGGTCGCACTCGATGGTGGCGACGAAGCGCCGCTTCGACCCTAATCTCCAGCGCGTTCGGGTCCTCCTGAACGGCAAGCCGACCCGTGCCTACGTCTGCACCCGTTGCCTCAAGGGCAACAAGGTCACCAAGGCGATCTAGCGCCACTGGCCGGCGCACGCTGCGCCGGGCGGAGCCCGGCTCCGCGCGTGCCTCTCGCCGGAGGCGCTAGAGCTCTAGCAACCGCAGACCGCGCTTTCGGGTCTAATCCGCGTCGTGGCGGACGACCTCACCCTGGAGCTGGAGCGCGGCCGGCTCGTGATCTCCCGCGAGGCGGTGGCGAGCATCGTCTCCGAGACGACGCTCGGCTGCTACGGCGTCGTCGGCCTCACCGCCGGCACGCGCATGCGTCGCATGCTGCGGCGCGAGGGGATCAGCATCGAGGGGGACGCGTCCGCGCTGCGCATCGGGCTGCACGTCGTCATCGAGCACGGGCTGAACCTCGCCGAAGTGGCGGCGACCGTCCGCTCGCAGGTCGCCTACGAGGTCGAGCGGCTGACCGGGCTGAACGTCGCGTCCGTCGAAGTCGTGATCGACCGGGTGCGCACGTGAGGAATCGCGTGCGGCACCTCGTCGGCGGCGCGGTTGCGTCGATCGAGGCGCACCGGCGGCGCATCGACGACCTCAACGTCTACCCGGTGCCCGACGGCGATACGGGCACGAACCTGACGCTGACCGTGCGCGCCGTCGCGGACGAGCTCGCGAAGGACGGGCCCGACGACCGCGCGGGGCTCGCGCGCGAGATCGCGCGCGCGGCCCTGATGGGCGCGCGCGGCAACTCCGGCGTCATCCTCTCCCAGATCGTCCGCGGGGCGACCGAGTCGCTCGCCGAGAGCGACGACCTCCGCAAGGCGTTCCGCGGCGCGAGCGAGGCCGCGTACCGTGCGGTGAAGAAGCCGGTCGAAGGGACGATGCTGACCGCGATCAAGTCGATGGCCGACGCCGCGGGCAAGAAGAACGCCGACCTCGCCCAGATCGTCGCAGCCGGCGACGCCACCGTCGAGCGCACGCGGGAGATGCTGCCGGTGCTGCGCGACGCCGGGGTCGTCGACGCGGGTGCGGCCGGGCTCGTCGAGATCGTCCGCGGGATCGCGGCCGCGCTCGCGGGCGAGCCGATCCCCGAGGCGCCCGCGCACGAGGAAGGGCTCGCGCTCGAAGCGATCCACCAGGAGCTGTCGAAGTACACCTACTGCACCGTCTTCGTCGTGGAGGGCGACGACCTCGATTCCGACGCGCTGGAGGACGAGCTCGAGCGGCTCGGCGACTCGCTGCTCGTCGTCGGCGACCGCACCGCGTTGAAGGTGCACGTGCACACCGACGACCCCGGCAAGGCGCTCCAGCTCGGGCTCGCGCGCGGCACGATCGACGGAGTGGAGATCGCGAACATGCACGAGCAGACGCAGAGGCGCGAGGAGCGGCTGCTGCGCGCGGTGCCCGAGTCCCAGGCGAACGCGTGCGCCGTTGTCGCGGTCTCGACGGGCGACGGCAACCACCGGCTGTTCGAGAGCTTCGGCGCGGTCGTCGTCGACGGCGGGCGCACGATGAACCCGTCGACCGCCGATCTCCTCGCCGCGCTCGACGCCCTCGACGCCGACGAGGCGGTCGTGCTGCCGAACAGCAGCAACGTGATCATGGCGGCCGAGCAGGCGGCCGAGCACTCGATGAAGCGCGCGCGCGTCGTGCCGACGCGCTCGCTGCAGGCGGGGCTCGCCGCGCTCGTCTCGTTCGACCCGGCGCTCGGTGCGGAGGAGAACGCCGCGTCGATGTCGGAGACCGCCGACCAGGTCGCCACCGGCGCGGTGACGATCGCCTCCCGTGACGTGCAGCTGAACGGCGTCTCCGTGCAGAGCGGCGACTGGCTCGGCCTCGCCGACGGCGAGCCGGTGGTCGGCGGCGACACGTTCGAGGCGGTCGCGCACGACGTCGTCGAGCGTCTTCTCGGCGAGCCGCGTGGGGTGCTGACGCTGCTCACCGGCGCGGAGCCGCAGCCGCTCGAGGGGCTCGTCGCCGCGATCGAGGCGGAGCACCCGGAGGTCGAGCTCGAGGTGCACGAAGGGGGGCAGCCGCACTACGCGCTGCTGCTCGCGGCGGAGTAGGGCGGTCCTCTAGGCTCCCCGCGATGCCCCGGCCGATCCGCGTGCTGATCGTGGAGGACAACCAGACGTTCCGCGAGACGCTTCAGTTGCTGTTCGACCTGCGGCCGGAGGTGCAGGTGGTCGCGGGCGTCGCGACCGGGGACGAGGCGCCGCGCGCGTGCCAGGAGCACGAGCCCGACGTCGTGCTGATGGACTACCGCATGCCGGGCATGAACGGAGCCGAGGCGACGCGGGCGGTGCTGGCGGCCTGCCCGGCGGCGCGCGTCGTCTGCCTGACCGCGTCGATCGAGCGCAGCGAGATGGAGGAGCTCGCGCGCGCGGGCGTCGTCCGCTGCCTGACGAAGGACGCCGGGTTCGACGAGATCATCGCGGCCGTCCGAGACGCCGCGGGGCTGCCGGCGTGAACCTGACGGCGCAGAACACCGCCGTCGTCCTCGACTCGACCGCCGACTTCCCCGACGCGCCGGAGCGTTTCCCGAACTTCCGCGTCGTGCCGCTGTACGTGCGCTTCGGCGACGAGAGCTTCCGCGACTACGTCGACATCACTCCCGACCAGTTCTACGCGCGGCTGCCAGGAGCAGCGGAGCTGCCGACGACGTCGCAGCCGACGCCGGCGGACTTCCTCGCGGCCTACGAGGAGCTTGCCGGCTACGAGCGGATCCTGTCGCTCCAGATCTCGTCGACGCTCTCCGGCACGTTCGCCTCGGCGCAGACCGCCGCCGAGCTGCTCGACGACGGCCGCGTGCGCGTGATCGACACGCGCACGGTGTCGGCCTCGCTCGCGCTGCTCGCGATCGCGGTGCAGCAGCGCCTCGAGCAGGGCACCAGCGACGAGGAGATCGACGAGCTCGTCTCGCGCTACGGCCGCGACCATTACCTCCTGTTCACCGTGAACACGCTCGAGTACCTCGCGAAGGGCGGGCGCATCGGCCGCGCCGCCGCGCTCGCCGGCAACCTGCTCAACGTGAAGCCGATCCTCACGCTCCGCGACGGCGAGGTCATCCCGCTGAAGAAGGTGCGCGGCGCTGCGAAGGCGTTCCACGAGTTCCAGAAGCTGTTCGAGGAGACGTCGACCGACGCGCCGCGGCTGAAGGTCGGCATCGCGCACGCCGCCGCGCCGGAGCGCATGGAGGCGCTGCGCAAGATGGTGCGCGACGTGCGGCCGCAGGCCGAGATCGAGATGCTGACGCAGCTCGGCGCGGTCATCGGCACGCACGCGGGCCCCGGCACGGTCGGCTTCTTCTGGTTCGCCGACGAGGGCTAGGCGGCCTTCTCCTCGACGATGCGGATCGCGCCCATCGGGCACGCAGCGGCGGCTGCGTGCACGCGCGGGTCGTCCGTCGTGCCGGCACGCGTGACGGCGACGCCGTCGTCGTCCAGCTCGAAGAGCTCGGGCGCTTCCAGCACGCACGAGCTGTAGCCCGCGCACAGCGACTGGTCGATGACGATGGTGAACCTGCTCATGTCGTGACTCCCTTCCGGTTCGGTTGGACGAGCGCACGCCAGGCCGTCGCGGCGGCGACGGCGCCGACGGCGCCCAGGTAGAGGTCGCGGCCCCAGGGCTGCGAGGTGTCGCTCCCGGCGGCGATCCCGTGTGCGGTCGCCAAGGCGAACAGCGCGTACGTCGCCCAGTGCAGGCGGCGCCAGTTGCGGATGCCCATCCGCTTCCGCAGCCAGAACGACGCGGTGATCAGCGCGAGCAGCCAGCCGCCGGCAACGCCCGCCGCGACCGCCGGCGGACGGTAGGCCACCAGGCCCGGCACGAGGAGCGCGAGCGGGGTGATCCGCACCGTGCTGTCGAGCACGAGCGCCGCGCCGTGCAGGGCGAGCGCGCCGAGGCTGGTCAGCGCGAGGGTCTTGTGGAGGTCGGCGACGCTCGCCGCGCGCAGCCGCCGCGACGGCCGCGACTTGAGCACGAGCCCCGCGAGCACGGACAGCGTCAGGAGCGCGTACGCAGTGAGCCCCGCGGCGCGCGCCAGCAGCCAGAACGTCGGGTCGTGGTGCATCAGCGGATCCCGCCTGCGAGCACGGTGCGGCCGTCTGCCGTGACGAGCACGGCCGGGACCCCTGCTGCGACCGCTTCCCGCTCGCCTCCGAGCAGCAGCACCTTCGCGAGCACCTCCGCGTCGACTGCGTTGCGGCCGACGGCGGTCACGCGGACGAGGTCCGTCTCGGCCGGGGTCCCGGTGCGCGGGTCGATGAGGTGATGCAGCTCGCGTCCGCCGCGCCGCCAGCGGCGGCGATCGCGGCCCGACGTGGCGAGGCCGGCCCGGGCGAGGCCGAGCGTCGGGCCGTCCTCGACGCCGACCGGCCAGACGCCCTCGGCGGGCACGCCCCGCAGGGCGATGTCGCCGCCCGCGTTCACGAGGCAGGGCCCCGCAAGCGCCAGCCGCTCGGCCACCCGCTCGGCGGCGAAGCCCTTGCCGATGCCGCCGAGGTCGAGCCGGAACCCAGGCTCGAGCTCGACGTGCAGGCCGTCGAGCTCGACGCGTCCACCACACGGAGCGGAGCCCGTGCCGGCGTCGGAGTCGGCCTCGACCTCCTCGAACGTCCGGTCGTAGCCGGCGGCAGCGACGGCGTCGTGGACGGTCGGGTCGAAGCGCCCGCCGGTGCGGGCGCGCGCGGCGACGGCCAGCCCGATCACATCTGCGAGATCGGGCGAGACGTCCATCGCGCCGCGCGCATTGAGACGGGAGAGCTCCGAGTCGGGCCGGAAGCGCGACATCACCTGCTCGAGCCGCTCGAACTCGGACTCGGCCGCTGCGAAGGCGCCGCTGTCGTCGTCCGCCTCGAGCAGGAGCTCGATGTCGGTGCCCATCGCCCTGAACGCATGCGTCCGCATCACGACGTGTGGGTGC
>Ga0318568_10001500_pt1 | contig 10300 bp, 10 predicted proteins | sample GRESIP088b5f21_FD_203690 | JGI IMG/M metagenome (GOLD analysis project Ga0318568, IMG submission 203690) | Tropical soil microbial communities from Luquillo Experimental Forest, Puerto Rico - GRE.SIPMG.088b5f21 | ecosystem: Environmental > Terrestrial > Soil > Tropical forest > Bulk soil...
TGCTCCTGGACCTCACCGGCCGCGACCCGGCTCCGGAGGGCGGCCTCGACCCGGCGGGCCTGTTCACCGCGGCCGGCCTCACGGCCGCGGTCGCGGCCGCGGCCACCGGCGTGGTCGACTGGACCGTTAGTGATGACCAGGACCGCCGGGTCGCCCTGTTTCACGGGGTGCTCAACACGGCGGCCCTCGGGCTGCAGGGCGTGTCGCTGGCGGCCCGGCTGGCCGGTCACCGGCGTACCGCCCGCGGGCTGGGCGCGGCCGGCCTGGCCGTCACCGGAGCCGCCGCCTACCTCGGCGGTCACCTGGTGTTCGCCAAGGCGGTGATGGTCAACCGGGTGGCGGGGGCCGACGGGCCGCGGCGCTGGGTCCGGGTGCTGGAGGAGTCCGAGCTGCAAGACGACGTGCCCGCCGGCGTGCAGGCCGACGGACGGCAGATCCTGCTGTACCGGCACGACGGAACCCTCTATGCGCTCGACAACCTGTGCAGCCACGCCGCCGGCCTGCTCAGCCGCGGCTCCGTCGAGGGCCTGACCGTGACCTGTCCGCTGCACGGATCGCAGTACTGCCTGGCCGACGGCTCGATCAGGCGCGGCCCGTCACATCAGCCGCAACCCGTGATACGCACCCGGGTCCGTACCGGCTGGATCGAGGTGCGTGGTAACCAGCCCGCCCCCCGCCGCCCCGCCAACGGAAGGAAATAGTCATGGCCTTTGTCATCGTCGCCAACCTCGACGACCTGGAGCCGGGCGAAACCCTGCTCGTCGAGGGGCTGCGGGAGCCGATCTGCCTGGTGCGCCTGGACGACGACGATGTCCGTGCCGTGCACAACACCTGCACTCACCAGCAGCAGCCCCTGCACGAGGGCACCGTGCAGGACGACGACACCCTGGTCTGCGCGTCGCACAACTCCCGATTCGACCTGACCACCGGCGAGTCGATCGGCATCCCCGTGGTGCCCCCGCTGCCCGTCTACGCCTGCAAGATCGAGGACGACGCGATCCTCGTCGACATCGACCAGCAGCTCAACGACGCGCCCATCCCGCACCGCCCGTTCCACTGAGGATTCGGCACGCACCCACCGCCCGCTACTCCTAAGGCGTTGCTGCGATCCCGGCGTGCTGTCGTGACTGGTGATACGCGCCCGCCGCTCCGGTCCGCCGGGCGGATAAGGCGTGGATGTCCCAGCCATGCTGTGTGAGCGACGTGGATGTGGCATCCACGTCGTATGGTCTGGTACGGGCGGCGCCGGAGTGACTGGTGCCCGTTTTCGCGTATGCGGCGTGGGCGCTGCACCAACAAGCTGACCGGGAATGCCCGATTCCGCGCCCGCGCGACGCGCCACCGGGCACATACGGCTAAAACGGCATTGCGCTCATACGAGGTGGGTGTGGCATCCGCGTCGTTAGGCCGCGGCGCCCGGCCGGGCGATGTCGCGGCGCTCTGTTCCGTGGCGGTCTCCGTGGCGGTCCGGGCCTGGGCTCTCCGCGACCTTATCCGCCGGACCAGCTCGATCAGCACGCTGATCGCAACGGCGATGCCCAGCGCGAGCAGCAGCCCGGCCCACGGCTTGTCCTCGAAGGCCTTTCCGCCCAGCCGGCCGATGAAGAACGAGTAGGACGCCCAGATCACGCCGGCGATCGCGGTCGCGATGACGAAACGGCGCTGGTCGTAGCGCACGATGCCACAGCACAGCGTGACCGCCGTCCGCCCGCCCGGGATGAACCGGCAGACCACGATGAGCGGCATCCCGTACCGCTCCAGCGAGCGCTCGGCCCAGGCCAGCCGCCCGGCTCCCTTCTCGCCGCGGAAGAACCGGCGCTGGATGCGCGGGCCGAACCGGCGGCCGAGCAGGTAGCAGAGGTTGTCGCCGAGGAACGCGCCGGCCGCGGAGAAGGCCACGAGCAGCCCGATCCGGGGGTCGGCGCTGCCCGCGGTGGCCACGCCGAGCGTGATGACGGCGGTCTCGCTGGGCAGCAGGGGAAGGATCGCGTCCAGGGCCGGGAGGACGATCGCGACGGCGTACGAGAGCAGAGAATGGACCTGCAGGCTGGCCAGCGCGCTCACGTGCGCACCGGCCCGCGCGGCTCAGCCGCCGGGCGCCGGCGGGCCTCATCGCGCCGCTCCTCGGGCCCGGGCTCCTCGCGATAATTCCCCAGGTCAGGCGGCCCTCGGCGGGCCATGCGCCGGTCACGCCACAGGCTGGCCCCTATCGCGCCGCCCGCGACCGCCGCGATCACCAGCAGGCTGACCCAGATCGGAATGTGCACCACGTCGTACAGGAGCATCTTCACGCCGATGAACACCAGCAGGAGCGCGATGCCGGGCTTGAGGTAGACGAACCGGTCCGCCGAACCCGCCAGGAGGAAATACAGCGCCCGCAGGCCGAGGACGGCGAAGGCGTTGGACGTGAACACCACGAACAGGTCCCTGGTGACGCCGAACACCGCCGGGATCGAGTCGAGCGCGAACACCACGTCGGTGACCGCGATAGCCACCAGAGCCACGAGCAGGGGCGTGGCCGCGACCCCGCCGCCCGCCCGGACCATGAGCCGGTTGCCGTGGTAGCGCTCGGTGACCGGCAGCACGCGGCGCAGGCCGCGCACGGCTAGGTTGTTCTCCGATCCGCTCTCGCCGGAGCGGAACATGCGCGCCCCGGCCACCAGGACCATCACGCCGAACACGTAGAAGATCCAGCTGACGTGCGCGATGAGCGCACCGCCGGCCGCGATGAACACGCCGCGGAGCACGAGCGCGCCGACGACGCCGAGGAACAGGATCCGCCGCTGCAGTTCGGCCGGCACCGCCAGGGAGACGAACAGCAGGACGAAGACGAAGACGTTGTCCACGCTGAGGGCTCGTTCGAGCAGATAGCCGGCCAGGTACTGACTGCCGATAGCCGGGCCCCGCCACAGCCACAGGACCCCGCCGAACGCCAGCGCGGCGCCGAGCCACAGCGCGCTCTCCACCGCCGCGGCGCGCAGGCTGTTTTCCGGCCCCCTGGTGAGAACGAGATCGACGGCGATGAGCGCGGCGAGGACGGCGAGGGTAACGCCCCACGCCCAGATGGGTACCGTCATCGTGTGGCACGTCCGGCCAGTGGCGTGACCCCGGCCGGACCTGCCTCGGGGGACGGCGCGTCACAGCGCGGGCAGTACCTGGTCTCGGGAGCCGCGGCCAGCAGGCCGGCCGGGATCGCGGATCCGCACTGTTCGCAGCGGCCGAAGTTGCCCGCCGCCAGTCGGCCGAGGGCATCCTCCACGTCCGCCAGCTTCCTGCGGGCCTTGACCGCCCGGCGCAGCAGCGAAGCTATCTCCGGCTGGCCGGCCCCGTCCCCGATGTCGTCGGGAACGGCGGCGGCCGCGACGTGGTAGGCCAGCGACAGCTCGGTGACCTCCTGCACGCGGGCCTGCCAGCGGTCCTCGAGCAGCGCTCGCCAGCGCGGTGCGGGGGTTCCGGTGCCCTGTTCACTTGTCACTGCGGCCTGGCCTGTGCTTTCTTTTCGCGACATCTCGCTTCCTGGGGGTCTGGACGGCTAGCCGGTTCCCGGCCCGTCTCGGCGCCCGGGGCGGATCGGGGCGACCGGCGGGACCGGGAACCGGACGTGTGACGAGAGCGCAGCAGGAGAACGCAGATGACGGCCAGCCCGGCGATGAAGACGATCCACGGGGCCAGCACGATCAGATCGGTTCCGGTCATCCGCGTCGTCCTCCAGCTGCTGGTTCGTCATGATCAGTGCACCCGGTATTCGTGCGGGTGCAGTGAAGCTGACATGGTGATGGTGTGGAGGCGGGCGCCGGTTCCGATGTGGGGATGATGGGAACGTCCAGGCGTGCCGGACGACCAGGTGGAAGGCGGATGAGCGGCGATGGCAGCGACGGTGCTGGTGGTTGAGGACGAGCGCAAGCTGCGCGACCTGGTCCGCTCCTACCTGGAGCGCGCCGGGTTCACCGTGCTGTCCACCGACTCGGGCGCCGAGGCCATCACCATGGCCTTGACCTCGGCGCCGGACCTGGTGATCCTCGATCTCGGGCTGCCGGACGTGCCCGGTGAGACGGTGGCGCGTGAGCTCAGGGAGACGGGGCCCACGGCCGGCACGCCGATCCTGATGCTGACGGCCAAGAGCGCGGAGGAGGACCGGATCCGCGGGCACGAGCTGGGCGCCGACGACTACGTGACGAAGCCGTTCAGCCCGCGCGAGCTGGTCCTGCGGGTCCACGCCATCCTGCGCCGCGGCGGGCCGGCCGCCGCCCAGGGGGTGGCCAGCTACGGCGGGGGCGAACTGGTCATCGACGAGCCGCAGCGGCAGGCCATGGTGCGCGGTGCGTCCGTCGCCCTGACCCCCACCGAGTGGGGCGTCCTCACCGCGCTGGCCACCGTCCCCGGCCGGGTGTACTCCAGGTTCGAGCTGATCAACCGGGTGCGCGGGTACGAATTCGAAGGTTACGAGCGCACCGTCGACTCGCACGTGAAGAACCTGCGGCGCAAGGTCGAGGAGGATCCGGGCAGTCCCCGGATCGTCCAGACCGTCCTCGGCGGCGGCTACCGGCTCGGCCTGGCCCGCGATGACTGACCCCGGCGCCGCGCCCCGGCTCACGGCCCGCGGCCCGGCGCCGGGTTCGGCCCCCGGCCCGGCGCCCGGCGCGACATCGGCCACCCCGCCGGGTCAGGCGCCGGGCGCAGCGTCCGCGCACACCGCCCGCGGCGGGACTCTCGGCCTCCGGCTGACCCTGGCGTTCCTGGGCGTGGCGCTGGCCGCGATCGCGCTGCTCGCCGGGCTCACCGCGGCGTTCGCCGCGGCGGACGTCTCCAACCTGGCCCGCCAGCAGCGCGACGAGCTGGCCCAGGCGATCGCGGTCGCCGCCGGGGCGGCGTGGGACGAGAACAAAACCTGGTCCTCGGCCGACCTCTCGCCGGTCCTCGACCTGGCCGCGCGCACCGGGACGGCCGTCCAGATCCGCGACCAGAACGGGCACGTGGTCGGGTCCTCTGGCGCCTTCGCCGAAGCGAACGGCTCGCAGTCGAACCTCCCGGTCGTCGTCCGCCACGATCGCGTGGGCACCGCGCTGGTCCGGTCCACCGGTTCCGGGCTCAACGCCGCCGACAGCAGCCTGAAGACCGCGCTGCTGCGTGCCATCGCCGGGGCGGCCGGGCTGGCGGCCCTGCTCGCGCTGCTCACCGGGCTCGCCGTGGCCCGGCGGATCACCCGCCCGGTCATCCGGCTGATCGCGGCGACCCGGGCCATGGCGGCGGGGGACCGGGCCGCCCGGGTCGGCGAGATCCGCGCGCCCGGCGAGCTGCGCGAGCTGGCCGCGGCCTTCGACCAGATGGCCGGCACCCTGGACCGGCAGGAGCAGATCCGCCGCAACCTGGTCGCCGACGTCGCCCACGAGCTGCGCACCCCCATCGCCATCCTGCAGGCGGGTCACGAGGCGCTGCTCGACGGCGTGGCCGAACCCACCCCGGCCGAGCTCGGCTCGCTCCGCGACGAGGTGCTCAGGCTGGGGCGCATGGTAGGCGACCTGCAGACCCTGGCCGCCGCCGACGCCGCCGCGCTGAACCTGGCCCGCCGCCCGTGCGACCTAGCCGAGCTCGCCGCCACGGCCGCTGACAGCCTGGCCCGCAGGTTCGAGGCGGCCGACCTCACGCTGGACCGGCAGCTGGCCCCGAGCCTGGTGCTGGCCGACCCGCACTGGCTGTACCAGGTAATCACCAACCTGCTTACCAACGCGCTGAAGTTCACCCCGGCCGGGGGCCACGTCACCATCAGCACCGCGCGCATCGGCACCGAGGCGGTGCTCCGGGTCACCGACACCGGCTCCGGCATCCCCGCGGACGACCTGCCCCGCATCTTCGACCGGTTCTTCCGCGGCCAGCAGGCCGCCCAGATCTCCGGCAGCGGCATCGGCCTGACCGTCGCCGCGGAACTGGTCCAGGCGCACGGCGGACGCCTGACCGCCGCCAGTGAGACGAAGGGGCCGGGCCGGGGCACCCAGATGACGCTCAGCTTGCCTTCTGCCTAGTCTCAGGCCTCCTCCACATCGTCACCATCGCCGCGTCACCGTGCCTGCAGGGCGCCCGGCTTGGCTGAGGCTGGCCCCGTAGGCCAGCCAGGACCGCAGCGTCCAGGTGACGCTCGGCGAACTAGGAGGAATACATGTCCACTCTCACCTGCTCGCTCTGCGGGCTCAGGTACCCCACCCGGCCGCTCCTGGACCTGCACATCCGCGAGGACCACGCCCGGCGGGAGAACCAGCCCGCCGCGGAGGCCCCGGCCGCCCCCGCGGCCACGCCGCCGCCGCCGTCGGCGCCACCGCCGGGTCCCGAGCGTCTCAGCTGGGCCGAGACCGCCCGGCGCGCCCTGAGCCGGATGATCGGCAAGGAACCCGCCGATCCCCGCACCGGGCCGCCCGGCGATCAGCCGGCCAGGCCGGCCCCGTCCGCCGCGGATGCCCGGTCCGGGCCGCCGCGCAGCGAGTAGAGGAAGCTGGCCGCCCAGCGGGCCACGTCGTGCTCGCGCACCCGCCGCCGCATCGCGCGCATCCGGCGCCTGGCCTGGGCCGGGGTGGTGGCGGTCGCCGCCCGCACGATGGCGTTCTTCAGCCCCTCGATGTCGTGCGGGTTCACCAGGAAGGCGCCGGCCAGCTCGTCGGCCGCGCCGGTGAACTCGCTCAGCACGAGCGTGCCGCCCTCGTCGTAGCGGGTGGCCACGTACTCCTTGGCCACCAGGTTCATGCCGTCCCGCAGCGGGGTCACCAGCATCACGTCCGCGGCCAGGTACAGCGCGGCCATCTCCTCGCGCGGGTAGGACTGATGCAGGTAGTGGACGGGGGAGTAGCCCACCTCCCCGTGCTGGCCGTTGATCCGGCCCACCATCACCTCGACCTCGTTGCGGAGCGTCTGGTACGCCTCGACCCGCTCCCGGCTCGGGCTGGCCACCTGGATCAGCACCGGCCGCGGGCCCAGCCGCTCCTCGTCGAGCAGCTCTCCGTAGGCCCGCAGCCGGTGCAGGATGCCCTTGGTGTAGTCGAGCCGGTCCACGCCCAGCAGCACCAGGCTCGGCTCGCCCAGGGCCTCCCGGATTTGCCTGGTCCGCTTGCCGACGTCGTCCCGCCGGGCGATCTCGGCCAGGCCCTCCGCGTCGATCGAGATCGGGAACGCGGCGGCGTGGATCTCCCGCGGGCCCGCCGGTCCGTCCACCCGCACGGTGGACCCCCTCGTCACCAGGCCGACGGCCCGGCGGCAGGCCCGCAGGAAGTTGGTGGCGTCGGCCCGGCGCTGGAAGCCGAGCAGGTCGGCGCCGAGCAGGCCCTCCACCACCGGCCGGCGCCAGGGAAGCTGGGCGAAGATCTCGTACCCGGGGAACGGGATGTGGTTGAAGAAGCCGATCCGGACGTCGTCGCGCTGCTCGCGCAGCATCCGCGGGACCAGCTGGAGCTGGTAGTCGTGCACCCAGACGATCGCCCCCGGCGCCGCCTGTTCCGCCGCGGCCTGCGCGAAGCGGCGGTTGACCGTCACGTACGCCTCCCACCACCGGCGGTGGAACTGGGGCGGCGCGATGACGTCGTGGTAGAGCGGCCACAGCGTCGCGTTGCAGAAGCCCTCGTAGAAGTGCCTGACCTCGGTTTCCGACAGGGCCAGGCCGACCAGGTGCAGGCCGTCCGCCTGGAACGCCCCCGGGGCCGGCCCGGCATCGCCGGACCAGCCGATCCAGGCCCCTCCGGCCTCGCGCATCACCGGTTCCAGGGCGGTGACCAGGCCGCCCGGGCTCGGCTGCCATTCCGGCCTGCCGTCCGGGCCCTCGACCCGGTCCACCGGCAGCCGACTGGCCACTACCACGAAACTGCGGTCCGCGGCGTCGGTTGACTCCCTGGTCGAAGACATCAGTTAAACCTTAACAATCCCATCCGACCAGAAAGCCAAAAGGTTTGTCGTGAACGTGACAACCTGCACAAACCCGGCCCGTTCGGTAGTACCGTTTTACCCCGGATACGGTGAACCGATGAGAACGAGGCCCGCGGCGATCTGGTCAGCGCTGCTGGCCTGCCTGTTCGCGGCTCTCGCCTTCGCTGCACCCGCGGGCGCTAGCCCGCCGGGCAGCACTGCGCGCGCGGCCGAGGCTCCGGCGGTACCGCACGTGGTCGTCGTCGGCCTGTCCGGGCTGCGCTGGAGCGACGTGTCCCCGGCCGCCACCCCCACGCTGTGGCGGCTGGCCGGCCAGGGCTCGGTCGGGAACCTGGTGGACTACGCGGTGCTCCCGCTGACCTGCCCGGCCGACGGCTGGCTCACGCTGAACGCGGGCGCCAGAGCGCAGTCCGGCCACACCAACGCCGCCTGCGGCGCCTTCCCCGCGGTCCGGCCCGAGGGCGCCGGCGCCAGCGTCCCCGGCCTGCCCGCGGTCGAGACCTACAACCACCGGTTCCGCAACAGCCCCGACTGGGGCCTGCTGGCCGGCCGGACCCCCGGCTGCGCCACCGCCGTCGGCCCCGGCGCCGCGCTGGCGCTGGCCGACCGCGCCGGCCACGTCGCCTCCTACCTGCCCGCACCGGACCAGGTCAGCGCGGCGGTACTGGCCCGCTGCCCGCTGACCGTGGTGGACCTGGGCACGCTCGGATTTGCCGAACGGTCCTCGGAACTCGCCGCGGCCGACGCCCGGCTCGCCCGGATCGCGGCGGCGCTCCCTGCCGACACCACGCTCCTGGTCACCGCGCCCGGCGCGCCGTCCAAGCCGCCGCACCTGCAGCTCGCCCTGGCCCGCGGCCCCGGCTACCCGTCCGGCCTGCTGTACGCCGCCTCCACCCGGCAGCCGGGCCTGGTGGTGCTCACCGACCTGACCCCGACCGTGCTCGGCTGGCTCGGCGAAACCGTGCCGCCGCAGACCGTCGGCGCGCCCATCACCCGCGGCGACCGGGGGTCGCTCGCCTCGACGGTCCGGGCCCTGACCGGGAGGGACGCCGCCGAGCAGGTGTGGCGGGACACGCACGTCGAGTTCTTCTGGGCCTACGCGCTGGCCGACGCGGTCGTGCTGGCCGCGATCGGGCTGGCGTTCTGGGGCTCGGCCGAGGACAAGCGCCGCCGCCGGGCCCGCTGGTGGCGGGTGGCCGGGGTGTTCGCCGCCGCGGTCCCCGTCGGCACCTTCCTGGCCAACCTGGTGCCCTGGGCGGTGACCGCGCACCCCGCCGCCTGGCTGTACCCGGTCTCGGTCGGGCTGGCCCTGGTCATCGCGCTGGCCGCGCTGCTCGTTTTCGGCCCGCGCGGCCCGCTCGCGCCGTTCGGCGCGATCTGCCTGCTCACCCTGGCCGTCCTGGGGTTCGACGTGATGACCGGGTCGCGGCTGCAGCTCGAGACGCCGTTCGGGCTGTCCGCGCTGGAGGCCGGCCGGTTCTACGGCATCGGCAACGAGGCGCTGGGCATCTACGGCATCTCCGGGCTCGTGGCCGCCGCCTGCCTCGCGCTGGCCTCGCTGCGCCGGCACTACCCGTCGCGGGGGCCCGCGCTCCTCCTGGTGGCCGGGGTCGGCGTGTTCGCCGTGGTCGCCTCCGGGTGGCCCGGGTTCGGCGGCAAGGTGGGCGGGACCATCGCCATGGTGCCGTGCTTCCTGCTGCTGGCCATGGCGGTGGCCGGGGTCAGGCTGAACTGGCGCCGGGTACTGCTCGTCGCGGTCAGCGGCGTGGCCCTGTTCGCCGTGTTCGCGCTGATCAGCTACCTGGTCCCGGCCACCGGCCATTCCGACATCGGCGCGTTCGCCGGCAACACCCTGCACGGCCGCTCCGGCGGCCTGCTGCTCCGCAAGATCAACTCCAACCTCGGCTCGCTGTCGGTGAACGCGTTCAGCCCCCTGATCCCCATCGTGGTCGTCGTGACCGGGCTGATGCTCTGGCGGCCCTCCTGGTTCCGGCTGCACAACGCGCCGCTCGCGTACCAGTCCCAGCCGCCGATAGGGCCGCTGCTGCGGCCTGTGATGGGCGTGCTGTGGCTGATGCCGGTGCTCGGCTGGCTCGCCGACGACTCCGGCGTGATCGTGCCGGCCGCCGCGCTGCCGTTCGCGCTGCCGCTTGGCATCGCGATCCTTGCCGCCGCCGCGTACCCCCCGGACCAGGCACGCTATGGTGAGACGACCCTCAGGCGCCCCACGGTTAGCAGACGGTGACCCGTGCAATATCAGTTGTCCCGCATTCTCGCCGGGCCGTTCTTGCACACCATCTGGCGGCCGAAGGTGACCGGCGCCGAGCACGTGCCCGCGTCCGGCGGCGCCATCCTGGCCGCCAACCACCAGTCCGTGGTCGACTCGATCTTCCTGCCG
>Ga0318568_10001504_pt1 | contig 10280 bp, 3 predicted proteins | sample GRESIP088b5f21_FD_203690 | JGI IMG/M metagenome (GOLD analysis project Ga0318568, IMG submission 203690) | Tropical soil microbial communities from Luquillo Experimental Forest, Puerto Rico - GRE.SIPMG.088b5f21 | ecosystem: Environmental > Terrestrial > Soil > Tropical forest > Bulk soil...
CACCCAATCATTACCTTCTTTTTTAATACCCGATGGTGTAAATTCTTTTATACCACTGTTTTCGAATTTGCCGATTTCCGTGTAGCTACCATTTTTAGGGTTAAACCATTTTGCATTTACTTTCTTCCCCGCAATTTTTCCCATAGCCACAGGAATAGTTCTTCCGGTATAGGTATAAATGAAAGCATAATCTTTTCCTCTGCTTGCTACCAAATAATCATATTTTATTCCTTGATCTTTTGCAATTAATGATTGATCGGGAATTCTATCGAAATAAGATTTACTCAGCATTATTTTTTTTACATATTGCATTTGCTTTGCACCGGCATCGTTCAATGCCTCCTGCCAAGGTTGCCTGCAACCATACGCCCCCTGTCCACTTCCGGCTTTATAAAATTGCATAATGGCGTTATGGCCATAAGTGTAACCGCAAGCACCGGCTAATACACTCCAATAAGCATAACGACGAACATCATTATCCATCCATTTAGGAGCTAAAGTATCATGCAGGCCATGTGGAATTTTTTCGTACGACGGCTCTCCGTCCAACATTGGTTTTGTTGGCTGCAAAACATAATCGTTCACACAAAATTTCCAGTTATCTTCACCAATTCTTGGCTCTGTTGTGTCTTGTGCATAATCTTTATGACCCGATTGAAACATATTAAAATCTAACCAGCTTTCGTTTTGAAACCAAGTTGATGAAGTTGATCTGCCTCTTGGATGAAACGTAATTAAATGATTAGGATCATTTGCTCTTAAAGTACTTCCAATGGTGTTCCACACTTGCAAAGAATCGCTTCCTTTTATATCACCACCATTCACCCAAATAATATTGGTTTTATTCTTATACCTATCTGCCAAAAACTTTGCAAATACTTTCGCTTGTTGTTGACTAACATGCCCTTCTTTAACATTAGTGCCCCAAATAGGAACCAATGCCAAATACAATCCTTTCTCCGCAGCTTTATTAATTACATAATCTACATGATCCCAAAAATCATATTGCGCTGTATCATTAAAATTGTTGCCAGGCGTGATTTTCGGCTTAGACACATCTTTATTAATCAATGCAGAATCGCCGTACACGTTCACTGCATGTTTAACATCGTGCAATACCATTACCTGAATTACGTTAAAACCTTTTTGTTTTCTGTCTTCCAAATAAGCATCAGTTTCTTCGCGGGTAAGTTTTACAAACAACAACCAACCGGTATCGCCCATCCAAAAAAAAGGTTTGCCATCTGCAGTTATAAAAAATCTTTTATTCTGCGATACTTTTAATAACGAAGGTTGTATTTGCGCATCAGTCAAAAAATTAATCATTACCAACATCAAAACAAAAGCAATTCTTTTCATAAAATATTTTTATGTGATCAACTAAATCACTTTAATCAGCATCGTTGCGTCGCACACTTGTACCGCATAACACAGGGCAACAAGTAGCAGAGGCACAAAGCGAAACTATCCAATCTTAAAACTCCTGTTCTTCGTCATTTCGAGTAAGTAAACGAGAAATCTATTTTATTTATCAGAGATTTCTCCCTTCAGTCAAAATAACAAATTACCTAACAACTCTTTCACCGTTGTTAGCCACCCGACCAACAACAAAAACTTTCAATCACTTTTTATTTAAACATTTTTATCCATGCTACAGCAGCACCAGACGAAGGACGTTGCATATTTTTTACTTCACTGCCTTTTGCTTTTTTTGCATCACCAATTAGCTTTCCTGTTTTTGCATCAATCCATTTAATCAAATAATTATTTTTGTCCGATACATTGATTGCAACCATATCCGGTGTGTCCACATAAATAATATAACTTTCCTTATTATTCAATGCATACACATTTTTAGCATCGGTTAATGATGCCACATGCATACTTGAAGCATCTTGTAAAAACTCAACAGGCAATACCGGAACATTTGCCAATGAGCCACCTGCCATCAATACAGCCCAACCAAACTCTAATCCCTCTCCGGAATATATCACTGCTTTTGAAGGGTATCTTTGTTTGTATTCATTCACAGCCCTATATACTTGTTCAAAAGAAGAACGTTTGGGCTTCATTAAACGGGCCCATTGACGAGGAGCCAAATTTTGTCCGCCCGGCGGAGCATAAACACTGCCATCGAATTGATAATGCCAGTATTTAACATCAATAACATTTATCACATCCGCATAAGCAGCATCTGCAAGAATTGCATCCTGAACATCTTTTGTTACGCTTAAACCAATCAGTTGTTTATTACCGGTTTCTTTTTCCCAATCTTTTACAACATCTAACCAAAATTTTACAAAGTGTAATGGCCCTGTAAACTCTTCACCAATCAATTGAATCACTCCGTTATTATTTTTACAAGCATCCAAACATTGACGAATATATTTTGTGTGCAATGCTTTTCTGTTAGCATCGCTTATATCGTAAAACTGTTCTGCCATAAAAATGCGTTTATCACCTGCAAACGGCGGCGGTTCCGGGAATCCTGTATTGTTAATATTATTTGCAGTACGCCAAGGGAAATCCGCATAGTGAGCGCCTGCTTCAATAATATTATGTTGAAAATAATTTTCATGCACCAGCACCAATCCTTTTTGATCTGCAAAATCTGCATACTGTTTTATACGGCTCCAGTACCATTGATTGTATTTAGTAAGATCGTATTTACTCAATCCGTCCCATGCAAAATCTTTTCCTGTTCTTGCAAAAGGCAATTCATAAAATGGCGGCCACACTTCACCATCCATACGACGGATACGTTCATGATCGTCTCTTCTTCTTTCGTACCATAACGCATAATGCTGTTCTAAACCAATAATATGCTGAGCTACTAACGAATCTGTCATTTCATCCAAATCATCCGTCCATCCTTTTCCTGTTCTACCCGGAACAAAACGAGTAATAGCGTACTTTGCATTTTTAAGATCTGTTCTTTCCACACCGCCATTCCACCAGGGCACTTCTTGCCTTGCACCTGTTAAAACACTATTGCCACGAACAATCCATCCGTTTTGAATCATCAATGCAGGAGCTAAAAGCTTTGCAGGAGTTTTTACAAAACCAACTTGATCGATTGTTTTAATATTTTCTGATTTAATATTTAATGATTCTTTTGCTGCATTAATATCAATCCACTCCGGCAATTGAACACGAGGCTTTACAGATTGTGCAGTAAGCTCTGATGCTTGTTGTACAGTAGGGCTACTTGATGCTTCCGATTCTACAAACATTATTTTACTTATAGCATCAACATTTTTATTTAAACGATTAGAGAGTTGTGTATAATAAAAGCTACGAGGATTAATAGATTCGTTAGAGCCATACCAATAGCCATCGCCTGAAAACTGTGCCCATGAAGCATAAGACCAGTTTTGTGCTGTTGGCGGTTTATAACAATCTATACGAGATGCGGAGCAGTTCCAGAACATACTGTTAGCAGCACTCCAACCGGCGCCGCTTGCATCTTGTCCGCGGTTTCCGTAACGTAATGCATTACCGTCTATACTTACCACATCAAATAAAATTCCTGAAGCCCAACTATCTATTCCTCCGCTAAAGTTATAGGGTAAAAAAGATTGGCACTGAACAAAAGCATTAGGGCCGGGTGCACAAAAGCCAACTGCAAAATCGTGATAACCATATTCCGAATAACAACGCTGAAATAATGTTTGCTCACCTGTTGTATAAAATGTGTACCGACGTTGACCTCCAATTTCCGAAACCGGGTTGAATGATTTACAGTCTTCAACAGTTACACGTTTTGTTGTTTCAAGTAAACGCACTGCCGAACCCGCAAAGTGTTGAAATACTACTCTTCTTACCCAAACATCTTCTGCATTTTCAACAGTGATTGCCATCCATCGATGCGCTTCATCTTTTGGGTTATTTATCTCATAAGTTGAGTTCAGTTGCAAGTTTTCAATACCGACGTTAGAGATACGTCCAGCCCATTGATAAACAGAAACAAAACCTCCGCCAAATTTTTTATCTAATGCTGTTGTTAATGGAACATCAATGGTAATTTCATTTCCATTAACGGCAACAATTTTTCTGGTAAAGAAAATATCACGTTCACCGGGCTTCCACCCTAATGCGGTAATACCACCGCCAAAATGTTCTGTTTCAATTTCATGAATCCATTCTTTTGTTGATGGCCTGCGAACAGTTATTTCGTCACCAACTTTTAAAGTTCCGGTTGATGCAATATGCAATACATTTGCGTTAACAGGAACATAATCATCCATAACTTTTATTTCAATTCCATCTTTTTTGTTATTCTTTCCAAAAATCCTGATTAAAGTTTGGCGATCTGTTCCGTCACCGGAAAGTATTGTTCCATCTTCATTGTAGCCTACACCACGTAAAACAATACCCGATGCTTTTATTTGTAGCTGACCACTAATATGATACGCTCCTTTCTCCAGTAAAACAACGCCTCTAAATCCATTTTTATCCAAAGGCAAAGAAGCTACATAATCAATTGCAGATTGAATTCTGTTAGTAGCATCACCTTCTTTTAAAGGCACTGTTATTTTTACAGCAACATCATCAGGAATAGTTTCTTCCGAAGCTTTGTAACCGCAGTAAGAAAAATCGGGAATACGATTACCAAGCGAGTCCGGATTATATTCCAGTTTTCCCTTATCGCCAACAGTAACAGGCAACACGGGCTTGAGTGGCTTTGTTTTTTGTGCCGATGAATTTGCTATTGTTATTAAATTAAACAGAATGGTAACAATGGCAAAAAAACAAACACTACTATTTTTGTGGCAGCTTATCATTTCAAAAAAATATTTACTGATAAAGTTCCTTAATTAATAAGTTAAATAAAGAATGGCTTTTGCAAAAGTTCACCGCATTTACAAAAGCCATCTTCACTCAATAAAAAAATATTTCTATTATTTTTTAACTGTTTCGGGTCTAACGTCTTTAATATCTACAAGGCTATTGAGATAAACTTCTATATTGCTGTAACCTGATTTTGTAATTTTTGCAGCATCACTTGCATCTTTAGGATTTAAGCCATGTGCAATTTCCCAAGCATCGGGGATACCATCGTTATCGGAATCTTTGTAAGAAACACCCTTATATTCCGGATACCCGCCTACTTGATTGATGTCTGTAATAATACCAATTTTATAAGAATCCAAAGCCAGTTTGCGATGTTTGAATTGAGTTGTTGGTGCAACCACTCCATCTGTCACAACAATGTTTCCTGTTGCTACCTGAGCAGTAATTCTTTTATCGACCGCATCTCTTTTAGGTAAAACAGCACCGGCATTAGCCAACACATATTGTTTTACTTGTAACGTTGGAATAATAGTTAATTCCGGCATTGGAAACGGTCTATCATATTTTATGGCATCTTTATATTCACCTGCATTTGGTAACTCTTCTATTTGTATGCCGCCATTCCAGTTATCTTTTGTTACCGCATCATTTCCTTCAACAATATTACCGGCAACATAAGCACGTCCATATACTTTATATTTTAGTTTACTTCTTCCACTTTCAGGCTTTAATATTCTGTAAGAAATAGGATGATCTTTGTTAGTTGCAGGGCCCGGTTTATAATAATTATTGATGATGTTATACATAGCAGTATAATCTCCACCATCTGTTGAACGGTGATTCCAGTTGAATACAACATTGTTTACAAAATTGAAAATGCCGTTCCATCCGATAGAAGGGTTACGACCTGCATTATCGGCCCATAAGTTTCTAATAAAAGAACAATTTTCTCCACCCAATGTACTTCCAAATGCATGATTATAAGTATCTAAACATTCAGAGAAAATTGAGTTTTGAATGGTGATATTTACAGTACCTAATTTTTCTTCTTCTTTTTTACCAGTGCTATCGTTATACATGTGACGATAAATGCTCATATTTTCATCTAACCCCCAACTTGCAGAAACGTGATCGATAATAATATTTCCAACAGGATTACCACCTAATGCATCATCTCTTCTTCCAACATTGGTTTCACCACGACGGAAACGCAAGAAACGAATAATTACATCATGTGTATCGATCCATGTTGTTTCGCCTGCAATGCAGATACCATCGCCGGGAGCAGATTGCCCTTCGATTGTTATATAAGGTGCCCTAATACTTAAAGGGGTTTTTAAATGAATGATGCCTGATACATTAAACACAACAATTCTTGCACCACCTTGTTCGCATGCCCAACGGAAGCTGCCTACACCATCATCATTTAAATTTTTTACAACAATCACTCTTCCTCCTCTTCCGCCAAAAGTGTATTTACCACCACCTTCAGCTCCCGGAAATGCAGGTATAGAAGCCTGAGGTAAATCAATCGGCCTTCTTGCCCAAGGCACGTAAGGTTTTTGATGTTTTGCTTCTTCCTGAATAATTGGATATGCTACTGCCCAAGCAGAATCTGAATGTTTACGAGCAGCCTTCATTAACGAATCGCTCCATTGCTGAACATCCGGTGGAATAGTTGGATATTGAGCTATTGCAAAATGCGATGTGCCCTGTAATACAAGCACCATCATTAAGAAACGGGAAAAAAATTGTTTTTTCATACTAACCATTTTTCTTTTTTTTCGAACGAAATTTTTACTAATAAAATTTAAACCAGCAGCCTGTAAATTAAGAGTGGATACTCATCATATCCACTCTGTTCTAACACTTGCTTGCTATACTATTGAAGCGGGTCGAAAGAACCACCCCAATTGTTATTTTGAATTAAATTAGGATTATTATTAATTGCAGCTAACGGAATAGGGAAGAAATAATAAGTTGATAAGAAGTTAATAGGACTTACATCTAATTTAGTTGTTGCATTGGTTGCATCATGATTATTATTTCTTGTAGATGTGAAATAATTGGCCATCATTACATCTAAATTTTGTACATCTCTATAATTTGTATTTGTTGCATCTTTCAACTGAGTTGCAGTTGGTATACCTGTTCCTGTTTTTAAGGTAAATTTGATTTTGTTTCTTGTCCATCCATTAATATCAGACATTCTTTTCCAACGGTATAAATCCCAGAAACGTTTTCCTTCGTAAGCAAACTCTATCTTCCTTTCAAATAAGATTGCATTAAACAATTGTGTTCTTGACATACCTGCCGTTAGCCCATATAAACTACCTGTACCTGCATCGATACCTGCTCTTTTTCTAATAGCTATCAAACCAGTATATCCTTCGTCGGTAGCTGCTATTTTACCTATTCCCACAGATGCTTCTGCTAAATTTAATAAAACTTCTGCATAACGAATTTCCATCCAATCTGTTCCACTGTATTGCGGATCTCCATAAGTAAATGTTCCTTCTGATACAGCTTTTCTACAATAGAAGCCTGTGCTGGAAGCATTCTTTTCAGTTGAAGTTGTTGCTGTTTCGTAATAAGTCCAAACTTTTTGAGTAGTATTACCATCTAAAGGCCAAGTGCATCCATTATAAGCAATAGTAGCATCAAAACGAGGATCCCTATTTTTATAGAATAATGTATCGTAATACGGATATGTGGTTGAGGTACCCGGAGCTTTACCGTCTTTCATCGGATAAGAAGCAACCATTTCCCAAGTAGGAGCATTAGAGCCACTTCCACTTAAATATTGCGGTCTGCAAGATTTATCCCATCCATTATTTCTTTGAAGCTGGCTTGTTGTTGCGGTATTGTATTCAGTTACCATTACTGCTTCCGGATTGTTTGCTTCGGTAAACCACATAGTTTTATAGTTTGCATTTAAGCCAAACCCATTTGCATCAAGAATTGTTTTTGCCTGCAAATTAGCATCATATGCAGCTTGCCATCTGTCGGTTAAATCGTTGGGATTAAACAAAGGGCTTGCCCAGTACAATAATATCCTACCTTTTAAAGCAGCTGCCGCACCACTTGTTATTCTACCCCATTGCGTTGTATTACTTGTAGTGGTCCATCTACCCGGAAGATATTTGATAGCAGAATCAAGGTCAGCTTTCATCTGTGCAAAACAAACTGAGGTTAAATCCCTGGGTAATAAAGCAGAGTCTCTAGCAGCCTGTCCAACACCCGATAAAGGATCTAAAACTAAAGGCACACCACCATAAATTCTTACCATATCCCAATAACGAAATGCCCGCCAAAACTTTGCCTGTGCAATAAACTTATTTTTTGTATAGGTAGGCAGAGGGCTTGCTTGTACAGATTGAATAAATGTATTCAACTGTCTTATTTTGCCCCAGTTATTAGAAGGTGTAGAATTACTTGTGTTTAAGGTTGTACCAAAGTCGGTGGGTTCATTGGTACCGTAACTCATAGTACCCAACATAAATACATTACTTGCTCCATAACCTTCTTCAGTTAACTGAGTTTGTACTCCGCTTAATACGCTACTTGTATTTTGACCACCCCAAGTAGGTTGCTGTACATAATAAATATTATCCATATTTAATTGCACCAAAGTAGAATCGGAAAAAACTAAATCCGGAGACAAGTTGGAAAGGTTCTGTTTGTCTAAAACTTTTTGACAGGCACCAAGCGTTACTAAACTAATGATTGCTGTGCTTATATATTTAAGTTTCATTGTAAACAATTTTTTGAGATTAGAGATTAACATTTACGCCTAAAGTGAATGTTCTTAACTGAGGAAATACATCATAAGAACCATTTGCATTATCCTTATAATTGTAAGGATTAAAGAAGTTAATAGGATTCGTTCCAATCAGATAAATTTTTGCCGCATTTATCTTGGCCTTGCTTACCCATTTTTGTGGCAATCCGTAAGATAAATTGAAATTGGTTACACGAAATGAAGTAGAACTTCTCCACCAAAAATCCGTTGCCACATCATAAGAAAACGTATAATAAGGAGAAGGATATTTTGCATTTGGATTATCCGGAGTCCAATGATCTGCCCAAAATGCAGGTCTATTAGAATAAGCATTACCAACTTTTCTTGCTGAAGATTCTACGGCGCCAACGCCTCCCCAACTCAATCCCATTACCACATTTAAACTAAGTGTTTTATAAGTAACACCCCAGTTAAACCCAAGCCCATAGTGATTGCTAGCATGTTTATTTAAATATGTTTGGTCGTCAGTGGTTATTTTACCATCAGGTGCGGTATAATTTCCCGAAGCATCTTTAGGCCCTCTAACATCTTGCAAAATCAACATACCCGGTTTTGGTGCATTTCCAAATTCCGTATAGTTTGGATATTTTGCCAACCAGCTATCAACATCGGTTTGCGTTCTAAACATACCCAGAGAATGGTATCCTAAATACCCATTATCATCAGATTTTCCTCTTGCGTCTAAATAGGTTCCAATATTACCAACCGGCTGATCAACAATAATCTGTTTGTCATCCATCCAGTTAAAATTTGCTGTAACTGAATAACCCCAATCTCTGTTGATCCTGTCTCTCCAACTCATACTCAATTCTGTTCCGAAAGTGTTTGCCTTAGCAAAATTTTCAGAAGGCAATGTAGATCCAATTAAAATGGAAGGTGAAGAAGTTAAATTAGATAACATATTTGAACGGTAATCTATGTATCCGTCGGCAGATGCAGATAAACGACTATTTAGGAATTTAGCATCAATACCAATATTATACTTATTTACATTATCCCAATGTACATTTCTATTTGCAAGATCTACATTAGATACAACTGCATTACCCATATCTGAGTTTCCAGAACCCATGATTGCAGCTTTACCTGTTTGAATAGCATAGCTTCTTAACCATTGATATGTTTTAGTAGCATCTAGGCCTAAGAGGCCTGCGGAACCTCTCAACTTGAGATAATTTATCTTGTTTGCTATCTTATGAAAGAACGGTTCTTCTGAAATTACCCAACCTATAGAACCTGAAGGAAAATATCCCCACCTATTTTCAGGAGCAAAGTTTTGACTGGCATCCGCTCTAAATTGTAATTGTATCAAATATTTACTATTGTAGTTATAATCTAACCTACCAACAAAAGCTAAACGGCCGGCTTCAGAGATTGTTTCATTAGAAAGTTGTGTACTGGTGGCAAAATTTTGGTTATCCAATCCTCCAACAACAACACCGTCTACTTCGCCTGCAACTCCATCTGAGAATGTTTCACTTTGCTCATAAGCAAATAATGCACCTATTTGATGTTTACCAAATTTACGATCGTAATTTACCGTAGCATTTAACTGATAACTTGTAGTTAAAGTTGGGTTTAAACGCACACGATCTCCATTTGAAAATGCATACGAAGGGTTCGTTGCAGAGAGTGTTGTGTCTAAAATGTGATTATGGGCACCCAATGTATTAAAGTTGTATAC
>Ga0318568_10001508_pt1 | contig 10271 bp, 11 predicted proteins | sample GRESIP088b5f21_FD_203690 | JGI IMG/M metagenome (GOLD analysis project Ga0318568, IMG submission 203690) | Tropical soil microbial communities from Luquillo Experimental Forest, Puerto Rico - GRE.SIPMG.088b5f21 | ecosystem: Environmental > Terrestrial > Soil > Tropical forest > Bulk soil...
CAAGGTGGACGAGCGGCTCAAGGACCGGGACATGGGCCTGGAGCTGCGGCCGACCGCCAAGGCCCTGCTCGCCGAGCGCGGCTACGACCCGGTGCTCGGGGCCCGGCCGCTGCGCCGCACGATCCAGCGGGCGATCGAGGACATGCTGTCCGAGAAGATCCTGTTCGGCGAGGTGCGGGCCGGCCAGATCGTCATCGTCGATGTCGAAGGCGAGGGCGAGGAGGCGCAGTTCACGTTCAAGGGCGTGCCGAAGCCGGACTCGGTGCCGGACGCGCCCTTGGCCGAGGTGGAGAGCAGCGCCGCCAAGCAGGAGCAGGCCAGCGGGCCCAGCACGCCCTGACAGCCCGCTCGCCGTGGCTACTGGCCCGGACCGGGAGACCGGCCCGGGCCAGTAGCTGTTTCAGCGGGGCAGGGCGTAGCTGCCGCCGGGCAGCGGCTCGGCGAGGCCATCGGCGACCAGGCTGGCCAGCGAGCGGGCACGCTGGCCAGCATCGGGCCAGGCGGCATCCAGCCGGGCTGCCGGGACCGGGCCGTCAGACTCGCGGAGCACCGCCAGCAGGCGCCCCCGGCACTGCCGGTCGGTGCCCTCGTAGTCCTGGCTGGGCCGGCGGGCCTGATCCGGGTCGCCGGCGGGCTGCCCGGCCCGGTGCCAGGCGCATTCGCCGACGACCGGGCACTCCGGGCACCGGGGCCGTTCCGCGACGCAGATCAGCGCGCCAAGCTCCATCACCGCGACCGACCAGCGGGGCGCCAGGGCCGGCTCGGCCGGGAGCAGCGATTCCGCCATCCTGGCCTCCATCGCGGTCGGGCTCGGCGGTGGCCGCACGTCGCCGCGCACGAGGCGGGCCAGCACCCGGCGGACGTTGGTGTCGAGGACCGCATGGCGCTGGCCGAAGGCAAAGCTCGCCACCGCCGCCGCGGTGTAGGAGCCCACGCCGGGCAGGGCGCGCAGCGCGTCCAGCGAGCCGGGAACCACGCCGCCGTGCCGCTCGGTGATCGCCCGGGCCGAGGCGTGCAGCCGCAGCGCGCGCCGCGGGTAGCCCAGGCGCCCCCACTGCCGGACCGCGTCCGCCGGGGAAGCCGCCGCGAGCGCCGTCGGCGTCGGCCACCGCTCCAGCCACGCCGCATAGGCGGGAAGGACCCGGGACACCGGCGTCTGCTGCAGCATGATCTCGCTGACCAGCACCGCCCACGGGCCAGCGTCCGGCCTGCGCCAGGGCAGATCGCGCGCATGGGACGCATACCAGCGCAAGATCGCCGCAGCCCGCCCGTCCACCATGACACCGCCGATTGTGGCACAGCCCGCGACGCCCCGGCCGGGGCGCATTAACGCTGTGTGCACCGCCAGCTCCCCCGTGCCCGGCCGAGCCTGCCCGTGCCTTGCCCGGGGCCTGTCCGTGCCCGGCTATCCGCCCAGGGCAGCGGCTATCGCCTCCTTGACCGAGGTGACTTCCCTGACGCCGGACAGCTTACTGGCAGCCAGGCTGCGGCCATCGGGGTCCTCGGGCCCGCGCTCGGAGGCCCATCCAGCCGGGACGATCGCGCGCCGGAACCCCAGCCGCTGCGCCTCGGCGATCCGCCGGGCCACCCCGGGGATCCGGCGCACCTCACCGGCCAGGCCCACCTCGCCAACCGCCACCACCGGCCCGGCCACGCTCAGGTCCGCGGCCGCGCTGGCCAGCGCCAGGGCAACGGCCAGGTCCACCGCGGGCTCGGCCAGCCGGACGCCGCCGACGGTGGCCGCGAACACGTCCTGCCCGCCCAGCTTCACGTCCGCGCGGCGCTGCAGCACCGCGATCACCATCGCCACCCTGGCCGAGTCCAGGCCCGCGGTGACCCGGCGCGGGGGGATCTCCGGCCCGGCGGACGGGGCGACCAGGGTCTGCACCTCGGCGATCAGCGGCCTGCGGCCCTCCAGGGTGACCGTCAGGCAGGTGCCCGGCACACGGCCGTCGTGCTGGGAGATGAACAGGCCGCTGGGGTCGGCGAGCCCCGCCAGCCCGGTTTCGCCGAGCTCGAAGCAGCCGACCTCATCGGTGGGGCCGAACCGGTTCTTCAGCGCCCGGACCATCCGCAACTGGGCATGCCGGTCGCCCTCGAAGTGCAGCACCACGTCCACCAGGTGCTCCAGCGCGCGCGGCCCGGCGATGGCACCGTCCTTGGTGACATGGCCCACCAGGACGGTGCTCAACGACCGCTGCTTGGCCACGGCCATCAGGGCGGCGGTCACCTCGCGGATCTGGGTCACCCCGCCGGGGGTGCCCTCCACGCCCGGCGCGACGATCGTCTGCACCGAGTCCACGATGAGCAGTACCGGCTGGACCGCGTCCACCTGGGCCAGCACGGTCGACAGCTCGGTCTCGGCGGCGATGTAAAGGTTGTCCCCCACCGCGCCGACCCGGTCCGCCCGCAGCCGCACCTGGGCCGCCGACTCCTCGCCGGTGACATAGAGCACCGGGCCGGTTAGCGACACCAGCGCGCCCGCCTCCAGCAGCAGCGTGGACTTGCCCACGCCGGGCTCTCCGGCCAGCAGGACCACCGCGCCGGGGACCAGGCCGCCGCCCAGCACCCGGTCGAGTTCGTCGAGCCCGGTGGCCCGGGCGGTCGCGGCGCGGGCATCCACCTCGGTGATCGGCACCGCGCGGACCGGCGCTATCCGGTCCATGGCCCGCGCCGACAGGCGGGTGCGGGACAGCGCGGGAACGGCCGCCTGTTCCACCGTTCCCCACGCCTGGCAGCCACCGCAGCGCCCGGACCACTTGGTGGCCCGCCACCCGCACTCGGCGCACCGGTACAGCGGCGCGGCGAAGGAATTACCCATGCGCCGCACGGTAGTGGGAGGGTCGGACACCAGTGCCCGGGCCGATGAGCGCTTTGCGGCCGGCCGGGGCGCATAAGCTGGCCACGCGAGGGTGCCCCAGGCAGGCCACTGGGGGGAAGGAGCAAATGTTGAGCCTGCGCACCAGGTCCGGTGAGCCGCTTGTCGCGCTGTCCACTGCCTCGGTCTTCCCCGACCGGGTGGCCGACGCGTTCGAGATAGCGGCCCGCCTCGGTTATGACGGTCTCGAGGTCATGGTGTCCGCCGACGCCGTGAGCCAGGACGTCGGAGCCCTCCAGCGGCTGGCCGACTACCACGGCGTGCCGGTGCTGGCGCTGCATGCGCCATGCCTGCTGGTCACCCAGCGGGTGTGGGGTTATGAGCCCTGGGGGAAGCTCGTCCGGTCTCAGGAAGCGGCACAGCAGCTGGGCGCCAAGGTCGTCGTGGTGCACCCGCCGTTTCGCTGGCAGCGGGACTACGCCAGGGACTTCTCCGCCGGGCTGGCGCGGATGACCGAGGAGTCCGACATCGTCTTCGCGGTGGAGAACATGTACCCGCTGCGGGCCGGCGGCGCGGAAGTGGCCGCCTACGCGCCGCACTGGAATCCGCTGTTCATGGACAGCCCGCACGTCGCCCTGGACCTGTCGCACACGGCCACATCGGGCTCCGATGCCTACGCCATGGCGGAGGAACTGGGCGACCGCCTGGCCCACGTGCACATGGCCGACGGGTCCGGGCTGCCCAACCGGGACGAGCACCTGGTGCCCGGCCGCGGCACCCAGCCGTGCGCACCACTGCTGGAGAAGCTCGCCGCCGACGGCTACCGCGGCATGGTGGTGCTGGAGGTCAACACCCGCCGGGCCACCACGCGCGAGGCCCGGCTCGCCGATCTGTCCGAGGCGCTCGAATTCACCCGCCGCCACCTCGCCGCCGCCCCGGCCGGGACCCGCCGCGGCGGCCCGTCCGGGCCCCCGGCATGAGGCCCGCGGCAGCAGCCCGCGGCCGCAGAGACTGGCCCGTGCCGGCACCCCCGATGGACGCCGCCCGGGCCGGGTAGGCATGCTCTGGTCATGAGCAGCAACTCGCCCCCCGGGGCCACCTTGATCACGGTCGCGCCCACCGGTGCGGAATCGGAAAAGTCGGCCGTCCCCGCGCTTCCGGTCACCCTGGGCGAGCTGGTGACCACCGCGAAGGAATGCCAGGCCGCCGGGGCGGCGGTCGTCCACGTGCACATCAGGGACGGCGAGGCGCGGCCCACCCTGGACCTGTCCCGGCTCAAGGACACCGTCGCGGCGCTGCGCGAGGGCACCGACCTCGTCGTGCAGCTTTCCACCGGGGGCGCGGTCACCGACAGCTTCGACGACCGGCTCGCGGTCCTGGATGCCGCCCCGGACGCGTGCTCGCTCACCTGCGGCACGGTCAACTTCGGCGAGGACGTGTTCCACAACCCCTACCCGTTCATCCGTGACCTGTACGCCCGGACCCAGGAACGGGGCGTGGTGCCCGAGTTCGAGCTGTTCGACTTCGGCCACATCGCCACGCTGCACCGGCTGCTCGCCGGCCACGGCGCCCCGCACGGCGGCCACGTCCACTGCGACCTGGTCATGGGGGTGCCCGGCGGGATGCCGGGGGATGCGGCCACGCTGACCCAGGCGGTCTCCGCGCTGCCGGATGGAGCGACCTGGTCCGCGACCGGGATCGGCCGGACCACGCTTCCGGTCATGTTCGCCGCGCTGGCCGCGGGCGGCCACCTGCGGGTGGGCATGGAGGACACGGTGTCGTTCGCGAAGGGCCGCCCGGTGACCGGGAACGCCGAACTGGTCGAGCGCGCCGCGGCGCTGGCAGGCCTGGCCCAGCGGCCGCCGATGCGGCCCGACCAGGCCCGCGCCATGCTTGGGGTGAGCGGCCGTACCTGACATCCCGGTCATCGCCGAGGTCATCCGCTCCGGGTTCGAAGAATCCCGGCACCGTGGCTCGGCCGTGCTGCTCGGCGCCGACGGGCGCGAAGTCTTCCGCATGGGCGAGGTCGCCGCGCCGATGCTGCCCCGGTCCTCCAACAAGCCGATGCAGGCCGCCGCGATGCGGGCCTGCGGGCTGGCCGTGGAGGGCGAGCTGCTGGCGCTGGCGGCCGCGAGCCACTCCGGTGAGGACTTCCACGTCACCGGGGTCAGGAAGATCCTCGCCAGCGCCGGGCTGACCGAGGACGCGCTGCAGTGCCCGCCCGCGCTGCCGCTGGACGAGGCCGCCATGTGGCGGTTCCTCCGCGAGGGCGGCAGGGCGGACCGGGTGCACATGAACTGCTCGGGCAAGCACGCGGCCATGCTGGCCACCTGCGTCGCGGCCGGCTGGCCGACGGAGACCTACCGCGACCCGGACCACCCACTCCAGCGCGAGATCAAGGCGGCCATCGGCCGCCTGGCGGCGGAGGAGGTCGCCGCGAGCGGGATTGATGGCTGCGGCGCCCCGCTCTTCGCCATCTCGCTGACCGGCCTGGCGCGGGCTTTCCGCGCGCTGGTGCTTGCCGGGCCAAATTCAGCCGAACGATCGATCGCCGACGCCGTGCGTGCCCACCCCGCATGGACGTCGGGGACGGCCCGCTCGGAAAACGCGCTCCACCAGGCCGTTCCCGGGCTGCTGATCAAGTCCGGGGCCGAGGGCGTGCAGGCGTTCGCCCTGGCCGACGGCCGGGCCGGCGCCGTGAAGATCGAGGACGGCACGCCCCGCGCGATCCCGGCCATCACGGTCGCGCTGCTGCACCGGCTCGGCGCCGATCGCGACGAAGGCGCGGACCGCGAAGCCCTGGACCGCATCGCCCAGATCCCCGTCCTCGGCGGTGGCCAGCCAGTAGGCGAAATCCAGGTCACCCTGCATGGCTAGCCCCGGCCGGGTCGCTCTGAGACCGGGCTGGCCTGATGAGCTAGGCCGGCCCGACGAGCTCGGCCGGCCCAGGCGGGGGTGCTTGCTGAGCGTTTGCAATTGCAAGCGGTAGCTGGTTAACTGTGGTTGTGAATCCCGTGAACGTAGGTTCCATCGGCGAGTACATCCGCCAGCAGCGAGAGCAGGCCAAGATCTCGCTGCGCCAGCTTGCCTCGGCGGCCGGGGTGTCCAACCCCTATCTCAGCCAGATCGAGCGCGGGCTGCGCAGGCCCAGCGCTGAGATCTTGCAGCAGATCGCCAAGGGGCTGCGGATCTCCGCCGAGGCGCTCTACGTGCAGGCGGGCATCCTGGAGGACCGGCGCCCGGACTCCGGCGTGCGGGCGGCGGTGCTGGCCGACCCGGAACTAACCGAACGGCAGAAGCAGGTCCTGCTGGAAATCTACGAGTCGTTCCGCAGGGAACTGGCGGGCAGCGTGACCGTCGGCACGGGACCGGGCGGCGTGGAGCCGGGCGGCCCAATGCTCGACGGCTCAGCGTTCTACGGCCCGGCGCTCGAGGGCCCAGTGTCCGACGGCCCAGTGTCCGACGGCCCGGTGCTCGACGGCCCGGTGCTCGACGGCCCGGTGGCCGGCAGCCCGGTGGCCGGCGGCCCGGTAGCCGGCAGCCCGGTGGTCGGCGGTGCGGCGCCGCAGGACGCGCAACCGGCAGTTCCTGGCCAGGCCAGCCCGGGTGACGAGCCCGCCGCGCCGGACGCCGCCGGAACGGAAGCAGCCGCTCAGGGCGGCCCGGCGGAGCCCGGCCCGGTGCAGACCGGGACCCGCGGCTGACGCCGACGGGCCGCCAGTAGTGGCCGAGGTGGCGGACGCCCGTCCGGCGCCGCAACCGGGACCACGACGGGATCACAAACAACGTCCGGCGTTCGCACGCCGGCTCAGGCGAAGCCGCCGCAAGGCGGCTGGGAGAGGTGGAAAACGATGGCACGCAACATCGACGACATGATGGCCGAGATGCGCAAGTTCGCTAATAACAAGCCCGTACACGCGGTGGCCGGCGCCGGGGTGCTCACTGCGCGGACGCTCAAGGAGCTGCCGTGGCGGCTGGTCCGGTGGACCAGGGACAACCCGCCGAACTCGCTGCCGGGCCGCGCGACCGGGGCCGTGCAGACGGCACAGGCTCGCGCAAACGGGGCCGTGCAGACGGCACAGACCCGCGCGACCGGGGCCGTGCAGACGGCTCAGGCTCGCGCGAACGGGTACGTGCAGACGGCACGGGCCAAGGCCTCCGACAGCTACGACACGCTGGCCGCCCATGGCAAGAAGGCCCTGGCCGGGCAGTCAGGCGACACCAAGAGCAAGGGCACCGCTGGGACGCAGAGCAAACCCGAGCTCAACGGCAAGGCCCGGGCCAAGGCGCCGACCCGTTCCACGACCAGCAACTGACGCTGGCCTGCTGACCGCAGCGGCTGGGGCCGGGCCGGAACGGCCCGGCCCATGCCCAGGCGGGATGTCTCGCTCAGGCCCGGTCTTTGCCCGGGCGGGATGTCTCGCTCGGGCCCGGCTTCTGCCCGGACCGGATAGCCTGTAATCGTGTTCATGACTACCGGAGCGATCACCCCGCTCTACTGGTTTTTCGAGGTGCTTTCCGTCGCGGCCCTCTGCGTCGAGGTGTGGGCCCTGGTGGACGCCGTGCGCCGTCCCGCCCCGGCGTTCGTGGCCGCGGGCAAGCAGACCAAGCCGCTCTGGCTGGTGATCCTCGGCGTGGCCACGGTGATCGGCCTGTGGTCCAGCACGCTGGGCGGGCCGAACCTGGTCAGCCTGTTCCCGATCGTCGCCTTCGTCGCCGCGGCGGTTTACCTCACCGACGTCCGGCCAAAGGTCAGGGAGTTCAAGGGCGGGAGCAGCTCCAACGGCCCGTACGGCCCCTGGTAACCGCAGCCGAACCCGCTGAAGCCCCGCACCGCACCCCGGCTCAGCCCGCGCCGCACCCCGGCTCAGCCCGCGCCGCACCCGCTCAGCCCGTGCGGCGCCCACTGGTGGCCCGCGCCTGTGTCGCCCGGCAGTAGGCTGCCTTGGGTGAGTGAGACTCAGTGGCGCACGCACCGGCTGGAACTCGACGACCAGACCCTGCGCGAATGGGATGCCGTGGTCCTGGCCAGCGACCCCGACGGCATCGTCCTTGATACCTCGGCGTTCTATCCGGGCGGCGGAGGCCAGCCTCCCGACCACGGGGTGCTGCTGTGGGGCGGGGTACAGACCCGCATCGACGGCGCCCGCAAGGGCGATGACCTCTACCTGATCCCGGCCGAGGGTGATCCGTTGCCGCCGCCCGGCACCGCGGTGCGCGGCGCGCTTGACGACGCCAGGCGCAGCGCCCTGATGCGCACCCACTCCGGCCTGCACGTGCTCTGCGGCGTGGTGTTCCGCGACTTCGGTGCCCTGGTCACCGGCGGGAACATGGAGCCATTGGTGGCGCGCATGGACTTCAATCTGCCCGAGGTGCCGCCGGGCTTCCGCGACGCCGTCGAGTCCGCGTGCAACAGCGAGGTGGCCGCCGGGCGGCGCATCGGCGTCCGGGTCCTGCCCAGGGATGAGGCCTTCGCCATCCCCGACATCATCCGCACCGCCACGAATCTCGTCCCGCCCGAGGTCAAGGAGGTCCGGATCATCGACATTGTGGGCCTGGACCAGCAGGCCGACGGCGGCACGCATGTCGCCACGACCAGCCAGATCGGCCGGATCGAGGTCGTCAAGATCGAGAACAAGGGCAAGGGCTTCCGCCGCCTGCGCATCCGCGTCTCCGACTGATCACCGCCCGCGGCGCCGCCGGGCCGCGCCGCGGATGCCGAGGTGGCCAGCCCGGAACGGGACCGCACCGAAAACCACGGTGGCCCTGACCCACCACGGCCGTGAGGCGCTCGATGCCCACACCAAGGCGCTGCGCGACCTGCTCGGCGGACTCTAGGCGATCGGTTGCGTCCCGGTCTCGGAGGACAGCCCTTCGGGGGGGCTGTCAGCCGTTGCCGGAGGCAGGTGCCAAACACCACCAAAGAGCGCGGCCGGACGGTCCGGCGGCACGGCCGGGCACCAGCTCATCGCACGATCCCGGTGCCGGAGCCAGGGCGGGCGGTGGCCGGCGCACGTGCGGCGGGCACCACGGGGCGTCGTTCAGAAAGAGAAAAGCAGCAGCGTCACGGGCACCGCGACGAGCAGCGCGGCGGCGCAGCAGACCAGCGCCTGGACGGCCAGCGGCAGCCGGGCCTGCGGAGCGAGCAGGCGGGCCACCCTCGTGGTCATCTCCACGTCGGCGGCGCTCGCGGCGGCGAGGGCGCCCGAGGGCGCGAGGCCGGCGCCCGACGTACCGACCCGCAGCAGCGCGGTGGCCAGTTCCCGGCCGGGGCGCTGGCGGAGCGCCCGGTCGTCGGCGAGCATCTCCACCAGCAGAGCGACCGTGGCGTGCGCCTGGCGGACCAGCCGCGCCCGCGGGAAGGCGCGGCCCAGCGCGCTGAACGGCAACAGCACCAGGTCGTGCCGTGCCCGCAGGTGAGCCCGCTCGTGCGCGAGCACCGCGGCAAGCTCGGCAGCGTCCAGCAGGTCCAGGGTGCCGGCGCTGATCACGATCTTGGACCGCAGCCCCGGGACGCAGTAGGCGGCCGCCGCCGGGTGGTCCACCACCAGGGCTCCCGGAACCTTGGGATCGCCGTGGGCGAGCAGGCTGAGCAGCACACGATGCCGGCGCCGGGCCACCAGCACCGCCGCGGACGCCGCGACCAGCACCCAGCACAGCAGCGCGAGCAGGGTGGCGCTGGCGGCGAGGACGGCGAGCCGGGCAGCGGCGATCAGCGCCGGGCGACCGAACCCCAGCGCGGCGGACCGGACCGCCCGGGCGGCGCTGGACAGCGCACCTCCGGCCACCCCGTGCCTGCCGGGAACCGCGCCGAGCGCGGCCAGCGCCCCGACCGCGGCCAGCCCCCAGCTCAGGCCGAGTGCCTGCCAGAGCAGGATGGCCGCGGCGGGTGAGCGATACGGCCAGCGCGCGGATGCCAGGGCAGCCACACCCAGGGCCGCGCCCGTGGCGACGGCGGCGAGAACAAGAACGGGGGGAAACACTTGCGGTCAGTCCTGAGGGAGTTCTCCGATGGATTCGAGTGCCTGGCGCAGCACTTCCGCTTCCGAATCGGAAACCCGGCGGGCGAAGCTCGCGAGTGCGGCGGACCTGTCGCCGGTCTGGTCCAGGGCATGCAACATCAACTCGGTGACGTACGCTTCTCTGTTCGCCGCAGCCTGGTACCGCCACGCCCGGCCGTCGCGCTGACGGCGGGCGAAGCCCTTCTTCGCGAGCCGGTCGAGAACCGTCATCACCGTCGTGTGTGCGAGGTCACGGTTGGTCAGGTGAAGACCGACCTGGCGGACGGTCAGTGGCTCTGTGCTGTCCCAGAGCACGTCCATGATGGCACGCTCAAGTTCGCCCAGCCTATTCACGCAAGTCACTCTAACCTCCGCTCCGGAACGGAAGCGGACCGGTCCGGGGCAAACGGGCCGACCGATGCCAAGACCGGACAGCGGCCCCGGACCGTGAC
>Ga0318568_10001509_pt1 | contig 10268 bp, 10 predicted proteins | sample GRESIP088b5f21_FD_203690 | JGI IMG/M metagenome (GOLD analysis project Ga0318568, IMG submission 203690) | Tropical soil microbial communities from Luquillo Experimental Forest, Puerto Rico - GRE.SIPMG.088b5f21 | ecosystem: Environmental > Terrestrial > Soil > Tropical forest > Bulk soil...
GAGCCATGCCACCAGCCAAGCCACCAGCCAAGCCCAAGGGGAAGGCGCCCGCCAAGCCCGGGACCGCCGGCAGTACCGGCCCGGCCGCGAGCGGAACCACCGGGACCACCGGAGGACCCGCGAGCGCCCAGGGCGCCGGCAAGCCGTTCGGCGGCAAGCAGGCCCCGCCGTTCGGCGGCAAGGGCAAGGCAAAGGCGCCCGCGAAGGCGCCCGCCAAGCCGGCCGGCAAGGGCGCCGGGAAGTGAGCCCGGCGGGCGACAAGCTGCCCGCACCCCGCAGGCGCAGCAGCAAGGCGCTGCCCGACACTGCGGTGGCGGGCGATGCCATGTCCGTGGCCAAGACCGATGACGCGGTGGACATCGGGGTCGGCGCAGCCATCGTGACCGTCTATGAGTACACCGACCCGGACATCGGGCAGATCGGCCAGGGCGGGTCCGGCAGCATGACCGAGATCGGTGAGTGCCCGGTCTGCTTCGCCTACGGCGGCGGCGGGCATGGCGGCGGCTGCCCGAACGCCGGCAAGGACCCGGCTGACTGGGTGACCGACCCGCCGCCCGGCTGGCTGCGGCCCGGCGAGCAGGAGCAACCGCCAGGGGGTGGTCAAAGTTGACATGACCGCGATTCGCAACCAGCTGGCCGTCCAGATCACGCAGTACACCGGGCTGCGCTGCGACGGGCAGGCCCGGGACCACGTTAACCCGCCGTGCGCGGTGGTCGTGCCCGGCACGCCGTTCATCACCTACGGGCAGACCATTGACGAGGCGGCCGGATTCACTCTGGTCGTGCTGCTCATCATCAGCGACTCCGCTCAGGTAGAGATCACCCAGCGCGCGCTGGACGCCTACCTGGGCATCGGCCCGGGGGAAACCGAGTCGGTCCCGGCTGCGGTCCTGAAAGACCCGACGCTCATGGGCACCGCGGAATGGTGCGAGCCCATGACCATCTCGAACTACGGCAGAATAGAATATGCTGGCGTAACCTATTTCGGGGCCAGGCTAAACCTGCAGGGCGGAGCGCACTGATGCCGGATACCTGGACGAGGAAGCCGGCGAAAGGGGGTGGTCAGAGCCCATGCGTGTTCTAGTTCTTCATCCTGGGCCTTTACCCGACTTCAGTGTGCATGACGTCTTTGCTGGCTGGATGGAGGCGCTGACCGGCTTGCTCGGCCCGGGCAACGTCGCCCCTTTTAACATGAATGACAGGTTGGTAGCGTTCGGCAGCGCGCTGGTCGATACGCACCAGGTTGATGAGAGCGGCCACCCGATCGTGAAGAACATGTTCACCGAGGATGGTATCTTCCACGCCGCCATGGAAGGGCTCAGCCACGCGCTGCTGACCTTCTGGCCGGACGTCGTGCTGTGCATCAGCGGGTTCTACATGAACGCCGGGACCATGCAGCTGATGCGGATGCGTAACTTCAAGATCATCATGCTCACGACCGAGAGCCCGTATCAGGACGACGAGCAGATGACGCGCGCCCAGATGGCCGACCTGGTGCTGCTCAATGACCCGGTCAACATAGAGATGTTCCGGGAGCACGTGCGCGCCGAGTACATGCCGCACGCCTACCGGCCGTCGTTGCACCGGCCCCGGCAAGGCCCGCGTAACCCGGAACTGGCCAGCGACCTGTGCTTCATCGGCACCGCGTTCCCCAGCCGGGTCTCGTTTTTCGAGCTCATGGACCTGGACGGCATCGACGTACTGCTCGGCGGCAACGAGTGGGGCAAGCTGGACCCGGCCTCCACCGTGGCCCGGTTCGTCGGATCCGAGCTCGGGCAGCCCGACTGCGTCGACAACGAGCAAGCGATCGGGCTGTACCAGCACGCGAAGATGGGAATCAACTTCTACCGGCGGGAGACCAGCCCGTACGAGCACTGGAACGGCCAGGCGTACGCCATGGGGCCGCGCGAGGTGGAGATGGCGGCGGTTCAGCTGCCCTTCATCCGCGACCCGAGACCCGAAGGTGACGCAGTGTTCCCGATGCTGCCTACTTTCGGTGACCCGAAGGACGCCAGCGACAAGCTGCGCTGGATGCTAGCTCACGACGCGAAACGGGAGGAGGCCGCGCGCCAGGCCCGGTCTGCCATCGCCGACCGCACGTTCGAGGCCAACGCGAAGCGGTTCCTGACCCTGGCTGAGAAGCTGTGATACTCCCATCGGTGGGAGGATCAGGCGACGGGCCGCCCGTCCTCGGTGAAGGACATGCCCAGCTGCTCGGCGGCCAGCCGGATCATGGCCAGCGCCCGGACGTGTTCCTTGCTGTCCAGAGGCATCTCGCCCAGGTTCACGACGCTCCCAGGGTCGGCTACTGAGGGCCTGCGCGGATGTCCCGCGGGTGCGCTCTCCCGCGGTCACCGCCCGGTTCCCCGTTGGCTCCGCCGCGCCTCCTGCTCGCCCGGCCGGGTGTGAGGCCGTCCGACTCGCTTCCGCGCCCTGGGAGCGGTATCAGGTTATCGTTACCGAGCCGACGATGTGGGTGGTCGCGCCGGCCGAGATGTCGATCTGCGCGACGTAGGCGGTCACGGCGGGGACCAGGTTCGACCTGGCGGTGACGGTTGCCGAGCCTACGACGCCGGACAGCGAGCAATTCCAGGCGAACGTGTCGGCGCTGATCGTCGGCGTACCGAGCACGCCGGACGGGTCGGAGATCGTGTAGCCGATGCTGTCGGCGGTGTTGGTGTTATCCGAGGCATCCTTGGGCGTCGCGGTAATCGCGACAGCGGTGCTGACGCCAGCGGTTCCGGTGGCCATGACTGCTCCTCCGTTAGGGTTGTGAACGCTGATATGTGGCAGGAGCTGCAAGGTGCAGTCCAGCCGGACGGTTGGTAGCTGGGTGATCCACGGGACCAGCTGATCGGCGTAGCTGGTCAGTACTCCGGGCAGCACCGCCTGCCCTTCATAAACTATGGCGGCGGCTGCCAGCGCCGATGCCCGGACGGCCTCGCTGTCCATCAGCGGCTCCGTATCTAGTCCTAGCCCCAGTGCAAGTTTGCCAGGCTGTCGTCGGTCTTCCCGCCCGGCCCGTGCTTAGCGCGCTGGCCTGGATCGGGGCGCCCGCGGAAGGCGAGCAGCACCAGGCGGCCGACCGGGACGAACCGGACCCGGCCGTACTTAGACAGCCCGGCCATCCGGTATCCAGCGGAATTGACACCGACGTTGAGCAGGCCGCCCGCGGTCGATGCCCGGGGCAGGCTGTAGACGTTCCCATGGTCGGAGACCTCGTAGAAGCCCGCGTACCCGGGAACTGGCAGCCATCGCTCGGGCTGGACCGGCCCATGTCACCAGGGTAGACGGGACTTCATAAACCAGCCAGCGTATCGTGGCTCCTGATAGCGCCGAGGCCCCGTAGCTGCCCCCGGTCCAGGGTCCTGCACGGATGGCGGAGCCGGCTCCCAATCACTCATAGTGAGGAGTCGACTAGTGTCGCGCATCCACGGGCGCAATGGGATCGCTTACGTCTCAATCGACGCATCAGGCGGTGCTAGCCCCACTGCGGCACCCATGGCATTCCTGTCCGCCTGGTCTATGAACTTCACTGTGGCCAAGGTAGACGTCACGGCTATGGGCGACCAGAACCTGATCTGGGTCGCAGGACTCCCGGACGCCTCGGGCGACTTCACGGGATTCTTCGACACCGCAACCGCTCAGACGTACGTCGCAGCCACAGACGGCCAACCACGCAACTTCTACCTGTACCCGTCGTCCATCGCAGCACTCCAGGGCCAGTATTTCTTCGGGCTCATTCTACCTGACTACAGCATCACTGGTGGAGTCACGGCAGCTGTGTCACTCAAGAGCACCTGGAACGCTGCCAGTCGCATCCAGCGCTACCCCACCTACGGACTCCCGGGTACCTAACCGGACCCTCCCACTGGTGGGAGAAACCGTCGTCGCGCACGGCCCCCGCGCCACTGCGGGGGAGCTGCCCTCACCTGCACACGAGAGGAGCAGACCGTGTCCGACATCGAGGAAGCCGGGCTGGACATCGACTTCGACGCCGAGCTCGCCGGCATCCAGGCAACGTCGTCCGGGATGGAGCCGGTGCCCGCCGCCAAGGTGGAGCTGGTCACCGGCCAGGTGGTCACGTCCGACCGGACGATCGAGTTCATGGGCAAGCGGTTCAGGGTCGCGGACAAGATCGGCCTGATGCCGTTGCTCAAGTTCTCGGCGTTCGCCGACGTGGCGGTCCAGGACCCCAGGGCACTGGGCGCGCTGTACGCCATGCTGCGCGATTGCATTCACCCCGGCCACCCGGAATGCGGCAAGTGCGAGGACTGCAGAGGAGGCAACGAGCTGTCCTGCAAGGAATACGACCCGGGTGACTGGCGCGCGTTCGAGGACCACGCCTGCGAGACCAAGGCGGACGCGGACCAGCTCATGGAAGTGGTAACCAAGGTCATCGAGATCGTGGCCGGCCGCCCTACCGGGCAGCCATCGCCCTCCTCTGCTGGACGGCAGTCCACGCGGGACGCGTCGATGGCTCGCTCATCCGCCAGGGGTCGCCGGGCCTCCAAGCGCTGACGCCGCGGCAAGCCTGCAATGTCGCATACGCAACGCTCGCCGACCGCTGCCAGAGCGAGGAGGAGCTGGAGCAGCTAGACGTCCAGATCGGCATGGTGGCCAACCCGGACGAGGAGGCCCTGAAGGCGCTGCGCGCCCACCAGGAGGAGATGGGCCTTAAGTTTGACGATCCGGATGCCCCGGTTGCCGTGTCGGGCGATGACGGGCTACCTGCCTGGATGCAGCACGACGAGGAGTTCAGATGACAGGCGTACCGATGCTAGCGAGGGCGTCCGTACGGGCGGCCCCAACAAACGTTGCCTGGCTCGAACAAGCCAGCGGGGTCTATCCGGCGGAAACGCAAACCTTCCGGTCGCAAACCAAGTACGGCAGCCACGTATCCAGCGAACGCAGGGAACTCGTGCCACTGTTCGCACATTGCGCCTGGATTTCGCCACATGATCATAGACCAGCTCCGGTACATCGGATGCGAACTGCGCCCGTCAAGGTACCGACGCGAGTTATGCGATTGTTCAACGTCGCTGGCCCAGCGAACGTTATCCGGATCGTAATTGCCAGCAGGATCCGGCCAGCGATCGAGCGAAGCGCCTGGTGGCCTGGGTCCGAGCAGGCGCTTGATGTCTTCAGCGAACAGGCTGACGTCATGCCAGCGATCACAGACTGTGACGCCCCTGGCACCGTAATACCGGTACTTCCCGCTACTCGGGTTATAACACCGCCGCATCATGTTTGTCCAAAGACTGTAGAGCTGCCTGTCAACCGCATTCTTCCTGGTGAGGCCGTGAATCGTTCTAGCGGGCATAGCTCGATTCTATCAGGTGAGAAGGTAATGACGTTCGAGGACCCGGATGCCCCGGTCGCGAGCGACGGCAAGTTCGACCCGGAGGGCGACCTGCCATGGCGATAATCATCCCGGGCCAGATCGAGTGGGACGAGGCCGCCCTTTATGAGGTGCTGAACGACCCGGCCGGGCCGGTCGGGGTGTTCATCATGTACCTGGACGAGAAGGCCGTCGCCGTCGCCAAATCGGTCGTGCACGTCCTGCCGGGCACTAAGCGCAGCGGCTACTGGTTCCCGTCCAGCACCGCCGTCCGGCCGCCGGGCACGACCAGGGGCACGATCCGGACCCACGGCCCGGTGATCGGCAGCCGCGGCGGCCTGTACGGCGGCGGCAACGCGATGTATACCGGCATCTTCCTGGAGTACGACAAGCCGCACACCGAGCAGATGTACGACCGGTACCCGTTCATGACCACCGGGCTTGAGTCCCTGGAAGCCGAGTTCGGCTGATGCCCAAGGTCCTCGGAGATGTGGCATTTGTCGTCTACCCGGACACCACCCGGTTCCGGCCCGAAGCCGACGCCGGGATCAAGGCGGCGCTGGCGGGCATGCGGGCGTCGATCCCGCTCACCGCCGACGCCAGGCAGGCCGAGGCGACGTTCACCGCGCTCGCGGCCAAGCTGTCCGCGCTGTCCAAGACGCTGACCTCCATCCCGATCAGCGCCGATGATAAGAAGCTGAACGCCCAGCTCCTCGATCTGAAGGCCAAGGTCGCCGTCGCGGCCAAGAACCTGCAGAACCTGCCGATGGACGTCGATACGACCAAGATCGACCTCAAGATCGCGTCCTCCATGGTCAAGCTGCGCGCGTTCAGTCAGCAGCTGACTCAGCTGTCGATGAACCTGGACTCCAAGAAATTCGACGCCAAGGTCCTTGACGCGCAGGCGAAGCTGAAGACCCTGCAGCGGCAGGCGTCGGAGTTCCAGGTGGACCTGGACACCAAGCGGGCCGCGCTGCACCTGATCGAGCTGGAGAACCAGGCAGACCGGCTGCAGGCCAAGCTGGACGACGAGGAAGCCGACATCGACACGGCCGAGGTCCGGGCCAAACTGGACGTCGTCCTGGCCGAGATCGAGCTCATCAACTCCGAGGCCCGCAAGATCGAGCTGGTTGCCAACTACTTCTCGCTCATGCGCGCGGTCGCCGTGGCCAAGGCCGAGCTCACCGGCCTGCAGGCCCAGGCGCGCGACATCCCGCTGATGAACTCGGCCCAGATCGACAAGGTGATGGCCCAGACCGCGGCCGAGATCGGCCTGATCACCAAGCTGAGACAGGAGGCGGCCGATGTCCGCATGGGCGGCATCGACCCGGTGGGGCTGGCCAGGTCAGCGGCCGAGATCGCGGGCATCGACGCCCGGATGCAGAAGCTGACCACTGACACGGCGGCCTCCACCGGGATATGGGCGACCCTTACCGGCTGGCTGGGCCGGTTCGCCGCAGCCAACCAGAAGATCGGCTGGGGCGCGATGATCGGCGGCATCGCCGGCTGGCACATCGTGCTGGACGCCGCGATCGAGGCCATCATCATCGCGACCACGTCGCTGCTGGCGCTCGGCGCCGGGTTCGCCGGGGTCTACCGGGCAGTGGACGAGCTGGCTTACCACACCAAGGCGTCGCTGAACGTGATGACCGCGTACGGCGTGGACGCAGGCACGCTGGCCGGGGCGCTGGACAACCTGCAGAAATCGCTGGCCCCGCAGGTGATCGAGGCGTTCGGCGGCGCGCTCAACCTGGCCTCTGGCCAGACCAACGCGCTGTACCGGGCGGCTCACCAGGTAGTTGACCTGTTCGACACCTGGATCGCCAAGCTGGACATCTGGGCGAACAGCCAGAAGAACGTAGGCGGCCTGCTGCAATCCGGGGTCGGGTTCCTGTCCCAGATGGGCAAGGCGATCGGCATCCTGGCCCAGGCCATCGACAACTTGCTGACCAAGGATCCCGGGGTCGCGCACTACCTGCTGGACATAATCCAGGGCTTCGCCGAAGTGCTCAACCTGTTCTCCAAGCTGCCCGGCCCGATCGTAACGGCGACCCTGATGTTCCACGGGCTGTGGGTCTGGGTCTCGGTGCTCGGCGGCGTGTTCGGCAAGCTGACCGCCCCGATCGTGGGCGCGGTCACCTGGATCGTCAAGCAGGGCACGGCCAGCACGGCTGCCGCCACGGCCACCGAGGCGCATGCCACGGCCACCGAAGCGCTGACCGTGGCGATCGCCGAGCAGACCGGGGCGGTCACCGCGCTGACCGCCGCGCTGACCGGGGAAGCCGTCGCCGAGACGGCGGTGGCGGAGGGGGCGGTTGCGGATACCGCCACGCAGGCCGCCGACGCGCTGGCCACCGAGGCCGACGCCGCGGCCAACGCCGCCAACGAGACCAGCTTGCTGGGCCGGGCGTTCAGCGGGGCGCTCGGGTTCCTGCGGGGCTTCGGCACGCTCGTCGCCAACATCGCGGAGAAGGGCCTGGTCGCCCTGGGTGGCGCGCTGCGGACCGCCGGCGCCGGGCTGGCCGCCTTCGGGCGCGGGCTGCTGGCGCTGCTGGCCAACCCGCTGACCTGGTTCCTGCTCGCCACCGCCGCGATCATCGCGATGGCCATCGAGGCCCGCAAGGCAACCCCGGATGTCGCCAAGCTGATCGACACCCTGAACCAGAAGATCAACTCGGATCAGGCGTCGCAGGCGATGACGGACATCAGCGACGCCATCGGCCAGGCGAACGCCAAGATCAACGAGATCAACTCCGGCGGCGGGGTCGCGACGTTCAACCAGAACTGGCACACCTTCGGCGGCACCTGGCAGAACATTTCAGCGGAAGTGATGTCCACCGCCGGCGCGTTCGGCAAGGCCCTCGGTGACATCCCCCAGTCGCTGGCCTCCTGGCCGAACCTGAAGAACACCGTCATGGACTTCGGGCACGCCTTCCACGATTTCTTCGGGCACCCGGGCGCGCCGGCCGAGATGGCGCGGAACATCTCGCTGCTCAACCAGCAGATCAACAACTGGCTAGGCCAGGACCGGAACCTGTTCGCCGAGACCGGCGCCCTGATGTTCAACCAGGACAAGCTGAAGCTCGGCACGATGAACTACACCCAGGCTCTCACGCTGATGAACCTGGCCGGGGTCCGGTCCACCGACAGTCTCGCGGTAATGAGCCAGAAGGTCGACAACCTGGTCAAGGGCTACGCGGAGATGGGCGCGGGCGGGACGCAGCTGCAGGCGTCGATCAACGCGGTCACGTTCGCCACCGAGATGCAGGACTCCAAGGTCTCCGAGCTGAACCAGGGCTGGGACGCGTTCTTCAAGCTGGTCTCCGGCGGGTCATCGGACTTCCTGGGCTTTGCCAAGCAAGTCAACGGGATGAACGAGGCGTTCGGCGGGGCGACCCAGGGAACCGTGGCCCTGACCATCGCCAACGGCAAGGTCAGCGAGTCCATCCGGAACGCGGCCGGCTCTGCTCAGCAGGGCAAGGCGACGATGACCGGGCTGAACGACGCGTCGATCGCCGCTCAGCAGACCTTGCTGCAGACCGCCTCGGCGGCCAACACCCAGATGGACTCGCTGACGTCGCTGTCGGCCGCGGCCGGGCTCGGGCAGCACGGCATGGACCTGCTGCAGCAGGCCACCAAGGACATGCTGAGCCAGATGCTGCCGGCCGCTCAGGGCAGCCAGCAGATGACCGATGTGCTGTACGCCCTGGCCCAGCGCGGCGGGTACAAGGGCGCCGACTCGTTTAAGGAACTGTCCCACTGGATCGACACGAACTCCGGGTCGGTCAAGAACGCTAAGCCCGGGATGGCCGACCTGCAGGGCATCGTCACCACGATGACGACTAAGGCCGGCAACCTGGCCGATGACGTCAAGAACCTGTCGATCGCCCTCGGCCAGAACCTGACCCAGGCCATGGCCAGCGCCGTCGTCATGGCCAGCGGCGGCCAGAAGGCCATGAACGACTTCGCCAACGCGGTCATGCACAGCAAGTTCAACAGCGATCAGCAGAAGACCTCGGCGCTGGAGCTCGCCCAGTCGCTGCTGCTGGCCACCGGTAACGTCAACGACGCCAAGACCCAGTTCATGTCGTTCGCGCTGGGCGCCCTGCACCTGACCAAGGACGAGGCCACCCAGCTGTGGGACGAGATCTCGCCCAAGCTGACCCCGGCGGTCAAGAAGTCCGGCGACACCGCCGCGCAGGCCAAGAAGGACTTCGAGGCGTTCGCCGGCCAGAGCGGCAACCAGGGACTCGGGCTGACCACCAAGAAGGCCGACGAGCTGTGGAAGAAACTGGATGGAAACCTCGGCGCTACCCTGTCTGACCTGGCCAAGTCCAAGGCCCCCGGTGCCAAGGCGGAGTTCGAGAAGCTGGCCGGTGACCCGACCCACGGCCTGGGCCTGACCAAGGACCGGGCCGACAAGCTGTGGAACTCGCTGCACGGCAACCTGGGCAAGGAACTGGGCAGCCTGGGCGGCCCGCAGTCCGACGCGCTGAAGTCCAAGGCGAACTTCGAGGCGTGGGCCGGGTCTGGCGGCAAGAGCGGCATGTCGCTGACCAAGAAACAGGCCGACGATCTCTACACGGCGCTGGGCGGCGGCGGCAAGGGCGGCCTGAAAGGCGCCATTGACCAGCTGCCGGCCGGCAAAACCATCAAGCTGAACGTGGACACCACGTCCGCCAACAACGCCATCAGCAACGTCCAGACCCGGCTGAGCCAGGTCGCCCAGGCGGTCACCGGGCGGCTCGGCGTGGCCCCCGCGGCGGCCTACAAGCAGCACGGCGGGCTGATCACCGCCGGGACCGGGCCGACCGCCGACGACGTGCACATCCTGGCATCCCGCGGCGAGTACGTCATCCGGGCCGCCTCGGTCAGCCGGTACGGGCTCGGCATCATGAACGCGCTCAACAAGGGCGACGTGCACCCC
>Ga0318568_10001510_pt1 | contig 10266 bp, 2 predicted proteins | sample GRESIP088b5f21_FD_203690 | JGI IMG/M metagenome (GOLD analysis project Ga0318568, IMG submission 203690) | Tropical soil microbial communities from Luquillo Experimental Forest, Puerto Rico - GRE.SIPMG.088b5f21 | ecosystem: Environmental > Terrestrial > Soil > Tropical forest > Bulk soil...
GATAATTGAGATCTGTTCTTTCCAAGTATACATGTATTCCTTTATAACCATGCTCGCCCTCTTTATAAGGCCCATATTTTAAATTTCCATGGCTGTCTACTGCTTTTTCGTCCCTCGGCAATCCATCTGCTAAAATGAACGTTCCAGTGTTGTCTGAAGGATCTGAATTACGATTGACCAATAAATTTCCGTTCGGAGTTGTTAGATAAAAATCTAATTCTGGATGACTACTCATCAGATCCATGTCCTTATCGCCATTCATTCCCTGGCTCGGAGAAAAATTATTGTCACTTTCTTGATCCTCGGCACCGTGAGAATGAATAAAGGCTACTGCTTTACCATACGATGGCATGTATGTTTCACTTTTTTCTGGACCTGGAGACGAATGTTCTGCTCGATCTTTATCATACCACCTTCTAGCTTCTGTATATGAATAATAAGTCTTTTTACCGACTTTCCAGCTGTAAATTATTGACGAATATTCCATGTCGTTTTTTATTGACAACTCAGCATAATCATGAGACCAAGCCACTGCTGCCGCATCCGCACTTTTGTATTTTTCACCCGGTTTCATTCCATCCGGATCTTCAAATCTAATAGGGTTATCAAACCCATAACTATATGGCGAATATCTTCGCATTTTATCGGCCAAAGGGTCAGATACTGACCATCTTCCAATTTGTTGATCATACATTCTTGCTCCATAGTCATATTCATCTAAACCGGTTCCATCACTAAACTCTTTCTCTTGCTTTTCTTTCCCATTGTATTCATATTTATTATCCATCCGGGATGCCGCTTTGGAACTTATACCAGCCATTGTTAAACCAAAGGGATAATAGTGCGTTTCCTCAATGATTGCCCCTCTTTCATGGGTCAGTGTAAAATTATCAAAATAGACAATCTCATCTGATTCATTTGTAAAGTAGACATACACGTACCCGTTTTTATTGGCTTTAATAGCATAAGCACCGCTTCTATCGAACTTGTGCTTCTTGTTATCCGATATGTAGTCAACAGGTATTGATGTACTGTTACTTGCATCAAAATTAAATTGCTCATCAAAAAACAAAATATTCAGGTAAGCTTTCGGAGCCTGGTTGCTGCCACTTGTTTGATTCGCTGTATTTAATAAATCGCCCAAAACGCTGGATCCATTTAAATTATCGACAATGCTGGAACTCGCAGACTTTATCGCATCTGACACAACTCCACTGCCTGTTAACGTACTGGCGATGTTGGTCGCAAGCGTAGTTAAGCCGTTGGTACCACTATTATTAGCATTTATTACGGTGTAATAATATTCGAGTGTGGTGTGTATCCGGTCACCATTCATAACTTTTAAGAGTTTGGCTGCGCCGATTGATCCTGTGCTTTTCCTGGCGATACTGACATAATCACCGTTATCTGTCTGAGCGTTTGTTCCAAATGCAGATGGCCGGGCGGCTCTAACACCAGCGCCCGTTACATTAATGCTTTGCCCGGTTTTATTTTCCCAAAACTTATCCTGGTCCTTGACAGCCTGCGTGCCCGAAGACCCTTCAAAACTTAGAGAGGTATAAGCATCTTGTTTAACATCATCGGTTAATACTGCCCGAGTATTGCCCAGATGATCTTTGATAAAATAATCAAACACAAACCTGTCGGGCAAGGAAGGTACGGTTGTAGCCGCTTCTATTCGTATGCGACCTTCTTCGTGCGTTATGAGTTGGAGCTTATCACTATAGTTTAGAGAAGACGCATTGGTATAAGACTTCGATTCATATACCAGTCCCCCAAGATAATAAGTAGTCGTCGTAATATCGGTTGTCGTCGGCACTCCGTCAACCAATACGGAGCCACCTGGTTCAACAGTTGTCTTCTTTAGTTTGTTACCAGCTGCATCATACGTATAAGTGAGGGTTCCTTTTAAAGTCGTTCCATCATCTTTTTGAACACTGATCTGCTCTGGCAGGTTTAGATAGTTATATGTTATGGCCCCGCCACTGGTAACATAGGACGAAGGTGCTCCCATCATCTTTTTATTCAAGTCAATTACAAGGTTTCCATTGGGATCATACCCGTAATCATCTCCCACATTTTTATCGGTAAAATCTCCCAGCTTGTTATCTGACGTTATTGCATCTGATACTGATCTCAATTTATTGCCTCCATCGTAGTATGCATATCCCAGATCATCTATTGGCGCGTTTCCTAATCCCTTCAATCCCCACTGCTGCATTCTTTTTATATTACCATTCGCATCATATGCATTAGCGGGATCTGTGCCATCCGCGCCCATTTTTACATCGAAGTTAAAAGTCTTACTGTCACTAAAATCTGCCTTCATAAAACGGTTCGCATTGTCATAATCATAATTATATGTTCGCTTTACCTGGTCACCTTCACTCCGCCAAAGTTGCCCCGTTATATTGCCTGCAAACTGCTCCTTTGTAAAAATCTGATTGCCTCCATCTGTCTTTTTATCATAACCCAGCTGCATACCAAAATAAGCATCTGCGCCTCCGCTTTGCAGGTAACCCTTATTCAATGATAGCAACCATCCCCTTATGTTATATTCATACTGTAGGTTGACTAGAGCCGCGCTGCCATCTATAGTGCCGTTTTTATTGCCGTTCTTCTTAATTACAACTTGCCCTAAAGCATTGTATACATTTTGTGTAGTGGTAGTCCAGGCGCCATAGGCATTGCCATTTATCAGCGTACTTTTCAAACGCTTTTCTATTCTATTCATTCTCCAAAGCTCATCATAACTAAACCTCGTCCATATCTCAGTTGTTTGCCCCGCACCATTACTGTTCTGTTGTTGTTCAACCCTTACCAATACCGCATTATTAAAATTGTAGAGTGTTGTATTAATGTCAATTCCTCCGGTAATATTTTGCGTCTTTGTTTGTATGATCCGCCCTTTTTTGTCATAAAAATTAACAATCGTTACAAACTGGTTGTCGGTGCCAAGCACTTTTGTTTGAACCCCGGTAATCATTCCCAAAGGTGCAGACATAACATCTAACGCCTCAGGATTTGCCCGGTTATTATTTGCTAAGTTTAACTCCGTAGAAAAGCTTGTACTAAAACTTTGTAAAGCACTTGGTAAAGAGGAGTAATTGTCAAAGTAGGTGCGTGTAAGCTCCTCCTTGCTTGCATAATTTGCTAAGTTCGGATAATTGGTACTGTTATATGCCTGGCTCAGCTGATATGCAAGATTATCATTGACATCAGTCTCTGTAATCGTGCCTGTCGAGATAGGCCTGTTAAAAGTATTATCATATTGTGTATACAACCATTTATGCGGATAAAGTCGCAAATTGGCATCTTGCGTCAGCACCAAACGATCCCTTGCATCATATACCATGTATACGACTCCTGCACCGGGGATTTTTTTCATAACCATTCTCCCCCTGCCGTCATACTCGTATCTAAAACAAAGCTCATCCAGCTTTGCCTGATCGAGTGTCCAGGTACCTCCCTGCATCAAATCAACAGCGTTGGGTTGTATGACCGCCCGAAGCTGCTTTAAATCATCATAAATATAATAGGTACATAACCACCCTGTATGATCCTTTCCGCTACCAGCATCATACGCATTATCGGTCAACTGCACTTTTTTTAAAATCACCAGCCCATCCTTGTCTTTAAATTCAACCACCTCATGATGTGCTTCATCTTCTGTTACTGTTTTAAACAGTACATTTTCCGGGTAAGTTTCTAAACTGCTATAAGTCCCAAATTGTCCTATTGTACTGCTATTATCTACCTTCCAAACCCGCACGGCATCGGCAATAGTATTGTACCAATATTTTGTTTGTACTCGTCTGCGATCTGCATCGTTTACCGCACCTTCACTACCCACCCAGCTATTGCCCGGTGCATATATTTCCTGTACCCTGTTCAGCGGAGATGATTCAAAATTTGTCTTCCCATAAAAATAAGTCTCTCCCTGCCCTCCAAATTGAGCAGCATTAAACACTGCTTGTTGCTGGTAGGGATTGCTTTTAAAACCACCATCATTCAACGAAGTATTTCCACCGTTGCTATTGGCGGCAAAAGGCAAGTAACTAAATGTTTGTCTGCCAAATTCATCATACAATACAGGTGCTACAAGATCTAATGCAGATTGCCCGCTTGTCATCGATCCCTTTTTGACAACTGTCTGTATTGGTCTGCCAAGCCCATCAAAATATTGTGTGCTTATTTTCACTTCCGAAAATGAACGTACGGGTAAAACCGCAACATCCTGATCTGGCCTGTCAGGTTCCCACGTACGTATATAGTTCACCGGTACACCACTGGGGTATTGAGATGGCACCACTTGCCCATTAGCAAATTGAATCGCAATACAGCACACTAAAGTGAAACATATATATCCGGCGTTTGCTTGTCTAAACATACCGATTGTTTTAGGAGTTTCCATTTTTGTAATAACAAACCGTTACTTAAATAAACTTCTAATCCCATTCTTGCAACCTTACTATTGCATCATTCATTTTCCATTTTGCAAGAATGCGTTTAATACCATAATAGCATTAGCGAATTGCAAGGTGGAAAGTCTAACACATTTTTTATTATTGAAAAAGTCAGCTGTGCTTTTTACGGGCTATTACACGTTTAATAACAGCATTGGAAAAGTCAATATCACTATTGAAGGATGCATATAAATCTCCATCTTCACTAACAAAAAATTTATCTCCGAATCCCTTTACATCCACATCAAAATGATGGTTATTTTCTCTTTTTGTTAACCATTGAAAAAGGTTTGATTGTCCTTGTAAGGAACTTTTTTTGACATACTGGTTTTGTAGGATAACAATATTTAAAGAACCGTAAATTGCACTTATTCTGGGAAGGTCTGCGCTTGTAAATCCACTTTCGCATGCCGGTATCCCTACTATAACTAAACTATCGCCGGCGATTGTTTTAAATTCAGAGAATGTTTTAAAAAAAGATGTATCAGTTGAAATTGTCACAAGCAATACTTTCTTTCCCCTAAAGTCATCAAATTTCACAACCTGGTTATTGATATCTTTTACACTGATAGTATAGAAATCTTGTGCGTTCATTTTAGGAACAAAAAATAGTGCTGCACAAAAAATATAAAAAGCTTTTTTCATACCACTGATTTTAATAAGTGTAGAATTGATAGTTAGTATTATTGTCTATTTGCATATTAGAGATTGTAAATGAATGACCATACTGATAGTAATAGTCCGTCTCAAAATATCTATCCGATCCATCAGAAGTAGTGATGGTTACATCATAATTTCCGGTTGGAATGGATCCCAGACTGGCACCTGACTGGCTACAGGAAAATGTGTAAGTATAGGTAACATTAGTCGTTTTATTTTTAAACTTAAATGTAACATTTGTACTGCCAGTTGTGTAGTTGGTCACACCTACTGTTACCGTTGAACTAATGCAAGTTCCGTTTGCATTTGCAAAAGCTTGACCTAAACTGGCGAAATTTGCGTTTGCCTGGCCATCCGCTGTCGCTTGGTCAACCGTCGATGTATATGCGCCCGCAGGCATGATATAGGTTACAGGAGATGTCGTATATCCTGGACCACATGTACTTCTTGTAAAAGATCCGCTAATTGCTGCGCTTAAGAAAAGGCAACCAGCATGAGCATTTGCATAATTTAATCCATTGGCATCAATATCAGCTTGCGCCATTTGATCGGCACTTTCCTGGGTTGTAGAGATATATTTAGAAGCAGGAACCGTATATGTCACAGAGGAAGGTGTAACTACTCCCCCGGTACTACAGCTGACGGTCGGTGTAAATGCTTGACTTTTTTCATGACTGTAAAAAGTAACAATTGAGTTATCCGGTAAACTGAGATAATTGTAGGAAATATTTTTAACGATATTATTTTCATGATCTCTAATTACAGACAATCTACCAAAACCATCATATTCATAGAAAGTGGTACGCCCCCGCGGATCTGTCTCACTAGTCATGCCTCTATTTGGTGAATAAGTGTAAGTAGTTACCTGTGCTGTTGGTAAATTAGTGCGCAGCTTATTGAGTTCCGAGCGCATTTGTGCATCAGTCTTAGTCGCATCATTAAGAATGGTTTGACTTACAAATTGTTTAGCTGTGTTAAAATCAGCATTAAGGATTTTCGCCACGGGAAATTGGGAGTTGTAACCCCAGAAATAAGTTTCTTTTATATCATTGTTTTTCTGTTTTTCATTGACATTGCTAAAGTTATCATATTGATTGAATAACAGACGTGTTTCCCAGCTTCCCGACCCTACTTTTGTTTCAAGATATTGCGGTAGAATTTGATTTGACTGAGCGGAAGACCAACCAGAAGTTGTCCAAAAGTTGTAATTGGTTCGGGCTCCTTTTAGAAAGGTATTTTGGCTTTCCGATTCTTTTTTTAGAAAAGACTCTTCGATTACAGGCGATAACATATTTTTCGTATTCACCATGTAGTTATAGGGTTGCTGACTTATAAAATCTAACGGATACTTCATTTCATGGATGTAAGTTTCATTCCTACTATTTGTAGTTTGTTCTTTTATCGGAAAGAAAGCTATTGGATCATACTGAAAAGAAGTAGTCTTGCTAATCGAACTATTGTTCGGGCCAAATTCGGTTTCTTCTTGCTGGGTTAACAATTTAGTGTATGAATAGCCTTGGGTTTCAGAGTATATAAAATCATGAACGTATTCATAGGCCGACCGGTACGGATCGTATCCTCCCAAAACAACATATGTGCCTTGTTGAGTTATCGTTATACCTGTATGAAGGGTATCATTTTTTAATAGATCGTAAGTATTGATTTGTCTTTTAATAAGCTCAAACTGTCCGTTCAAAACTTTATAATCTTTTTTAGAAATCAACAAGGGATCTAATGTTCCCCAATCAAAATGGAAATAATTGATATCGCGCGGATGATCAAAATCCTGGTAAGCCCAATTGTTTCTTTGGTCAATATCATAATTATATACAGTTTTTCCGCCTCCAACGAGCGAATCTTTACCGATGTATTCTGTTATTTCGTTGTACACCACTGAACTCTGATTTAAGGATGTTAGTGGGAACGAGGGATTAGAAGAATAAACATCTTTATCACTTTCTTGACTTACTAACGAATTGGGATGCATTGGATCATCTGGGCGGAACAGGTAAATGTATTTCTGAAGGTAGTGATATAACGAGTTGCTGGTAGAGGATGTGAGCCCAAACTGTGGATATGCATAAACTTTGGTTAAAGCCTCAGTGCCGTTTCCTGAAAAATTTGATATTGATTTCACCCTGAGGCCTCCCATTAAAACTCCATTGGACTGGTTTGGTTCGAACTCAAACACTGTTTTCCCTCCGGTCGGCAAATCAACTTCGTTGAGTTGACACATTTGGCTATACACCACATTCGGTGCCAAATCAGCTCCATAATATGTAGCATAATAAGTTCCCTGAGAAGGAATATTGGTCAACACTTCACTTGGAATCAAACTCCTTCCACCGGCACCGTTGAAATAACCCCAATAATCTTCACTGTAAGTTCTTTCTGGATTTTGAGGGTTCTGCGTAAGGTCATAGTACGCCCTTGGTAGTTCGTAGATATTACTGTGGTATTTGAATTTGTACGAAATTGGCTTGTCAGAACCTACGCTCCCAATTGTGGAAATGCTATCAAGTCTTAGCCTGTAATTGGCTGTCGAATTCCCAAAATAACTTTGACTAAATATTGTTTGTTGAACTAGACTTCTATCTGCCTTATTCATAACGGTTATTTTTGACAACCTTGTTTGTGGCTTGTCAATTCGATCTCCGGCATATTCAAATCTGACTATTTCATTCAATCCAACTATACTATCTAGCCGCATTGTTTTATGGTCACTTATAGTTGAATTATCTGAATAATCAAGCACATATTGTCCTCCATCCAAAGCATAATTGTTGGCTATTTGATATGTCAGTCCTGAAACTATTGTCTGCGATGGTTCGAGCTCAGAAATCCAATCTCCTTGGGAATAATAAAATCGAACTTGCTCCTGGCCATCCGCCGATTCAATTCTATTTAACAACCAGGAACTAATTCCACCAGTTCCAGCCGAATTTATTGTACTCTCGGTAGAATCAAAATAATAAGCAAATCCGCTCTCATCAAGTATTTTAAACTTTGCATTTAAGCCTAATCCATTTCGTGTTACGACAATAGGCTTATATGGAATTGTTTTGACTGCATCACTCAAATAATCAAATCTAAAAAAACCAACATGCCCGTTAAAATTGTACGCATATCTGTCAGACTGATTATCATAACCGCGATCCATTACCATTTTTAATTCGGTAGATACATTATCGCCCACAGGGTTACCGTATAAGCCATCACCTGGAACTGTTGCAACCAAATCATCAATCGCAGCCTTCGTTTTGTAGGGACTTTTATTGACGATCCCAGGTACCTGCTCATCGGGATAGCCAAGAATTGAACGTGAAATTACTCCACCTGCATTTAGTACCCAACCTAATCCAGCGTCACCAGGAACGTCCCTAACCTTAATGCCTGCCGAATGGTAGGATAAATTAATAGGTAAAGATATTTTCCCGGTATTTATCGTGTAAATAGGTACTGAAATCGACGGAACGCCTGTGCAATAATCAACCGGAATTTCCGCATACCTGATTAACTGGGCCGCCTTAGGTGAAGGAGGAATATTTTGGCATTCAGCAGGAAATAATTTTCCAACAGCTAATGCAAGACATAATACAACTGCTCTCACTTTCATAGAGAATTGATATTAATTTTCAATTTTAGTTTTTTACCTTATCATTTCAGTGTATAGCCAATCCTGAATTTCAAGGGTTGACCATTCGGTACTTGTTGTTTCCATAATGCATCATAAAGCAACTGCACATTGGATGAAGTCTTCCCGATCTTGGTCTTCTTCGTAAGTCCAATTAGTGCACTCTGTTGCCATACATTCACGTTCCTATGCAACTGCCTCAAATCTTCGAACGCCTGCATATAGTTGGTTTCAAATCCACTACTTACCCAAATTGATCCCTTCATTTTCAAGTCTATGAACGAACGCAATCCAACACCCTGGTTCGTAACATTGATATGTTTAATATCCTGCCCCCATCCTATTTTATAACTTATCCCAACTCCTACTATCTTATTATTACTTAGTTTATAACCAGCACTAAGACCTATGTCCGTTGTAATGGGGAAAAAGCCGTTGGGCTTTACACTCTGCAGATTGGTTCCCAGCTCGATTCTTTGTATAAAAGTCTTTGTCTTTTGCGGATTTGGAGTAAAGTTGGACATAGTTGGATCTCCGTTCCCCACGCTACCACTGGTTAAATTATTTAGTCTGTTTTGTAAGTTTTGAATTTCACTTTGACCTTGCTGCATTCCCTGTTGCATAGCTTGTTGAGCAGCACCGGAACCGCCAAGTCTTTGTTCTAATTCTTGTATAACAGATGCCCTGGTTTGCATTCCCATAATTTCCTGTTCACTGATGTCATTGCCAGGCAGCCTGAATAAAGAGGCCAGTTCACTATGCTTATTGAAGAAGGACTGAAAAGCAGGTAACTTACGAAGTGTTTCCATTAGTTTCGATTCTAACTGATCTGGATTGTTGAATAAATCAGTGTATTCTTTTATTTGTGCCTTATAATAATAAGACTGCTTTTTGATTGGCAGCAAATATCTATCAAGTGTATACTGCTTAAGCCGATATGTCAAAAATCGTTGCCTTTCCTCGAGGTATTGTTGAATCTTTGCTGAATTAGTGAATTGGGCTTGTAAGTCGTTGTATCCCCCTAGCGCAGCCTGTAATTGTTGTGGTTTGTTGTTGGCGTTTCCTAATAAATTTTTTTGATCAAGAAATTTAAGTGCGGTTTGCATTGAATCCAGATGGCCATTGTAAACATTTTGTAAAGCTGTCGTTTTACGAGCCGGCTCGCTGATGCGTGTTTCAAGTGCGCCATATATTGAGTCAATATTTCCGAAAATATCTTTTGACGCAGTTGAATCCTTTTGTGCAAGTTTTCGTTGCAGTCTCTTTTCCTCTCTTGCGAGTTTGTGCAAGTAGACAGTAGTTTGCTCTTGCAGTTTTTGGTCACAGGAGGCTGTCTTTTTATCGATCGTGCTAAATAATTTATCGGGGAAATTGAGAATAGAATGAAAGGCGTCTTCTTTTTCCTGAGCGTTCGTTGAAAAAGCTCTCAGGCAAAAGCATACAAATAATGTAACTGTATTAAATCGGTTAATAGAGGGCATTGCAATAAGAAAAACAATTTTAGGG